>ENA-ORUG01000600-ORUG01000600.1-human-gut-metagenome-genome-assembly--contig:-NODE-600-length-40136-cov-6.100621_pt1 | contig 40136 bp, 36 predicted proteins | sample MGYA00242079_ERZ509207 | MGnify/ENA primary metagenome ERZ509207 (study PRJEB26280, sample SAMEA2338780) | human gut metagenome | biome: human gut; feature: human-associated habitat; material: faeces...
CATCAGATACTTTCTACTGCCGAGATATTTTCACCCCAACAACTACAAATTTACACTACAAAATTCATCTTCTGCTCATCATACTCCACAGAAAATCCTTTTCTTTCAAAGTATGCTTCCACCAATCCGTACATCTCATCATACTTCCCTTCACATGCACAATTTCCAAGTGGTTCGATCCAGAAGGACTGTCTTCCACAGGTGTCTCTGAGATGAATTTTAAAATTCAGACCTTTTTCTTTAAGGATTCCATTCAGTTCAATTACATCATTAAATGATACATAACCCATTTTTTATTTCCTTCTTTCTTATCTGATAAAACAGGTTCCATTCGTTCGAGAGATCATCTCAGCAGCACAGTTCTTTCTTCTCTTTTTATTTTCAGCGTCCTGAGATACTCTTTCTGTTCTGATGTGATCCGGTAACTTTCTATTGCTTTCTGAATTGTTTTATTATGCGTCCACAAATCCATTCTCCTCTCTTCCAAGAAAGGAAGAATCTGCTCATACTGCTTAGCAAGTGCTGTTGCAAAATACCATGCACGCACCATATTCACATAATACTCCTCTGAACGGATTGCAGCAACTTTTTCCGGATACTCAATTTTAAAGTTATCCCCCAGGTAATATTTCATCAGCATATTCACTCCAAAGCGGATCGTATATGGCTGATCCGATTCCATCCATCGATAAACTTCGCTAATATAAAGATCCAGATGGTTTTTCACCGTTTTCACTGCCAGCAGATCACAGGTTGCCCAGTTATCTATATATGGCAAAAACCGTTCCAGTTCTTCCACACATTTCTCATACTCTTTCATCTGCTCAATCAATAACCCATGCAGATTATTTTCTTCGTAGTACTGATGCGGTAAAATTTCAAGAAACTGCTTTGCTTCTTCTTTCTTTCCAAATTTCTTTGCATATGCCCTTAGTGCCGGAGTTCTGATTCCGATCACTTTCTCCTTGTCTACAGAAGGGATCAGTTTTGCATGAAAATCCCTGTATTTCAGATCCTGCAACACAAAAAGTTCTTTTTGGACTGTCTTTCTCACTTCTTCTTTCGTCATCTTATGTCCTGTCCTCTATTTTTGTAGTTCTGCATTGTCTGATAATTCTATTTCAAATTCAGATCATCTATCCATTCTACCTGCTATATATCTGATCCTTATCTTTTATTTCCCATAAGGAAAACCGCAACTACTCCCGGTCCAGTATGACTTCCGATCACAGTACCGATATTATTGATCAGCACTTCCGGATTTCCCAGCTTTTCTTTTACTCTTTCCGCTACATATTCTGCGTCCTCTATGCAGTCTCCATGAGTGATCATCACCATATCATTTTCCCAGCCTTCCGACTGCTCCACCGCCATATCAACAATTTTATTCAGTGATCTTTTTCTTCCCCTCTCTTTTCCGATCACCTGAAGCTTGCCATTCTCATCCATATGTATGATTGGCTTCACCTGCACCAGTGTTCCAAATACAGCAGCCGTCTTGGAAATTCTTCCTCCTCTGTGCAGATGATTCAGATCATCTACCGTAACATTATGGCAGATATGCAGTTTATTGGCTTCTACCCATTCAGCAATCTCTTCCAGAGTCTTTCCCTGATCTTTTAACTGCAACACTTTGTATAAAAGGAGTCCCTCTCCCATGCAGGCACATAACGTATCAATCACTATAATCTTTGCATCCGGATAGTCTTCTGCCAGCTCCTCCGCCGCAATCCGCATACTATTATAAGTTCCGCTCAAGCCAGAGGAAAATGCAAGATGCAGAAGATCCTTTCCTTCTTTCAGAAATGGTTCCATCATCTCTCTTGCTTCCTCAGGATTGATCTGAGAAGTTACCGACATATGCCCTTCTCTTAATTTCTGAAAAAATTCTTTTGCAGACAGTCCTTCCATATCCTGATAAGTCTGTCCGTCAATGGTATATTTTAAAGGAAGAACAGGGACATTCCTCTCTTTCAGCCATTCTTTTGGCAGATCCACCGTACTATTCACCGTAATTACAAATTCTCTCATTTTGCATCCTCCCAGTCTTTCAGGATATTCCTGACTTTTAGATATTCTTGATTTTTTAAAATATAAGCTTCCATAAATCTGTATTTTGGATCAGATCAGATAATCTTCCGCTCCCATCATATCATGTATCTTTCTGCTACGCAAAATTTTTCTGTCTTTTTAACAGGATCTTTTCAATCCTATTTTTGTTCAGTCTGTTTCCGCTTTTTGATCTATTTGGGCAACAAGCCAGAGTCTGTATCTGCTCAACACCCTGGCGACTGCCACAATAATTTAAGAATCCTTCAAAACAGATTTCTCGTAGTTTTATCCATCCCTTTAATTCAACTTTACATTCAGATAACTTCTCCCTGATAAAGTTTTATTGAAGATCAGGAAACAGAGTACCAGAATACATCCTATGATAAATCCCCACAGATTCAGCCAGGCTGTCAGAACCAGTAGCATCAGCCGCATGAACTTTAATGCATAGCCCAGTTCAAAATTAGGCTGGGTATAATTTGCCACTGCCACAAAAGCCATATACAGCATAACTTCTGAATTAAACCAGCCCGATTCTACTGAAAATTCTCCCATAACGATACCTGCGATCACACTGAGCGGTGTACTCAGCATCGTCGGCGTATTCATGGCTGCAAGCCTCAGACCGTCAATCGAAAGTTCCAGCAAGAGAAACTGCCAGATCAGTGGAATATTTACCTGATCCTGCACGACTACAAAGGAAAAGATTGACGGCAGCCATCTCAGATTCTGCATAAACAGCAGATAAAGTGGTGTAAAAAAGACTGTTGCAATCGTAATCAGCGTCCTTGATACCTTCAGATACACACCTGTGATCGTCGGAAAATAATAGTCATTCGCCTCCTCAATCATATCCAGGATCGAGGTTGGCAGAATCAGTGCGGATGGCGAATTATCAACCAGTACCACTACCTTTCCTTCCAGCAGACACGCCGCTGCCGTATCCGGCCGTTCCGTATATTTAAATTTAGGAAAAGGGTTGAACCATTTTCTTTTAAAAAGTGCTTCTGCAAGACTTTGCTGATTCATCCTCAGATCTCCTACCTGTAGACTTTCAATCCGGTTTTTCAGATTTTTCAGGAGCTCCCTGTCCACCCGGTCTGACATATAGCAGACAGCAATATCTGTTCTCGATGCCTGCCCTGCCTCCGTCATCTCCATCACCAGATGTGGATCACGGATTCTTCTTCTCATCAATGCGGTATTAAATACGATCGTCTCTACAAATCCGTCTCTTGATCCCCGCAAAGACTTGTCTTTATCCGGTTCATCCACACTTCTCGCAGGATAGGTCCGGCAATCGATGCAAAGGCAGCCTTCATATCCTTCAATAAAAAGACAGGAAGTCCCCGACAGAACATTTCTCATTACCTGATCAAAGTCTGTCAGAACTTCCACTTCAACATAAGGTACCTCTTTCACCGAAAATGCCTGTGCATCTTCCGGCATATCCTCTTCTGTGACCGACAGGAACGAATCCATCAGCTTCAGCATCGCTTCGTCCTTCACAAATCCGTCAATAAAATAAAAAAAACTCTTTCTCCCGCCGATCTCCATCTCCCGCTTGATGATATCAAAGCTTTCTTTTACGGGAAGCACCTGATCCATATAAGCAATATTTTCTTCAAAAGAACTGCTTATTTTTTTCTCATCTTTTTTTATCATAAATCCGATCCTCTTTTCTTATCTGCATGATTCTCAAGGATTAGATTTACCATTTTTCTTCCAAATATACTACTTTGTCGTACTTCCAAATCCGCCATTTCTGACAGCCGATGCTTCATCATCTACAGTAATACCATACTGTACAAAAATTCCCTGCATAAATCCTTCACCGGCATGCACCGTTACAGTCTTATCTTCGTTGGAGTCATTAGTCAGTTTCGCAAAAATATGACCCTCATTGTCAGAATTATAATAGTCACTGTCAATAATTCCGACGGTATTGTTCAACTGTAATCTGTACTTGAATCCAAGACCGCTTCTCGGATAGCATTTCAGTACCCAGTCCTGCTCCATCCATACACGCACTCCTGTAGGAATCTTGATCGTCTCTCCCGGTGCAAGAACCAGATCCACCGGTGCAAAGAAATCATATCCCGCACTTCCGGCTGTTGCACGCTGCGGCAATTTTAATGTCTCATAAATCTCACGGATCTTTTCTTCGGACCGTTCCTGAAATGTATCTTTCCATGCCGCAGTAAACTGCCCGATACTCACTTTTTCAAATTTTGCAATTCTGTTCATCTGATCTCTCCCTTATTCTTCTTTCCTCAGTCAGTCTTTAAAAATTCCCGACTCATCCAGCACCCGGATGATCTCTGCGATCATCTGCTCGTCCACAACCAGTGCCATTCTCACATAACCTTCGCCTTCACTTCCAAATGCACTTCCCGGTGTCACGATCACTCCGGTACGCTCCATCAGTCTGATACAGAAATCGGCTGAAGATTCATATCCCTCCGGGATCTTCGCCCATACGAACATCGTTCCCTGGCTGTCCGGCACATTCCATCCAATCTTTCTGAGACCGCCACATAATGCACGGTTTCTTGCCTCATACTGCTGCCGCTGTTCTTCAATAAAATCATCCGGTCCGGTCAGTGCTGCGATCGCCGCATACTGGATCGGCAGGAAAATGCCATAATCGATCTGAGAGCGGAGTGTACGGAATTTCTCAATGATCTCCCGGTTTCCTACAACGAAAGAAATCCTTGCTCCTGTCAGATTATAAGACTTGGATAAGGAATAAAATTCTACTCCGACTTCTTTCGCCCCTTCAAATGATAAAAAGGATCTGCCCTGCTTTCTTGTATAAATAATATCAGAATACGCATTATCATGAAGTATCACGATCTCGTTCTTTTTTGCAAAATCGATCAGTTTCGGATAAAACTCATCCGGTGCACAGACGCAGACCGGATTCAGCGGATAAGAAACGATCATATATTTTGCACGCTTCAACGTCTCTTCAGGAATATGATCCAAATCCGGCAGATATCCATTTTCTTCTTTGATCGTATAATACTCCAGATTCGCCTTCGCCATGATCCCGCTCATCTCAAACATCGGATATCCTGGATTCGGCACAAGGATCGTATCTCCCGGATTGCAGAACACCATACCAATATGTGCCATACACTCCTGTGATCCGTACACCGACATGATCTCATCGGTCTCTACTCTGACTCCGAATCTCTTTTCATAACGGTACTGAACTGCCTTTAGAAGTTCAGGGAGATCCGCCAGTGCATACTTATAATTCTCAGGATCTTTACAGGCGTCCTGCATTGCTTTCATTACGTGCGGAGCCGGCTTGAAATCCGGTGTCCCCACAGAAAGATTATACACTTTTCTTCCCTCTTTGATCAGTTCCTCTTTTTTTTCATTCAGCGTGGCAAAAATCCCGGTCTTAAATCCATTCACCATCTCCGAAAACTGTATCTTACTCACATTCATTCCTCCCAGGTATTTATTCAATTCACATAGCCATAGGCTTCATTATAACATAATTCAGGGAAGAATAGTCACTTTTTCCTAATTAATTCCTGTCGTGCTTTTCTCCTTTGTCCGGTTGTTCTCAGAAGTATTCTCAGAAATATACCGATACCTCCCACTACAACTGCCACACCACTTAAGAGCAGTCCTGCCTGACTTCCGGCAGACTCATACCAGATCTTCACCTGATGTTTTCCCTCCTGGATGTGTATACCGAGAAAAGCGGTATTTAGCCTTTCCGGCTGTATCTCTTTTCCATCCACGGTTATGTGAAAGTTTTCATCATAGGGCAAGGATGTGACCAGCCACCCGGAATCATCTGCCTGCACCAGTCCTTCATAGCCATTGCCGGAGCTGCTTTGCGTCAACTGTACCGGATTCTGATACAGACTCCGGTTTCTGTCCTCATCCACAGATCCGGTCAGGCAGGAGATGTCTTCCAGTTCATAATCTCCTGATCCATAGATAACCGATAGTTCCCTCGTCCCTTCCGGCAGGGCAAATACATAGTGAAATGTATCGTCCCCGGTTGCATAATCTGTGTGAATACTGCTCAGCTTGTTCTTTGTCCCATTTACCGTCACGCTTACATCTTTTCCAGACTGGTTGTTTTTCACCCGGAAAGAAAGAAACAGATATTCCCCTTTCTGTGTCTCCCTCTCCATGAAAATTTTACCTGCAGCCGCCTTTTTCAATCGGATCCGGAGTTTCCCGGCTTCCGTGTAACTGACCGTCTTGTCCGAACTTTCTGTTCCGGCAAATGTAACACCACATTCTGAGAGAGAATCTTCTGCATCCTTTCTTACATTTTCCATTCCGGCTTTCTCCCGGCCGCTCTCCTTTTGCTCAGGCACAATGGCATACTCCAGCAGGCCGATCTGTTTCTCCTGCCATGTCAGATTCTGAAATGCTTTCTCCCCCATCGTCTGAGCCGTCAAATAAAACAGAGGTGCCGCCTTCTCCTGACGGTATACCCGCGGCTGACCGCCTGCTGATACTTTCTCTTTCTGATTTTCCGCCTCCCCGGACAAGGAAACTTCTGTCCAGCCTTCCGGACAGTCACCGCCGATCAGATATTTCACACCCATGAACCGAAGGAACAGCGGATTTCTCTGTGCATCCAACATCAGCCGGTTCCGGGTGGACTTCTCAAGACCGATTGCCTGACGAAACCTTGTATACCATGGGTTTTCTACGGAAGAATAACAGGTGGTGAGATTCTGTCCGGCTGTCAGAATCCGATTCTGATTTGCCTTCTCGTACTCCCTGTCGCCCCGCACTTCCATACGGACAGCATAAGATTCCTCTGACAGGATCGTTTCCGCTGCTATACGCACGCCAGGATCATGAAGTTCCTGGATCAACGCCCTTTCGGTATGGGTATCCCGGGATAGTACTGCAGTTCCTATACTGACTGCCAGTACCATCATCAACGTCAGGATTGCTGTCAGTCCATCCGGTCGATCCAACCACTTACTCTTTACCTGCCTCCCTCTGCTCATAAAAAGGGAACTCAATCCGGTACCAGTAAAAAGCAGACCGACACCGATCATCACCAGATCTAAGACCAAAAGAAGCTGTTCTTCTCCGGAGGATCCAACAGCTCCATAAAGCAGCACAGCCCCAGCCGCGGCAAAACAAGTAAGAAGTTGTTTTCCGGAGAATATCTGATTCTGATCCGACAGCGTTTCGAGAAATGATGCTGTCAGGAAACATACCAACGGCAGGAATGGCAGGAAGGCTTTGCTCCTTGCATACAGCCCGCCATTTAAAAGCCAGGGGAACACTGGCAGGAGAAAGATCACAGCCAGGAGAAGAGCCAGTTTCCACCGTTCTTTTCCGATTTTTCTTCCTCTTATAATCCACATGCAGACCGCCATTACGGCAATGGCCGTCATGCCCAGTCCATAAGGCTTATACAGGTATTTTCCAACCGTCACATCCGGGACAAAAAGATCTGCGGCCTGGATGTCTTTCCCACCGCTCCTTCCCCCAGCCAGCGTACACAACACCGGACACAAATAAAAAGCAGACAACACGATCCCGTAAAAAACAGGAAAGAGCTGCCACAGACAATCTTTGAGAAAAAGCAGAACGCTCTTAAGCCTGCCCGTTCCTTTTCCGGTGCTTTCTATCTTTGTACCGCACAGGACATAAATTCCAACTGCAGTAAACGCCGCAGGTGCAAAGTAGAAGCTGGTCAGAACTGTACCCATTGCCCCTATAATCAACAAAACCTTACCCTTCGTTTTCCGGCAAGTATCCACCCCGATCAGCATGAGCAGAAGAAAGGGCAGGTAATCCACAAACATAACCTGTGCGTAGGTATGGTACACTACAGCAGAAGAACACATCAAAACCATTGCCCCACAGATGCTGTACGGCTTCTTCAGATGGCGGTTCAGCCAAAAGAAACATAACACTCCGTCTGCCGTATGTGTCAGGATTCCCATGATCTGAAACCACACTTCCATGGAAAGAAAAGGGAACGCATATGACAAAAGAACCAACGGGCTGTAAAGCCCGTAGTAAGCAAAATTGTAAATATTCTGCCCTCCGCCCAGTTCCGATGCAAACTGAGGGAAAAATTCATGGGTACTGTAAAAACGCTGTCGGAAATATTCAGCCAGCACTGTGTGCTGACTGATCCAGTCAATCTGCGATCCTGCGATGGTATGTGACGTATTCTGTAGAAGGAACAGAATCCCCGCAGTCAGCGGAAATATCAGGATACCGTATTTTTCCGCAAACAGCATGGGCTTTTTTATTTTCCATTCCCTATCCTTCATTCTCTGTTTCCTCCTCATCCGTCTCTTTTAGCAGATAGACCGGCCGATTCTTCACCTCCAGATAAATCCGGGCCAGATATTGCCCCAGAATCCCCACGCACAGAAGCTGCACACCACTGATCAGAAGCATAGCACACATCAGAGTAGTCCAGCCCTGCACCGGGTCGTGCCAGATCAGATACCTGACAACCAAAAACAGGATTGCCAGGAACGCAGCCCCACAGAAAAAAATTCCACCGTAGGAAGACAGGGACAAAGGCAATGTGGAAAATCCCAGGATACCGTCCAGCGAATACCGGAGCAGTTTCCCGAATGACCATTTCGTTTCCCCTGCCGCCCGTTCTACGTTGTGGTAAGAAAGCCATTTCGTCCGAAATCCTACCCAGCTGAACAATCCCTTGGAAAAACGGTTGTATTCCCCCATCTTTAACACAGCATCTCTCATCTTCCGGGTCATCAGCCGATAATCTCTGGCACCTTCCACAAATTCAATCTTAGAGATCTTGTTGATCACTTTATAAAACATGGCAGAGAAAAATGACCGGATCCGTCTTTCCCCTGACCGGTCTGTCCTTCTTGCTGCCACGCAGTCATACTCACCAGTCTCCAGCGTCCGGTACATTTCCCCAAGGAACTTTGGCGGATCCTGCAGATCCACATCCATCAGCCCTACATAATCCCCTTTCGCATGGGTGAGTCCTGCATAAATAGCGGCTTCTTTCCCGAAGTTTCGCGTAAAAGAAAGATACCGGCATCTTCTATCCTTTTTCTTCAGTTCCTTTAACACCTTAAGAGTCCGGTCATCGGAGCCATCATCCACGAACAGAAGCTCGTATTCTGCATTTTCCAGACTGTCCAACACTTCTGTCACGGTTCTGTAAAAAATCGGGATAACTTCCTGCTCATTCAGGCAGGGAACAATGATACTGATCAGTTTCATAAGATCTGCACTTCCTTTTCTTTGTTTCTGATGTACAGTGTACGGGATGCTTCTAAACAATTCCGTAAAGATTTGTTAAACTTTTCTTAAATAATCCCTCTAATCCGCTCAACAACCGTACCACTTTTTTCCAAAACCATCCATGTAAATACAGGAACTGAAACACCGGTCAGAAAACTTACCAGCACTGCCAGCAGGATTGGCATCAGTGGAATTGAAAACGCAACTCCACGGTAATTCATTGACTGATAGAGAAAATAAGTTACTCCCATTCCTGCTGTCAATGTAACAGCCCATGCACCACATACATAGAAGAGTCCTTCCCTTATAAGCATTCCCAAAAGCTGTTTCGGAGTCATTCCAATGCTTTCCATCACCGAAAGGTATATCATCCGGTTCTGCACATTTGCGACAAAATTATTCATATAATTCATGATCCCGATCAACGCCAGGATCAGTACAATTCCCATTCCTAACTGTGGCATACTTCCCTGTGCTTTTCTGATCTCGTCTGCTTCTTCTATTTTTGATTCCCAGGAGAAATCGTTCGCATTCTCATCTTCCTGTAATAATGCCAGAAGCTTCTTCTCTGTATTTCTGTCATATTCTTTCTGGTATTTGATACTGGTCTTTAATGTAATGCACTGATCTGCAAATGACCGCACTACCCGATCACTTGTTATGATCGTAGGCGGATATCCCAAAATTGCCATATAATAGCTTTCATCCGTAATGCCTTTTATGGTAAAAGTTTTTGTCATCTGCTGATCTCCATACAGAGTACAGGTCACCTTTTTTCCTGTAAGCTCAGCATCCGTAAAATCCAGTCCATTCCGGTAAATAATACATGCTTTTCCCGAAAGAAATTCTTCTTTCTTCACTGGATGCTCAAGACTTTTATTCAGATAATCAAATTCTGCTTCACCAATTCCAATCAGGGAAGACTTGAATTTTTCAGGATGATTCTGATACTCTTCCTTTTCCTTACTGTATGGAATACTCATCCATTTTGCATAAAATTCTTCCATCCACATTTCAGCGAAATCCGGTTCCCACGGAACTGTGATCTCTGTAAATATCATAGAATGAACTTTTGAAACTCCGTCTGTCTCACGGATTGATTTTATCAGAGATTCATCCAGAATATTTTTTCGTTCTGCCACATTTTCTTTTAGTGCCGTATCATTTTTGATCAGCAGATCCGTGTCCATACTATTCGACACGATTGTTCTTGCTGCCTGACTGTCCAGCATTGTCGTAATGCAGAGATATACCGATAAACTGGTGGCAAGCGACAGGATTACTACAGTAGTCCGCTTTTTGTCTTTTGTAAACTGTCCCCACGAAAGTCTCCGTATTATTTTTCCTTTTCTTCCTGCCTTTCCGCCTTTTCCGGCTGCCCGATAACCAAGTGCCTCCATCGGAGAGATATTTGCAGCCATTTTTACAGGTTTTCTGGCTGCAAGGAAAATCGTAGTTCCGACAAGCAGAACCGTTGCGATCAAAATAACCGGATGAAAGCAGATCATAACAGAACCGACATAGCTGCTTTTGATCCCCAGAGATTTTATCACTACAGGGATCAGGAAAAAGGATACCAGCACTCCCAGCAGACATCCTGTTCCCGTTCCGGCAAGGCCGAGCAGCAGCATCTGCTCCTTCATCATTCTTTTGATCTGCGTTTCTGTCATTCCAATGGTCTGAAGCAGACCATAATAACGGACTTTTCCTGCTACTGAAAGATGCATGATATTATAAATAAGCAGATACGCACACAAACACGTAACCGCACTCAGCCCGAGCAGCCCTGCCAGGATCTGTAACGATGTGCCAGGATCTTCAGTGAAAAAGAGAGACTGCTGCTTTCCCAGATTCATCCGTTCGATAAAGGCTTTCTGTTCTTTTTGTGTCATGAGTTTTTGCTTAAAATCAATAAAATAACGCCCCGAAGCAGACTGTGAAAGCTGCCAGCCTGACTGATCGTAAAATTCTTTTGAGACATAAAACTGCTTCTTTGGTCCATACCCGTCCCAGATGCCACTGATCCGGAAACTCCCTGTAGCAGTCCCGCTATATGTCCCATAGGACATAGTAAGTGTATCACCTACTGTCAGATCTTCATAACCGCATTCTTTCAAAGCTTCTTTTGTCACCATGATTTCATTGAAAGCTTTCGGATATTTTCCTTCCAGCTTTTCTCTCACCGACTCCATCATCTGTGTCCAGTATCCATCATCTGCCCAGACCAGCCCCACATTGGGTGTGGAATCTTTCTCTGTCTTTTCTACCCATCCACAGATCCCTATTGTACCGGTCAGAATAATCTCTGGAGCATTTTCACATATCTGTCTTTGTTCCTCTGTCACACCATACATGATCGCATCAAAATCAGCCCCTGACATACGGATATTCTGAAGTTTCTGAAGTTTGAAATAGGAATTTCCAACCGTAAATATTGTAAAGATCAGAAAAGAGGAAAGGAGTACTGCAAGAAACAGAGTTATGGTCTTTCTCCCATTCGCTTTCAAATTTCTCCACGCCATCCTTCGGATTACTTTATAATTCGGATTTTTAAGCATGAAGTTCACTCCCTTTCCCGGTATTGCCCACGATCTTCCCATCTTCAATATGTACAATACGGTCTGCAAGCTGTGCAATGTCCCTGTCATGCGTGATCAGGATGATCGTCTGACTGAATTGTCGGGCTGCCATCTTCAGAAGTCCAAGCACCTCATGACTGGTAGCCGAATCCAGGTTGCCGGTCGGTTCATCTGTAAACTGTACCCCTATCCCTTTATGCCTTGAAAATGGGGGCTTTAACTGTATGCACACTTGTGTACTGTGTGTTATTTTCCATAAGAAGAGCTAGTAGCAAAGTCTCAGCCCTCCACTACTAGCTTTTCTCTCTTTTTCTATTCTTCTGTTACTGTTTTCATATAAAGTGCTTGCATGTTCTGTTCCCGAACACTCATTCCTGCATGTTTAAATTTATATCGTAGCAATGCTGCTTTTGCCTCCTCATGCGTAGACAATACAATTTGCCCTATTCCCTGCTGTGTCAACAAATCCGCAAGCGAAATTGCACTGATATCATCAATTGTTTGAAGTGGATCATCTATCAGTAAAATGTCTAACCCTTTCGTATCACCATACACATTTTTTATTGAAAGTAAAAGCGCAATCGAAAGACCATTCAATTGTCCTGTACTTAAAATATTATAAACATCACTTCCACTCTTAGAAGCTGCTTCAAATACTAACTGATTGGTTTTAATGACTGCTCTAATTCCCAACCCTAACGGATAATTTTGTATAATCCTTCCACTATACACCATTAAAGGAATTTTAATTGCATTAAGAAGCTGTGTTTGATATTCTTTATTCGCATCTTCATATTTACCAACCAATACTTTTATTGCATCTGTCATATCCTTTGTTTTATTCTTATATTCCTCATAATCTCTTTTTAGTTTTCTTAGTCGGGCCTCTTCCGTAGAAAGCTGCTGAGAAAGATTATCATTAAATAACTTCGCAACATATTGTTCCTTGCTTTGTAACTCTCCCACTGTGTGATACGGTTTTTCATTATGATAATAGGTATTGTGAATGGATTTATACAATTCAACCTGCTTTTCTTGAAAAATAATTTTATTTGGAACTTCCTTTTCTTGAAGTTCTTTCAATAAGTTTTCATATTGTTGAGAAAATTCTTCAATATCAAATTTTTCTATTCCCTGAGATTTAAACTCTGATATTTTTACCTTATCCAACAACTGCTGTAATTTCTCCACCGCTAGATTCTTACATCCTGATAAAGTATCATCCATTTTTATTAGTACTTTATTTTCCTCAAGAAACACTTTCAACACAGGAATAATTTCTTTTTGAAATAAATTTGTTATTTGTGTCTCAATATCTTCTATTATTTTTATCCCATCTGTATGAATATTTTTTATAAATCGTTCTGTTTCTATAATAGCTGAATCTATATCCGTAAAATCCGTTCCACACAATGGGCATTTGTTTTTATCAAACTTTCCAGACTCCGCAGCATTATAAAATTCTTTAATAAGTCCCCTTCGTGCCTTTGTCATCTGTGCCAGAACCTTATCAGCATCATCCAATTGACTTTGTTCTTTTTTCTGGTTCAATAATAATGTTTTTATTTGTGCTATAATTTCTGCTTTTATTTTAATCTTATTGAACAATGTTTCATCTACTGACCAGACATTATTGCTATAATTCATCAATAATTCTTTGCTCTTATTTAACTCTTTTATGAGACTTTCTTTTTTATTAAGTAATTCAATCTCCTGTCGATAAAACAATGCCATATATAATCGTTTCGGTGATGCTTTCAATTCCCTTATGATAGCATTATCTTTATATCGAAGGTATTCTTCATAGTTTTCTATAAACCCTTCAATTTGTTTAAGCTGCTGAATAACAGTCTCATATGTAACTCCCTGGTCTAATTTTATGACATCAAATTCATATTCAACTTCGTCAAATAATCGTATATTTTCCCCTGGCAGTTCTGCATTCATAACAATGTGATCTGTCTGACGTTTTATCTCATTTACTCTTTGACTTACTACACCTATTTGTTTTTCTTTATCCCCAATTTCTTTTTCTACTCTTCCAAGAATATGTTCTTGAACCGATTTCAGCATTTGAATTTTATCAGTTATCTCGGTGTCATCTAAAAGAGAAGATACAGAATCTTTTCTATTTTTATACTTATTTTGTAAGAAGTCCAAAGATTCACTTTGAGAAATATATGTCCCTATATCAAACATATTGGAACTCAAATGAAATTTATCATACAATTCTTCTTGACTAATTTCTTGACTATTAAGTGTGATAATACTCTGAAATTCATTTTTACATAAAAGTTTTCTTTCTACATGTATTTCATCTGAAAAATCAGATGATAAAATTGCCGAAATAACTATATCCTTATTTACATCATTTGCCAGTGTTCCTAATGTTTCCGTCTTCCTATTTTGTAAACTAGGGTTAAAATGCTTTATTTTCCCAGTCACCAAAACTTCAATAGCATCAAATAATGTAGTTTTACCATATCCATTTTGACCATCTAAAATCACAATATTACTATTCATAAAATCAAATTTTAAAGGTTTATTATTTGTAATATACTTAAAATTTCTAATACATAGACTCTTAAATGTGTACCCCATCCAATTACTCCTCCAATAATTTTTGATATATCATATCGGACAATACTTCTACGTCAAAAGATGCTTCTTCTATTGATCTTATAAACATATCATTTAGCATTTCAACATTCTGTTTTTGTTTCCGTATTCCATCTATCTTTTGTTTTACCATTTCATCAAAGTCATTCATGACTGCCTTTGGAAAGATTGGATTAAAAAATGGAACTTTACTTAATAAACGCGTCAAAAATTGTACCTGCTCCGATTCATCGTTCAAGAACTGTACAGCTTCTAATACTGTATCAAGCATCGGTTTCCCATTAGTTTTCAATGACCTACACCATTTTTCGAAACATTGCAGTTCTTTTTCTGTATAATAGAACACATATTTTTTATAAAAGAATTCATTTTCTTCAATTTTTATAATATCTGGATACATTCTTTCCTCTATACACTCCACTTTCCAGAACAATATCATGTAAGAATCGCTTGGTGTCGGTTTTTCTATGACTGTGTATGCATCACTATTTAATGCTACATCTTCAATCTCTGCTAAATTATCCTGATTTTCATCATTTATCTCAAGTTCCGAAAAATAGTAATACTTGCTTTCTTCTCCAGATGCATCCATAAACAATTGCACTTTTTCATTATACAAATCAATCTTTGTATCTTCATCTTTTTGCATCGGTACAATATTTCCATCATTTAATAAACGGATTATATCCAATATAGTATTAATCATGATTACCTCCATTTTGTTCAAATTTTCCCTTCAATTCCTGAGCAGAAATCAATTCTATATCTCTATAATATTCGCCTACTTTATTTGGAGAGCTATTTTTCCATCCAGATGTAATTTGTGCTTGGGATAAAGTTCCTGAATAGCTTCCCGGAATAACCGTAATACTATTTCCTGCCAATATATCAATAATGTCTGTATTATTAATAATATTTTGGAAAATACTCTGTAACGCCCGTTCTTTCCTGGCACCACGTGTAAGATCTAAAAACGTAGGTATGACCTGTTTGCTTGGCGCTTGTGAATACTTTGATTGTAAATATATTCCACAATTATCTCCCGTAACTTTTTCTGGAGTATCGCTTCTATACAGTAATTCATAAATTTCACTTTGAATTTTATCAACTGAAAGAGTTTCTACTAAGTTCAATTCGTTATCCCACTCATCTACTTTACCCGGATTGAGTAATTTACAAAACTGACCATAATCAACAATTTCAGTCATTTTTTCATATCCACATTTAGCAGCACATATTCTATTACAATTTTCTAAAGAAGTATCACATTCATCTTGACATAAATTATTTAAAGCCTTTTCAATATTCTGCATAACATATTCGTAAATTTTCTCTTTCAAAAAATATTCTTTTCGCACATCTTCTTTATCGATAGCAGACTCCATAATTCCTACGATATCAGAAAATTTTATTATATATTTTCTTTTTTTAGAGTCCTGCTTGTGCATCCTTGCGATGCTATCATCTAAAAACAAACATAGTTCCCCATATACAATCTCTTCTGCCTTATCAGAATAGCCTTTACTTTTCAAATATGCTAAGATTTCCGTATCTATTTCATTTCTCACATCACATACACCAACTACTTTTGATGCCCTTTTATATAATTCAACACTTACATTGTATGTATTAGATGCATCATCCCAATCTTTTATCTCCTTTGCAACTGTAAGATAACATTTTGCTGTTGGATTATTTGATTCAGCCCGATGTTTCAACAATTTGTCCATTGCTTTGCTATAACTGTTCCATTTATCTTTAGACAAATATGCCTTAACCTGATGAAATGATTTATATTCTGAATCGCAAATAATACAAAAATCTTCTGTTTTTTCTAATTCAACAGAATAGGCGTCTATATCTTTGTTTTTATCTTTGGCTATTTGATTTATTAACTCTAGGACATACAATAGCATCATTTTTCCTTGATAATTAAATCCACTCCATGTTGGTATTGCATCATTACCTCTACCCACGACCATTACTCCTTATAATTTTTATACTCTCATTATACGACAAATAAATAATAAGTCGAGTTAATCATACAAAAATTGGCAAAATAGTTTTGGTATAGAGGCTACATATTTCTGTACTGCTTATTTCCCAATAAAAATGGAAGATCCTTTTTAGAATCTTCCGCACTAATTTCTGTATTATTCATTTTTTTCTACATTTGGTAATAAAGAAGCTATCGGCCAACTATAAAATTCTTCTTTTTCTGTTGCAGATAATTGCTGCATATGTATATCAAATTCATCAAACTGTTTCAGCAAAATACATGCACAGCACCTCGCAAATATATTCTCAGAATATTTAATCTGTGCCAATGTTTTCCTTTCTTCAAGCTCTAGCTCCCTTTTACGGGCAATAATTTGAAGTCTATTTATTGTAAGAATGGTTGAATCCATCGAATATTTCTCTAAGATATTTATTAATTTTTCAGCCAATAACAATAAATTTTTATCTCTTTCCTTATCATAAGATTTTAGAAAATCCAATATTAGTCCCAAAAGTTGATCCGTTTCTTCTTCACCGATGTTGTACATTTCTTCCAACAGATCATTTTCATCAAATATCATCTGAAATATATCCTCATCTCGTAACGCAAACCATCTGCTGATTTTCTGTGTTTTTCCATCTGGTATATCGGCAAAGATAGCAATCCGTTTACCATCCTTCAAATAATTACGAATTATATATCCATCTTCTTGAATCTTTTCATATTCTAACAGCAATTTCCTACGTCCAATTATTTGTTTGTAAAGACCACAATTTTCATCTGCTTGAAATGGTAACGATAAAACTTTCATTTCCACTAATCCCTTTTTCAGAAAAAATATGGTAGGTTCTGCATCTAAAATTTCTTTCGTTTTAAATAAACTTCTTTTAATATTTAGTTCTGCAAGTGTTTCTCCTAATTGAACAATCCGTTTGTGATATGCAAGAAATCCTTCTGTAAAAGCTGTTTGTATTTCCCCTAAGAAATTTTTTCCCAGACTTATATTTTCAATCATTACTTCCTCTGCATCAGAAACAGCTATTATAATTTTTGATGCTTGAAAAACTGTTTCAAAATTATAGTTAGTTGCCTCAACACAACGAATGGTTGTTTTTTGGCTTTTTTCTGTTAATACAAATTCGATGATCTCACTAATCCTTGTAGTCGTTTGATTTAATTCATAAATATGTCGGACAGGATATCTTTGTTCTATTTTATCATCGATTTTTATTAACCACTCACTCTCGGTCGCAGTAACTAAATCTGTCAATAAAACTGGTATCTCCATCCCATCCTTCTTGGTATACACATACTTAAAAGGACTTTTCGCAATTGCGATTGCAGGATTCATATATGGAGTTGGCAATGTTGATATAGTAAAATTAGATATATTATCATAATCGGGAATTGATTTTCCCACCCCTACCATTGCCTGTTTAGGTCTATTTTCTTTAAAAAGAACACACAGCTCTTCTAATTCTCGGACAGTTTTTACATGGTTTAAATGTACCGTAATGCTCCCCTGCTCTTCTTTTCCTTTCATTATATGGACAATATCTACCGGAAGTAAGATTTTTGCATACATTTTGTCATTATATTCCGTTTTTGAAATTGCATCAACGAAAAATATTACTCCGCCATTCTTTAAATAATTTTTCAAATCATTTATATCCACTGGATAACTTATGCTATCCGAATCCGGAAGAATATTATACTCTTTTCCCTTTACTTGAATAGGAATAAGAAATTCATTTCCTGTCGAAGCCGGCTTTTTAGTTTTGTAATATATAATATTTCCATCCCATGAAACTGTTTTGTCATTCATATGAATATCTGACTCATCCAAATATTCAGATCTAGCACACATTCTTTGTAGTGTTGTTATAGAAAATGTTTCTTGACTACTCATTTATCTGAATCTCCATGTAGTTGTTCATTTCTGAAAGTTGATTGTTTTCTATTACATTATACTATATAGCACACTACGTTTCTAGATATTTTATCTCCACAACCACCAGCAGGCGCGTTCTTCACGCCCCTGCCAGTCACTGATTGTTTTCTTCTTCATTAAAAATTCTTGATCAGATTCAAGTCTCTTTTATTCAATGCTTTCCGCATTGCTTCATTTTCTTTCCGTAATGTCTCATTTTCTCTTTTTAGTTTTGCTACCTGCTGTTCTAATTGCAGGATGCGACTGTCCATCGCCATATCTAAAATCTTTCTTCTTTTATCTACCATACCTGCTTGTAGCTGCAAGGCATGATCTACTGCTTTTCGTACTTCCGGGTTCTTATAAAAAAATCCTCTGGACAGTCCGGTCTTTTGCATCAACTTGGGGACTGTTACTTTATCCTCTTCTTCAATCATCTCCTGAATTGCCAATTTTGCCCTCTGAATCTTCTCCATGCTCTGCTTATGGTTTATTTCCAGCATCTTGTCATATTTGCTCATACTCTTTCCCCCATCCTGCCAAGTTCGCCCGGATCATCCGGCTCATCTCTGCTCTGATTTCTCTTGTTTCATCTGCAATGATCTGAAGACTCATCTTTCGATAAAACTTCACATTCTTTACCGATGTATGCCCCAGTAGTTTTGCGATGGTCCAATCATCCAGATGCATCTCTGTTAGTCGGATGCCATATACATGGCGGAACATATGTGTTCCAAAGCCGAATAATTCGCCGTTATCATCTCGCAGATCTTTTTTCTGAATGATGGCCATCACTCTATTTTGAACGGTATTATACTGCAAAGGTTTCCGGGTATTTTTCTCATCTACAAAAATGTAAATCGTATCTCCATACATTTTCTCGGTGTACTCAATTGCTTTTTCAATCAGTAGTTCCAATTCTGCACTAATGGGTTTCATAAATGTGTGTGTTTTCATCTGCCTGATCTGAATCATAGGATGCCCATTCTGCCGATATAGGCAGTCCCTCTGAAGAGTTAAGGTATCGGAGATTCTTGTCCCCAACATTTGGTGAATGATCATGAGTCGCTCAATCTGCTCATCCAGTTCTGCAAGCGCTGCATTAAAACGAATCAGCTCACTGTCTGAATAAGATTTCAATTTAGGCTGCACTTGTTTGGGAAGGTCACTGGTCAGGAATATACTTTCCAGATGCGAATATCCATATAACTTCCCGATGGTTTCCAGTATCCCTCGGAGTCTTGTCAGATCCATTCGGTAATTGTTCACACCTTCTGCTTCTGTTGCAAGGTACGTCAGATATTCTTCCAGCAACTCCCGATTTAGTTCTTCTGCCGAATGGATTTGGGGATATGTTTCTTTCAAATATCTGGATAGTCTCCGGATGGCTGTCAGCTCTTTGATGATCGTTGCAATCGCTTCATGATGTAAATGTTCATAAACTGCCTTTTTTGTTTCTTCCCGTAAGTCATCCTGGATAATCGCTGTAAAATTCAAAGTCTGTACATTTTTAATCGGATTCTTTTTATAGGCAATGTCCAGATTCTCTAATTTCCAGATATCTTTCTCAATCTCATCCCGTTCCTCTTCCTTTTCTGTAAATTGATATACCTTACGCACATACGTGATGAGACTCGATGGCAATGTCTTTTCTTTCCCATATACGCTGACTCCCGGTACTGTCAGTTTCTGTCCATGTTCCAGAAGCCAGCTCCGGATTTTTAACAGCCATTGCTTCCATTCAAGTTCCTGTAAACTCTCTACCCGGATATGCTTATCCTTCAACACCATGCAAAATCTCTGATAGGTCGCTCGTTCTTGTATCATCGTTGTCAAAGCACATTGTTGACTTCGTTCCTCAATAAATGAACAGAATTCTTTTTGAAGTCCTTTTGTTGGAAGCAGTCCTAAATCAAAACAATGAGATTCCTTTACATTCTTTTTCTGCTTCTCTTCTGCTCTTGCATAGCAGTTCAAATCTGTTAGATATAATTTTTCATCCATGGAACTCTCCTTTCATCAGTTCCGCCGCAAAGCTGTGGGTTTCTTCCTGGAAGTATGCTTCACTGGCTTTTTCCAGTTTCTTTGGCATATAATCCACATACTGTCTAGTCATTTCTTCATATTCATGCCCCAGATAATCCCGCACTGCCTGGAGGGAAATCCCGCTATCATAATACAGCGTAGCCAAGTTATGACGGTAATCATGGGATTTGAAAAGGTATTCCCCATCTGCGATCTGATATTTCTCACAGTATTTCAGCATCTGATACCGGAAGGTTCCATACCGGAAAGCGCCTCCTGTCTGATTCTGAAACAGATATTCTTCCGGTCCAATCTGATATTTCTTTTTATACACCTGTACCAGTTTGTACAATGCTTCCGGAATGGGAATCCGCTTATAAGTTTTCATTTTTACCTGATAGACCTTCAGCCAGTAATCTCCATCCTTTTCTTCATAACCATCACCTGTCAGGGTACACACTTCGCTTCCCCGGATTCCGGTACACCATAGATGAAGGAACATCAGTCGGAGATGTTCTGGGAATTCTGCCAGCTTAGACAAAATTTCCGTATATACTCCTTCTGGTACGCTGCGGTCATTGTGGACACGCACTTCTTTTTGAAGATAATATTCATGCCGGAAGGGGATCTTTTTCAAGTACCTCTTGACTACGAGAAAATTGTAAAACTGCAGGATCATAAAAATCCGCCCATTGGCTGTTGCTTCACGTGTATTCTGATTACGGATGCCCTCCAGATATTTCTGGATCTTCTCTGCTTCCATTTCATAGATCGGCTTTTTTTCTCCATTAAAATGTACCAGAAATGTACGAAGTTCCAGTAGCTTGATTCGGATGGTGCTGATGCATAAATCTGTGATTCCAAACAGATACCGCAAATATTTTTGCAAAATCTTTTGATTCTCCAAATTTGTCACTTCTTTAAAGGACACCAGTTCTATAGGTTTGCTGGGGTTCATCCGTTCTTTAGAAAAATGGAAGCGTTCCAAAAACCACACGTTTGCTTGCCAATGAATTTCTGATGCCTGTATAAACAATATCTTTCTGCTCGTTCTCAGGATGCCAAATACAGTACGTTTCTTTCTCCCTTTAAACTCTTCCGCAAGTTCCTGTTCAAACTGCTGTTCTTTATCCAGTGTCATGGTTTCAATATCAGCCACTTGATGTTTCACACAAAATTGATAAAACCTTCGCAGTGCCAGCAGCTTCTCTTTTCGCATCTCTCCTTCGTAGGTATGTATCACCACTTTCAATACCGTAAAAATCTGCATTTTCAAATTTCTCGGACACCCCAGTGTAAAATCCCACAACAGTTCCTTTCCGTCTTTGCTTGCCAGAAAAGATTCCGCTATCTCAATCTCCGGATAATGGGTAAGGCACATCCACTGATCACGATACTCTGTAGTATATTTCCTCTGTCCTGCCAGCGTTTTTAGTTCTTCCTTCATCCGATGGAGGAAAATTCTGTCGAATCCCCGAAGGCAAGTAATCGGTACATGAACGATTTCATTTCTTTCCAAATACCCTTCATACCGGACTCTTAGGGCTGCATTCATCTCCGAAATATCAGTAATTCCCGCTTCTATCAGGAACTTCTTTACCCGGTTTCGTATTGTTCCATTTATCTCTGTACAGGCATCCACCTGCTCACAGATTTTTTGTTCCAGTGCTTCCCGCTTTTTCTGATCTTCATATACATATAATTGATAAGCGGGCATGTCCTTCACCTCCTACAGGAGTTTCTCCACATCATAAAGTACGGAATGTTTTGCATAATATTGGTCGCTGGCTTCCATAAGCTGGTCATCTACAATGTTCAGATATTTGATGGTCGTGTCGGTGTGTTTATGTCCATACGCCTCACTGATCATTTCCAGCGGCCATCCGGCATCCCGTCTCATATTCCCGAAATATCTCCGCAACATATGGGGTGTCGTATGGATACCCGTTTTTTTCTCCATCCGTTCCAACATTCGGTAGACCGCATCCACCTGCAATGCTTTCCCTTTCGTCTCCCCTTCGATGTTTACAAACAACATCTGCTGATGCTGCAGAAGTTCCCGGTATTTTGACAGATAAAACAGTAAAAACTGAAAGGTGGCATCACTAATCTTAGCTTTTCTGTAGGCGGCATTCTTTGCCCTTGCCCTGTTCTCATTGTCATCCCGGAAAAATACCCGGATAGTATGTCGCTCATAATCAATATCCCTGGTATAATTCACACCTAGAATCTCACCGATCCGGTATCCTGTCTCTGCCAGCAGCATGATAAGAAGCTGATCCCTGCAATTGGTACACTGCTTCAAAAGTTCTAAAATCTCATTATGCTCTGCCGGACGGACATTTCGTTCTTCCTCTTTCAGATATCCATTGAATGACCGGAACCGCAGTTTTCTTTTCACGCCGATAGAATCATGGGTGGTAAAGCTGTCATAATATAACACCTTCAGTCTTTCCATATCTGCTTCCAGTTCTAAAAAGCAGAAAAACCTGAACACGTCTTTTAAATACGCATTACAGGTTTTATTGCTTGGCAGTTTCTCTTTCTTGTCATTCAAATGATTTCCAGCTTTCAACCAGTGGAGAAATCCCACATAATGTTCATATTGTTCCTGGAATTCCTGTTCCGCCACTTGGGACAGTTCCAATTCTGTTTCATTCAGATATTCCAAGTAAAACCGAATGGATTTTGCCCTTCTGCCAACAGTATTCGGGGAACGGTTTGCTCTGATCAAATGCGTCAGATATTTTGACGGAAGCAGCACCATCTGCCAGCTCTGGTGATCCCGGATCAAGAAATACTCCTTTTTCCCTTCCCAGATATGTTCCACTGCATATCGTGCCATTTTGCTCACCGTCCTTTCCTCTAACGCTATACACAGTATATCCACTTCATGCCAAAATAGCTATTCATCAATACCAACAATCCCTCCAAAACCACCTCAAAAACTGTACTAAACTTTTCCTGTAAAAATGTCCAAAAATGAAGCACAAGCAACAAGGCTGGAAAGGGGATTTTTCCTGTTATAGATAATATTCCACGCCTTTCCGGCTGCGGATAAAATCCTGCACCTCTCTCAATTCTTCAGCCATCTGACAGGGTGGAAGGGCACACATCACATCTTCATGATACTTTCCGCCTTTTACAGCCCGAAAATCTAAAATAGAAACCACACAGGTATCTGTTTCTGTCCGGATGGCACGTCCAAACCCTTGCCGCAGTTTCTTCTGCATATCCGGCACAATGATCGCCTGGATATAATCTTCCAATGATTCATAGGTTTCTTTCTCCGCCTCGCTGATAGGATCTGGCACTGCAAAAGGCAGCTTCACAATAATCAGCGAAGATACCATATCCCCCGGAAAGTCCACCCCTTCCCAACAGGAGCCGGCTGCAAACAGCACCGCATTCTCCATCGTCTTAAACCGCAGGATCTCTTCCTGGGAATGTCTCCATACTTCTACCATCGGAAAGGGAATCCCATCCCTTAATATCTGGTACACGCTTCCCATCAATGTATAGGAAGTGAACAAGACCAGCGTATGCCCGTAAGTAGAACAGATCAGGGAATGGATCTGGCCTGCCACCATCTCAACTTCTTCCCTGCTTCCCCTTTTACACTTCCGCAAAGTTTTTGGAAGATATAACAGACAGTTTTCTTCATACGCAAACGGGGATTCTGCCACATAAGACTGTACATCTGTACGTCCTTCCAGTCCGGTCATCTGCAAAGTACGTGCAAATCCTTTTCCTGCTTTCAAAGTTCCACTGGTCAAAATAACAGACAGTGCCTGCTCCCGATCCCAAAGCATTTCCCGCAAGAGCTGTGGAATCTCCCGGCTGGCTGCGCATAAGACCGGAATCTTTTCTTTATCCATACGCAGATGGAGTACATACTTAGAATTTTTCTGTAAAAAACACTCCAGTACTTCTTTTGCCTCCTGAAGCCTGTTTAACACCCACTTTGGCACTACTCCTTTTAGCTGTTCCATCATTCTTTCAATCATCTGGATTCCCTCCCATAAACAAAATTCGCATTCTCCGGTCAACTGAAAATTTTCCTTTATACCATGGGAAAACATGTGACTTTCCCTGATAATCGTAAAAATACTATACATCCCGGTTTTTAAAGTTCGGGCTTCCACATTTTGATGTTCCCGTTCCAGATAATAAGCAATCTCCCGGATATCATCCATACATAAATTCTTCCCAAACATCTGCCTAGCCGCCTCCGGAAGTTTATGCGCTTCATCCACTACCAAAGCCCGGTAATCCGCCAGCAATGGTTTATACTCTTCCCTCCGGTGGAATGCATCTGCCAGTAAATAATTGTGATTACAAATCTGAAGGAACACATCCTGTTTCTTGGATTCTTCCAGATACCTCTGATAGCGGCACATCTGTCTGCCTGGACATTCCCTTGGACAGAACTTCGGCACACACACCAACCTTCTGTCAAACCCACTCAAATCCTTTACGATATCCATATCATAATGTTTCCGCAGAGACAGCAGTGCTTCTCTTTGGACTGCGTTCTTCTGCTTGTAACGGATAGCCTCGATTCTTTGTTCCAGCCTGTTATCACAGACAAAATGTTCTTTTCCTTTCCGTACCACTGCCCGAAGTGGTGTCTGAATAATGCCCTGTTCTACCAAAACTCTTGATAAAAACGGAACATATTCGGACAAGATCGCTTTTTGCAAGGCAATGCTGGAAGTGGATACTACCACCGGATGCTGTTTTGGCAGGCTGTTTCGTTCCATTAGTATGGAATATTTCCGCATCAACACACAAGCTACCAGATAGGCATACGTCTTGCCAATTCCTACCCCTGCGTCACACAGCGCAATTCTTTCTCCCAGCAAGGTATCTAACATTTCATGGCACAAGCGGATCTGTTCTTCCCTGACCGCCAGTCCCTGTTCCGGAAGCAGCACCCGGAAAATCTTCTCTACTTCCTGATGCGCTCTCTTTTGATATTCAACTTTGTAAAACATATTGTTTCTTCTTTCCGCATGACGTTAATACCACAAGGATACGGCTGTAGGATCTCCCACAGCCGCATATATCTGATATCAACGACACACTCTTTTTGATTTCTTATCGTTTTTTCTTTAGCACCGTATTTGTCCTCGACTCCCCGGCTGCCGCACCACATCTATGGCAGGGAACATTACAGGCGGATGCTTCGCTTCGCATCGCTCGCAGATTTTCTGAAAGTCTTGCTGATTACAACTTGGAGTCCATCCTCTTCCTTGTGGGAAGAAATTCGTATCATTATCCCCCGCAGATGATCCTGGCGAAAGACCTGCGAAAGTCCATTCACAGCTATAAGGACTCGCTCAGAATGAGAACAGGCACTGACAGTTTTCTTACGAAATGATCCGCCCTAGTCTTGGTACAGACCTTGTCATAACAATCCTGCAGTGCTTGCCCCCATCCGTCCTGGCGCTTATACTGTCACGCTTCTATCTTTGGGAACGTACCTGTAATGCTGGTATGCGGTTGTCAAGGAACGAGGGCCTATTACCCCTTTCATATATAGAGCCGATGAAAACCGCCTTTTTTCTTCACCCTTTCAAAAATTTTTTAATTTTTTTCTTCAGACGATCCATTCGTGTATAAATCGTCTTTTTCGGGATACCTGTCTGCTCTGCAATCTCCTGGATAGAAAATCCCCACATCTTCAGCAGTAAAATCTGCAAGGTTTTCTTATCCGATTCCAGAAGAATCTGCAGCAGTTGTTCATTTTCCACGCTGTCAAGTAACTGTTGGATCGTGAGTGCCACAGGAGATTGCTCTTCCAGCTCTTTGGTATATAGCTCTTCCTGATTTGGTGAAAAATGTTCCCAATATCTTCGCTCTGTATTAAAATCCTGCCAATCCAGTTCCCGAAGTCTTTGAATCACACTCTCACTTACACCAGATTCCCGTAAAATCCGTTCTTCTTGTTCCTTCCATTGTTTCCATTTCCGTTCTTCACTCGCTTTATGAAATATCACCTTTCTTTACCTCCGATCTGAATTTTTTGAAATCAAATCGGAGTGGCGGTGATCTTGCCCTCTCACATAGAAAAAGGATTAAAAACCAGAATTCTGTCCACAAAAAGAAAAGTGTCGCAATTCTACTTCGAATTGCGACACCACCAAACGCTATATATAGAACTAAAACTCCTTCTTTTGTTGTAAACTTTCGTAACACCTACATATCTTTCTTACCTTAAAGATTAATATTCTTCTGTGACCTTTACCCTCATTTTTAATCTCGTTAAAGTTTAATTTTATTACAGAACTGGTTGGAAGAAAATATTATTTATTATTTTCAGTCTCTCTTACACAACTATTTGCTCCGTTTTTTGTACTTAGTTCAATGGTATAGTTAGAACGATGGAATACTGATAGATAGTCATCCCTCCAGAGGAGTGGCAAGGCTTTTTTAATTGGTATAGCCCATGGTACTATGAATAACAAAAATTGACATAACGATATCCTCCTATAATACCGCCCTCGTGGGCAACCAATTTCTTATAGGATTATCGTAAAATACAATTTTGAAGATTTTATAAAGATTTGAAAAATGGGCAGCTTAAAAGCTACCCATAAAATCAATATGGAATTGAAATTGTAACCTGTGCGCCGCCTGTCTTCTCGGAATTGCTCAAATCAAGCTGTCCTCCATGCTGCTGGACAATGGATTTTGTGATAAACAGACCCATTCCAAAGTGCATATTAGAGCTACGGCTGTGATCTGCCATGTAAAACTGTTCCTTAGCGTGCAGCAAATCTTCCTGCGAAAATCCAGGACCAGCATCTGTTACCGTGATTTTCAGATGCTGCTTACCGCCTATTATCGAGATATGAATGGAACTGTCCTGCGGGGAATAATCCATTGCATTATTTATCACATTCATAATCGCTCGTTCTAACAGCAACTTATCCGCAGACAGTACATCTGGCAAGTGTTCTAATTCCATCTGCAATCCGATTTTTTTCGTCTGGCACAGGGCATCGATCTGCCCCCGCAACTGTTCCACATAGGAAAGCACATCAATATCCTCCATGTGAAGCTGATAGCCGGACGCTGCCCGTGAAATATCAATCAGCGTCCGAATGTATAACTGCATCTGTTCGGAACTACTGCTGATATATTCCGCATATAAACGCTGTTCCTCATCCAGCTCTGTTTCGCTGATAAGATCAGCATTTCCCTGAATAACAGTTAGGGGCGTTTTCAAATCGTGGGCAAGCGCAGCAATTTGTTCTTTCTGCATATGCTCGGCTTCCCACTGTTGCTCCAAAGAAGCTTTCAGACTTTCTTTCATATGAGAAAAAGAAAGTAGCACATCTTCAAATTCTTTGATGTTTGAATGTCCAACCTCAAAATCAAGGTTCTGCTTTGCCACTTCCGAAGTTGCTTCATACAAAGGATCAAGCTGCAATCGTAACTTTTTAGCAAATCTGGTTGTCAAGAACAGACAAACAAAAATTCCTCCCGCTGCAATCAAAATAATCAACAATATATCTGGAGACGGCAAATGCGTATTCATCCACTCATTTGTATATTGAGCACCAATATAGTATTGCAGGACAACATACTCATTTTCACGAGTGACAAGCAGGTATCTTTTTTTCAGGTTCTGGTCGATAACACCTGTAGTCGCATACCGCATAGCGTGTTCCAGCTCACCTTCATCTAAAGTAGTTTCGATAATCTGATAGCTTTTGTCTAACAGCACATATTCAATTCCCATTGGAATTTCAACTTCAGATAAATCTGGCGTAGCTGCAAGAACCGATGCAAGCTCATTTGACCGTATTTCCGAATAATCTCCGTATGTGGTAACCCCTAAAGCCGTGCTGATGTTCATAAGCAGAAACGGAACAGCAACTGTGCCAAGCAAACCACCAAACAACTTAAATAAAAAGTGCCAAAAGGCTGTTTTCAGTGATGACTGTTTTTTCATTCCCATTTGTACCCAATCCCCCATACAGTTGTGATCGGCTGAATACAATACTGGTTCAGTTTCGCCCGGATATTCTTAATGTGAGTGGCAATCGTGGAATTATCACTTTCTCCGTCCAAACTGAAAACAGCCTCATAAATCTGTTCCCGTGTAAACACCTGTCCTTTATTACGGGCAAGAAATTCACAGATCATATATTCGCTTTTGGTAAGGGATATGATTTCTCCGTCTACCTGTACTGTTTTAGCTGATAAATCTATTCTTATGCGTTCAAAGTTCAGGCTGCTATGGCGTTCCCTTTGTTCCCTGCGTATATGGGCATTTACTCTGGCCCGCAGCTCCGGGATGCGAAAAGGCTTCGTCAGATAGTCATCCGCCCCCAGGCCAAGACCAAAAGTAATATCATTTTCCATTGTTTTAGCTGTAAGGAACAGAATCGGACAATCAACTATGGCATGATTATTTGGTACACCCCGCAGAGTAGCAAAGATACGCAGGTTCTCTGTGCCGGTCAGATTGGGATAAAAACCAGGGGACTCAATCAAACTGCCAATGCGGGGCAGCAACTTCTTTTCATTTCCTTGCAAAGACTTTCCCCAGATTTTGACCTCACCGGAAGTAGGCTTCGTTAAACCCAACAGCATTTTCATGGTAGTGGTTTTTCCGGCTCCGTTTCTGCCCAACAGACCATAAATTCTCCCACACTTGACATGGATATTTAAGTCAGCCACACTCTTTTGTGAGCCGTATTGCTTCGTCAGATTTTTTGTTTCAATGATATAATTTGTATCCATATTCAAAACCTCCTGTTCTGTAAGGTATTCTATCATGCCAACCTTGCATTAACCTTGCCGCAACCTTGCATTAACCTTGCAATTTGAAATCCAGTAAAATGACAAAGGCTCCCGCCATAAAGACGGGAACCCGCTTAACTCTCCAAAGGAAAAAGCAACATAAATTCAGTTCCTTTTCCCGGCAAACTTTCAACTGTTATACTCCCACCCATCTTTTCTACAAGCTGATGGACAATAGAAAGACCAAGACCGCTTCCTTTTTCAGACCGACCTTTATCACACTTATAAAGCCGTTCAAAAATGTGTTTCAAATCTTCTTTCTCAATTCCTACACCATTATCCGCCAACAGCAGCCTCAAGTTATTTCCCTGCTTTGACAGAGCAATTTTAATTTTGTCCGCATGGCTGTGAGCGATTACATTTTGAATGAGATTATTGATAATCCTCATATAGCTGTCCGTATCCAATCTTACCCGGACAGGCTGTTCGGGAATATCAATGTCATAATCGACCTGCTTATCTTCAAAAATCGGTATCCAGTCGATCAGGATATTTCTTGTCAACTCTGCAGCTTCAACGCTCTGGATTTCCAAAGCAAACTCGTCGGAATTTAACTTGAACCAGTCAAAGAGTACATCAATATATTCTTTCAAATCATGGGCTTTCCGGCGAGCAATTTCGATATAATCATCCCGGTCTTTCCCTGTAACAAGCCCCTTGTGTGCAGCATCAAGATATCCAATCAGAGTGGTAAGGGGTGTCCGAACATCGTGGGAAAGGCTCGTCATAAGCTGGCGGTTGGTTTCCTCTGTCTGCCGGACAATCGAAAGTCTGCTTTCATAGGACACAACAATCTCATTGATTTCATAGGCAAGAGGGGATACCAGTTCATTTGTTGCAGACAAAATACGCCGATTACCATTTCCATTTTTCACATCAACCAGAGCGTCGGTCATTTCTGCTATTTGCTTTTTTACGCGCCGAACGAGAACAATGGATGTCAATACAGCCACAACAGCAATCACAATGGACAAGAAAACGATAATCTCCATACCGGCTACACCTCCTTATTAAAACGGTAGCCAATCCCTTTAACCGTTTGGATATACTTTGGACTGGAAGGATTGACTTCTAATTTTTTACGAAGCCGACTGATAATCGCCATAATGTTACTGTCATCATAGAAATATTCTTCGCCCCAAACTTCCTCATAAATCTGCTGTTTTGTCAAAATTTTTCCTTGATGCTTTGCGCAGTACAGGAGCAGATCAAATTCCTTTGGTGGAAGTTCAAAAGTGCCATTTTCCGTCGTAACAGAACGATTTTCAAGGTCAATTTGCAATCCATCAAAATCCAGTTTTTGCACAGCTCCGGCTTGATGATTAAAGCGGGTGTAGCGGCGAATGAGGGACGCAATACGGGCAATCAGTTCGTCCATATCAAACGGTTTTGTCAGATAATCGTCCGCCCCGGCCCGTAAGCCCCGCACTTTAGAAATGCTGTCATTTTTGGATGTAAACATCAAAATCGGCAGGCTGTTCTCTTTGCGGATTTCTTCCAGCGTTTCAAAGCCATCCATACCGGGCATCATCACATCCAGCACCACAAGCTGATACTCCTGCTCTTTTAATTTCTGCAAGCCCTCTTTTCCGGTATTACAAAAATCGGCTTCTATATGTTCCGATTGTACGCTGCGTTTAATCAAAGCGCACAGTTCTCTGTCATCATCTATAATCAAAATTTTATTCATGGCGTAGTTCCTTTCCTTGTTTTGTCCGGCCATCAAGCGGCTTCTCCGCAGTTTTAGGGAGCAGCCAAACACCGGCCATTTTCACAGCGCCGGGGATACGCCCACCGGCACAATAATAATTTACTCTACGAGATGTCACGCCCCACTTCTCGGCTGCCTCTTTTAATGTCATATAATCCATTTCGCACCTCCACAAAACACATTATAGTTAGAGATTTTAAAAAGTAGAACACCCACTCTTTTCCTCGCATCCAATATGCAACGATAAAACACTTAATCATGAGTATTGCGAAAAATCAAAAATAGAAGCATGGCTCTGATTTTCTCATAGCCACGCTTCACAGGTGCAAAGAAATAGGTCTGTTTTACGACGTTTTTTTCTTTTGTCGTCTGGCAGATTGATTAACAATTTATTTTTTTTAAAGTTTGATTCGTCTATCGTTTTGAGAATATAATTTACATCATCATATAGGCTTCTTCCGCTTGTCTGGAAGTAACCTTTCCTTTTACAACTTCAAATACATTCATGTGACTCCTTTCCTGAAACGAAAAAAGCACCTGTCATTTTCGAGGCGAAACAGCAAGTGTCTTAGAGTTCCATATTCTATTTTGGGTGCAAAAAAGCAGGAGATCTTTTTTCGATTTCCTACTTAGCACAGCTATGAAGATTTATTAATAATATGATGTCTTAATTTTATTTTCCACTTTAATTTCCATCATTTATAAGTTGAACCTTTTCAATAGAAATATTATACTCTTGGCAAAATCTATTTATTGTCCAATTATTTAATATAAGAAAACTCTTTGCCACATAAACACTTGCTTCTGAACGATGTAATAAATTGAAAATACTTTTTATGTCATAACAGTTAAAACTATACACAGAAGATACTCCTATTTTCTCAGCAGTTATATTGCCTTCATAACTTTTTTGCATAATATTAGGCTTGACCAAACAAATTGTGATATTACATATATATTTTTTTGTCCCATGTTCTTTTACATATAGATAAGGTTCACCCAACCCAATGTCATATTGTCCTTTAGGTCGGTAAGTTAGTGTAAAAACTAATGAATTGATATTACGGTACAAAATTTCTTTTTTTCTAAACCCGAATACTATTTTATCATCTAATAATTTATAACGACGTTGTTTTATAAAATAATAAAACAATAGTAACAAAAGCAAAAAAAGAATGGTAAAAATTAATACTTTTTGAAAACTCAATTTAAAATTAAATGAAAACAAAGTTTCCGTTAAGCAGAACGATATTGCTGAACAAATAATAACACCAGTTATAATGTCAAACAAATTAATAAATTTTCCGTTTCCCAAAATATAATCATAACTTTTAATCATTGTTATAACCTCATTAATCACCTTGTCATAAGTATCTACTCAAAAAATAACCAAATGTGTAGCTGATCGTCTTTGAGTAGTTGCCCTAAAAAGTAGTTCATAGACACCCTACTCTTGAAAAGTTCGTTGTCATTTACATCTATTATTTTTGAATATAAAAATTCCTTTATAGATGATAAAAGAAATTGAACCGATTACTCCGGCAAGTGTATAAATCGGAAAAGCAACAAATCCAATTATAATTTTAGGTGCGATAGAAGTTAGCCACTTCTTGACTATGACACTATAAAAAATCAAACCTGTGGGTATTCCGGCAAAAAGCAATCCAAAAGAAAGAATACTTCTTGTAAATCCTAATGGTTCAGGAACAGACATATTTTGACTTCCACTTCTTTAACCAACGCTTGAAAGCCTGGGCGATTGAAATTCACACCCGAAAAACCATCATCCGTAAAATGTCGAATGTTACCGAACCCATTTCTACGGGCATAATCTTCCAAGTATTTCTTCTGATTGATGATTGAATTTGATTCGCCGGTAAGGTCATCGTCCCTTGATAATCGCTCATAAAGTGCGGTAATCTTTGAAGTCCTTGACATTCTCTTAACCTCCTTCCTTAACCGCCTTTGCCGCCGCGTCATGAGCGGTCATAATATCGGCTATCTTGCTTTCAAGTTCGCTATAATACTCAATCTTGTTTTCGGTTAGGAAGTTCATGCTTTTAGCAGCCTGTTTCAGATTATGGATTTTTGCCCACCGTTCATAGCCCGCCGACTGTTGGGCTTTGATACTGTTTTCAAGATCGACGACAAGCCGGATTTTCTTATCTTCCCGCAGCGTTTTTGTTTTGGCAACATACACGCCCTTGATACGCTCCTTTATCGCTTCTTCCGTATAGGCCGCGCCGAGCGTCTTTGTGCGGGTAAACCGTTCCTGTCCGGCAGCGCGAAAGGAAATGTATTTGCCCTGTTTGATTTCATACCCCATTTCCTGCAAGCGGCGCAGCAGTTCGTCAAAATTTTTGACTTGGGGAATGAGGGTATCTATCGCTGTTTTCAGCTTTGCTTTGTAGCTTCTCCCTTGCTTTTCAGCGGTGTATTCCGCATAGCTTTTCCCTTTGTCCTGTCCCGGCACGACGACGGATAGCCCATGCTCTTTACATATCCTGTCGCTGGTGCGCCGGATAGCGTGATAGCTTTGCTTGTTGGAATGGTACTTTTTGTAGTCAACGAAGCTAACCGCGTTGAAAATCAAGTGATTATGCAGATGGTCTTTATCGACGTGAGTTGTCAAAACAAACTCATACTTGCCGCCTAATACCGCCCCGGCAAGTTCCATGCCGATTTTGTGCGCTTCTTCCGGTGTGGTTTCTCCCACCGCAAAGGATTGTATCAAGTGCCGCCCTAAATGTGTGCCGCGATCTCCGGCAGCTTCCCGCGTCCATGCAAACTCAATATCGGCGGTTTCCAGCCCGCAGCCGAAAGAGGACGCAAGCAGCTTCCCGTCTGTCTTTTCGGGATTTAAGATATAGTCTATCGCAGCCTTTAAGGTTGATTTAATAGGGTGCGTCTTTGTAACCGCCATATCTCGTCCACCGCCTTTTTAATGTCCTCTATATCCTGCCTGTAAACCGTCCCCGTCGCATTGGCGCGTTTTGCAATTTGGTTGATGTTCCGGCTCACCGCTTGCAGTTCCCGGATATATGCTTTCGTGTCGCTTCGGTCAATGACAAGGATATACCCGTCTATCGCCATTTTGCGCAGATACGCCCCGTACTGCTTTATGGGAAGCTGCTTCATTTTCTCGTCGATTAGCCGTTTTTCTTCTTCCGTAACGTAAAACTTCATTTGTATATTTCTCTTTCGGTTTTCCATTTCCGAGCCGCCTTTCGGTATAAGGGTTTGGGATTATCCCAACAAGCATTTTTCGCAAACGGGTACTCGTTTGCTGTGCTTGCTATCTACTCCATACCCCTACCGAAAGGCGGTATTTGTTGCGCGTCCCCTTGATTTTGGGCGCAAAAAAAGATTGCAGCCGTTATGCGCTGCAATCCCGTATTTTCCGTATGAAAGAGGTTAGTCCTCTGCCTTTTCGACTTCTGTTATTTCCCTCGCCGTCGCGGTTACAATCCGTATGCCCGTATCGCTCATACCGTCCAGCAGCGCGTCAAGCTGCCGCCGATTGGTGGATTTCTCCGCGTTGCTGTTCGGAAAGAAAAATTGATCTACCGAAATATGATACCGCGTTACAAGGTCATAGAACACCTGTAAACTCGGCTGTTGTCCCTTGTTCTCAATATTTGTAAGGTAGCGCGGAGAAATATATAACTCGTCGCTTACCTTTTTCCGGCTCTCGCCGCGCTCTTTCCTCGCGGCTTTTATGGCTGCCCCGAAAGCCTTAAAATCATACAATGGTACTGGTCGCCTTGCCATTCTCAATTCACCCTATTACATTTTACAGTTCACCTTTCTTTTTAGATACGTCTACATAATTCTTAGTATTGGCTTAAATAGTTCCTATTATTCTTGCAGACTTCTTACCCACAAATTATGCGAATGTCGATTGTAAACTTTTGCAAGGCCGATTGTGAATTTTTTTGAAAAGTATTGCTATCTTCCAAGCCATGTGTTATACTGTTATGCAGAACAACATAACAGCAAGAACAGCGGGAGGGTGATGACAATTAAGCTAATAATATCTAATATGTCGGGTGTACCCATCTATGAACAAATTAAACAACAAGTGAAAGCTGCGATTTTGTCGGGAGATCTTCAAGCAGAAGAAACGCTACCTTCCCTAAGAACATTGGCAAAGGATTTGAAAATCAGCGTATTAACGGTTACAAAGGCATATACCGAACTGGAACAAGAGGGATTTGTCAAGAATGTTCAAGGTAAGGGCTGCTTTGTGCTGGGTAGCGGTTCCGAACTAATGAAAGAGCAACTAATTTGTAAAGTAGAAAATAGTTTGACAGAAGCTATAAAAGCAGCGAAAATTGCTAACCTATCTAACAAAGAACTACATCATCTTTTAGATGTTTTATTGGAGGCGAATGCAGATGACTGATTATTTAGAGGTAAAAAACTTGTCGAAATCTTTTGACAGCTTTCAGCTTCACAACATTACTTTTACTCTACCAAAAGGCTACATTATGGGATTGATCGGACCGAACGGCTCCGGTAAAACAACCACTATCAAACTCATTTTGAATATGCTCAAACGCAATAGCGGCGAAATTAAAATCATGGGTCTTGACAATATCATTGACGAGCAAAAAGCAAAGGCAGAACTTGGCGTTGTGTTTGATACCAACTATTTCAGCGACGATTGGAAAATAACGCAGGTCGAAAAGTCTATTTCTGTTTTCTACCCGAACTGGAATACGGAGCGATTTGCTGAAATGCTACGGAAGTTCCATATCGCTACAAATAAGAAAGTCAAAGAACTTTCAAAAGGTATGCAGATGAAGTTAATGCTTGCTTGTGCATTCTCTTACGACGCAAAGCTATTGATTTTAGATGAACCTACCAGCGGCCTTGACCCTGTTTCCAGAGATGAACTACTGCAAATCCTTTCGGAATATATCGAGGACGGAGAACACAGTGTTTTATTCTCTACGCATATAACAGGAGATTTGGAACGTGCTGCCGACTATATAACTTATATCAGTTATGGCGAACTGTTCTTTAGCGGAAGCAAAGATGACTTTGTAGATATGTTCCGCATTGTCAAGGGAGGAACGAATGAACTATCTGCCGATCTTAAAGGAAAGGCGGTTGGTGTCCGAACATTTCCAACAGGTTTTGAAGCTCTGGTCAAAACCGAAGATGTTGCAGCATTTTCGACTTTGGATATAGAGCCAGCAACCATTGACGAAATTGTTGTATTTACAAGCAAGAGAGGTGAAGATTATGAGTAATATGTTGAAAGCCACAAAACTGGATTTTTCCCTTGTAAGGCCGTATTTCAAAGTGATTGGTTTTACTATGCTTCTTCCTATCGCTTTTGCGGCAATCAACCGTTCTATATTGACGGGTGTTTCTTTCGCTATGTGTTTTATTGCCATGACAACGGGTTATACATTTTCTATCACAGAAAAGAATAGCATGGAGCGTCTATATGGTATTTTGCCTGTTAAAAAAAGTGAAATGGTGATTGGTCGTTATCTTTTTGTTCTTGCGTTGGGGGCACTTGCTCTTGTTGTTTCACTTATTACTCAACCGATTGTATTGCGTGTAATAGGTGAAACCGTTGAAAAGGTCGACATTATCAGCGCAGCTATTGGCGGCTTATTCCTATTTGCACTTTATACAGTGTTTCAAATCCCCGGATATTATAAGTTCGGCTCTATCAAAGGTCGCGTGTTTATGTATATCCCGGTGGCTGGGGTTTTAGCGACGTTATTTTTGCTCCCTAAAATACCTATGGACAACTCAATTATCACTACGCTTAGTAACTCTCCTGTGCTGCTTATTGTACTTGTGATTGTGCTTGTCGTAGTTATGTATACGGTATCGATCTTGTTTTCTATTCGGATTATGAAGAACAAAGAAATGTGAGGTGAACGGTATGGATTTTACAATTTTAGCCGTTGTTTTGCTTATTGGTGTTGGTATTCCCGTTAGAAATAAAATCATTCGGAAATATCGAGAGGAAAAAAAGAAAAAAGATAATGACCGGAATGTAAAGTGATAGGCATGGAAAAAACAGATTTTATCCGTTGTCCTATTTGTGGTAATAAAACACGCGACAAAATCCGAGAAGATACCATTCTCAAAAACTTTCCTCTTTTTTGTCCAAAATGTAAGAGCGAGTGTTTGATTGATGTTGAACAGTTTAATATAACCGTTATCAAAGCGCCAGACGCACAGCCGCAGAGCCGATAACACACAAGGTAGGTTTGTTTCCTTGTGGTTATCGGCTTTATTATAGCGTTGTTGTAAAGGGGCGATTAAAGGAGGTTGATTATACATTGAAAGAGATTTTGAAGTTAGATCATATTCAAAAGTTCTATGGTAATGGCGACAACATTACAAAGGCAATTCGAGATATTAGTTTTACCGTCAATGAAAGTGAATTTGTCGGGATTATGGGACCTTCTGGTTCTGGCAAGACTACTTTGCTTAACTGCATTTCCACGATAGATACGGTGAGCGCAGGGCATATTTATCTGGGCGGTACAGATGTAACGGAAATCAAGGAAAAGGAAATTGCTCGCTTTCGGCGGGAAAATCTTGGCTTTCTTTTTCAAGACTTCAATTTGCTCGACACCTTGACTATTTCTGAAAACATAGCACTGGCATTGACGATCAATCATATTCCCGTCGGACAGGTAGACGGACTTGTGCAGGAAATAGCTGCAAAATTGAATATCACAGACATTTTAGAGAAGTATCCTTATCAAGTTTCCGGCGGTCAAAAGCAGCGGTGTGCCTGCGCCAGAGCCATTATCAATAAGCCTAAATTGATATTGGCTGATGAACCAACCGGAGCATTGGACAGCAATTCATCTCAAATGCTGCTCTCTACAATACAAAATATCAATACAGAACTGGGCGCAACAATTTTAATGGTTACTCATGACGCATTTTCCGCAAGTTATGCCAGTCGTATTCTTTTTCTAAAAGACGGGGAAATCTTTACCGAGATTTTGAAAGGAAATGATACCCGGCAGATATTCTTTGAAAGAATACTGAATGTCCTCACCATGATGGGAGGGGGTATCAGTGATGTACGCTAAATTGGCATTTCGGAACATTTGTAGGAGTTTGCGCGATTATATCATTTATTTTATTACGATCACGCTTACGATTGCATTGATGTATTCTTTTTTGGCACTTGGGTTTTCCGACGATATTATTGCCATGTCGGAAAATATGTCTATGCTAACTACCGGCATTCTCGCACTGTCCTTTTTAATTGCTTTTATGGCTTCATTTGTTGTTAGATATGCTATCCGGTTTATGTTAGGACAACGCAAAAAAGAATTTGCTCTCTATGAACTTATGGGAATGGAAGTCAAAACAATAAGCAATCTTTTCTTGATCGAAAATACAATTATCGGGTGTGGCGCGCTTCTGTTTGGCTCTATTGCCGGAACGCTTTTATCCGGCATATTAAATCAAGTCGTTAAAAAAATCTTTGAAACCCCTCATACCTATCATATTTCCTTTTCCTTTCAGGCATGGGGAATTACGTTGGTACTTTTCATTTTGATGTATGGGTTTGGAATATTTCATGCGGCAAAAGTTATCCGGCGTCAAAAAGTAGTTGAACTACTTTACGATAACAGGAAAAACGAAGAATATCGTTTTAAGACAATTAAAAAGAGTATTCTTGTGGTACTAATTTCAATCGCTACTATGATATTAGGCGTTGTGTTACTTGCGCAAGGACTTCAAATTCAGACAAACGAGGCTATGCTTTATATAGGCGGAAGCTGCCTATTTCTGCTTGTTGGGGTTTATGAACTTCATCGGCAACTACCAGCTTTACTATATCAATTTGCAAAGCGTGTCCCTCAAAAAAAATATAAGGCAGAGAACTTGTTTTTCTTGGGGCAGATTGGGCGGCGCATTCAATCTGCTGGCCGAACAATGGCAATAGTAGCAATCCTTTTGACAATATCACTTGCGACTATGTTCATAGGACTTTCAATGGGTGCCAGTTATAAGGCTAACATGGAAGTTTATTATCCTTACGATGTCGGTGTAGCCATTGACGCGCCATTAACCAAGTCCAGCATGGATGATGTTATTACTTTTGTAGATCAACGCTGCGAGGTTGAGGACAGTGTAACATATTATCTGTATGATGTTCCAAATGAAGCCATAGAAGCGTTGTCCTTATCCGATTACAACCATCTACGACAGATGTTAGGACTTTCACCTGTTTCTATGGGCAGCAATCAATATTTAATTCATTGTGATACATGGAATTACCTTGATGATATAGAACAGGCATTAGAACAACAATCAGAAATCATTATAAATGACCGAACATTGACACCGATTGAAACGCCTATTTTGACGGAACCTATGGAGCAATATCAAATGGCAGGAACAAACGGTTATGTACTTGTCCTGCCAGATGAAACAGCGCAACAGTTATCGGGAAATAAAATACGGCTGGCTATGAAATTGGATAGTGAGGGCTATTCTGAATTAAAGGGAGAAATCCAAAGATTTCTCAACAGCGACGATTGGTTTCCGGGCATTCAAGCGGGATATGAACCGCCGGAACGGATAACACTCGGGGTTACTGTAAAGGCATGGGGCGTTGCAAACTCTCTTACAGGGTTTACTGCTATTTCTTTTTGTGGCCTTTATTTGAGTATTATCTTTATCATTCTTTCTTGTGCGGTGCTGGCTTTTGAACAGCTTTCGGCGATAGATAAAAATCGAAAAAATTATGAGATTATAGGTCTGCTTGGTGTATCAAAAGAAAAACAGGCTTCTTTAATCCGCAAGGAAATATCAACGATGTTCTTTATTCCGCTTTTATTTCCGCTTTTTCTTACGGTTTTATTGATTGCCAGTACACAGGTTTTATTTGGAGAAGTCATTTTGCAGAAAGGATTGATATTATTGTATGGTTTTGTAACAATCCTACTTTTCTGCGCGATTTACCTAACCTACTTTGGTGCTACGATGTTCCTGTTCAAAAAGGTTATTCTTCGATCTGATATAAGATAAAAAGATAGCATATTGAAGTTATCCTGCCCCGCCCAATGGGGAAAAGAAAAAAACCGTTGCGGGGCAGGTGCTTTCGTGCGCTCATTTTATCTATATTACCCAGTGGCGGTTTTGAGAAATCGA
>ENA-ORUG01000662-ORUG01000662.1-human-gut-metagenome-genome-assembly--contig:-NODE-662-length-37183-cov-8.036603_pt1 | contig 37183 bp, 26 predicted proteins | sample MGYA00242079_ERZ509207 | MGnify/ENA primary metagenome ERZ509207 (study PRJEB26280, sample SAMEA2338780) | human gut metagenome | biome: human gut; feature: human-associated habitat; material: faeces...
CCCCGAGGCGGGGACATCCCCCGAGGACGGCCCTGCACCCAAGACCCCGCAGCCTGCGCCCGCAAGCGAGTCCGATGCCGTGGCCGAGCCCGCCGCCCAGTCGCAAAACACGCCCGCGCCGTCGCACTTTGCGACGCCCGAGCCTATAGACGTCAGCCCGCAAGATGACGAGTCGACCGCCCGCGTGTCCGAGGAGCCCGACTCCCCGGACACCGGCGATTCCGAATCAAACGCCGAGACCGACACCGTCTCTCCCGGTGACACTGCCGAGATCGACGTTGCCGCCGTTGAGGCCAAGCTCAAAGACCCCGGCTCGACCATGAGCTTTGAACCCCTAACCGAGGAGCGCATCGAGACCGACTCGACCTATGATGCCGGCACCACCACGCAACTCATGTGGGGCGCCCGCTCCGACGTTGGCTGCGTGCGCCCGCACAATGAGGATTCCTACCTGGTGCAGTCGCCGCTCTTTTGCGTATGCGACGGCATGGGTGGTCACGCTGCCGGCGAGGTGGCCTCTTCTATCGCTGTCGAGACCATCGCCAAGACAGCTCCTCAGTCTGCCGACGCCGCACGCCTGGCGGCAGCCGTCGAGGCCGCCAACGCCGCCGTAATCGAGGCTGCCTTGAATGGCCTGGGCAAGCCCGACATGGGCTGCACAGCCACTTGCGCCTATATCGAAAACGACACGCTCGCCATCGCCCACGTGGGTGACTCTCGCGCCTACCTGCTCCACGAGGGCACGCTCATCCGCGTGACCCGCGACCACTCCTACGTGGAGGAGCTCGTGGACGCCGGCGAGATCACGGCAGACGAGGCTCGCGTCCACCCCAACCGTTCGGTCATCACCCGCGCGCTGGGCTCGGACCCCGCTATGTATGCCGACCACTTCACTCTGCATATCGAGGAAGGCGACCGTCTGATCCTGTGCTCCGACGGCCTTTCGAGCATGATTCCCGATAGCGATATCGAGAACATCGCCACGCAGTCCTCAACCGCGCAAATCTGCGTCGACAACCTAGTGGACGCGGCGCTTGCCGCCGGCGGCCACGACAACGTGACCGTAGTAGTCGTTGACCTGGTTGACGATGGCGTTATGCGCGAGGCGCAGCGCGTGCGTCGCCGCAACATTACTATCGCCGCCATCCTGGCCCTCGTCTTTGTGCTGGCAGCTGGCATCTGGGCCTACACGGGTGTCACCGGCTCGTACTACCTGGGTACCTACCAGGGCAATGTCGCCGTCTGGCGCGGCCTGCCCGGCAAGCCGCTCGGACTCAAGCTCCACTGGCTCGAAAGCGAAACCAGCATCAAGCTATCCGACCTGCCCGAAGACACGCAAAACCGCCTCAAGGCGGGTATTCCGCAAACAAGTGTCGACGATGCGCAGGACACGATATCCAAGTACCGCCACCAGATCGACGAGGAGCAGACCCGCCAGGTGATCGACGCGCAAACGATTCGCGACAACACCAATCAGGGATCGACCTCCGAATCAGATTCCGAGAAAACCGCCGAACAGTCCGCCGAGGCCGAAGCCTCCGATAAGAATTAGAAAGGGAGTGCCGCTTATGAGTCGCCGCAACACCGAGCTGCTCTTGCTCATCGCCTCGGCGTTCCCCGTCATCCTGCTGTATGCGATGTACGTGCTCACCGCGGGCGCTGCCATCTCCTTTGAGACGCTCGCCGTACCGATCGGCCTCTTTGCCGCCTTTGCCGCGGCCCACATTGCCGTGCGAATCTTGGCGCCCGGTGCCGACCCCGCCATCCTACCCATCGTATTTATACTTTCGGGCATCGGTATCACGTTCGTGACGCGTCTCGCCCCCGCTCTCGCGATCTCACAGCTCATCATCCTGTTTGTCTCGGTGGCGCTCATGGTGGGAACGCTCGCACTGGTCAAAAACCTCGACGTGGTCATGCGCTACAAGTACACCTTTGGCATTATCGGCATCATCCTGCTGATGCTGCCCATCTTTATCGGCACCACGATCTCGGGCTCCAAGCTCTGGATTCGCATCGCGGGCTTTACCATCCAGCCCGGCGAGTTCGCCAAGGTCTTTATCGTCCTGTTCCTGGCCGGGTACCTGGCCGAGAACCGCGAGCTGCTCTCCATCTCCAACCGCAAGATCCTGGGCTTTAAGATCCCTCGCCTGCGACTGCTGCTGCCGCTGTTTGCCGTGTGGGGTGTGTGCCTGCTCGTCGTCGTCTTCGAACGCGATCTGGGTTCGGCCGTGCTGTTCTACACCATCTTCTTGCTGATGCTCTACGTTGCCACGGGGCGCTTTTCGTATGTCGTTATCGGCCTTGCGCTGCTGGCCGTTGGAGCCGTGGGCGCCTACAAGTTCCTGTCTCACGTTCAGGTGCGTTTCCAGGTTTGGCTCGATCCGTTTAAGGACGCCCAGGGCCAGGGCTACCAGATCGTCCAGTCGCTCTTCTCGCTTGCCGATGGCGGTCTGGTCGGTGTTGGCATCGGCAACGGCATGGCCAACAACATCCCTGTCGTCGAGTCCGACTTTATCTTCTCGGCTATCGGCGAGGAGATGGGCCTTTTGGGCGGCGGCGCCGTGCTCATCCTGTTTATGCTCTTTGCCGTTCGCGGCCTGACCACGGCTGCCCGCGCAAAGTCCGACCTCGCCGCCTTTAGTGCCACGGGCCTTACGGCAGCCATCAGCTTCCAGGCCTTTTTGATCGTGGGCGGCGTCACCCGCCTGATCCCGCTGACCGGCGTCACTCTGCCCTTTATGAGCCAGGGCGGCTCCTCGCTGCTGGCGAGCTTTATCATCGTCGCGCTCCTGCTGCGCGCCGGTGACGAGGCGACCGGACGCGAGGCCGAGCTTACCGGCACCGGCACCATGGCCGCCATCACCGATGATCAGGTCGCATCTGCCGCCGCCCCGACGGGCACGCGCTTTGCCACCTCGTCTTCCTACGGCAGCGGCAGCCATTCCGTCGGCTCGCGCATGCGACGTCGCCTGCTCGACACGCCTGAATCCGGTGTGCTCGGCCGCGTTGCGCTCGCCAACCGTCTAACCCGCGCGGTGCTCGCCTTTACGGCGCTGTTCGCCATCCTTATCGGGAACCTCACCTATGTCCAGGTCATTAAGGCCAAGGACTATCAGGACATGCCGACCAACAACCACACCATCGCCCGCTCCAAGTACATCCAGCGCGGCTCCATCATCACGTCCGACGGCGTGACGCTGGCCGAGTCGCTGCAGCAGGAGGACGGCACCTACGTACGCTCCTACCCCAACGGTAACCTGGCAGCGCACGTGGTTGGCTACGTGAGCCAGCAGTATGGCACCACCGCCATCGAGAGCGTCATGAACGACACGCTCACCGGTTCTAAGGACTACTCTAGCTGGAACAACGCCATCGCGTCGCTCGCGGGCCAGACCCAGCCGGGCAACACCGCCAAGCTCACCATCGACTCGCGTATCCAGACGGCGGCCGAGCAGGCACTCAAGGGCTTTAAGGGCGCTGTAGTGGTCATCGACCCGCGTACCGGCGCGGTGCTCGCATGTGCCAGCTCGCCCACCTACGACAACACCAACATCGATGCCCTGCTGCAGACGGGCGGCGGCGAGGACGGCTCCATGTACAATCGCGCCATGGACGCGCTGTACACGCCGGGCTCCACGTTTAAGGTCGTTACGCTTTCCGCGGCACTCGAGACCGGTACCGCCAGCCTTACCAGCACCTACCAGGCGCCCGGCTCCATGGACATCGGCAACGCACCGGTCACCAACTATGCCAACGAGAGCTACGGCACCATCAGCCTACAGCAGGCCTTTGCCGTGTCCTCCAACGTCGTCTTCGGCCAGGTGGCAAACGAAGTTGGCGCAAACACGCTCGTGCAGTTTGCCAACGCCTTTGGCTACGGCCAAAAGCTCGGCCAGGACCTGACCTCCGCGGCCTCCATCATGGCCGACCCGTCGCTCATGACCGAGTGGGAGACCGCCTGGGCCGGCGCCGGCCAGCCTGTCGGCATGGACCACACGCCCGGCCCGCAGACCACCGTCATGCAAAACGCCGTGATTGCCGCCGCCATCGCTAACAGCGGCGTGGTCATGGACCCGTACTTTGTAGCCCAGGTACTCGCCCCGGACGGAACCGTGGTCAAGACCACGCAGTCCCGCTCGCTGGGTCAGGCCGTCAGCTCCGCCACGGCCGACCAGGTCAAGCAGGCCATGCTTGCCGTCGTCCAGTCCGGCACCGGCACCGATGCCCAGATCCCCGGCGTCAAAGTCGCCGGCAAGACCGGCTCGGCCGAGATCGGCGGCACCAACGTCAACTCGATGTTTGTTGGCTTTGCACCTTACGATTCACCCACGGTCGCCATCTCGGTGGCCTTGGAGGATTTCGACAAGCATGACGTCAAGGCCGCCAAGATCGCCGGCATCGTCCTGACCGCGGCGCTTGCCGCACAGGGAGCGTGATGCCCATGATCGAATCGGACACCCGAGGCGCGCCGCGGCCGAAGAGTTAGCGGCAACGCGCCACACGGCCCCAGCGGCCACATCGTAGGTACTACACACATCGTTGAGCGAATAGTTATGTTAGGAGCAGGAATGGAACAGAGGGTCCTCGGGGGAAGATACCTCCTCAAGGATAAGGTGGGAACAGGCGGCATGGCGACCGTCTACCGTGCACAGGACCAGGTCCTCGACCGCACGGTAGCCGTCAAGATCATGCTGCCGCAGTATGCTGGCGACGCAACCTTCGCCGCACGCTTTAAGCAGGAGGCCCAGGCAGCAGCCGGTCTCTCCTCCCCCTATATCGTGGGCGTCTACGATTGGGGCAAGGACGGCGACACCTATTACATCGTCATGGAGTACCTGCGCGGAACCGACCTTAAGAGCGGCATCAAGAGCCACGGCGCCCTCGACCCCAAGAAGGTCGCCCAGATCGGCTCGCAGATTAGCTCCGCGCTTTCGGTCGCCCACAAGCACGAGATCATCCACCGCGACATTAAGCCGCAGAACATCATGGTGCTGCCCGACGGCAACATCAAGGTGATGGACTTTGGCATCGCGCGCGCCAAGAACAGCCACCTCACGCAAGACAACAACGTGCTGGGAACCGCCCACTACGTCAGCCCCGAGCAGACCCGTGGTCAGGACCTCGGCCCCACCTCGGATATCTACTCGCTGGGCGTCGTGATGTACGAGTGCGCCACCGGCCGCGTTCCCTTTGACGGTGACGACGCTATCTCAGTCGCACTCAAGCAGGTCAACGAGCTGCCTATTCCGCCGAGCCAGATCAACTCCGGTGTCGACGCCGACCTTGAGCGCATCATCCTCAAGTGCATGGAGAAGGATCCGGCAAACCGCTTCCAGACCGCCGACGAGCTGCGTCAGGTGCTCAACAGCTACCTGTCGGGCCGTGCCGTCAACGTCTCGGAGCCCACGCGCATCATCGGTGCCCCCGGTGAGCTGGGCGCCACCAAGACTCGCGAGCTTTCCGATCAGACGCGCGCCATGGTGCGTCCCGTCTCGGGCGTGAGCGGCCAGAATACCGCCCGTAGCTCGGTTTCGGGCTCCACCGGCTCCTACGAGGTCGAAGAGCCCAAATCCAACAAGAACAAGATCATCGCCGCCGTGGTGGCAGCCGTTGCCGTCATCGGCATCGTGGTGGCCTTTGCCACAGGGCTCTTTGGCGGCGAGCAGGTCACCGTGCCCGATGTGCTGGGCAAGGACCAGCAGACTGCCGTCGAGCTGATCAAGGAAGCCGGCCTCGAGGTCGGCACCATCGACCAAAGCTACAACGACGATGTCGACGAGGGCAAGGTCGCCGAGCAGACGCCCAACGGCAACACCAAGAAGGCCAAGGGCACCAAGGTGAACTTGGTAATCTCCAAGGGTCCCAAGCCCTCCGAGAAGGTTGAGGTTCCCCAGCTTGTCGGCCTGACCAAGGACCAGGCCGAGGCCGCGTTGGCAAGCGTTGGCCTGAAGGGCAACGCCTCCGAGGAGGCCAACGAGGCCGATGAGGGCCAGGTCTTTGAGCAGGGCACCGATGCCGGCAAGGAAGTCGCGAAGGGCACGACCATCTCGTATAAGGTCTCGAGCGGCCCGGATACCACGTCCGTCCCCGACCTGACCGACATGACCGAAGCCCAGGCGCGCAACGCCCTCGATATGGCAGGCTTTGGCGTCGACGTGAGCTACCAGGAGAACGACTCGGTTACCGAGGGCACCGTGATCAGCTGGAACCCCAGCGGTAAACAGAAGCCCGGCGCCACGATTACCGTCGTCATTGCCAAGAAGTCCGGCAAGGCCACCGTCCCGGGCAACTTGTACGGCAAGAGCATTTCCGCCGCCGTTACCGCGCTCAACAACGCCGGTTTCTATAACATTGGCTTCTGTGACCAGAACGGCAATCCCGTAAGCGGTAATGAGGATGCCACCGTTACGGGCGTCTCCCCCACCGGCAAGCAGTCCACCGACAGCACGATTACGCTGACGGTCGCACTTTCTGGTTCGGGCTCGGGCACGAGCACGGGCGACGATTCCGGTACGACCAACTAGTCGCCACCCCACCGCTCATTACGGCTCTCGCCGTAAACATATTCGCTCACAGGCGCCCGCTTGCTCCCCCAGCAAGCGGGCGCTTTCTTTATCTGAAGCAGCGAATACTACGGCATGCCTTAAACCAGAAGAGCCCGGCACCGCAGCGGTACCGGGCTCGATATTCCTCTGGTGCCCCCGGGCGGATTCGAAAACTCCCCCTGTGCGGAAATTGGTGACGCGGGTGTCGACGGTCCGAATCCCGCCCTTAGACCAGAAGAGCCCGGCACCGTGGTGGTACCGGGCTCGACAAATCTCTGGTGCCCCCGGGCGGATTCGAAAACTCCCCCGCAGGGAAATTGGTGACGCGGGTGTCGACGGTCCGAATCCACCGACAGCTCCCACAAACCAGAAACGGCGCCGCTCTCGCGACGCCGTCATATTCCCTGGTGCCCCCGGGCGGATTCGAACCGTCGACACCCGCTTTAGGAGATATGATTTAATGCTACCCCCTACCATTCATCAAGCATCATTGAACATCATATAACCGCAGATAAACATAGCAGTTTGTGTCTTTTGCCTCCGGTAGCTGCGCCTACGCTTTTACAAACATATTACTAACAGCTTTAGCTAAACTGCACTCAATGAATTGTTGAAAACTATTCAAAGAAACGGAGCGCAAAGATGTCAGAACAGCCACTAATTAGCGGAAGAGGCACGTGTTGGAAAGACAAGAGATCACCTAACACCTATCGCTATTATTTTTCCCTTGGAGTCAAGGACCCTAAGACGGGGCGCTACAAACGATCCCCAACTTATACAGTTCGTTGCAAGACTAAAACAGAAGCTAAGGCTGCAATGCAGGCCAAGCTGGCTGAAATCAACTCCTCTGGCACGATCACTAAAACTAAAAAGCCCACTTTGCTTGCGTCCTACTGCTGGTCCTTTCATGAAAATAGGGACACCGAGCTTGCGCCAACGAGCTATGAAAGAGAAGCGTACGATTGCAGGCATATCGAAGACCTATTCGGTGCGTTTCAGACAATTGAGGGGCTAACTCCCGATCTAATCGAAGAAACATATGCCGAAGCTCGTCGTACGGGAAAATACAAACCATCAGAGCTTGTACGAATCAATGCGAAACTGCGTCAGATTTTATCGAATGCAGTCGCAAAGAGAATAATTGACCGAAACCCCTGCGCTACCGTTCATGTTCGCAGACCACGCAACAAAAGAGAATCACTGACAATCGACCAAGTAGCTACCCTATGCACACGTCTTCAACACATTGAGCTCACCGCCGAAGCTGTTGGTACACTAGTACTAGTGTATACGGGTATGCGGAAAGGCGAGATGCTGGGCCTCGAATGGCGCGATTGGGACCCTGCCAATAAAACCTTGAAAATTGACAGGCAGTACACCAACGACCATGAACTGAGGGCACCCAAGTCACAAGAAAGCCAACGCAAAATCCCCGTTGGAGAAACCTTGGCCGAACGTCTTCAATCATGGTCAGCCATACAAAAAGAGCTCCTGGCCTCTCTGGGGCTGTCCCAGACTGGCAGCACTCCCATCATTAGCGATATTGCTGTCGAGCAAGGGATCCCTACTGTCTGTCACATGAAAAACTACATCTTCAACCATTGGTTTCGCGATTTCGCAGTTAGCTGCAATCTTGGAATCTATGAGCCGAACAATTCGACTGGCGGAAAACTATATAAGGGCATCTGCCCGCATCAGCTCAGGCATTGTGTAAGCACTTTTATGCTGGCGAACGGATCGGACGTTAGAAGCGTGCAAGGTATTCTTGGCCACGCGGACCCCAATATCACGCTCAAAACGTATACAAGCCTCGTTCAACAATCAGAAATAAAAGCAGTTAAAGGCTACGAAGCCTTCATCAACGCCTATATACAGAGAAGCGAGAAATAGCATGTTTTTCATTCATAGTTTATTTCATAATATTACGGTACTATAATACCGTTTCCGCAGGTAGATGCTTTATTTGATTGACATCTAATGAGTTTTAATACATGCTAAAGCTGTCAGATGGCTACGCATGTAGTCATAGAAACCGGCCCCCCAAGTGCTTATGAACCTGGTACGTCTTACAAGCACAGGGAGGGCCCTCATTGAAAGGATAGCTCATCATGGCTACTCCAAAGATTAGCACTCAGGCGTCCACACCGACTTTCCCCACTGGTGCCGCTCAGTGCGATCGGTTGCTCCGCGTTAACGATATCCGCGAACTCACTGGCTGGAGCGAAAACACCGCACGCAAGTTTATGCGAGAGTCCGGCAAGCTCATCCAGATCCATCGCTCTAATTACATGTTTGAAAGTTCGTTCTACGAGCTTTTCAAGCAGCTTGAAGGTCGTACCGCCCACCTTGATTAGGTGGTAAACATGAGCGAGCTTCCGTCGATTTCCGACATATTTAGCGATGATGCTACTGAGCAACGAGAGATTACGGGAAAAATGGATAAGGCTATTTTTATTTCAGTGCCCGAGTGGGCGTGCTGCGTCACCACCGTTGCCGCCGAGCGTCTCATCCTCGGCCTTGTATGGAAGTTTGGAAAACCTTCCAAAAACAAACGGCCCATGGGCTTCTGCGCTAAAAGCAAATGGATTGAGGATCACTACCGCCTGAGTAAGAACACTATATCCCGGGCCTATACCTCTCTGAAGGATAAGGGGTATATTCAAAAAGTTGGTGATGGCAGCTGGATGCTTAATTACGCCGCAATCTACCGCGCCGCGATTGAAAACGCTTGGGAGCCTCCGAAACTTTAAGCCCACAAACCGACTATCGAGGCCGTGAGAGTCGGTCACCGTCAGGATGCCCACAAGAACATGCCGCGGATGTAAAATGAAGCAGGGTCGAACCGAAACAGTTCCCGGACAATTGGCGTCCGGCCAGACACTTCGATTCGACACTTTCTCATGCCTGTATCTAAAATACTCCCACAATCATTCTCGACATCTTTAACGCCCTCACCTCCTGCCACCAACACGCCGTAGACGCTATTTACAACGAATCGATATGGCCGCCCGTTCTTTAAGGCACGTGTTACCATGAAAACGTGCGGTATTTCTCCAACCGAAAACCTGCGTGAACGCATGACTTGAGACGCCTTTTAGAACTCACCGATCGCAGGGCGAACACAAATCAACAGCGGCCGTGCATTGTTCCCAGCCGTTTGGCATGGCGGAGCCATGCCGTTGTTGATTGGAGTGCCACACCATGGCAGACGAGAGAAAAATCAGGGAGATCTACGGCGTGAAGAGCGTCCTAGATGAGGCCGCCGAGCGGATCGAGGCGACGTGGCGGGAGAAGCTGCTGCGCGAGACTGCCGACCTCAGGAGCGAGAACGCGCTGCTCAGGGTCCAGCTCGACGAATTCAACCGCAAGCTCGGCGAGGCGAGAGACCGGAACGAAAGACTTGAGGCCGACTGCAATGAGAGGGTCGCTTTCATCGAGGAGAAGTTCGAGCTCGATACCGCGAGCCTCGAGCTCGAGAACAACGAGCTCCACGCCGCGAGCGTCAGATATCTCACCGATGCCAGGGAGCTCGACAGGCAGGTCGTCCAGCTCCACGCTGAGGCTGAGGCCATGGTCGATGAGATCGAGCGGCTGCGCGGCGAGCGTGACGCCGCACTGAAAGCCCAGGCCGAGCTGAGCGATGCGCTCCTGGCCCAGCGCGACCTGATGGCCGAGCTCGCCGCCCTCAAGGACCGACTTGCCGCCTCCGAGCAGCGGGCGGCCGTGGCCGAGGCCAAGGTCGAGGTCATGACCCAGAGGGGCGAGTAGGCCGCAGAGCATCTAATTTTCTAGAAACCCTCTAGAGCATTTCTAGAGGGTTTCTAGAACTGAAGACCGGGCGCAGTACTTTCGATCGAAACGATATCTTTGTAGATGAGGCGATGCTTGGCGTCGCACCATTTGTCGCCGTGGTAATGCCCGAAGAGCCAGACGCGATAGCCGAGCCGCCCGTCGAGCTCGCCAAGGAATCGTTGCAGCCGGTCGCCTCGATACTCGCGTCCACGCTCGCGGCACAGCTTCTCTGCCAGGGCAGCAGGAGCCTCGTGAGTCACAACGCAATCGACTCTCCAGCTCACGCGGTCGAGCGAGGCGCGGCAGTGCTCCATCTCCTCCTCGCTCGGCATCTCCTCGGGCCACCAGCTCCTCCCCTCCCTGCGATACTGTCTGTCGTTGCTCGCGGCACCGCCCATGGCAAGGACTGTGAGCCCGTCGATGTCGAACACCTCTCCGCGCATCAGGTGCAGCACGTGCGGTCGCGCCTCATGGACGAGCCCGCCGTTCCACTCCAGCACCGGCAGCCCAGCCAGGGCGTGGTGGTTCTCATGGTTGCCGTCTACGAAACACGTGGTCCAGGGCTTCGACTCGAACCAGTCGAGCCAATACCTCTCAGTATTCGAGCCGTCCCAGACAAAGCCGAAGTCGCCGGCCACAATCACCGCGTCATCGCGCGTCAGCGTGCGGCCCAGTGGCCAAGACTTGAAGGCGAACCTGCTGGACCCGTACTCGGCCCTGCCGTGCACGTCGCCCGTCACATAGACCGTCATCAGTACGCACCCCACGGCAGGAGTTTGTCCCCGAGCCTCACGATCCGGTCGTACAGCACCGTGTGCCGTTCGTCCGGGTTGCCGTCTCGGTGGAAGTGACCGTAATACCAGTGTTTGTAGTCCATGCGGTCCTCGAGCTCGTCGAGGAATCCGGTCAGCCGGTCCACATCAGGGCGTTCCCAGCCTGGGTCCGGGTAGAGCGTCGGCGAGAGCATGCGCGTGGCGCAGGTATGGGTGATGACGCAGTCGACCTTCCAGCCGACCTCGTCGAGCCTTGCCCGCGCGGTATCGAAATCGCGCTCGTCCGGGAGCTCCTGAGGCCACCAGCTGGAATACGGCACGCGGTATTCCCTGTCCACGCTCGTGGCACCGCCCATGGTGAAGATTGTCGAACCGTCGAGCTCAAAGACCTCGCCGCGCGTCAGGCGCCGAATAGACGAAGTATCCGACAGGCGTTGCGTCAGCCCGCCGTGCCACGGTTCCATGGGACGCTCCTCCCAGTGGTCGAAGCGCTCGTGGTTGCCATCCACGAAGAGAACCGTGTAGGGGCGCGACTCGAGCCAAGCGATGTCAGCGCATTCCTCGGCAGAAAAGTTCCGCGGAAAGCCAAAGTCACCGGCAACGATGAGATAGTCGTCGCTGGTAAGGCCATCCCCAAGCTCCCAGTCGCGGAGCTTTTGCATGTCGAGCCCACTGTGGATGTCGCCCGTCACATAGACCGTCATCGGATCGCCTCTTCCCTCTTGTACGCCGCCAGCTCGCGCTCGACCTGCCTGTCGCCGGTCTCGTTGACCCACCAGGGCCATTTCACCCGGTCGCACGGCTCGTCGACTCCGGCGAACCATTCCCTCAGCTCGTCGAGGCTCACCGGGGAGTGCCCGTTGGCATCGCAACCGACGTCGTAGCGCAGAAGGCCCTGCTTGCGGTTGAACTCGTTGTACGCGCCGCCGCCGCTGTGGATGTGTCCGTGGAGGTGCCACGATCCATGGCCCATACCCTGCCAGTCGGCCATGGGGTAATGGCTCAGGACGATCTTCTGCCCGTCGATCTTGAGCACGCAGATCGGCGGCTCCACGGTGAAGGCGCCAGCAACCGCCGGCTGGGTCCAGTCCTTGTCGTGGTTTCCCGGGATGAGGTGGATGCGCCTGCAGGCGATCCGCTTGCGCAGGGCATAGGCGTCCTGGGCGGTCATCTTGAATGAGAAATCCCCCAGGATGTAGAGCTCGTCGTCCACGGCAACCCTGCCGTTGATGTTGTCGACGATGGCGTCGTTCATCTGCCAAATCGTCTCCCACGGGCGGTCGGTGAACTTCAGCACGTTCTCATGCCCGAAGTGGGTGTCGCTGGTAAACCAGATCATATTTATGTCTCCTTCTGTCGCTAAAAAACGTTCTCCTTCGAGGTCAGGAGACGTTTTATGAGCGACATGAGGTGCATATCCCTCATGTTTCAAGCTCCAATCTGTCGGATTTGCCCAACTAAAAGTTTACGCCCACGCGCGAACAGGATTTGATTTTTGAAATATGGACGAATTGCTCGTCAGGAGGGTAAAATGATGCCGACGGCAGCCCAAGTTGTAGAGAGCTGGGCAGAGCCGTTGCTTAATGAAGTTGGGTCATCGTCTTAGCGACGGTGGCCTTTCTTTTTGGGCTTCGAGCCCTGCTTGAGTGCCTTGGAAAGGCCGACAAGGGCCGTGAGGAGCGAGACCGTAGCGGTCAGGAGCTTCACGAGCTCGGTGAAATCGGTCATGGGCATCACCTCCCATCGGATGGAGGGCTCTGCCCGGCACGAGGGCTGCCGACAGCAAGGACGATTCTATCAGAGCGGCTGACTCCCGCCCGATCAATTCATACTCCTCACCCTCGCCGAATTGCGAGCATGAAAGAATCGGCACTGAATGGCAGCGCGCTAGGGCACCGACGATAGGCTTTCCAAAACTAGCGAGGCGTGTCTCCGCGAGCGTAATCGCCTCGGTCGACCGCGCGATCGACCTGCGGCGAGATGTCGACGTTGCCACCATGGGCTCGGCCTGCGGCGCGAACGCGGTCATCGCCAGCATCGGGAACGGCGCCGGCGTAACGGTTGCGAATCTCCCTTGCGTAACCGCGCCGGGCAAGAAGCTCATCACGAACCGCCGGATCCTCGAGCAGATCTTCATCGCACTTCGGTGCGATGAACTTAGGGAAGAGATTGTAGGCGACGCCCTTGCTCGCCTTTGCCTGCTCGGCCCACGCCGAATACGCTTTCTTAAGCCGTTGAATGTAAATCTCGCAACGCCTCTCATAAGGAAGGGCTCGCTCGGCTTCCAGCACGTTATTTTTAAAGGCCGCCTCAAGTTGCTTGACCGCAAACCGCCCGTCAAGACGGGTCAGGTTGAAAGTGCACTTCGGATTGCCGGCCTCTTTGATATCGAGATCTGTCGCATAGACTCGATTGTTCTTGATGAAAATGTCTACGCCCCATGAGGCAAGTAGCTTTTTGAATTGCTCCATATTCTTTACGCGACCTTCGTCAATCGCAATATGGATCAGCTCACGCAGATTGTTTTTATAACTGTACTCACCACGATCGACAATCTCCTTTTCAATATCGCGCGGCTGTCGATCTCGAATCTTCGAATTCTTCTTTCCCTTTTCGAGCTGAGCGAGATTCCAGGCCTCGTCCATTTCACGAACCCATGCAGCGCGTTCGTACTTTCCCTTGCGACCGCCGATGTCGCAACGCTTGCCGGTATCAAGGTTTGTCCGGTTGATTGCCATATGGACCGCGAACCGTTTTCCCGCTTTGTCGCTCTCCTCGTGCAGCGCGAGAATCACCTGTTGATGCGGATAGTGCTTCGCAAGCCATTGCTCCGCATAGGCCAGACATGCATCGGGGGTCATCTTGCCTCCGTTGCATGAGCATTCTTCCGGAAGAAACGCGAGGATCTGGTGTAGCAGGATTACGTTTTTGGCTCCGGCTCTCGACGGCTTGTCGTGATGGAAAACCTTTCTGGTTCTATCCATTTTCGAAAACCAGCGGTCGCTCCATTCGATGTTCCAGCCACCACGCGCAATCGCATCTTTTCCGTTGATGTATTTGCGGACGTTCTTTGCGTAGCGCTCGCTCGATATGCTTTTCTGCTTAATGACGGTCATTTTGATCACCGCCGACGAAATAGCGCTTCTCAAACTCGTCGATAAAACGATCCAGCTTACGCCCAACTTGGTAAACCTTTTCGAGTGCGCGGAAAACAGCTTTCTCGTTGTACGCAGGAAGCCCCTGGGCGTTCACAAAATACATCAGCTGATTGAGGTTTGTTCCTTCCTTCAAAAGTTCGTGATAGATCTTGTCGATCGACGCCCGATCGACATCGATTTTCTCGACATTCCCTTTGAGCAGTACGCGACGTGCATACGCACTGACAGTCATATCGAGGGAATCAGCATTGCTTTCAATTTTCTTTTTTTCTTCCGGCGAGACCCGGACGTGAATGTCATCGGTTCGGAATTTCTGGTCAGCGATTTCCGAAAAACCAAAATCGATATCGAGATCGTCGGCATTGCACAAAGCGAAGCGGATGAGTTCCGCCTCGCTCATCTCATGTCGCTTTGCGATTGCAGCGATGGCTTTCTTCTCGTCATTTGAAAGAGACGCCTTGACGGTGTGCGGGCGGAGCCTACTCATGATTCCTCCGGAAAACGAACCAGCGATCGGAGAGGCCTCCGATCAAAACCTGCTATGCGATTCGCTTTCCTTTGATGAGGAACGACTGGCGTCGTTCCAATGAAGAATCGTCTCCGCGATTCTTCATCGCGAAGTTTCAACTTCGCAACAACCTTATCGCCGTAGCAGGCGATAAGCAAGGTCTGTGGCGTGGTGTTTTCGGGGTCCGGATGGGCCCACAAAAATGCCACCCACAGTCATCTTGCAATCACCGGGACGGCGATTGGGCGGAGCGTAGCGTAGACACGAAATGAGAGGCCTCGTTTCGAGCGAAAGGCTTCGCGGTGTCGTAGTGTCAGCGGAGACCGTGAGCGGAAGCGAATTTTTAACGCGAAGAATGCTGAGTGTTAGAAATTCGCTGCAGCGAGAGCGGAGCGGTAATGCGAATGCGAGGGATGCCGAGTTTTTGCATTACCGCGCAGCGGACTCCGGGCGAGGGCTGGAGCAAGTTGATGGAAGACCTTACCGATTTGCGGAAGGTTTTGCCCAAAGCATCCGGCACCGCCGGATTCTTTTGGAACGGCCTCTCGTTTGATTGCTTTCCTATCGTTTGTTCCCAGACTGGGCGTCTAAAAAAGGCGGCTGAACCGGCCGCCCACAAATAAATAAACATTTACCGAACGTAAGAGAAGGGGAACAAATGCTCATTACTCCCAGTGACCGGCGACGTCGACAACCCAATGCTGTCCCGTAGCCTGCTGTTCATAATGTCCCTGGTCCTCAGAGGTGGTATACGAATCATTGATTGCAGAAGCTCCATTAGGGTGTTGTGCATCACCGTAGGTAGAGATAACATGATTGTCCATTTCGGCCGCTGAGTTAAACGTTGCATGGCATACAGAGCACATCCAGCGCTCATGACGCGTATAAACCACATTCGGAACCCACACCTGGCTGTAATCTGTCTCCCAGTGGCCCTGCTCGGCAACCCACTTCTTCTGGCTACCGCTGTTGGAAGGGGAATTGTTGCTGCCGGAACCTTGCGAATTGCCGGAATTCTGCTTGGAGTCGGAGGAATTTCCCTTGCTGTTGGACTTCGAGGAATCGGAAGACTTGTTATCCTCCTTCTTGGAATCATCGGACTTCTGGTCCTTGCCGTCGGATTCTTTCTTCTCCTCGGTCTGGGTTCCAGAGGTTTGCGTCGCCTTTTCTTCGCTTGGCCTCTTTTTGTCTTTATTCTTTACCGCTGTGGCGGCCCTTTCCGTAGAGCCGCTTTCTTGCTTTGCAACGCTGGCACATCCAAGTTGAGGTGCCGAAAGGCACACCAGAAGCGCAACGATAATAGCCTTTGTTCTCACACCGATCTCCCTGCCCATGAAACCGGGCGTTGGACACCAGCCGATATCCAACGCCCGGCTCGCTTTTACATCTGCTCGCGGCGCTTCTTTTGATCGAGGAAGACGCCGGCTGCCACGAGGACGGTACCGCCGATGACAAACGTCTCGCCGATGAGTCCCGCGCGGTCACCGGTCTGGGCGAGACTGCCGGGCTGGGCGGTATCCGTGCCGGCGAGGTGCTTCGGGGTGTATGCCGCCTGCTGCTTTGCCGCCTCCTCTGCCTCCTGTTGTGCAATCTCATCGGAAAGCTTCTGCTCCGCTGCGATGCGGTCGGACTTCGCCAACTCGTAGGCGGCGAGTGCCGCATCATAGCCAGACTGGAGCCCATCCACTGCGACCTGCTTCTCGTCCAGGATGGCCTTGGCGGGCGCGACCTTGGCACGTGCCTCGACTGCTGCTGCGAAAAGCGCGTTGAGGGCGTCATCCGCGTTCACATCATGGCCGGAAGCGATCGCGGCGCCGGCATCGATGGAGTTCAGCTTCGACAGCTTGGCGTCTGCCTGCGCCTTCGCCTGTTCGGCGGCGGAGACCAGGGACTCGGCGGCGATGGTATCCGCCTTCGCGGCATCGAGGACGGCCTTGGTGTCATTGACGGCCTTTACTGCATCCTGCTCGCGCTGCTGTGCCTCTGCGAGCTTCGCGGCAAGGCCGGTGAGGATGTCGAGGTTCGACTGTGCGTCATCGAGATCGGTCTGGGAGCCGGTAAGCCTGTCGGCGGCAACGCCGGTGTCGGCCTTTGCGGCATCGACGGCACGCTGGGCATCCGCGAGGGCGCGTGCGGTGGCGTCCGCCTTTTGCTCGGCGGCGGCGAGGACGGTCGCCTTCTCGACCTGATCGGCTGCCGCCGCGTCATGGACGCTCTTTGCTGTATCGAGTGCCTTCTTGGCGTCGGCGACGTCCTGGAAGAACTTCGCGAGATCGGCGTTCGCATCCGTGACGTCCTGCTGCTTGGATGCGGTATTCGCCTTGGCGGAGTCCAGTTTGGACTGTGCGGTTGTTACAGCTGCGTTGGCAGCATCGAGGGTATTCTTTTTCTGCTGGACGGTCGACTTTGCCGTATCGACTGCCGCGTTGGCGACATCGAGGTCCGATTTCGCCGCATCAAGCTCGGCCTGGGCATCCGTGACGCCCTGTTGCTTTGCTGCGATATCGCACCCTGTCACGTCCACGGCCTCCTGCGCATCGGCGACGCCCTGCTTTGCGGCATCGACACCTGCCTGTGCGGAATCCACCGCGACCTGCTTCTGCTGGACGGTTGCGGCGGCGCCGGCGGCTGCCTGCTTCTTGGATGCGAGATCGGCCTTGGCTGCGTCGAGTGCGCTCTTGGCGTTCTTGAGGCCGTTGATATAGGAGGTCAGCTTCTGCTCGTACTCGTCGACGGACATGGGGTTCATGTTCCAACCGGAGCCTGCCCAACCCAGGTTTGCGGTATCGAAGCTGTCGGTCTTCCAGCCGTTCATGGTTCCCTTGCTGCAGACCGCCATGCCCATATAGCCGATTTCAGGGCTGATGACATGCAGGTAGTGACCGACAGTTGCGGGATATCCGGCAACCTTAAAATGCTGGTTGACATAGGATTCAATCCCACTATGCGACTTGTAGAAGTCTACGGCATCCTTACCGATTAGACCGGTGACGCCATAGAGCTCCTGAACTGCCTGATCGAAGAAAGCCTTTTCTTGGTCCACCCACTGCGGTTTCGGATCGGTTCCATAGTTCCATGCGAGGTTTTCGCTCGTATCAAACTGCATGGAATGCCCAAACTTGACATCGGAATAGTTCGCGTTGACAATCGCCGCCGCAATGAGCTTGTACGTGACCTGGAGCTCAGAGAGACCGACGGACTTGCGGTACTCGTTGATGGACTTCATGTACGGGATTGCTGCGAGCATGTTGTCGAGGCTGGTCGCGTCGAGGCTGTTCCCCACCTCGGTGTAGTCCTTGTATGTGCAGTTCTGGATGATCTCGATGGCTGAATCGGCACCCATGGCACGGAAGAAGCCGATGGCTCCCTGCTTGAGTTGCGCGTCGGCGGAATCGAGTTTCGCCTGTGCCTCGTCGACCTTCTGCTGGGCGGCGGTCACGGCGGCGTCTGCGGTATCCTTTGCGGCCTTGGCGTTCGCAAGCTCTACATCGGCGGCTGCCTTGGCGGACTCAGCGTCCTTGACAGCCTGCTTCGCTGCATCCAGCTTGGCGACGGCGTCGACGTTCGCCTGCTTGGCGGCATCGAGGTCGGCGTTCGCGGCATCGAGTGCGGACTGGGCGGCGTTCACGCCGGATTCGGCATCGGTCGCGGCCTGCTGCTTCGCGGAGAGGGACGCCTGGGCATCATTCAGTTCGGTCTGTGCCGTTGCTGCAGCGGACTGCGCCTGCTCGAGCTCGGACTCGCACTGGGACTGTGTCGCTTGTGCGGCAGCGAGGGCTGCCTCCGCGTCCGCGACCTTCTGTTTTGCCGCATCGTACTCCGGGCCGCTCGCGCCTGCCTCCGCTGCGGCGAGGTCTGCTTTCGCCTTCTCGTAGGCGGCGCTGGCGGCTGCGGCCTTTGCATCCGCCGCGTCCTTGTTCTGCTGGGCTGCGGCGAGGACGGCATCGGCGGAATCCTTTGCAGACTGGGCCGCAACCAGCTTGGACTGGGCATCGGCAAGCGTCGCGTTGGCGTTGGCGAGATTGGCCTGTGCCCTGTCCACGGCAGCCTGGGCGTCGCGCACGGCCTGCTCGGCGGCACTGATTGCCTCCGGGGTGGCGCTTACGGCATCGGCCTTGGCTTTATCGAGGGCGTCCTTTGCAGACTGGGCCGCCTTGATGGCGGACTGGTACGCTTCGTCCTTCTCGGATGCATCCGCCTTGGCGTCTGCGAGACCCGCCTTCGCCTGCTCGAGGTCCTTGCCGGCGGCATCGGCGGCGTCCTTGCCCTCTGCGACCTGACGGGCGTACTCGTCCATTGCCGCTCGGTCGGCTGCCGTGCCGGCGCTGACTGCCGAATCGTAGGATGCCTTGGCCTGGTCGCGGGCGGAAGCCGCCTCGTTGTAGGGACCGGCGGCCTCATCGTAGGATGCCTTGGCGGCGTCCTCCTTCGCCTTCGCCTCGTCGACTGCCTTCTGCAGGTCCGCGATGGTCTGTGCGACGGATTTCGCGCCGGTACCGGATGCCGCGCCGGCGTGGGCGGCGATCGGCGACATCACGGCGGGGTGCTGCGTGCCCCCGTCACCGGTCTGGGCGAATGCCGTGAACGGTGAGATGAGGCTCGATCCGGTCATGGCGGCCATGGTCGCCGCGGTGACGGTCAGACGCGCGATCCCCTTCGGAGTGTGAATCTTTTTGTTTGGCAGTGCGGCGAAGTGATCGCCACCGGCAGCGAAATGCTTTCCCTGAGTCATTGTGCTGTTCCATTCCTTTTTCGTGCCCTATCCGACTGGGCATCAGAGTGCTTTCCAATAGAGATGATTATGCGCCTTAACTGGGATTGTTGTATATAGTCCGTTGGCATAAATACAACAATCCATGACTCTTTTTGTCATGGATATCTCGCCGCTACAACAATCCTTTGGTCTACGCTGCAAAGAACTCAGATCAGAGTCTGGTTTCTCACAAGAGCAATTTGCGAACCGCATTGACATGGACAGGTCTTACTACGCCTCGATAGAGGTCGGGCGAAGAAATGTCAGTCTTTCTAACCTCTCTAAAATTGCCAATGGATTCAACATATCAATTGCTGCACTTATGACTGGTGTATCCGATAAATCGGATTAGTCCATCAATCAGCGAACGAAGTGAGCGAATAAATCGGCGGCGTAGCCGGCGGCAAGGACACGGTACGTGGCCGCGCAGCGAGCTCCGCGAGCGAAGGGGACGGCATCGCCGTCCCTATTTCTTTTTAATCCATTTCTCTATTAATTGGTTTCACCAAACTGGGTATTACACAAGCTTCTGAGCAGGCTTTTTATCAAATAATTCAAAGCTACCGAATCATCAAAATGGTGAAATTATTTACCCAAAAGAGGGAAGCACATCACCAAAATGGAACCGACCAACAGCTGTTGAAAACTTTTATCCCCAAAATGGTGATTTCCTGTTTTCAGTGGAAAACTCGGGAAGTCATAATATTTACTTACCAGATTTACAAACGAAAGCGGTTCTTAGTCCCAAAACCAGAACAGGTCAGAAGCAAAAATAACTCCTGACCTGCGATTTTCCTGGTGCCCCCGGGCGGATTCGAACCGTCGACACCCGCTTTAGGAGAGCGGTGCTCTATCCCCTGAGCTACGGAGGCATGTTGTACTAGTGTAGCAGATTTGCGCCACCACCATGCAGCGCATAGCCACTCTTCGAGGTAGTCGCTTGCGACGTTCTTTAATGACTAGTCGCTTAAGAACGTCGCAGGCGACTAGTTGCCTTTGTGGAAGAGGTTTTTGATAACGGAGGGGATGCTCTTGGCGCCCTTGGCCGTCACATCGATAAAGTCGGGCGAACGCACAAGCTTATCCTCGTCGACGTACTTGCGGACAGCACGAAGCGTCTCTTTGTCGTCGCGCGTCGAAAACGTAAAGTGACCGTTGTCCTTGGTGAAGATGGCAAAACGCGTGATCTTCTTGGTGCCGCGCAAAACCTCGGCGGCAATATAGTCGACCTCGTCCCACGGGATTTGAATATAATCCTCGGGATTGCGCTCGTTGTAATACTCGAACGCCTTATTGCCCACCATCACGTTACCGTGGCTGGTAAGCCCCATCAGGCAGGTTGCCGGCGTTGCCAGATCGACCGTGCTGTTCTGAGATTGCGCCATGCGCGCCTCGCCCTCCAAATAAAACAATCGGACCGCATCCAGTGTACCCACCGGGTGCGGTCCGTTTCAATGGCTCAAAAGCCCTTGCCTAGCAATTCTCGGTCTTAAGCCGAAACGTGCTTACATGAAGCCGCAGACGCGACCGATGATGCCGATGGCGAAGAGAGCCAGGATGATGACGATCGGGCTGACCTTCTTCTTGAGGAGCTTGCAGACCAGCAGGGTCAGGCACACGGCGGCAAGGCCAGGGATGAGCTGATCGAGGTTGGCCTGAAGCGTGGTGACCTTCACCTGATCAAGGGCGTTAGCACCGATGGAGTTATACATCGTCAGTGCTTCCTTGACACCCTCAGAACCGGAGGGCAGGTTAGCCCAGTCGATAAAGGCGCCAGCAGACTGCGTGACCTTGGAGACGACCGGGGTGAAGGAGATGGACACCCAGCGCTCGACCAGGGCGCCGATGATGAACATACCCAGGATGGAAGCACCCTCGGTGACCTTGCCCATCAGACCGCCGGAGAGGTCCTTGGCGATGGAGGAGCCGACCTTGTAGCCAAACTCCTGCGTGTACCACAGGAAGGCGTAACGGATGATGTTCCACGCGAAGAAGAACAGCAGCGGACCGGCGATGCTGCCGGACAGGGCCAGGGAAGCGCCCAGAGCACCCAGAATCGGGCGAAGGGTGAACCAGAAGGCGGGGTCGCCGACACCGGCGAGCGGGCCCATCATACCGACCTTGACGCCCTGAATGGCGACGTCGTCAATCGGGGCACCGTTGGCGCGCTCCTCCTCGAGAGCGAGGGTAACGCCAATGACGGGGGCGGAAACATAGGGGTGGGTGTTATAGAACTCCAGGTGGCGCTTAAGAGCGGCAATCTGGTCATCCTTGCTGGTGTAGAGCTTCTTGATCGCAGGGATCATTGCGAAGCACCAGCCGCCGTTCTGCATACGCTCGTAGTTCCACGAGCCCTGAAGGAACTGATGACGGAAGCAAACCTTCTTGCGGTCAGCCTTGGTGAGCTGAATCTTGTTCTCTGCCATATGTATCACTCCCCTCCTACTCGTAATCGTTCAGAATGTCGCCGAGCGGGTCACCGGAGCCGCCGCCCATGCCGCCACCCTGCTTGGCCAGATCCTTAAGGCCAAGGTAGATGAGGGCAAGGGAGATGCCGATGAGGCCAAGGGCGATCAGCGTGAGCTGAGGGATGGCAGCAAGGACAAAGCCGAGGATGAAGAACGGCCAGGTCTCCTTGGTGGCCATCATGTTGATGACCATGGCGTAACCGACGGAAGCGACCATGCCGCCGCCGACAGCCATACCGCCGGACAGCCAGTCGGGCATAGCGTTAAGCGCGTTGGTAACAGCCTCGGCCGGGATGATGCACAGAAGTACTGCCGGGATGGCGATACGAAGGCCCTGCATGAGGATAGCAGCGTACTGCCAGCGCTCGATGCCGGAGAAGTCGCCCTTCTCGGCGCAACCGTCCATGGCGTGAGCGATAGCGGTAGCCAGGGTACGGCAGATCATGGTCAGGAACAGACCAGCGACCGACAGCGGGACGGCGACGGCGATGGCGGCGGTAACGGCCTTTGCCGAATCGGTGGCGCCACCGTTGAGGGCGAGCACCATGATGATCGAAGAAGCGACCGAGGCCAGAGCGGCGTCAGGCGCGACAGCGGCGCCAACGTTAGCCCAGCCAAGGGCCATCATCTGGAGCGAACCGCCCAGGAGGATGCCCTCCTGAAGGTGACCGGTTACGAGACCGATAAGCGTGCATGCCACGAGCGGCTGATGGAACTGGAACTCATCCAGAATGCCTTCCATACCGGCAAGCAACGCGACAATCGCAACAAGCAGAATAGTGATTGCAGACATGTATCGGACCCTCCTTTACTATGCTTGAGCGGCCAGTTCGGCCTTAGCTTTCTTCAACATGGCGTCGAGATCCTCGGAGGAATCCGAAGGAACCTTGCGGACCTCGAACTTGACGCCCTTGGCCTTGAGGGCCTCGAGAGTCTTGACGTCGTCATCGCCCATAGCGACGGCGTTGGTGACGACGACCTTGCCCTTGGAGTGAGCCATGGAACCGATGTTGACTTCCTTGATGTCGACGCCGGCCTCGATGGCCTTGAGCAGATCCTGCGGGTTCTCAAAGAGCAGCATGGCCTTGGTGTCACCAAAGCGCGTGTCCTTGACGACCTCGGCCATCTTCTTGATGGGCACGACGTTGGCATGGACTCCCGGAGGGGCAGCCTGCTCGATCATGGTCTTGCGGAGCTCGTCGTGAGCAACGCCGTCGGAAACCACGATGATGCGGTTGGGGTTGATCTGCTTGGTCCACGTGGTGGCCACCTGACCATGAAGCAGACGGGTGTCGATACGGACGTGGGCAATCTTGATGTGCCCGTCGCCGATGACCGTTCCCGGAGGGATGGCGCCTGCAGGAGCAGCGGCGGCCGCAGCCGGCTTCTTCTCCTCGGGCTCCAGAGACTCGGGCTTGACGCGCACGCCAGCCTTAGCCTCAGTCACGAGATGTTTTGCGATCGCATGTGCAGTGTTCTTTGCGTCAAAGCGCTGCGAATATGCCTCGATGAGCATAGGCAGGTTGACACCGGTGACGATAGCCCAGGAATCGTGGCCCTCGATGAGCCCGCTGATCTGGTTGAACGGCGTGCCGCCCCACAGATCAACGAGGAAGAGCACCTGCTCCTGGTCCTCGAAGGAAGCGACTGCTTCCTCGACCTTGGCGCGGAAATCGTCGGGGCCCATGCTCGGCTCGAGCGAGACCACGGCAACAGACGGCTGATCGCCAAAGACCATCGAGCCCGTCTGCTTGATTCCAGCTGCCAAGTCCCCATGGCTAGCAAGAACAATACTTACCATCACATAACCTCCTCTTTGTCTACGTATTTCCTACACGACATGAAAGGAGTATACCTGTTTGGATTGTGGAATTATAGCTAAATTCGCAAAAGGTTGGATTATTTGTTTAAACGTCTAAGTTTGTTACAAATTGATTACATTGCTGGTTTACAGCTCATTGCCTGATAAAAGGTGATTTGCCGATTGTTTCCAAAGACATATGCAGGCGCACTGTTCGTTAAAACCGCTTTTAGGTGGATTCCAATGCGCCTGCGTGCCGCCATTTTGTTTAAACAGACATGACTTGACTAACCGAAGCAAATATGTTTAGAACTCTAGCCCATGCAGTTATTGGATGTTAGGCGATGTGGAGTGGGTTGGCGGCGTCGACGGCATCGGGGGCGTCGGAGAGGCCGTCAGGAGCAGCGTCTGCCGGATCCTCTTCGGGGGTCTCGATCTGTTTGATCATGACCTCCTGGCCCTGCAGCAGGTATGTCTCGCCGCTACCGCAATGGGGACAGGTCTTGCCGTGCTCGACCGTCGCGTAGTCGCAGCCACACGCCTCGCAATGCGTCACGGCCTCGACGGGCTCCACGATAAGCTCTGCACCCTCGGTGATGGGCTTTTTATCTGCCGCCCAGCGCCAAGCGTCGAGTAGCAAGTCAGGAACGACGCCCGAGACCTCGCCCAGCAGCAGCGTGACGCTCGAAACGCGACGCACGCCATTGGCGCGCGCCACGTTCTCGACATCACGAATGATGTGATAGACGATTCCGAGCTCGTGCACTTTTTCCTCCGCCGTTCCCGTTATGACTACTTACTTGCGACCGAACTTAATCTTGATGGCGCGCTTTAGAGCATACTTGCCTAGGCTTGGGAGCTTTTGCTCGTATTTGACCATCGTGGAGCACTCGGGGCGGTCGCGATACAGATGGATAGCGTCAAACGCGCACTTGGTGGTGCACAGGCCGCAGCCGATGCACTTGTTGGGGTCGACGATCGAAGCGCCGCAGCCCAGGCAGCGGGCGGTCTCGGCGCGCACCTGCTCCTCGGTAAAGGTCTCGACGTACTCGCTAAACGGCGCAGCCTTCTCGCGTTCGCGGTCCACATGCGCAACCTCGCGGCTCGCGTTGTCGTAGCTCTCGAGCACAACGTCGTCGCGGTCGAGCGCGGTGTAGCGGCGCTGATTGCGGCCGATGGTGAGCGTGGAGCCCGGCTGCACAAAGCGATGGATGGACACCGCGGCCTCGTGGCCGGCGGCGATAGCGTCGATGGCAAAGCTGGGGCCGGTGTAGACGTCGCCGCCCACAAAGATGTCTGGCTCGGCGGTCTGGTAGGTCTGGGGATCGGCAAGTGCACCCTGGCCGCGGTCGAGCTCCACCTTGGAGCCAGCCAGCAGGTCGCCCCACACAATGGACTGGCCAATCGACATGACGACACGGTCGGCATCGACACGGCGCAGATCGTTCTCGTCGTACTCGGGCGCAAAACGGCCCTCGTCGTCAAAGACACGCGTGCAGCGCTTGAAGGTGATGCCGCACACACGACCGGCCTCGTCCAGGTGAACTTCCTTGGGGCCCCAACCGCAGCTGATGTGAGCGCCGTCCTCAACGGCCTCGCGACGCTCCTCCTCGCTGGCGGGCATCTGGGCCTCGCTCTCTAGGCAGAACATCTCAACGTGCTCAGAGCCCAGACGGCAGGCGTTGCGGGCAACGTCGATGGCCACGTTGCCGCCGCCCACCACAATGGTGCGGCCGGACAGGGTATCGATCTTGCCGCTGTTAACCTCGCGAAGGAAGTCGACGGCCACGGTCACGTCCTCGGCACTCTCGCCCGGAATGCCGGCAAGGCGGCCGCCCTGACAGCCAATGGCAACGTAGAAGGCCTTAAAGCCCTGCGCGCGCAGCTCGTCGAGCGTCACGTCACGACCGACTTCCACGCCATAGCGGAACTCGGCACCCATCAGGCGAATGATCTCGACCTCGGCCTCGATAACATCCTTCTGCAGCTTAAAGCTGGGAATGCCATAGGTGAGCATGCCGCCCGGGCGCTCGTTCTTCTCGAACACGACAGGTTTGTAGCCCTTCTCGGCAAGGTAGAAAGCGCAGGACAGGCCGGCCGGACCGGCACCGATGATGGCGATCTTCTGGTCGAAGCCGCCGGCACGCGTCGGGGTCACCACAGGCGGGACATAGCGGGTCGCGGCATCCAGATCGCGCTGGGCGATGAACTTCTTGACCTCGTCGATAGCCACGGCAGCGTCTACACGGCCGCGGGTACAGGCATCCTCACAGCGGCGGTTGCACACACGGCCGCAGATAGCGGGCAGCGGGTTCTCGCGCTTAATGAGTGCTAGGGCCTCGTCATAGCGACCCTGAGCCGCGAGCTTCAAATAGCCCTGAACGGCAACGTGCGCGGGGCAGGCCGTCTTGCAGGGAGCGGTGCCGGACTCATGCGTCTCGATACGGTTGTCGTTGCGGTAGTTGGGCGACCACTTGGTGTGATCCCATTTGGTGGCGTCGGGCAGCTCCTGGCGCGGATACTCGGGCACCTGTCCGCCGGCCTTTTTGCTGCAGAGCTTCTGGCCGAGCTTGGCGGCGCCGGCCGGGCACACCTCAACGCAGCGACCGCAGGCAACGCACTTGTCCTTCTCGACCTTGGCGACATAGGCCGAGCGCGACAGGTTGGGCGTGTTGAACAGCTGAGAGGTGCGCAGGGCATAACACACGTTGACGTTGCAGTTGCAGATAGCGAAGATCTTGTTCTCGCCGTCGATATTGGTGATCTGGTGCACAAAGCCGTTGTCCTCGGCCTGGCGCAGGATGTCGTAGACCTCGTCGCGCGTCACGTAATGGCCGCGGTCGGTCTCAACCACATAGTCGGCCATATCGCCCACGGCAATGCACCAGTCGGCGGGGTCGTCGGCGCAGCCCTCACCCATCACGCGACGGCTCGCGCGGCAGCTGCAGGTGCTAGCGGCATATTTGCCATCGTATTTGTCGAGCCAGTGCTCGATATGCTCGATCGGCACCGAGGTGCTCGCGGCGTCGATGGCCTTCTCGACCGGAATGACGTGCATGCCGATGCCGGCGCCTCCGGGCGGCACCATCGGCGTGGCCTTGGACAGCGGTCCCTTGGACGCCTGCTCAAAGAACTTGGCATAGACCGGGTGCTCCTCGAGCTGGCTCACGCGCATGTTGAGGAACTCGGCGGAACCCGGCACCAGCATGGGCAGCACCCACTGCTTGGCGCGCTCGGGATTTTCCCAGTTGTACTCGAGCAGACCCGTGTAGCTCATGTCGTCGAGCATCTTCTCGATCTGGGCCTCAGGCATGCCGGTGAGCTTGACCATCTCGGGCAGCGTGTAGGGACGGCGCACCTTCATCTTGCAGAGCACTTCGGCCTGCTCGTCGGTCGCGGCCTCGGCAAACGACCAGTACTCGTAGCCCAGCAGCTCGTCGCGGTGCAACAGACGGTTGGTGCAGTGCTCGCACAGTTTGACGATGGCCTCGCGCGGATGCTCCGGCAGCGGCGGCACGAACTCCGAACCGATGTCGGGCTCGGTGTAGCTAATCCCCGGTCCGTTGAGAATCATGGTTGTCCCTTCTCTTGCCACAGCCCGACGAGGCCGCAGCGCCCCTCTTTTTTTGCAGGCCGGGCATGCCCCATGCCGTTCACCCGCCATTGTTGACATTGTGTCAAAAATAGTATTGACGAACCGTCAACAATATTCAAGACTGTTAGGCGAACGGTCAGGCAAAAGAGGATGAAAGGCGGCAAAACATGGGCAACAACACAGCAGGTACCTCTGTGGTCGATGCCGTCCCCGCATCCGATAGCGCGGCAAAGCGCCTGACGGGCGACGAACGCCGTCGCGAGATCCTCGATGCCGTGCGCACCGTAAGCTCCGAGCTGGGCGTGTCCCACCTATCGGTATCGGCCGTGACCAAGCGAGCCGGCTGCACGCGTTCATTGTTCTACCACTACTTCGCCGACATGGACGCCGCCGTCACCGCTGTTATGGACGAGGCGATCGACGGCTTTATCTCCGAACTCGAGCGGTGGAACGCCGACCGCACCGTCGGTGATATCGAGGGCGCGCTCGACACCGTCGCCCCGCTCTTTAAGCGCCTGGTCGCCAGCGGCCACGAGCTGCCGAGCACGCTTACCTCGAGCAGCGGCGCGCTCTACGGCGGCTTTTTGCACAACGTAGTCCAGCGCGTGGCGCAGTATATCTGCGACACCACCGTAGTGGATTTTGTCGCCCATCATGAGCTACGCATCGACCATGTCTACGAGACGTTCTACACCCTCATCATGGGGTTGTTGATGTATATCCGCACGCACCCCGATGTGCCCGACGAGACGGTCAAGGAAATCATCGCCTCGACACTCCACATCGAGGGCTATACCGCTAAGTATCCGGAGCGCAAGCCCCAGAACTGACGACATTTGGCCAAACTGCCCGCGATCAGAAGAGGGGCCGCGGGCGTGTGAAAGGAGAGCAGCATGCTGTTCGATGTTTGGGGTAGCGATACCCTTATCCACTGGGCCGGCTGGGCCATGGTCTTTATCGGCCTGATCGTGCTCAACGAGGTCGGCCGCCGCACCAAGCTCGGCGCGGCAATCATCTTTGGCGTGGCTCCGCTGGCCATGACCATCTACTGCGTCGCCATCGCCATCGGCGTCTCGCAGGGTGCCGAGTGGGCGCTCACCAACCCCACCCATGTGTACCAGAACAGCTGGTTCCACTACGCTAAGGTATACGCGGCGCTCGCCGGCTGCTGGGGCTTTATTGCCATTAAGTACCAGTGGGGAAAGATCGGCAAGGCGCGTTGGTTCCGCGCATGGCCGTTTGTGATCGTCGCCATCAACATCATGATCGCTGTCGTGTCCGACTTCGAGAGCGCCTATCACTTCTTTGTCCTGGGCGAGTCCACCTGGGTCACCTCCGAAGGTGCTACGCAGCTGGCCGGCTGGAACAACGTGTTCAACGGCATCGCCGGTATTATCAACATCTTCTGCATGACCGGTTGGTGGAGCGTCTACGCCTCCGAAGATCAGACCGACATGCTGTGGCCCGATATGACCTGGGTCTACATCATCGCCTACGATATCTGGAACTTCTGCTACACCTACAACTGCCTGCCCACCCACTCCTGGTTCTGCGGCTTTGCGCTGCTGCTGGCGCCCACCGTCGCCGCCTTTATCTGGAACAAGGGCGGCTGGATCCAGAACCGCGCCTTTACGCTGGCCATTTGGTGCATGTTTGCCCAGGTGTTCCCGTACTTCCAGGAGGAGTCCATCTTTGTGACCCACTCCACGCTCGACCCCGGCGCCGCCACCGCGGTCTCGGTCGCCGCACTGGTCGCCAACGTCGCCGCGATCATCTACATCGCCTACCGCGCCAAGAAGCTCGGCCGCAATCCCTACAAGCAGGATGTCTTTGAGGGCACCAGCGATTGGGAGAAGGCCACCGCTCGCCGCGCCAAGGTGGATTACGCACACGCCGAGTAACGTGTTTATTCCGTCCACATTTGGATGTAGGCAAACTTAGCCGATGCCGCAATCGCGCGTCATGCGCAGCCCCGGAAAGCAATTCGCCCGCTTTCCGGGGCTTTTTGTTGTTGCGCGCATTCACGCACATATGCAAAACCTCTCTCACAGATAAAATCAGATTTCCAACCGCCTGACAGCTCTATGTGACCCCAATTTTGGGTACATTGTTGTCCCGATATTGAGCTTGGGGGATGTATGAATGATGAGACGATGGGCCAAGAGGATGCGGCCCAAGATGCAGAAGCGTGTGCCGAAGCCCTGAAGAGCCTAGACCGGATTTCACTTAATGAGATTGCGTTTGACGATTCGGGCGTTGATGTGCAGGATGAGTCGGAAGCCGAGGCGCAGTCCGATGATCAGGATGCAGACGACGTTGAGCCTGCCGAAGATGGGGCAAATCACGAAGACACCGAATGCGAGGCCGACGACCAGCCCGAATCCGACACGAGCGAGGAAACCATCTTGCTCGACAGCTTGCCGGCCGAAGATTCGCTGACCCGTGAGCTTCCCGGCCTGGGCTCTGCGCCTGCCGTGGACGAGACCATCGCCATGGGCGATATCCCCCTACCGTCCGTTCCCTCGGCACGCGAGGCCGAGGTTCGCCATCGCAAGATGTCGCCCAAGCGCCGCAATCTGATGGTCGCCGGTGTCGTGGCCGTCGCGCTCGTCGCCGGCGGCGCAGGCTATGCCGCCTGGAACGGATATCAGCAAGAGCAGGCTGCCGCTGTCGCCGCCAATGCCCACACGATGATGTCAGTGCAGATTGGCGTGCATGCCGCGGGCCTCGACTGCTCCACCGGCTCCAAGATTCCCGTACAGGTAAGCGGTCAGGACGCTGATGGCTCCTCCGTGAGCGAAACGCTCTATGTTGACGAGCACGGCCGCGGCATCAAACTGCTGCCCGGCGATTACACGCTCTCCATCGCCGCCTCCCCCATCGCGGCCGACGGCACCATCTATACCGTCCCGGCCACCAAGACGCAGGTCACCGTTAAGAGCGATGGACAGGATTTAAGTGCCCAGGCCACCTTTAAGCTCAAGGTGCCTTCAGCCGACACGGTAACCGACGACCAGATCGATGCCGCCGCCAAGTATGCCGAGGAGGGAGGCGCGAGCTCCGCCGCCACCGCCAAGGTGCTCCAGCAGGCGGCAACCGCGCGGCGCGACGCCGCCGTCAATGCCGTGAGCGCGCAAAAGGCACAGGCGGCCCATGATGCCGACGCCCGTCACAAGGCAACCGACCTCTACCAGCTCGATATCCCCGTCGAGTGGTACGGCAAGGTCGAGACTTGGCAAAATGGCAGCACGCTATGCATCTATCTTGCCGGCGACAGCGATACACCGATCGTGACGCTCGTCGCGGTGCGCGAAGGCGAGAGCTTTACGCCCGATGAGGGCGATACGGTTTTGGGTGCGGCCAATCTAGGCAACGGTTATACCGTCTACGCCAGCGGCCCCGTCTATCCGTACGTGGTGCCCCAGACCATCAACGGACGGACGCAGAATCCCGTGTCAACCTACCCCATGGACACGGCCATTGAGCTTGTCGAGCTTACGACCGGCAACCGCTACACCTATAGCCAGATCAAGAACGTGCTGGTCGGCAAAGACGGCAAAGCCGACGCCGCGACCAAACTCGAGACCGACTACCTCGCGCAGATCCTGCTGCCGAGCATCAAAGCCCAGGACTAGCGCCAGGGGTCGGCTTCGAACATCGGCTCGCGCTCGAGGCGGCGATCGCTGTAGGGATCGTAACCGTCATCGTCCTCGTTCTCGGCACGGATGTAGGGGTCGCGCGGCTTGGGTGCCGGTTTCGGCGCGGGCTTTGGTGCGGCGGACGCTATCTCAGCCGCCGGTGCGTTCGTCTTGTTCTCGTCTTTCATCTGCATAGCTCCTTGCATCGCATCCGCTCAACATCATCGATTGTCGCACGAAAAAGGGCGGCGGACCCGATTGGATCCGCCGCCCTTGGCGTTTTGCGATGAGGGGCGGTTTTAAAGCCGGCCCCAAAATTTACTCGGCGTCGGGGACCTCGTAGGTGGCTGCCGGCGTGTTGTCGCACACGACGGTAAAGCCACCGTCCTTATCGACATCGACAGTCACCTGATCGCCCTCGCGCACCGTGCCGTCGATGATGGCGGCGGCGATGGCGTCCACGACCTCGCGCTGGACCAGGCGCTTGAGCGGACGGGCACCGAACACGGGGTCCAGGCCACCCACGGCGAGCATCTGCTTGGCCGCCGGGGTGATGGCAAGCGTCATGCGCTCCTTGGCCAGGCGTGCACGGACGTCGGCAAGCTGGATGTCGACGATCTTCTCGATCTGCGCCATGCCAAGCGGATGGAACACCACGATATCGTCGATACGGTTGAGGAACTCGGGGCGGAAGGTCTGAGCCATGGCGGCGTCGACCTGATGGCGCATCTCCTCCTCGTCCTTACCGGACAGATCGGCGATGGCCTTGGAGCCCACGTTAGACGTCATGATGATAATCGTGTTCTTGAAGGACACCTGGCGACCCTGGCCATCGGTCAGGCGGCCGTCGTCGAGCACCTGCAGCAGCACGTTGAAGACATCCGGATGGGCCTTCTCCATCTCGTCGAGCAAGATCACGGAGTAGGGCCTGCGGCGCACGGCCTCGGTGAGCTGGCCGCCCTCGTCGTAGCCCACGTATCCCGGGGGCGCACCGATCAGACGCTGGACGCTGAACTTCTCCATGTACTCGGACATGTCGATACGCACGAGCGCGCGCTCGTCATCGAACAGGCACTCGGCCAGCGCCTTGGCGAGCTCGGTCTTGCCCACGCCGGTGGGGCCCAGGAAGAAGAAGCTGCCGATGGGCTTGTCCGGATCGGAGAGGCCCGCACGGCTGCGGCGCACAGCTGCGGCGACAGCGGAGACGGCCTCGTCTTGGCCGATGACGCGCTTATGTAGCTCGCCCTCCAGGCCCTTGAGCTTGTCGAGCTCGCCCTGCATCATCTTGGACACGGGCACGCCGGTCCAAGCGCTCACGACCTCAGCGATCTCATCGGAGGTCACCTGCTCATTGAGGCCCTCGCCGTCCTGCTGCTTTTGCGCCTCGAGCGCGGCCTCGGAATCCTGAATCTGCTGCTGCAGGCCCGGGATCACGGAGTAGCGCAGCTCGGACGCACGACCCAAATCGCCGTTGCGCGTTGCACGCTCCTCCTCGCTCTTTGCCTCGTCGAGCTTGCCCTTGAGCTCCTGCACGTGGTCGATGGCGTTCTTCTGGTTGAGCCAGCCGGCCTTTTGCACGTTGAGCTTTTCCTGGACCTCGGCAATCTCCTGGCGCAGGGCCTCCAGACGCTCCTTGGAGGCGTCGTCGGTCTCCTTCATGAGCGCCTGCTCCTCAATCTGCAGCTGGGTGAGCTGACGCGTGGTGGCGTCGATCTCGACCGGCATGCTGTCGAGCTCCATGCGCAGGCGGCTTGCGGCCTCGTCGACCAGGTCGATGGCCTTGTCGGGCAGGAAGCGGTCGGCGATATAGCGATCGGAGAGGTCGGCGGCGGCCACGAGCGCGCTATCGGTGATGTGCACGCCATGGAAGATCTCGTACTTCTCCTTGAGGCCACGCAGGATCGAGATGGTGTCCTCGACGGTAGGCTCGCTGACCATCACGGTCTGGAAACGACGGGCGAGAGCCGCGTCCTTCTCGATGTACTTGCGGTATTCGTCGAGCGTGGTCGCGCCGATCGCGTGCAGGTCGCCACGAGCGAGCGCCGGCTTGAGGATGTTGCCGGCGTCCATGGAGCCCTCGGTGGCACCCGCGCCCACGATGGTATGGAGCTCATCGATGAACAGGATGACCTTGCCCTCGGATTTTTGCACTTCTTTGAGCACGGCCTTCAAGCGGTCCTCGAACTCGCCGCGGTACTTGGCGCCGGCGACCAGCGCGCTCATGTCGAGCTCGATGAGGTCGCGGTCGCGCAGGGTGCTCGGTACGTCGCCGGCCACGATTCGCTGGGCGATACCTTCGACGATGGCAGTTTTACCGACGCCCGGCTCGCCGATGAGCACGGGGTTGTTCTTGGTGCGACGGGACAGGACCTGGATGGTACGACGGATCTCGTCGGTACGGCCGATGACCGGGTCGAGCTTGCCGGCACGGGCGAGGTCGCAGATGTTGCGGCCGTACTGCTCCAGCGCCTCAAACTGAGTCTTGTCCTCGGCAGACGTCACGCGGTCATCGCCACGCAGCTCCTCGTAGACCTGCTCGATACGCTCCTTGGTAACGCCAGCGTCGCGCAGCACACGGCCCGCCTCGCCCTTGTCCTCGGCAAGCGCCATCAGCAGATGCTCGGTCACCACAAAGCTGTCGCCCATCTTGGTGGCCTTTTTCTCGGCCTTCTCGATGACGCGGACGAGCTCATTGGAAAGACCCATCTGCTGGCCCTCGCCCGAAACCTTAGGCGCATGGTCGATGGCATCTTGTGTGGAGCGTGCGAGCTGAGCCGGGTCGGCACCGATGCGCTCGATGATCACGGAGATATTGCGCTCGCCGGCACCGAGCAGGGCAGACAGTAAGTGAATCGGCTCCACCGCGCCGGCCTGCGCGTCGGCGGCCGTGCTCATGGCGGTCTGCAGCGCCTCGCGCGACGTCATTGCTAGCTTATCGATTCTCATGGAATCACCTCTCTTGGGGCGGCCGCCCTACGGGGCGGCTTCACGTTGTTCGAGAAGTATTGTTGCCAGCTTTGCGCGATCTTATACACAAATCTAAGTCTCTATATATAAGATTTTCTGAGTGATTAAGAGATAGGGGCAGGCACGCTCACCAGCTGCGGCCTCGTCCCCTTACTATCTCAATCTGTAACATCTAGCGACTGTTTATGGCTCTAGATGTTACAGATCGAGATGAAATGACCAGCGACGCCCGTTTGTCTCAATCTGTAACATCTAGTCGGCAAATAGGGCCCTATCTGTTACAAATCGAGACGAACAGAAAACACCCGAATCGTAAATCTAAATCTGTAACACCAAGCCCACTTTTAGCGGCCAAGATGTTACAAGTCGAGACAAACCGAGAACCACCACAAAGGCGCCTGTCCCCTTTGTGGTGGTTTTCGACAAAAAAGCCGCCCCATTAAGAGAGGCGGCATCAAGCAAGTCTATTTATTAGCGTCCCTCAAGACCCAACGAGAACGTAGAAATGTAGCCCGGGGCTTATCCTTTCCCGAACGCGACCCTCGCAAAGCGCGTGAGCACGGGGGAAAGGTGTGGCCGGGGCGTACAGCAGAGTTACTCGGCAGCGGCCTTGAACTTGTTGTAGTTGATCAGGCAGCCGGCCTTGACGATGGCACGCTCCTCTGCCGTCATATCGGCAATGTAGAGCTCAATCTGCTCGACCGCACCGTCGGCGCGCACCACGTAGGCGGCGATGTCCTTTAGGTCGCCGTCGAGCGCGGCACGGATACCCGGCACAAAGACGTAGTCGCCCACCTCAAAGCTGGGCTCGGCCTCCATCTGGAAGGGCACCATACCCCAGTTCATCACGTTGGAGCGATAGCGCTTGGTGGCGTACTCGTGAACGATGTTGGCCAGACCGCCAATTACGCGCTGGCAGCTCGCGGCCTGCTCGCGGGCAGAACCGTCGCCGGGCTTCTTGGCGTAGAGCATAGAGCCGTACTCGGTCGCCTTGGCATCGGCCGCGACACCGGCGCCGGCCAGTGCCTCAAACACGCCGGCAAGCTCGGCATCGAGTACCGCCAGGTCGCCTGCGGCCTCGCCGGCCACGCGGCGCTTCTCCACGGCGTCGACCTCCTTGGAGCGACCCACGTAGGCAGGGTCGCGGCGGCTGAGCGTAAACTCGGCCAGACCCAGCGGGTTGGAGCGGAAGGAGCTCGTCTCGCCCGAGGGAATGAGCTCGTCGGTCGTAGTGACCGGATCCATGATCTTGGAGCACACCTTGAGCAGGATGTCGTCGCCGAGAGGCTCCATCGCGGGCCACGGCTTGATGTTGGGACCCTCGACCAGCTCGTCGGCCGGCTCCGCCTTGCCAAAGCCCCAGTACACGCGCTTTTTGTACGGCGCGTCATCAAAGGTGTACTCGCAGGCCTCATCCCAAGTCTCCTCGGGCAGGTCAGTCGCCGGCGTCAGGACGCCGCCGTTGGCGGCCGTCGCCGCAATGGAGCGGGCGTCCATCAGGGCCACGGCGCTCAGCTGGCCATTACCCGGCTTGGAACCCTCGCGGTTGGGGAAGTTGCGCGTAGTGTGGCGGATCGAAAGGCCATTGTTGGCGGGCGTGTCGCCGGCGCCGAAGCACGGGCCGCAGAACGCCGTGCGCACAATCGCGCCGGCCTCCATAAGGTCGTAGATGTAGCCGCGGCGTGTAAGCTCGAGTGCCACGGGCTGGCTCGTGGGATAGACCGACAGCGAGAACTCGCCGCAGCCGGTGTTGGCGCCCTTGAGCACGCGAGCAGCCTGGACCACGGAGTCGTAGTTGCCGCCCGAGCAGCCGGCGATAACGCCCTGCTGCACGTGCAGCTTGCCGTCGACGATCTTGTCGAGCAGGCTAAAGTGCGTCTTACCCTCGCCGATCTTGGCGGCCTCAAGCTCCACCTCGTGCAGGATGTCCTCGAGGTTCTCGTTGAGCTCGTCAATCTCAAAGCCGTTAGAAGGATGGAACGGCAGCGCGATCATGGGTTTGATGCTCGACAGGTCGACCTCGACGCAGCCGTCGTAGTAGGCGACGTCGGCGGGCTTGAGCTCGCGGTAGTCGTCGCCGCGGCCGTGCATGGTCAAAAACGCATGCGTGTCCTCGTCGGTGGCCCAGATGCTCGACAGGCAGGTGGTCTCGGTGGTCATGACGTCGACGCCGTTGCGGTAGTCGGTCGTCATGCTCGCGATGCCGGGGCCCACGAACTCCATGACTTTGTTCTTGACGTAGCCCTTGGCAAAAACGGCGCGGATGATGGCGAGCGCCACGTCGTGCGGACCGACGCCGGGGCGCGGGGCGCCCGTGAGGTAGATGGCAACGACGCCGGGATAGGCAACGTCGTAGGTGTCGCGCAGCAGCTGCTTTGCCAGCTCGCCGCCGCCCTCGCCCACGGCCATGGTGCCCAGAGCGCCGTAGCGGGTGTGCGAGTCGGAACCCAGGATCATCTTGCCGCAGCCCGCGAAGTTCTCGCGCATAAAGGAGTGGATGACAGCGATGTGCGGCGGGACGAAGATGCCGCCGTACTTCTTGGCCGCAGAAAGGCCAAAGACGTGGTCATCCTCGTTGATGGTGCCGCCCACGGCGCACAGCGAGTTATGGCAGTTGGTGAGCACGTAGGGCAGCGGGAACTGCTCCATGCCCGAGGCGCGCGCCGTCTGGATGATGCCGACGAAGGTGATGTCGTGGCTCGCCATGGCGTCGAAGCGAATCTTGAGCGCCTCGGGATTGCCGGACGTATTGTGTGCCTGGAGGATCGAATACGCGATGGTGCCGCGCTTAGCATCCTCGGGCGTCTGCGTAATACCGCGCTCGGCAGCCTCGGCCGCAGGCACAATCTCGCTGCCGCCGCGCAGGTAGATGCCGTCCTCGTACAGCTTAACCATACTGTCTCCCACTCTGCCCAAAAGATTTGGGCGCATAGCATACATTCGTTCAATATCGTGCCATAGAACGGTTGCGAGTGGGTTACGAATCTGCACGTTCACTTTATCTCAGTAAAGTAAAGGAGGAGCCCGGTGTGGGCCGGCAGATTTGGTGCAAGAGTGTCCCTTTCGACTAGTCATTTAAGAACGTCCCCAATGACTACCCATAACAACGTCGATGTTTTGGCGCGGACAGACACTATGACCCAATCCGAGGGCACTAAAAAGATAGGAGCCCCCGCTCGTGA
>ENA-ORUG01000668-ORUG01000668.1-human-gut-metagenome-genome-assembly--contig:-NODE-668-length-36973-cov-16.725256_pt1 | contig 36973 bp, 34 predicted proteins | sample MGYA00242079_ERZ509207 | MGnify/ENA primary metagenome ERZ509207 (study PRJEB26280, sample SAMEA2338780) | human gut metagenome | biome: human gut; feature: human-associated habitat; material: faeces...
ACCTGCTTGCCCTTGCAGTCCTTCTGCATGGAGCGGCTGATCTCGTTCTCATAGCCCAGCACGGCACGGCAGGGCGGGGTCTGGTACAGCAGGATGTTGCGCTTGGCGTCGATGTACTCCTGCATATCCTTGTGGTGGTCCAGATGGTTGGGGGTGACGTTGGTCACCACGGCCACATTGGGGCTGGAATGCATGCTGATGAGCTGGAAGCTGGACAGCTCTACCACGGCCACATCGTCGGGGCTCACCTCGGGCAGCATGGGCAGCAGCGCTGCGCCGATGTTGCCGCCCAGATGTACCTTGCGGCCGGCGGCCTCGAAGAACTTGGCGATCAGGGTCGTGGTGGTGGTCTTGCCGTCGGAGCCGGTCACAGCCACGATGGGGCAGGGGCAGAAATCAAAGAACAGTTCCACCTCGCTGGTGACCATGGTACCGGCCGCCATGGCATCCTGCAGGGGTTTCTCAAAGTAGCCTACAAAGCCGGGGGTGCGCATAATGATATCCTGGCCCTTGAAGCCGTCCAGATAGTTCTCGCCCAGGCTCAGGTCGATGCCCAGCTCCCGGATGGTGGCAGCGTAATCTCCGAAGTCCTCCACGCTCTTTTTCTGGTCGCACAGGGTAACGTGTGCCCCCAGCTCCACAAATTCTTTGATCAGGGTCTTGTGGCTGACGCCCGCGCCGATAAAGGCCACCTTTTTGCCCTTGATGAGCTGTTCGAGCTTCTGTTGATCTTTCTGCATAAAAACAGATCCTCCTTCGTACAGTATCGTATTCTGAACACGCCGGAACTGCCCGGCATTTGTGAGTTTCGCTGTACTATTATAGTCCATTTGGCCGCGCTTGGCAACGGAAAACCGTGCACTCGGCACCAAAAAGCGCGGTAAATTCACAAAAAGGCAATTGTTTTTTGTCTGTGTTTCTGCTACACTTGTCGTTGCAGAGCCGTTTTTGAGGGTTTCTGCACCATGATGAACGGAATGAGGGTTTCTTTTTTGAATCGTTTTTTGCGCATGACCGCAGTGGTGCTTGCCGCTGCGTTTGCTTTTCTGCTTACGGGCTGCGGCGGCAGCTCCGCCAGCACCAGCTTTACCTGGTTTGTGGACAATATCCCCGCAAACCTTGACCCGCAGGTAGCCACCAAGGCCGAGGATGTGATTGCCTGCGAGAACCTGTACGGCGGACTCGTGCGCCGCAATGCCAGCGGCGAGCCGGTGCCGGACCTGTGTGAGCGGTGGGAGATTTCCTCCGACGGGCTCACCTATACCTTTTATTTAAAGAGCGGCCTGACCTACACCGGCACGAAAGGTGCCGCCACGGACTACGCCATCACCGCTGAAGATTTCGTGTATGCATTTCGCCGGGTGTTCGACCCCCAGACCGCCTCGCCCTATGCGGTGGAGTTTTCTGCCATCCAGAACAGTGCCGCCGTGCTGGACGGCACTGCCGACCCCGGCACGCTGGGCGTGTCGGCCATCGGAGAACTGACGCTGGTGTTCCGCCTGAGCGAGCGGGACGACACCTTCCTTTCCAAACTCACCCTGCCGGGTGCCATGCCCTGTGACGAAGCCTTTTTTGAGAGCACCCGCGGCACCTACGGTCTGAGCAGTACATCCACTCTGTCCAGCGGCAGCTTTTACATCTACAACTGGACGGCCAGCGGCCTGTTCCTGCACCGCAGTGCTGCGTCCCCGCTGGTGAACAACCTGCGCCTTGTGCAGAACACCAGCAACACCGACAAGAGTGCCGCCCAGCTCATTGCGGACGAAAAGTGCTCGGCCGCCCTGGATGACACCGCCGAAGCCACTTCCCTGCAGAGCGTGGAGTACTCCGACACCACCTGGGCCCTGCTGTTCAACGCATCGGAAGGCTCGGTGTTCGCGGTTGCATCCCTGCGGCAGGCGCTGGCCGGCATCGCCCTGCAGAACCTGTCGGTGCCCTCCTCGGGGCTGTTCACGGAGGTGACCGGCCTTGTTCCGGACGGCCTGACCGTGGACGGCATCGACTACCGCGATGCTGCCGGGGATCTGCTGCCCACCATCCCGGATGCAAAGGCACTGTACATGCAGGCCCGGCAGGGCATGGCCAGCTCCGACTTCAACGGGGTGACCATTCTGCTGCCCCAGGGCTCCGGCCTGACCGAGACGGTGGAGCAGATCAACGGTGCCTGGCAGAAAGACTGTTCCCTCTTCTTTTCGGTGGAAGAGGTGCCGCAGGAGGAGTTCGACGCCCGCCTTGCCAGCGGCAAATACACCATCGCACTGGCTCCCATCCGGGCCGAGGGCGGCAGCGTATACCAGATGCTGCAGCAATTTGCCGGAGACAACAATCTGACCGGCATCACCGACCCGCTCTATGCCGGGGCCCTGTCTGAAAGCATCCAGCGCACCGGCTCCGCACGTTGCCAGCTGCTGCGTGAATGTGAACGCCAGCTGCTGGAGGGCTGCACCGTGGTGCCGCTAGCCGCCCAGCAGAAGCGTCTGCTGGTGGCCGACGGCGTGGAAGGACTGGTGTTCGACCCCTTCACCCCGGTGCTGGACCTGACCTACACCACGAAAAACTGACCCGACCGTTTTCGGCGCGATCTGCTCTTGACATTTGTCCCCTGCTTTGCTACAATGATAAAGCAGTGTGCAGGGTTAGCTCATCCGGTAGAGCGACTGCTTCCCAAGCAGTAGGCGGCGGGTTCGAGTCCCGTATCCTGCTCCAGCACAACAAGCCCCCGGTCTTGCACGAATTTCGTGTAGGGTCGGGGGCTTGTTTTATGCTGCTCTTGCGTTTTTTCCAGTACTGTGCTATACTTCTCTGCGAACTGAACAAAAACAGCAGGTGCGTTCCGCCGCAGGCGCTTTGCCGCGGCAGGAACGTTAAAAGGGAAGCGGGTGCAAATCCCGCACGATCTCGTCACTGTGATAAGGGAGCCCGCGGCCCGGGTGCTTCTGGCACCGGCCACTGAAGCGTTGCTTTGGGAAGGCGGCGGCGGGCGCAGATCTTTCAGCCAGGAAACCTGCCTGCTGTTGGTACAGGAGCGCACCGCTCCGGACCACGAGGAATTGGTCGTGCCGAAAAGCCTATGGATCATGGGTCTTTTTGTGTTGCCATTCCGCAAGCAGAAAGGCCTTTTTTGTTTGCGGAAAACGCCCTTTCAGCGCCATGTTCAGGGGTATGCAAACTGTTCTGTACGAACAAAAAGGAAAGGAACTCATCATGAGAAAACGCAACATCCGCAAGGCTGCTGCCGCCCTGACTGCCCTGGCTCTGTGCGCCGGTGTGCTCAGCGGCTGCGGCGGCACCGCATCCAGCACCGCTTCCAGCGCAGCAAGTTCTTCTGCCGCTGCCAGCAGCGAAGCATCCGGCGAGGACGCCGACGAGGCTGCCGCAAAGAACGTGGCAGACCTGATCGATGCCATCTATGTCCAGGAGCGCAACGACAACACCGACGAGCAGTGTGCTGCTGCCAAGGCTGCCTGGGACGCCTTGACCGACGCTCAGAAGGAGCTGGTGGAAGGCGAAAATGCTGACCCCGATTACTTTGGCCGTGACACCGGCGATGCTTCCAAGGATGCCGCCCGCAACGAGGACAACATCGGCGAGAACGAGCTGCTGGTAGTCTCCTTTGGCACCTCCTTCAACGACAGCCGTGTGAAGGACATCAAGGGCATCGAGGACGCCCTGCAGGCCGCCTACCCTGACTGGAGCGTGCGCCGCGCCTTTACCGCACAGATCATCATCAACCATGTGCAGGCCCGTGACGGCGAGAAGATCGACAACATGCAGCAGGCCATGGACCGCGCTGTGGCCAACGGCGTGAAGAACCTGATCGTGCAGCCCACCCATCTGATGCACGGTGCCGAGTACGACGAGATGATGGAGATGATCGACTCCTACCGCGACAAGTTCGAGAGCGTTGCCGTGGCTGAGCCCCTGCTGGGCGAGGTCGGCTCTGACGCCACCGTGATCAACTCCGACAAGGAAGTGGTTGCCAAGGCCGTGGCCGAGGCCGCCGTGAAGGATGCCGGTTACGAGAGCCTGGACGCCGCCGCTGCCGAGAAGGTCGCCTTCGTGTTCATGGGCCACGGCACTTCCCACACTGCAAAGGTGAGCTACAGCCAGATGCAGACCACCATGCAGACCCTGGGCTATGACAATGTGTTCATCGGCACCGTGGAGGGTGAGCCCGAGGAAACCGCCTGCGAGAACGTGATCGAGGCTGTGAAGGCCGCCGGTTACACCAAGGTCGTCCTGCGTCCCCTGATGGTAGTGGCAGGCGATCACGCCAACAACGACATGGCCGGTTCCGACGAGGATTCCTGGCTGAGCCAGTTCAACGCTTCCGGCGCATTTGAGTCTGTGGACTGCCAGATCGCCGGTCTGGGCGAAGTGCCCTCCATTCAGGAGCTGTACGTTGCCCACACCAAGGCTGCCATTGATTCTCTGAACGGCTGAAAATAACTGTCAAATTGCCCGGAGGGAGTGATCTTTTCGGGCAATTTTTATTTTTGGCAGGATTGTGGTATACTGAAACACGCAGGGAGTTTCTCCCTTTCTGATTCTGAAACATTGAGGTATTTTTCTATGCGCTGCAAACAGATGCTTTCCCTTTCCGTTGTCACCGTGCTGCTGGCCGCTTCTCTGGCAGGCTGCGGCGCTTCTTCCACCGCTCCGTCGGCCGTCTCTTCCGAGGCCCCTTCCAGCGCGGCAAGTTCCGCCGCATCCGAAGTCACGGAGACCGCCGCTCTGCCGGACGGCGTATACACTGCCGAGTTTGATACCGACAGCGGCATGTTCCATGCCAACGAGGCCTGCGACGGCAAAGGCACCCTGACCGTCAAGGACGGCAAGATGACCTTCCACGTCAGCCTGGTGTCCAAAAAGATCGTGAACCTGTACCCCGGCCTGGCCGCTGATGCCGAGGCCCACAAAACGGACTGGCTGCTGCCCACCACCGACACTGTGACCTACTCCGACGGCACCAGTGAAGAGGTGTACGGCTATGACATCCCGGTCACCGCATTGGATGAGGACTTCTCGCTGGCCATTCTGGGCTCCAAGGGTACCTGGTACGACCACACCGTGAGCGTGCGCAATGCCCAGCCCAAGACCGAGGAAGTCTCCGAGACCCCCGCAGACGGCGAATACACCGTATCTGTGGCACTGGAGGGCGGCTCCGGCCGTGCCACCGTGGACAGCCCCGCCACTCTGACCGTGGCCGACGGCAAGATGACCGCCACCATCGCATGGAGCAGCCCCAACTATGACTATATGGTCGTGGACGGCGAGAAGTACCTGCCCACCAACACCGAGGGCAACTCCACCTTTGAGATCCCGGTCGCTGCCCTGGGCACCCCGCTGGCCGTGACCGCCGACACGGTGGCCATGAGCACCCCGCACGAAATCGAATACACCCTGACTTTTACGCTGGAATAAGATGAACAAGATCACACGCAGCCAATTTCTGAGGCTCCTGCCCGCTGCCGGGCTACTGCTGACCGCCTGTGCCGAGCAGGCCGGTCCCACGGCAGAAGTGCAGCTGGTACCGGCCGGGACTGCTGCACTGGACTACGCACAGCAGTTCACGGCTGCAAAATACGAGGGCGGCTATACCCTGCTCTCCATCCCGGCCGACGGGGCACAGTTCCTTGTGGTGCCGGAGGGGGCTGCCGTTCCGACCGATGTACCGGACGGCGTGACCGTGCTGCGTCAGCCGCTGCAGAACCTCTATCTGGTGTCCACCTCGGTGATGGACCTGTTCCTTGCACTGGACGCACTGGACTGCATCGCTCTGAGCGGCACCCGCGCCGAGGGCTGGTATCTGGACGAGGCCCGGCAGGCCATGCTGGACGGGCGCATTGCCTATGCGGGCAAATACAGCGCCCCGGACTACGAGCAAATCCTTGCCGCGAATTGCGGCCTTGCCATCGAGAACACCATGATCTACCACACCCCGGAGGTCAAGGAGCAGCTGGAGCGCTTCGGCATCCCGGTGCTGGTGGAGCGTTCCAGCTACGAGAGCGGCCCGCTGGCCCGCATGGAGTGGATCAAATTCTACGGCATCCTGCTGGGCAAGGAGGAACTGGCACAGCAGGTGTTTGACCGACAGGCAGAGCGCATCGCTCCCCTGCTGGACCAGCAGTCCACCGGCAAGAGCTGCGCGTTCTTTTCTATCTCGGCCAACAATCTGGCCAACGTGCGCAAGGGCGGCGACTATGTGGCCCGCATGATCGAGATGGCCGGGGCCGACTATGTGTTTGCCGATCTGACCGACAGCGGCAACAGCCTTTCCACCATGAACCTGCCGCTGGAAGACTTCTACGCCGGTGCACGGGACGCCGACTTCCTGATCTACAACAGTACCATTGAGGGCGTTGTCTCCACCACTGACGAGCTGGTGGCCAAGTGCTCCCTGCTGGCGGACTTCAAGGCTGTGCAGAATGGGCATGTCTGGTGCGTTGCCCAGAGCTTTTTCCAGCAGAGCATGGAATTGGCCGATTTTATCCTGGAGCTGCACCGTCTGTTCACCGAGGATGCGCCGGACGGATTGCAGTATTTCATTCACGTTGAGTAAGGAACCGCTTATGACCCGCAAAAAACGCTATCTGTTTTCTTATCTCCTGCTGGCGCTGGCGCTGGTGGTTCTGTTTGCCGCCAACCTGTTCTGGGGTAGTGTTGCCCTGACCCCCGGTGCCGTGCTGGCGGCCCTGACCGGCCGCGGGCAGGACGCACTGTCGGTGGGCATCATCACCCAGCTGCGCCTGCCCCGGGCCGTGATGGTGGTGTTGCTGGGCGCGGCACTCTCTGCAGCAGGCTATCTGCTGCAGACCTTTTTTGCCAACCCCATCGCCGGGCCTTTTGTCATGGGCATTTCCAGCGGAGCCAAGCTGGCCGTAGCGCTGGTGATGGTGATGTTCCTGAACCATGGCCTGCTCACCAGCTCCCTCACCCTGATCCTGGCCGCCTTTGCGGGGGCTATGGCCGCCATGGCCTTTGTGCTGGCGGTGGCCCGTCGGGTGCAACGCATGAGCATTCTGGTCATCTGCGGCGTCATGATCGGTTACATCTGTTCCGCTGTCACCGAGTTCGTGGTGGCATTTGCGCAGGACTCTAACATCGTCAACCTGCACAACTGGTCACAGGGCAGCTTTTCCGGCATGACCTGGGGCAATGTACAGGCGGCGGCACTGGTGGTGCTGCCTGCGCTGGCAGCAGCTTTCTGCCTCTCCAAACCCATGAGCGCCTACCAGATGGGCGAAGCCTATGCCCAGAGCGTGGGCGTGAACGTGAAGCGTTTTTCCCGGCTGCTGGTACTGCTTTCCAGTCTGCTGGCGGCCTGTGTCACGGCCTTTGCGGGGCCCATCTCCTTTGTGGGCATCGCAGTGCCGCATCTGGTCAAGCAGCTGCTGGGCAGCGCAAAGCCGCTGGTGGTGCTGCCGGGCTGCTGCCTGGGCGGGGCCGCCTTCTGTTTGCTGTGCGATCTGATCGCCCGCAGCCTGTTTGCTCCCACGGAGCTTTCCATCAGCGCAGTCACCGCCGTGTTTGGTGCGCCGGTGGTCATCGGGCTGCTCATCCGCCGGAACCGGGAGGGTGCACAATGAAGGAATTTCTCTGTGAAACGCAGGAGCTTGCCATCGGCTACGGCAAAACGTCGCTGGCCTCCGGCATTGCACTAAGGGCAAAGCCGGGGCAGATCCTTGTCCTTGTCGGCCCCAACGGTGCGGGCAAATCCACCCTGCTCAAAACACTGGCCGGACAGCTGGCCCCGCTGGGCGGCACTGTGCTGCTGGACGGGCAGGACCTGACCGCCTACACCGGCACGGCCCGGGCGCAAAAGCTGGCTCTGATGCTACCCCACACCCGCCGCACCGAGCTGACCACCTGCTTTGAGTTTGCCGCCGCCGGGCGCATCCCTTACACCGGGCGGCTGGGCATTCTGTCCGACGCCGACCGGCAGGCCGTGCAGGATGCACTGGAAATTGCCGGAGCTACGCATCTCGCGGACCGGGACTTCAACTGCATCAGTGATGGTCAGCGTCAGCGTGTTTTGCTGGCCCGCGCCATCTGCCAGCAGCCCAATGTGCTGCTGCTGGACGAGCCCACCTCCTTTCTGGACATCAAGGGCAAGATCGAGCTGCTGACCATCCTGCAGAAGCTGGCCCATGAACAGGGCCTTGCGGTCATCGTGAGCCTGCATGAGCTGGACATGGCACAGAAGATCGCGGACGCAGTGGTGTGCGTGTTCCCGGACCATGTTTCCGGCGTGCTGACCCCGGATGCCGCCTTTGCCCCGGACAATATCCGTGCCCTCTACGCGCTGAGCGAAGCGCAGTACACGGCCCTGTTCGGGCAGACAAAACCTCAAAAGCCCACGTTCGAGCACTACGTCCGCAGCGGGCAGAAGCTGCTGCGCTGCGGCTATACCACCGGCACCTGTGCGGCGCTGGGGGCAGCGGGCGCGGCCCGGCTGCTGCTCACCGGCCATGCGCCGGAGACGGTGGCGCTGCGCACCCCAAAGGGCATCGTGGTGGAGGTAGCACCCCTGTTCTGCCGCCGCACCGACACTGGGGCCGAATGCGCCATTGAAAAGGACGGCGGCGACGACGTGGACGTGACCACCGGCCTGCCGGTGATCGCCACAGTGGAACTGCTGCCGGGCTGCACGGACATCCGCATCGACGGCGGCAGAGGTGTGGGCCGGGTGACAAAACCCGGCCTCGACCAACCCGTTGGTGCCGCCGCCATCAACCATGTGCCCCGGCAGATGATCGCCGAGGCCCTGCGCCGGGAGGCTGAAGCCGCCTGTTATACCGGCGGCTTTGCGGTGACCATTTCCATCCAGAACGGCGAGGAAGTGGCCCGGCGCACCTTCAACCCGCACATCGGGGTGGAGGGTGGCCTTTCGGTGCTGGGCACCAGCGGCATCGTGGAGCCCATGAGCCAGCAGGCCATCCTGGACACCATCCAGCTGGAAATGAACCAGGCTGTTTTGCGGGCCGGTACCCCAAAGCGGCTCATCCTTGCCCCGGGCAACTACGGGCTGGACTACCTGCACGACACCTACCCGGCCTTTGCGGCCATCCCGGTGGTCAAGACCTCCAACTTCATCGGAGATACGCTGGATATGGCAGCTTCTGCCGGGTTTGAACAGGTGCTGCTGGTGGGCCATGTGGGCAAGCTGGTCAAGGTGGCCGGCGGCATCATGAACACCCACTCCCACACGGCCGACTGCCGCACCGAGCTGTTCTGTACCCATGCCGCCCTCTGTGGAGCAGGCCGGGAGCTGTGCGCGGCTTTGTACGCCGCCGCCACCACCGACGCCTGTCTGGAGCTGCTGGATGCCGCCGGACTGCGCGCCCCGGTGCTGGAAAGCCTGCTGGATGCCATCCAACTGCACCTCGACCGCCGGGCGGGTGAAGCCTTCCGGGTGGGTGCAGTGCTGTTTTCCAACCAGCACGGGCCGCTTGGCGCAACACAAACTGCAAAGGAGCTGCTTGAACAATGGAACAACGCATGACCGGCACTTTTTACGGGGTCAGCGTCGGCCCCGGCGACCCGGAGCTGCTGACTTTGCAGGCCGTGCGTCTGCTGCGGCAGTGCCCGGTGCTGGCTGCGCCGCAGACCGCTTCCGGGCAGATGTTGGCGCTGGACATCGCCCGCCGGGCGCTGGGCAGCGAGCTGGACGGCAAGACCATTCTACCCCTGCAGTTTGCCATGAGCCGGGACGCCGCCGTGCTGCGCGCCTCTCACGAGACCGCTGCCAGCGCAGTGCGGCCTTTTCTGGATGCCGGGCAGGATGTGGCCATGCTGAACCTGGGTGACGTGTCCATTTATGCCACCTTTGGCTATCTGCAGGAGATCCTGCAGGCGCAGGGCTATGTCACCGCGATGGCGGCGGGTGTGCCCAGCTTCTGCGCGGCAGCAGCCCGGCTGAATCAGCCCCTTACCGGCGGCATGGACGCTCCGCTGACCATCGCTCCCGGCAGCCGGGCCGACGAGGTATTGGACGCCCCCGGTACAAAAGTCCTGATGAAAACCGGGCGTCAGCTGCCCGCCCTGCTGAACACCCTGGACGCCCACGGTGCGTTGAGCCGCAGCGCCCTCGTGTGCAGCTGCGGCCTGCCGGACGAAATGATCTTCCCCGACCTTTCGACTGCGCGCCCGCCGCAGGATGGCAGCAAGGCCGGATATTTTGCAACGGTACTGGTAAAGGAGTAACTGCTATGGTACACTTTGTAGGCGCGGGGCCCGGTGCCCCGGACCTGATCACTCGGCGGGGCGCAGCCCTGCTGCAGGAGGCTGATTGCATCATTTATGCGGGCAGTCTGGTCAACCCGGCTCTGCTGGGACTGGCAAAACCCGGCTGCGCCATTTACAACAGCGCCGAGATGACGTTGGAACAGGTGCTGGATGTGATGCGCACCATGGAGGCAGACGGCAAAATCACCGTGCGCCTGCACACCGGCGACCCCTGCCTGTACGGGGCCATCCGGGAGCAGATGGATGAACTGGACGCCGACGGCATCGCCTACGATGACACGCCCGGCGTGTCCAGCTTCTGCGGCGCGGCGGCGGCACTGAATGCCGAATACACCCTGCCCACCGTGAGCCAGACCGTGATCATCACCCGCATGGAAGGCCGCACCCCGGTGCCCGAGCGGGAAAAACTGGCCAGCCTTGCCGCCCACGGGGCCACTATGGTGATTTTCCTGTCCATCGGTCTGGTGGACAAGGTGCAGGATGCTCTGCTGCAGGGCGGTGCCTACACGCCGGACACCCCCGCCGCCGTGGTATACAAGGCCACCTGGCCGGAGCAGAAAACCGTGCGCTGTACCGTGGGTTCTCTGGCGCAGAGCGTGCACGACGCCGGCATCACCAAAACAGCGCTCATCGTGGCAGGCGATTTCCTTGGCACCCGGTACGAGCGCAGCAAGCTGTACGACCCCGGTTTTACCACCGAGTTCCGCAAGGGGTCCGACCAATGACCCGGGCCTATCTGGCCTTTACCGACACCGGTCTGGCACTGGCCCGGCGGCTGGCAGACGCCCTGCCCGGCAGTGTGGACCGCTGCGGCAGCGGCGGCGTCTCCCTTGCCGGGTGGACCGCCCTGCAGTTTGCGCAGAGCGACGCCCTTGTTTTTGTGGGAGCCGTGGGCATTGCGGTGCGGGCCATTGCGCCGCACTGCCGCAGCAAGGCGTCGGACCCGGCGGTGGTGGTACTGGACGAATGCGGCCGCTTTGCGGTGCCGGTGCTGTCCGGTCATCTGGGCGGTGCCAATGACCTGGCCCGTGCACTGGCCGCCGTGTGCGGAGCCGTTCCGGTGATCACCACGGCCACCGACGCCCACGGCATTTTTGCGGTGGACGAGTGGGCAAAGCACCAGAACTGCACGGTGCTGGAAGCGGAGCGCATCAAGCATGTCAGCAGCAAGCTGCTGGCCGAGCAGTCGGTGCGGTTTGCCGCTGAGTTTCCCGTGCAGGGCACCCCGCCCGCCGGGGTGGATCCTGCACGGACCCCTGCCGAAGCCGATTTTGCCCTTACCCTCTCCCCTGCCGGGGACGCTTTGCATCTGGTGCCCCGCATCGGGGTGCTGGGCATCGGCTGCCGCAGGGGGACGTGTGCCGAGCAGTTGGAAGCCGCTTTTACTGACTTCTGTGCCCGGCACAGCCTTGCCCCGGCGTGCATCACGGCGGTGGCCAGCATCGACCTGAAGGCCGACGAGGCCGGGCTGCTGGCGTTCTGCCGAGCCCACGGCTGGCCCATCACATTTTATTCTGCGGAGCAGCTGCGGGCACTGCCCGGGCCGTTCACACCATCTCCCTTCGTGCAAAGCGTCACCGGGGTGGACAACGTGTGTGAGCGGGCCGCTGTGCTGGCGTCCGGCGGCTGCATCCGCATCCCGAAACAGGCGGGCGGCGGTGTGACCTTTGCGCTGGCGCTGTGCCCCTATGCCCCGGACTGGAGGTGGCAGAATGGCTGATATCGTATATGTGGTCGGGCTTGGCCCCGGCGACCCGCAGTTTTTGACCGCACAGGCGCAGAGCGCCCTGGAAGAAGCCGAGGTGCTGTGCGGCTATCCGGTCTATCTGGATCTGGTACGCCCCTATTACCCGGAAAAAGAATATTATGCCACCGGTATGACCAAAGAACTGGACCGCTGCCGCTGGGCACTGGAAACTGCCCACAGCGGCCGGACCGTGGCTCTGGTGTGCAGCGGCGACGCCGGAGTGTACGGCATGGCCAGCCCCCTGCTGGAGCTGGCCGAAGGCTGCCCGGACGTGACCGTGGAGGTGGTGCCCGGCCTGACTGCCGCCCTGAGCGGCGGCGCGGTGCTGGGTGCCCCGCTGGCCCATGATTTCTGTGTGCTCTCTCTTTCCGACCGGCTCACCCCGTGGGAGGTCATTGAAAAGCGGCTGGCCGCAGCGGCCATGGGCGATTTCTGCATGGCGGTGTACAATCCTTCTTCCAAGGGGCGGCCGGACTATCTGGCCCGGGCCGTGCGCATCCTGCTGCAAAACGGCAAGGCCCCGGACACCGTCTGTGGGCTGGTGCGCAACATCGGCCGGGAGGGCCAGAGCGCTCAGGTGCTGACGCTGGCCCAGCTGGAGCAAACGCCCGTGGATATGTTTACCACCGTGTACATCGGCAACCGCAACACCCGGGTGCTGCAGGGCCGCATGGTCACGCCACGGGGGTACCGCGTATGAGGGCAGTGGTGTTCAGCGGCACCACCGAGGGCCGCATTTTTTCCCGGCAGCTGGCCCAGCTTGGGGCGGACGTTCTGGTGAGCGTGGCCACCCCGCTGGGCAGCGAGGAACAGGGCAGCTTTGCCGGCATCACAGTGCACTGCGGCCGGTTGACCCCGGACGAGATGGCCGCCCTTGTGCAGAGAGCCGACCTGTGCGTAGACGCCACCCACCCCTATGCGGTGGACGCCACCCGCAACATCCGCACGGCCTGCCGCACCGCCGGGGTGGAATATCACCGGCTGCTGCGTGCGCAAAGCCCCCTGCCTGCCGGGAGCATGGTGTTCCAGTCGGCGGCACATGTGGCGAATTTTCTGATCCAAACGCAGGGCAATGTCCTGCTGGCCACCGGGGCCAAGGAGCTGCCTGCCTTTGCGCAGCTGGCCCCGGAACGGCTGTACCCCCGTGTGCTGCCTACACTGGACGGCATTGCCGCCTGCGAGGCCGCGCACATCCCCCACAAGAATATCCTTGCTTTACAGGGGCCGTTCTCCTACGCGCTGAACCGGGCCCTGCTGGAGCAGTTCTCCATTCGCTTTCTCGTGACCAAGGACGGCGGGGCCGCCGGTGGCTTTGCCGAGAAAGCGCAGGCTGCCGCCGACACCGGCGTCCAGCTCATCGTGATCCGCCGCCCGGCCGAGACTGGTGAGACGGCAGACCAGATCCTGACCCGCTGCAGGGAGGTGCTGAAAGGATGATCACACTCATTGGTATGGGCTCCGGCGCCCCCGGCAGCCTGACCACACAGGGTCTTGCCGCCCTGCAGGGTGCCGACCGCATTCTGGGCGCAAAGCGGCTGCTGGCCACACTGCCGGAGGGCTGCACCGGAAACCGGCAGGCCCTGTACAAACCGGACGAAATTCTGGCCTGTCTGGCCGCGCACCCGGACGAGGAAATTGCGCTGGTGTACAGCGGCGATACCGGGTTCTACTCCGGCGCATCCCAGCTGCTGCCCATGCTGCGGGCCTTTGGCATCTCCTGCCGGGTGCTGCCCGGCCTTTCCAGCGTACAGCTGCTGGCCGCCGCCGTAGGCCGCCCCTGGCAGGACTGGACTCTTGTTTCTGCCCACGGCTGTGCCTGCGACCCGGTGTCTGCCTGCATGAACCATAAAACCGTATTCTTTCTCACCGGCGGGGCCGAGACCCCGGCCACCCTGTGTGCCGCACTGACCGCCGCCGGGCTGGGCGATGCCCACGCCCTTGTGGGCGAAAACCTTGGCACGCCCGACGAAAAGATCCACTTTGGCACCGCGCAGGAACTGGCCGGGCAGGACTTTGCTTCCCTGAGTGTCCTGCTGGTGGAACATGCCGTGCACCCGGAACGCCGCACCCCCGGCCTGCCGGATGAGGCCTTCATCCGGGGCGAGGTGCCCATGACCAAGCAGGAAGTGCGGGCCGCCGCGCTGGCCAAACTGGCCGTGCACCCCGCCGACACCCTGTGGGATGTGGGGGCCGGTACCGGCAGCGTGAGCGTGGAGCTGGCACTGGCCGCCCCGCAGGGGCATGTGTATGCGGTGGAGTGTGAGCCGGACGCCTGCGCCCTCATCCGCCGGAACCGCGAAAAATTTGCGGCGTGGAACCTCACCCTCATTGAGGGCCGTGCCCCTGCCGCACTGGAAGCCCTGCCTGCCCCGGATGCCGTGTTCATTGGCGGCACCAAGGGCAGCATGGCCGCGGTGGTGGACACAGTTCTGGCCAAAAACGCCAATGCGCGCATCTGCATTGCCGCCATTGCGCTGGAATCCCTGAGCGCCGCCATTGCAGCCCTTACGGCTCATGGCCTTTCCGCTGAGGTGACCCAGCTTGCCGTGAGCCGTACCAGACCGGCAGGCAGGCTCCACCTGCTGACCGCCAACAACCCCATTTTTCTGATCACGGGAGAACGCAAATGATGCAGTTCGTCATCGCCGCACCGCGTTCCGGCAGCGGCAAGACCACCGTCACCTGCGCCCTGCTGGCCGCTTTGAAAAAGCGGGGCATGGACCCCTGCGCCTTCAAGAGCGGGCCGGACTACATCGACCCCATGTTCCACCGGTCGGTGCTGGGGGTGGAGAGCCACAATCTGGATCTTTATCTTTCTGCCAAAAATACGGTACGGGAACTGTACGCCCACTATGCTGCCGGGCACGGGGCTGTGGTGTGCGAAGGGGCCATGGGTTTTTACGATGGGCAGGGCCTGACCACCCGCGCCAGTGCCTGGGAGCTGGCCGATGCGCTGGACCTGCCGGTACTGTTGGTGGTACAGCCCAAGGGGGCCAGTGTAACGCTGGCTGCAGAGATCCAGGGCCTTGTGCATTTCAAACCGGAGAGCCATATTGCAGGCATCCTGCTGAATGACTGCTCCGAAAAGCTCTTCCGGATGCTCAAGCCCCTGCTGGAAACCGAGACCGGCCTGCCGGTGCTGGGGTATCTGCCCCGCCTGCCGCAGGCGGTGGTGGAGAGCCGCCATCTGGGCCTGAAAACCGCCGGAGAGATCACCGATCTTGCCCAGAAGATCGGCCTGCTGGCCGATGCGCTGGAAGCAAATCTGGACTGGGCAACGCTGGAAGCGCTGACCGAACGACCGGCTCCTGCCCCGGTGCCGCCGCCTGCTCTGCAAACGGCGGGCGTCCGCATTGCTGTGGCACAGGATAAGGCATTCTGCTTTGCCTACGCCGAAACGCTGGACTGCCTGCGCACTGCCGGGGCAGAGCTGGTGTTCTTCAGTCCGGTGCACGACACCGCCTTGCCGGAGAACATCTGCGGGCTGTATCTGCCCGGCGGCTACCCGGAACTGTATGCCCGGCCGCTGAGCGAAAACAAAACCATGCGCGATGCCATCCGGGATGCCGTAAATGGCGGCCTGCCCACGGTGGCAGAGTGCGGCGGCTTTCTGTATCTGGGGCAGACGCTGGAAGATGCCAGCGGTACCGCCTGGCCCATGGCAGGCGTTCTGCCCGGCAAAGGCGTCAAGGTGGGGCGGCTGGTGCGGTTCGGCTATGCCGACATGACCGCCAAAGCCGACAGCCTGCTGTTCCATGCCGGAGAGCATTTGTATATTCACGAATTCCATCACTGGGATTCCACCGACAATGGTTCGGGCTTTTCCGTTTGGAAAAGCGAAAAAGTACAGTGGGAATGCGGATTTGCAAGCATGAGTTTGTACGCCGGTTTCCCGCATCTTTACTGGGCAGGCACTCCCCTGCCCCGCCGCTTTGTAAGTGGTGCGAAGTTCTATCAACGACAAAAGAGAAACACACATGACTGAAACGGAACTGAAAACTTTACTTTCCGGCATCACCCCGCCGGATGAAGCTGCCCGCGCCGCCGCCCACGCCCACTGGGCCGGGTTGGCCAAACCTCTGGGCGGGCTGGGCGCACTGGAAACTTTGCTGGAAGATGCCGCCGCCCTCACCGGCAGTGCGGCGCTGGATGTTTCCCACCGGGCTGTGCTGGTGCTCTGCTCCGACAACGGCGTGGTAGCTCAGGGCGTGAGCCAGACCGACCAGAGCGTGACCCGCGCAGTGGCGGAGAATCTGGCTGCCCGGCGTACCAGCGTGTGCCAGATGGCCCGTACTGCCCACTGCGATGTGGTGCCCGTGGACATGGGCATGGCCGGAGACCCGGTGCCGGGGGTGGCAGACTGCCGCATTGCCGCCGGTACTGCCGATTTCACGCAGGGTCCCGCCATGACCCGCGCCCAGGCTGTGGAGGCCGTCGGCCGGGGCATCCGGCTGGTGCAGGAGCAGAAAGCTGCCGGTGTGCAGCTGCTGGCCACCGGCGAAATGGGCATTGGCAACACCACCACTTCCAGTGCGGTGGCAGCGGTGCTGCTGGGCCAGCCGGTGGAACGGATGACCGGCCGGGGAGCCGGCCTTTCGGATGAAGGGCTGGCCCGCAAGGTGGATGCCATCTGCCGGGGCATCCTGCGCAACAAGCCGGACCCCACAGACCCTCTGGACGTGCTGGCCAAGCTGGGCGGCTTCGATCTTGCCGGGCTGTGCGGCGTCTTTCTGGGCGGTGCGCTGGAAGGCGTGCCCGTGGTAATGGACGGCTTCATCAGCGGCGTGGCGGCCCTGTGCGCCGTGCGGCTGTGCCCTGCCGCGGCCAAAGCGGTGTTTGCCAGTCACTGTTCCTCGGAGCCTGCCGCCCGTCTGGTGCTGGATGCACTGGGCAAGGCCCCGCTTCTCACCGCCGGGCTGCATCTGGGCGAGGGCACCGGCGCTGTGGCCAGCCTCCCGCTGTGGGACATGGCACTGGCGGTGTACGACCACTGTTATTCCTTTGCGGAGGGCGGCATCACGCCGTACACCCCGCAATGCTGACGCTGGTGATCGGCGGGGCGGCCAGCGGAAAAAGCGAATACGCCGAGAGTCTGGTACTGCGCAGCACTCTGCCGCGCTATTATCTGGCCACCATGCAGGTGTGGGACGCCGAATGTGCCGCCCGGGTGGAAAAGCACCGCAGAATGCGGGCGGCAAAACAGTTTGAAACGGTGGAGTGCCCCCTGCATCTGGACGCCGTGCATCTGCCCGCCCGTGGTACCGCGTTGCTGGAAGATCTGGGCAACCTGACTGCCAACGAGCTCTATGATCCCGCCGGGGCCGGGCCGCAGACCGCGCAGGCCATTCTTTCTGGGCTGGACGCCGTGTATGCCCAGTGTGAAACCCTGATCGTCGTCTCCAACGAGGTGTTCAGCGGCGGGGCCGACTACGCAGGCGACACCGACCGCTATCTGCTGGCGCTGGCGCAGGTGAACAACGCGCTGGCCGCCCGGGCCGACGCCGTGGTGCGGGTGGTGTGCGGTATCCCTGTTTATTATAAAGGAGTGGAAAAATGATCGTTTTGCAGACCGTTGCCGTGGCGTTCGCCATGTTTTCGGCTGTGCCGGTGCCGCAGTTCAACTGGACCGAAAAGAACATGCGGTATGCGATGTGCGCCTTCCCGCTCATCGGGGTGGTCATCGGGCTGCTGTGGTTCCTGTGCGGCGTGCTGCCCCTGCCGGGTGCGGCGCGGGCGGCGGGCTTCTGCCTGATCCCGGTCTGGGTCACCGGCGGCATCCATCTGGACGGCTACGCCGACACCTGCGACGCACTTTCGAGCTACGGCGACCGGGAAAAGAAGCTGGAGATCTTAAAGGACCCTCACTGCGGGGCCTTTGCCGTGATCCGTCTGTGCAGCTACTTTGCGGCCTATCTGGCCCTGTGCGCCTGTGTACAGTTCACCCCGCAGGCAGGGCTGCTTTGGATGATGGCACTGGTGCTGGAACGGGCGCTCTCCGGCTATGCGGTGGCGGCGTTCCCCATGGCAAAGAACACCGGCCTTGCCCACACCTTTGCCTCGGCAGCCGACAGAGCCACTGTACGCCGGGTGCTGGCCCTTCTGGCCGCTGTACTGTGCTGCGCCATGCTGGCACTGGGTGGTTGGGCGCTGGTGCTGGCCGCACTGGCTGTGCTGTGGCGGTACCACGCCGTTGCCTGCAAGCAGTTCGGCGGCATCACCGGTGATCTGGCCGGGTGGTTTTTGCAGAAAACCGAGATCTGGATGCTGGCGGCACTGTGTGCCTGCCAGTGGGGAGGGCTGTTATGATCTTTATCACCGGGCCGCTTTACAGCGGCAAGCGCACCTTTGCCAAGACCCTGCCCGGACGGTGCATCTGCGATGTACAGGAGCTGGCCGCCGGGGCCGAAAATCTGGAAAAACTCGCGGACGAGCTGTCCGCTTACGATATCGTGCTTGCCACCGAGGTGGGCGGCGGCGCGGTACCCATGGACCCCGCCGAACGTGCCGGACGCGAAGCCGCCGGGCGGCTGGCCTGTCTGCTGGCCGCACGGGCAGACTGCGTTGTGCAGATGTTCTGCGGCATCCCCACCGTTCTGAAAGGAGAACTGCCAACATGCTGATCTATTTCCTGCGCCACGGCCTGACCGAATACAACGCCGAGAAGCGCTATCAGGGCCAGCGGGACATCCCGCTTTCTGCCGCTGGCCGCGCGATGCTGCGCAAGGCAGACATCGAGCCCAAAACCGTGTACATCACCCCGCTGTGCCGCACCCGGCAGACCGCTGAGGTGCTGTTCCCCACTGCAAAGCTGGTGGTGGTGGACGGCCTGAAGGAGATGTGCTTTGGCAGCTTTGAGGGCCGCAATTACATCGAGATGGAGCATGACCCGGACTATCTGGCCTGGGTAGCCGCCAACTGTGAGAGCCCCTGCCCGGACGGCGAGACCAAGGCCTCTTTTTCTGAGCGCATCTGCCGCGCCTTTTCGGCACTGGTGGACAAGGCACTGGCCGACGGCGAAGAATTGCTGGTCATCCTGGCCCACGGCGGCACCCAGATGGCCGCGTTGGAGCGCTACGCCCTGCCCCATAAAGACTACTACGAATGGTGCGGCCCCAACGCGGGCGGCTTTGTGCTGGACGCCGCCGACTGGGCCGACAAGCGGGTGCTGCACCTTGTAAAGACCGTGCAGTACACCAGGGAGGCCGACGTATGACCGGGCTGGCCGTTCTGGGCGGCTTTGTGCTGGACACCCTCTTCGGCGACCCCGCGTGGCTGCCCCACCCGGTGGTGCTCATGGGCAAGGCCATCTCCGCGCTGGAAAAACGCCTGCGCGCCCGCCTGCCCAAAACGCCCCAGGGCGAACTGCTGGGCGGCGGCATCGTGGCTTTTTGCCTGCCGGTGGGCACCTTTGTGTGCACCGGCCTTGTCTGCCTGGGCGCAGCAAAGCTCAGCCCGTGGCTGGGGCTGGCCGTGCAGATGTTCTGGTGCGGGCAGGCACTGGCCGCAAAGGGCCTTGCGCAGGAGAGCATGAATGTGCACCAAGAGCTTGTGAAGGGCGACCTGCCTGCAGCCCGCAAGGCTGTGAGCCGTATCGTGGGCCGCGACACTCAGGACCTGACCGCTGAGGGTGTGACCAAAGCCGCCGTGGAGACCGTGGCCGAAAATGCCAGCGACGGCGTGATCGCGCCGCTGCTGTATATGCTCATCGGCGGGGCACCGCTGGCGCTGACCTACAAGGCCATCAACACCATGGACAGCATGCTGGGCTACAAAAACGAAAAGTACCTTTCTTTCGGCTGCATCCCCGCCAAGCTGGACGACGCGGCAAACTATCTGCCCAGCCGTCTAGCGGGTCTGCTGTGGTGCGCGGCGGCGGCCCTGACCGGCAACAGCGCCAAAGGGGCGTGGCGTATCTGGCGGCGGGACCGGCGCAACCATGCCAGCCCCAACAGTGCCCAGACCGAGAGCGCGTGTGCCGGAGCACTGGGCGTGCAGCTGGCCGGGCCTGCCTACTATTTTGGGGAATATTACCCCAAGCCTACCATTGGCGACGCCCTGCGTCCCATTGAGCCGGAGGACATCCGCCGCGCCAATAAAATGATGTATGCCGAAAGCCTGCTGGCCCTGCTGCTGGGGCTGGCGATCCGAGGGGTGATCTTATGACACAGCTGACACACGGCGGCGACTGGGCCGGATATCGGGCACAGTACGGGCACGACGCGCTGGATTTTTCGGCCAACGTAAGCCCGCTGGGCCTGCCGCAGGGCGTGGCGAACGCCATTGCTGCCGCCCTGCCTCACGCCGACCGCTACCCCGACCCCCTGTGCCGGGCACTGCGGGCAAAGCTGGCCCCGCACGAGGGGATCCCGGCAGAATCTATCCTCTGCGGCAACGGCGCGGCAGACCTGATCTTCCGGCTGGCGTGGGCGGCAAAGCCCCGCACCGCGCTGGTGACCGCCCCCACTTTTGCCGAGTACGCCGCCGCGCTGGAAAGTGCGGGCTGTGCGGTGCGGCGACATTTTCTGCAGGCAGAGGTCGATTTTGCCGTGACGGATTCCATCCTCTCCTCCATCACGCCGGAGGTGGACATGGTATTTCTCTGCCAGCCCAACAACCCCACCGGGCAGCTCACGCCGCTGCCCCTTGTGGAGCGCATCCTGCGCCGGTGCGAAGCCTGTGGGGCACTGCTGGTGGTGGACGAATGTTTTCTGGATTTTCTGCCCGACTGCGACGCCCTGACCGCCAAAGCCCTGCTGGACAGCAAAAATCTGCTGATCCTCAAGGCCTTTACCAAGCTGTACGGCATGGCCGGGGTGCGGCTGGGGTACTGCCTGTGTGCCAACACGGCCCTGCTGGAAGCCATGCAGGCCGCCGGGCAGCCGTGGGCGGTGTCCAGTCTGGCGCAGGCCGCCGGGCTTGCCGCACTGGACGAAACGGCCTATGTGGCACAGGTGCGGGCACTCATTGCGCAGCAGCGGCCCCGGCTCACGGCCGGGCTGCGGGCACTGGGCCTGCGGGTACTGGACGGCCGAGCAAACTACCTGCTGTTCCAGGGGCCGGAAACGCTGGGCGATGCCCTGCGGCAGCGGGGCGTGGTGCTGCGCAGCTGCAGCAACTACCCCGGGCTGGACGGCAGCTGGTACCGCACCGCCGTGCGTACCGGGCCGGAAAACGATGAACTGTTAAAGACCCTTGCGGAGGTACTGGCATGAACAAAGCAACCTGCATTATGGTGCAGGGCACCATGAGCGGTGCAGGCAAAAGCCTGCTGTGCGCCGCACTGTGCCGCATTTTTGCACAGGACGGCTACCGGGTGGCTCCTTTCAAGAGCCAGAACATGGCCCTGAACAGCTTTGTGACCCGGGACGGGCTGGAAATGGGCCGGGCGCAGGTGGTGCAGGCGCAGGCCGCCGGGATGGAACCGGACGTGCGCATGAACCCCATCCTGCTCAAACCCAGCAGCGACACCGGCAGTCAAGTGATCGTGAACGGCGAGGTGCGGGGGCAGATGCCCGCCGCCGCCTACTTTAAAATGAAGCGGTCGCTGATTCCGGACATCCTTGCCGCCTACAACAGTCTGGCCGAAGAGGTGGACATCATCGTCATTGAGGGAGCTGGCAGCCCGGCCGAGATCAACCTGAAAGCCGACGACATTGTGAACATGGGCCTTGCCAAGCTGGTGGACGCCCCTGTGCTGCTGGCCGGAGACATCGACCGGGGCGGCGTCTTTGCACAGCTGTACGGCACGGTGGCCCTGCTGGAGCCGGACGAGCGGACCCGCATCAAGGGGCTGCTCATCAACAAGTTCCGGGGCGACGTGGAGATCCTGCGTCCCGGCCTTGCCATGCTGGAAGAAAAAACGCAGCTGCCGGTGCTGGGGGTCATCCCCTACCTGAAGGTGGACATTGAGGATGAGGATTCCCTTTCCACCCGGCTGGAGGCAGGGCGGGCCGTCAAACCACTGGATGCGGCCATTCTGCGCCTGCCGCACATCTCCAACTTCACCGACTTCATGCCGCTGGAACAGCACCCGCTGCTGGGGGTGCGCTATGTGCAGAGCCCCCGCCAGCTGGGCACGCCGGATGTGGTGATCCTGCCCGGCACCAAAAACACCATAGACGACCTGCTGTGGCTGCGTCAGTGCGGGCTGGAAGCGGCGGTGCTCAAGCTGGCCGCGCAGGGCACCCCTGTGCTGGGCGTGTGCGGCGGCTACCAGATGCTGGGGCACACCCTTGCCGATCCGAACGGCGAAGAAAGCGGCACCCCCTGCACCCTGCGCGGGCTGGCGCTTCTGCCCACGGACACCGTGTTCAACGCCGAAAAGCAGCTGCGCCAGACCCATGCCACCGCCGAGGCCATTCCCTTTGCCGGGGCAAAGCTGACCGGCTACGAGATCCACGCCGGGCGCACGACAGTGCAGGGCAGCCCGTTCTGCATTCTGGCCGACGGCACGCCGGAAGGGTGTGTGCAGGCCAATGTGTTCGGCACCTACCTGCATGGGCTGTTTGACACCGGCGAGCTGACCGAAAAGCTCACCGCATTTTTGTGCAAAAAGAAGGGCATCTCCCCCGCCGACGCACCGTTGCTCTCGATGGAGCAGTACCGGCAGCAGCAGTTCGACCTGCTGGCCGACGGCGTGCGGGCCGCGCTGGACATGGATGCCGTATACGCCGCCATGGGCATGGACCGCAAAGGAGGGAACCGCGTATGACCCCGCAGCATCATCTGCCCGCCGACATCGAGCGGACAAGCCTTTCCATCATCACAGCCGAGCTGGCGGAACTGGGCCTGACGCCTCCGCCGGAAACCGCCGCCGTGGTCAAGCGGGTGATCCACACCACCGCCGACTTTGACTATGCCCGGAATCTGCGCTTCACTCCCGGTGCCGTGGCGGCCGGGGTGAAGGCCCTGCGGGCGGGCACTCCCATCATCACCGACACGAACATGGCGCTGGCCGGCATCACCAAGCCCGGCCTTGCCCGCCTGGGCGGCACGGCCCTGTGCTATATGGCTGACCCGGAGGTGGCCGCCCTTGCCAAAGCAGGCGGCACCACCCGGGCGGTGGCTTCCATGCAGCGGGCCGCGCAGGAGCACCCCGGTGCCGTGCTGGCCGTGGGCAACGCCCCCACCGCCCTGCTGACCATCGCCGACCAGATCGAAGCCGGGCTGCGTCCTGCACTGGTCATTGGCGTACCGGTGGGGTTCGTGAATGTGGTGGAGAGCAAGGAGCGGCTGTTTGCCACCTGCGAAGCCTTTGGCGTACCCGCCATCGTGGCCATGGGCCGCAAGGGCGGCAGCAACGTGGCCGCCGCCATCTGCAATGCCCTGCTCTACTCTGCCGCCGAAATGCTGGACCCCGCGGCCCGGGGCTGGCGGTGACCTATTTTTGACCGGAATACGCAAAAAGGACAGAACTGCTGCCATGCAGTTCTGTCCTTTTTCTTGTATTCGTTCAGGGGCTCACCGGGTAAATCTCGGTTGACGGTCTCTCATTTTCGGGGGGGGGTAACAAGGTACTTCCGGACAGCACGCTCCAGCACCGCAATGTCCACCGGCTCGGACAGATGCTCGTCCATACCGGCTTCCTTGCTCTTTTCCATGTCCTCGGTGAAGGCGTTTGCGGTCATGGCAAGGATGGAGATCGTCTTGCCCAGCGGGTTTTTGCCGCTGCGGATGGCACGGGTGGCTTCCAGACCGTCCATCACCGGCATCTGCACGTCCATCCGGATCATGTCGTAATCGCCGGGCTGTATAGGTGATGCTGTAGACATCGGCCTGACAGTCCGCTTCCAGCTGGTCCTGCATGTAGATCGTGCCGTTGAGGCCGGAATAGGCATCCACGTTGAACACGATCTCCGGGTAGTATTTGTGCACAACATCAATCAAGTCCTTGACGCTGCGGCTGGGTGTACAGATACTAATCGGCTCATGGACCCCGTTGGATACCGAGGCACCTGCACTGCCCGACGCAGAACCGCCCCCGCAGGCCGTCAGGGCTGCCGATGCAGCCAGCAGACCGTGTAATGCTTTTGCGACGCAGAGAAAGCCCCGGCGGCCTGCCGCGTTTGCAGCATACCGCCGGGACCTTTATCGAATTGCAAAATACAGCTCTGCGCAAGCGGGACCGCACTGCCCGCCAACCATGCTGCCCCCGCGCAAAGGACCAGTTTTTCCAGAGGCCGCCTGCTTCAAGCGGACGTTCAGAACAAGCTGCCTGTGCCCCGCTTGACCGTACCCGGGCAGTCTTCAAAGGCATCCTCTGCGATCTCGGTATCGTCCGACAAAACAGCAATGTTCTGCAGAGAGTAACATTCCCAAAACGCATGCTCTCCGACTTTTTCCACTCCCGCCGGGATCACGATCCGTTTGAGCGCCCAGCAATGCGCAAATGCGTCCTCCCCGATCTCGTTCAGTTCCTCCGGCAGTTGAACTTCCTGCAGAGACTGACAGTAGTAAAACGCTGCTCGTTCGATTTGTCTCACCTGCGCGGGAATCGTGACCTTCTGCAGAGAACGGCAATATTCAAATGCGTCATCCTGCAGTTCTTCCAGCCCGTCCGGCAGCTGAGCTTCCAGCAAGGATGTGCAGTTCTCAAAAGCCCCCCGACAAAGCCGTTTCAGGCTGGCCGGCAGAACGATTCTAGTCAGGGTGTCGCAGTCCTCAAACGCAAACATTCCGATTTGTTCCAGTCCTTCCGGCAGATGGACTTCCTGCAGAGCCCTGCAGGACTGAAAAACTGCCGTTTCGATGCATTTTACGCCGACAGGAACGGTGATCTGCCTGAGCGACCGGCATCCACTGAATGCGTCACTTCCAATTTCTTTCAGTCCATCCGGCAGCCGGATCTCCTGCAGAGCTTCGCATTCACTGAATGCGCTCCTCCCGATCAATTCCAGTCCATCCGGCAGCCGGATCTCCTGCAGGGCGGTGCATTCACAGAACGTTTTCTCCCGGATGGACCTTACTCCCTCAGGGATCACGATCCGTTTGAGAGAACTGCACCCCTCAAATGCGCTTTTCCCGATTTCTTCCAGTCCTTCCGGCAGTTCGATCTCCTGCAGCAACATGCAATTCACAAAGCACTCCTTTGCAATGGCTGTCACTCCGGCAGGCACGATCACGCAGGCGTCGGTCCCGTGGTATTTCTTCAGGACCGTACCGCCCTCGGCAAGGTCCATCGGGCCGGATCGTTTCACTCCCTCAACAGGGTCCTCCGGACGTTTCACGACGCCCGGACAGTTCCGAAAGGTATCCGTCTCAAAGGTGGTGTCCTTAGACAACAGCGTGATCTCCTGCAGGGCGATGCAGTCCCGGAATGCGCTCGCCTCGATTTGCTTCACACTGGCCGGGATCGTGATTTTTTTCAGAGCACTGCAGTTTTTGAATGCGGATTCTCCAATTTTCTCCAGTCCCTCTGACAGTTCGATCTCCTGCAGGGCGGTGCAATCCTGAAATGCTTCCAACTCGATCTGCTTCACACTGGCGGGGATCACGATTTTTTCCAGAGCATTGCAGCCTTCGAATACATAACCGCCAATTATCTCCAGTCCTTCTGATAGCTCGATTACCCGCAGGGCTGTGCAGTCCCGAAATGTTTCCGTGTCGATCTGCTTCACAGAGGCCGGGATCTCGATTTTCCTTAAAGCACTACAGCCATAAAATGCAGCGCGGCCAAGTCTCTTCAGTTTGTCTGGCAGCCGAATCTCCTGCAATGCTGTGCACTCCTGAAATGCACCTTTCAGGATCATCGTCAAATCCTCTGGCAGTTCGATTTCCTGTAGCGCCGTGTCATTATAAAAGCTGTATTCTTCGAGCTCCTTCACGCCTGCAGGCACCACGACCTTTGCTTCCCTGCCAGAGCAGCTCAGCAGCGTGTCCCCCATGATCGCAAGTTCAACCGGATGGTCGGAGTCCTGTTCATCGGCAGAGTCATCGCCGACCCAGGCCCCGCAATTCGGACAGATCCGGCTCGCAAAGATCCAGCTTCCACAATTCGGACAACTCCACATAGTGTTTTCTCCTCTCCTGTGCATTCCCGCCGCTTTTGTTTCTTCCAGTCCACAGCCATTCGCCCGGATAGTCTATCCCCGACCGACTGCCGGATGTTTTTTTTAGTATACTCCCCCGGGCAGCATGCGGTCAATCTTTTTTGCGATAATCCCGGAAATTCATCCCCATGCCATGCTCAGCTGACCCACATCGGCGGCTTATCTTTTTGCATTTCAGTCAAACGCTTCAATTTTGTGCATATTTTGTTGTATATAGAAAAGATTTGCAACAATTGGTACTGGTATAAGGCTTCGTTCTAACATTCTTCAAAAAGAACTGGTCGTAGGAACAACTTTTTATCGAGCCTATCTGGTTCAGCATAGAAGGGTATAACGAAAAAACGGTGACGTTCCGCATTGTGGAAAGTCACCGTTTTCTCTTATGCTGTGCAGTGGTCGTTCACTGCACAGATTGATAAGAAGGAGAACTTAAATTTCATACCATCTGATTTCATTGGCATCCAGATGCAGGTCAAAGCTGTTGCCATCAGTCGTATAAACTGTGGTATCCTGCGGCTCGTAAGTGTTGTTCACAACGCAATACTTGCCATTTTTGACATAAGCATGGACTTCCACATTGTAGTTGGAACTGAACCAAGTGTGCAGTTCATCCTCGCTGTGGGCACTCCACAAGATGGCTCGGTAAAGGGTGCGGCTGTTGGCAAAACTATACGGTACACCGCTGATATATACGGCACGTCCCTTGCCGAAATCATGCGCCGCCATCTGCACTTCCTTATTCCGCTGCACCAGCACTTCCGTGCCTTCCAGGGCATAAATGTTCTTCTTTCCCTCACCGAAGTCGATGGGCTGGTCAGCATCCTGCAAGATGAAATGATTCGGATGCTCTTCCCAGTTGTACTTGTCGTAGTTCAGGGTAAAGCCATTTTCTTCCTCCACGCCCAGAACACTGGCCATCTGGAGGATATGACCCTGATATGGATGACCGGACGGTTCTCCAACGCCGATGAAGCCGCCGCCGTTCCAGACGAACCGGCGAATGGCGGAGGAGATTTCCGGGTCTTCCCACCAGATACCGCCAGTGTGGGCGGTGTCGGCATCGCCTACATTGATGATGACATCCACCGTTTCCAGCAGCTTCGGATCGTTTTTGATATCCTCAAAGCTGATAAACTTCACATCAAACGGTGCGCCGGACAGCATTTCGATCACGCCCGAATAGCTGTAATTCTGCTTGTAATAGAGGGCATGATGCACCATGTGACAGCCCCATGCCCGCATTTTACCCCAGCAGTTCAGCACCGCCACCCGTTTGACGCAGTAAGGCGTAGTGCCCTTGATATTCTCATACAGTTCGCGGAACTCCTTGCAGACGCTTTCCACATAGTCCACGAACTCCGGGAACTGCAATGCCAGCTTCAGATAGCCGCCATAGCCAATGCGGTCAATGGGCTTGCGCAGGATGGCGCGGCGGGCTGTGACCCAGTTTTCCTTGGCTTCTTTCACCGGGTCGCCGCCCTCATGGAACGTGTCCGGGAAGAAGTAAGGCAGAAAGCGTCCTTCCGTGTACTTCACGCCCTCAATGTCGGAGATCAGGCGCAGCGTGGAGCCATTGCCCACGCTGCCCACCACGGCATCCAGCCCGATGGTCTTGAACTCCGGCATGAAAGGCTCGGTGCCGATCCAGTGATCGCCCAGGAACATCATGGCCTCGCAGCCGCACTCGTGCGTGATGTCCACCATTTCTTTGGCCAGCTTTGCTACTTCGCGCCGCTGGAACGCCTGAAAATCACGGTATTCCTTGCTGGGCACACGATACTGGTTGTTGTAGTAGCCCTGGTCGATGATATACTCCGGGCGGAACTTGTAACCCACTTCCTGCTCAAACTGATTGAGGATATAGGGGCTGACGGAAGCAGAATAGCCATACCAGTCCACGAATTTTTCCCGCTTGAGTTCATCGAAGATCAGGGTGAACTGATGGAAGAACGTGGTATAGCGGATGACGTTCACATACGGATGCTCTGCAATGAATTTCCGCAGACGCTCCATGGAATATTTGTGGGTTTTCGGCTGGCGCACATCAAATGTGATCTGATGCTCGAAATTCGTCCAGCCGTTGGTGGTGGCATTGTACATATGCACCGGGTCCCAGATGAGGTAGGCAAGGAAGCTCACGGTATACTCATGGAACGGCACCGCCTGCACGGTCACGCTGCCATCCGCATAGCTCCACTGTTCTGGCGGCACAGGCTGACCCGTGGAGCGATCCATGACCTCCCACCATCGGGTGATGTCATCGTGATCATTCACTTTCATCAGCTCCGGGCTGATGCCTTTCATCAGAGGGATGGTCACGGTCTCGCCGGGGGCGGTGTAGAAGCCCGTCATAATGTAGCACTGCTGCACCTCGTCCGGGTTTGCTTTGGCCCATGCGTTATCCTTGCGCGTGGTATAATAGGTGGAATAGATCTTTGCATCGGCGTTTTTCAGTTCCTGCGGAAAATCCGTACCATCGCAGTCACGGATGGCATCCGCACCCCACTTTTTCAGAATCTCCAACGTTTCGGGCACCACATCCAGGTCGGTCGGAATGGTAACGCGCCCGGTCTTGCACTTATCTTCCATAGTTTTCCTCTCTTATCCTCAATCCTGATAGGTTGCATTGTAAATGGCCAATACTGCCAGCAGCAGTGCCACGCCCACAAGCATGATGCCAAGCCCTGCCAGCTGTCCGGTCATTTTCCAGCCTGCCACCACCAATGCAATGGACAGCACAAACAGTACGATCATCAACATGATGCGCAGGGCAGGATGCGTTTTCCAGAATGTTTTCATGTTTTGTCACCTTATCCTTTCAAGCCGCCCACCGTCATGCCCTGTGTCAGCTGCTTCTGCACACAGATGTACAAAATCAGAGTGGGCAGCATCACCAGCACAAGACCTGCGTACATGGTGCCGTACTGCGCAGCGCTCTGCTGGGCCTGCATCAGATTCAGCAGACCCACCGGCAGAGTACGGGGTGCGTTGGTGGAACTCATCAGGGTCATGGAGATGATGTACTCATTCCAGAAAGACAGGAAGTTGAACAGAATAATGGTGATGATAGACGGCTTCGCCATTGGGAAAATGATACGGGTCATTGCAGAGAAATAGCTGGCACCGTCGATGTAGGCCGCTTCTTCAAAGTCGTGGGGCAAAGTGGCAAAATAGCCCGACAGCAGATAGATGGTAAAGGGCAGTGCCGTAGCTGCATACACGACCGCCAGAACGAACAGGTTGTTCAGCAAAAAGCCGCTGCCAATATGGTTTTTCAGCCACACATCACCGTCACGCAGCATCAGGAAGATGGGAACTACGATATAGTTGACATTGATGAACAGACCTGCCATAAACAGCGTGTTCAGCAGCTTGCGCCCCTTGAACCGGAAACGGGACAGGCAGTAAGCCGCCGGCAGCGCAATCACCAGCAGCAGCACCAGAGCCAGTGCTGTGACCAGAACGGAGTTGAGCATATATTCGCCCATCTTGGCTCCATTCCACGCATTGACGAAGTTTTGCCAGTAGAATCCGGCAGGCAGTGCCCACGGATTGCCGTAGAACTCCGAGTTCTGCTTGATGGATGCCATAAACACCCATGCCACCGGCACAATGATCGTCACAGCCAGCAGGATCAGCACAAAATAGATAAAAAATTTGTACAGGCCCTCCGCCGAACGGGAGGATTTTTCTTCCGTTTTCTTCATGTTTTTCCTCCTTAAAACTCCAGCGGTTCACGGCTGGTGGCACGATTGACACAGGCGGACAAGGCGAACGAGAACAGGAAGATCACCACACCGATTGCCATGCTGTAACCGTACAGACCTGCATCTTTCTGGCTGTACATATAGTTCAGAGCCACATCCGAGGCACCGTTCGGCCCGCCGCTGGTCATCGCCTTGACAAACAGGAACGCCATATTGATGGTGGAAATGATAAAGAAGGTCAGGGTGGTACGAATGTTCGTCCAGACCAGCGGAATCGTGATCTGGAAGAACTGAGTCAGGCGGCCCGCTCCATCCAGATTGGCACTCTCGTATAAGCTGGCAGGCACCGAGGACATGGAAGCCATATACATCACCATATAGTAGCCCACAGCCTGCCAGACCATTGCAATGATGATGGACGGAATGACCAGCTTTTCGCCTTTCCAGAGGAGAGGGTCAGTCATATCCCGGAACAGCCCGATGATGCTGTTCAGCATACCATTCTCCGGCTTATAGATGGCAGAAAAGATACCGGAGATGACGACCACAGACAGGATGTTCGGGATGTAGAAAATGATGCGGAAGAAATTCTGCCCCTTGATTTTTTCGCGGGTCAGGATGGCTGCAAACACCAGCGCAAACGCAAAGGTGATGATGGTAACGACCACCACCAGCAGGATCATGTTCTGCATGGAGCGGATGAACTGGGTGTCCTTCAGCAGATGCTGAAAATTTTTCAGCCCGACAAAGGTTTCGTTTGGCGAGTAGGCTCCACGCTCATACAGGCTCATGCGGAACACATTGAGGGTTGGCAAAATCATAAAAATGAAAAACAGGATGGTGGCCGGTGCCACACAGAGGAACACGAACCGTTTGCGGCTTTTGTCAGATTTCATAGACAAACCGTTCCTTTCTACTGGAATCCAGAAACCCAAAAAAGCGGAGGCGGTCAAAACCGCCTCCGCTGGGCAGGGTCTTGGAAGCTGTTTTCGGATGCAGCTTCGTTTTTACTCGATGATATTGGCGCGCATCTGGTCGCTGGCGGACTTGATGCCATCGATCCACTGCTGTTCCGTCGTGCTGCCGGAAACCAGCGAGTTGACGGGGTCAAAGAACACCGTGCGGACTTCCACACCGGGGATAGCGGTGAAGGAAGCAAAGTTGCCCATAGCTGCCTTTGCGCCGTTGTCGTAGATGGAGTAGAACATCTTGTTGTCGCCGTCCAGATCATCGGCAATCCCCAGCACAGGCTGGATCGCGCCGCTTTCGGCAAACAGCTTGCAGGCTTCGTCGCTGTACAGGTAGGCTACAAACTGCTTGGCAGCATCCAGATGCTCCGCACCGGCCGGAATCCATGCCTGCTCGAACCAGGTGTAGCTGTAGCTGTCACCGCCAGCCTTCACAGCAGGCAGAGCGGTCATGCCCCACTCAAAGCCGTCGGCACGGGGAGCCTCGGCCATCTCGCCCACGATCCAGGTGCCGTTGGGCATGAACAGAGCCTTGTTATCCAGCACCAGCTGCTGGTTCTGGGTAAAGTCCTGATCGTTCGCCTGTGCCGGAGTGATGGGGTTGGTGTAGGAGGCCAGTTTGGTCACGATGTCAAAGCAGGTCTGTGCTTCGGCAGTGTCCCAGATGCCTTCTTCATAATGGGTCGCCTTGTTGAAGAAGTCGGGGCCGCCTGCTGCATACATCAGCGCATAGAAGAAAGCGTCGAAGTAGCCGGTGGTGGGGTAGGTGAACAGGTAAGTGCCCTCAGCCTTTGCCTTTTCGCCCAGCTCCCACATCTCGTCCCAGGTCTTGGGCACATCCCAGCCCTTTTCCTTCAGGAAGCCAGCGTTGTAGAACAGGCCGCAGGGGCTGTAGAACATGGGGGCCAGGTAGGTCTTGCCATCGCCGTAGGGGTTGGTGAGAGAACTGTCGGTAAAGCCGCCGGCGATCTTCTCGCTGACCTTCTTGCTCTCGCCGGGCACGGTCATGCTCAGCACATCGGTGATGTCAGCGATCAGATTGCCCTTGATGAACTGCTCGGTCAGAGCAGCCTCACGGCCGGTAGCCAGGTGGATCACATCCGGGTAATCGCCGCCCTGCATGGAGGGGCCGATGACATCTTCCAGGTTCTTGTCGGTGGTCAGTTCCACCTTGATGCCCGTCTGGGCGGTAAAGGCTTCGGTGACTTTCTGCCACATCTCGGAGCCGTAAGCAGTCTCAATGGCAGCGACTTTGATGGTCACATCCTCAGCTGCAGCAGAAGCAGCGGAAGAAGCGGTGCTGGAGGCAGTGGAGCTGGCAGCACCACCACAGGCAGCCAGGCTCAGTGCAGCGGCACCCACGCCAGCCACCTTCAGGAAATTGCGACGAGAAATGCGTTCCATAATGTGTTTCCTCCATTATTTGGTCTCGTTCAAACACAGCCGGGGCAAACAGGCTCTGCCCGGGAGGGCTGTGTGTTTTTCTGTCTCCAATATAAGTTTTTTCGCCTTCCTGAACAAGGGGTTTGTTGTTTCTTTTTTTATAAATCTTGCTCTCTGGAATTTTCTTTCAGCAAAATCACTAAATTCAAGAGGTTGCTTTGGGCAAGTTGCCCTTGCTTGTAACTTTTTTGACATATTTAAAAGTTTTTCCGGAACAAAAAATAGAGGACCCACCGAAAAACAGGGCTTGCTTTTTTCTCACTTTCCCTCTATAATGGAAAAAAGCCCACGAGGCATCGTATCATTTTAGCGTTTCTTTTTAATTATCTTGTCTTTATTTTTATGTTTTTTGCATTACTTAAAGGAGCCGTTGTGTTATGAGCACCCAACGCTTTGACATCCAGCACGCCCCTGCCCCCCGGGAGTCCTTCCGGCTGCTGTACATCAGCAAAAGCCGGTTTGGCGGCGACTGGAACAGCACCGCCCACACCCACTCCTGCACTGAGCTGTTCTACTGCCTCAGCGGCGAGGGTCAGTTCTACCTTGCCGGGCAGCTGTTTCCGGTAAAGCCCGACGACATGGTCATCGTGAACCCCCAGGTGGAGCACACCGAGCTGAGCCTCAACGCCTCCCCCCTGGAGTATATCGTGCTGGGGGTAGCCAGCATGGAGTTCTTGTTCAGCCAGGCCGACACCTCCTACGCCATCTTCAACTGCCGGGAGAACCGGGAGCGGATGGTCACTCTGCTGCACATGCTGCTGGCAGAGGCCGACCGCAGCCTGGACGGCTGTGAGACAGTCTGTCAGGACCTGCTGGAGGTACTGCTGATCTGGCTGGTGCGCTGCACCACCCTTTCTCTGCAGCTGGAGGAGGCCCCCCGGACAGAGAACCGGGAGTGTGCCGAGATCAAGCGGTATCTGGACACCAACTACCGGGAGGACATCTCCCTGGACCGTCTGGCAGAGATCGCCCACCTGAACAAATACTATCTGGCCCATACCTTTCAAAAGGAATACGGCGTCTCCCCTATCACCTACCTGAACCGCCGCCGCATTGAAGAAAGCAAGTATATGCTGGGCAACACCGGCTACAGCCTGGCCCAGATCAGCGAGCTGATGGGCTTTTCATCCCCCAGCTACTTTTCCCAGTGCTTCCGCAAGTCGGAAGGGCTGACCCCCAACGAATACCGCCGTCAGGCACGGCAGGGAAAACGCCCTGCTCCGGCAAAACGGCATGAAGGATAAGGAAACGAGGATCACATCATGAAACCTGTAACAGAACCCATTCTCCTGGCAGCAGCAAACGCCTTTGATTTTGGCGGACCGGTGGTCTGCGACGGCCGCCACTACGGCGAAGGCCATATCAACGACACCTATCTGGTCTGGCGTGCCGACCACTCCAAGCGGTTCATCCTGCAGCGCATCAACACCGACACCTTCACGGACCCGGTGGGCCTGATGGAAAACATCTGTGGCGTGACCCGGCATTTACGCGCAAAGATTCAGGCAGAGGGCGGCGACCCTGGCCGAGAATGCCTGAACGTCATTCCCACTCTGTCCGGCGCAGCGTACTATATTGATTCTGAAGGCAATGCCTGGAGAACCTACGATTTCGTAGAGAATACCGTCTGTCTGCAACAGGTCGGCTGTGAGGCAGACTTCCGCACTGTGGCAGAAACACTGGGCAAATTCCAGAACCAGCTGGCCGATTATCCTGCTTCTACCCTCCACGAAACCATTGCCCGTTTTCACGATACGCCCAACCGTTACGCAAACTTTGAAAAAGCCCTTGCCGCCGATGCACTGGGTCGAGCCAAAACCATTGCACCGGAGATTGCATTTATCCGTGCACGGGAAAAGGACTGCCACGTTCTGCTGGATCAGCTGGCCGCTGGCGAGATCCCGCTGCGTGTCACCCATAATGATACCAAAATCAACAATGTTCTGCTCGATGAAGCCACCGGCAAAGGCATCTGTGTCATTGACCTTGACACCGTGATGCCAGGTCTTTCGGCTTATGATTTCGGTGATTCCATCCGCACCGGTGCCAACGACTGCGCCGAGGATGAACCCGACCAGAGCAAAGTCCACTTTGACCTGCATCTGTATGAAGTGTTTGCCAAAGGCTATCTTTCCACTGCTGGCTCCACCATGCACACAGCTGAAAAAAAGAGTCTTGCCTGGGGTGCGAAGCTCATGACACTGGAATGCGGCATCCGTTTCCTGACCGACTATCTGGAGGGCGACCATTATTTCCATATTGCCCGCCCGAACCACAACCTCGACCGTGCCCGCACCCAGTTCACGCTGGTACGACAGATGGAAGACGTATTCGATCAGATGACTGCGATCGTCTGCCCGGAAACCGACCTCTGATCCAAATGTGATTTCAAAAAACAAAGCAGTTCAGTCGATTGTTTTATCCGACCGAACTGCTTTGTTGTCTCTCTGCTAAATTTTTTGCCTCTATTGATTCTGTTGTAAAATTTGATTCTAATATAATTAGAATCTTACTATCATCTATCAGAATCCTGGGGGTGCTATTATGCCAGCTATGAATATTCGTCCGTCCGCAGCCATCCGCCAGAATTATAACGAGATCGCCGATCTGTGCCGAAAGACCGCTGAACCGGTTTTTCTTACCAAAAACGGCGAAGGCGACCTTGTTGTCATGGACATTGATACCTATAACCGCCGGGAAAAATGCTGAAGCTCCGTGAGGAACTGCTTGCCGTGGAAGAAGATCGTCTGCACGGGAGTGAGGGCTACTCCATTGACGAGGTCACTTCTATGATGCGCAGTGCGATCAAGGAGGCCTCCGGACATGGAACAGCAAAATAAATACCGCGTGATCGTGTCAGCACGGGCCGCAGACAACACCCACATCCCCATGGGCGTCCCTGCATACTTCATTGTCTGCCTCCGAATCCGATCCTCACGATCTGCATTTTCATCCTGTTGTCCCCGATCCTTGCGAGGAAGCGGAAAAAGCCGCTGACAGAAGGATCTTTCAAATCGTTGTAACCCAACATATAGCCCCGGCTGGATACCTGCAGGCGGCTGTCCCAGGGGGAAAGCTCACTTTTCGCATCCGAAACTGCGAAATACGCCCCCACCTCCTTGATCTTCGCACTCTTGAGCCATGTCTTGGCGATCATCTTCACCGCCGTGCGGTTGGCAGCATCAAAGACCAGCACCCCGCCGGGGAAAGCGTCCGCCATCCCCTGCACCAGTTCCCGAACCTGCTGGGTCAGGAAGTAATAGAACACCCCGGAGGCGAAGAACACCGCCCCGCCGGTGGCATCGATACGGTCAAACCATGTGGGATCTTTCAGGTCGCAGGGAATGTTTTGCTCCCGCTCCCCGGCGGGCAGCAGCTGCTGCCGCAAGGCAATCACATCCGGGAAGTCCAGATTGTAGATCTTGCAGCTGCTGTTATCGCAGGCTCTGCCGGTGTTGTCCAGCCCACAGCCCAGATTGACCACCGCTGCGCCGGGGTGCGTTTTCAGATATGCCCGCACCTCAAAGGCAAGGTCATTCTGCCGCATGGCCACCTCCAGCGCACCGAACCGCTGCATCAGACTGCGGGAGCTTTTCTCCGCCCCTGAAAAATCGTAGTCGATCTGGTCGAGCAGACGCACCGCCGTTTCGTCTTGGTAAAGGTTCGGATACAGCTCTGTGCACATCTTCCGGGAATACAGCGGGAGGATCAGCGTCTCCTGCACGGTGTTTTTCTCGATCTTGTATTTCATAGGTTCCTCCCTGTTCTCCTTATTCTGCTTTCCGGCAGGCAAACCATGCTCCGTCCTCCTTACACGATTTCACCGCTTTTGCGCCGTAACGCACAGCCATCCCTTTTTGTTTTTGTGGCTCTGGATCTGACAAAATCCTGCTTGTTCCAGATACTCTTTCAGTGCAGTGTCCGTATAGATGGTCATCCCATTGATGATTTGTGTCCATTTGTCGTCTTTTGCGGTTTCGCCGTTTGCTTCATTGCAGATGAAAAAGATCCCGCCGGGTTTCAGCACCCGATAGACCTCTCTGAAATTCTGCACAAGTTCCGGCCAGAAATAGACCGTTTCAAAGGCGGTCACTACCTCAAACTGCTCCGCTTCAAACGGCAGTTCTGCCACACTTGCCTGCTGCACGGTACACCGTCCTGCCGCAATGGCGCCCGCATTGACCTTACGCGCTTTTTCTACGCTGACAGCCGAATAGTCGATGCCCTGCACTTTGCCTTTGGGGCACAGCTTCAACAGCGTTTTGATGTTCGCCCCGCCGCCGCAGCCGCAGTCCAGCACCATGGCATCCGGGGCAAGCTGTAAAAAACCCAGCCCCCATTCTGCCATTGCGCTGTGTCCAAAGTTCATCATGGCGACCATGATCTTCCCGCCAAGGCCTACGGGCTTTCGGGTATTTTCAAAAAAGGACATAATGCCACCCTCTTTCTGTTTACCGTTCACAATGCAATGCTTTTTACCAGATGCGCCCACTGCACCGGATGACAGGCCAGCAATTCCTCGTGCCGTAAGTTAGGTAGAGCTAACTTACTGTTCTATAAAAAGCCGCTTCTCAGCGGTCCTTCTGCCAAAATAATACGCCTTGCCGTCGCCTCTGTCAAGAAGTTTAGGCATTTTCGGAGATTCCGAAAGCGAAATCTCTTTCGGAATCTCCGTCCGTCACCCCAGTGCCACATCCAGCACCATCATCACGCTGAAGCCTACCGCAAAAAACACGGTGCCAACGTTGGAGTGCTGCCCCTGCGACATTTCCGGGATCAGTTCCTCCACCACCACATACAGCATGGCTCCGG
>ENA-ORUG01000696-ORUG01000696.1-human-gut-metagenome-genome-assembly--contig:-NODE-696-length-35903-cov-12.465186_pt1 | contig 35903 bp, 40 predicted proteins | sample MGYA00242079_ERZ509207 | MGnify/ENA primary metagenome ERZ509207 (study PRJEB26280, sample SAMEA2338780) | human gut metagenome | biome: human gut; feature: human-associated habitat; material: faeces...
GACAATAAAGTGCACGTTCTTTATCATAATTGGTTAGGGCTTGCTTCAATGATGGTAAAAGCATCGTTGCATGGCATTCACTAGAATAACTTGTAAGTGTAGTTTCAATTCCCGGAAATTCCATTAATAGCTGGTCATAAACATTCATGATATTCCTCCTATATTCTTTAGATTCTTTTTTAATCGTGTTAATTCCGCGTTCATCTCTACCTGACGATTGAACTGTTTTTCTTTCCGAATCTTATTCTCCAATGCCGCAATCTGCTTTTGCAGTTTTTCACGTTCCGCAGAGCGTTGGATGTTCTCCGCAATGCTGTATGCGGCATCCCAGCTCTCACCCCCCGCATTCGACTGACTAAAGCGAAAATTAACTTTCAATGACAAGATACAATAATTCATTTTAATGATACTCTAATCAGGTTGGAAAATCAATCGTTGCTCAGGCAGAAAAAGCTCGGCAGGCACGAAACGGATAAAAAGTTTTGAATTTGGCTTTCAAATAAGGTATAATGAATTTACAAACGCTAAAGATTAAGAAGCGAGCAGGTGATACCATGCCTTTTCCCCTCGACCATTACATTGAAGCCTCCCATGTGGATTACAAGGAACGCCTTGAAGAGAAAAAGCCGCGCAGCTGGCTGAAATCCGTTTCGGCATTTGCCAATACCGAGGGCGGACACTTGATTTTTGGCGTAAAGAATGAGCCACGCGAGGTCGTAGGATTGGAAAATCCGCAGGCTGTGGTGAGCAGATTGACGGAACTTATCAAGGCCCGCATTGACCCTACACCACGCTATCGAGTGCGGGAGGTCGAAATAGAGGGCAAGTCCTGCGTTGATCTGGAAGTACAGGACGGCCCGGCGTATCCATATTATTATGCCTTTGACGGTTCCCATACAGCCTATGTGCGGCATGGTGACCAGTCCGAAGAAGCCACTTCACGGGAACTGAACGAGCTGATCCTACAAGGTATGAACCAGACCTTTGATGCCCTGCCCAGTTCTTATCGAGTGGGTGATGTCAGTTTTACACTGCTGGCCGCGACGTTTAAGAATCTGAAAAAAGAGGATTTCGACCTCGAAAAAGACTTGCCATCCGCAGGATTAGTAACAGATGATGGACAGATTACGAATGGCGGCCTGTTACTCTGCGATCAGGGCGTTCTGAAACAATCCCGTATTTTCTGCACCCGCTGGAAAGGCAACTACAAAGGCAGCATTGAAGAAGATGCTCTGGATGACAAGGAATTTCAGGGTGCAAGTCTGATCACGCTGCTGCAAAATGCGGAAGATTTTGTTCGCAACAACAGCAAAAACCCGTGGAGTATCCGTGGTATGACCCGTGAAGAACGCAGTGACTACCCGTATAAAGCCGTTCGTGAGGTGCTGGTCAATGCGCTGATCCATCGGAATTATCAGATTCTTGGTTCGGAGATTCATGTGGAAGTGTTCGATGACCGACTGGAGATCACTTCACCGGGCGGTATGATGAATGGCCGCAGGGTGCAGGATATGGATATCCGGCATATTCCGTCTATGCGGCGCAATCAGGTGATTTCGGATGTGTTCTCACGACTCGGCTTTATGGAGCGCCGTGGCAGCGGCATTGACCGCATCCTGAACTCTTATGTGGAAGCGGCTCAGAAGCCGACTTTCTACTCGGATTCAGATTTCTTTATCGTTACGCTGCCGAATAGAAGTGTGGCGACTCCGGCACAGGTCAGTATGGAAAGTGTGGAGGCTCAGCCTGCAAAAGTATCGACTTCTGAGAAAAAAGTATCGACCTCACCACTTGATGTATCGACTTCCAAGGAAAAAGTATCGACTTTGATGCAGGCAGAAGCTAAACGAGATAAAGAAATTGCGGATTTCAGTAAAATGGTTGATACACTCCCACTAGCTAATAGCACAAAAGTGAAAATTACAAAATTGTTCAAAAAATATGGCTACCGATATACATTCAACACAAATAATGTTGAAAATGTATTTGAAGTAAAAGAGGCAAGGGCACGTGTGGTAGTTCGTCAAATGAGAGAGTACGGATTTGTAAAAAAAGAACAATTTGGTGTTTACAGGTTTGTGAAAGAATAGAAAAGTTCGCTTTTATGTTTTTTATGGTTTAGTTAATATAATTTGAATTATCATAATCGAAATTATATTAACCACCTGCGCAGAAATGCCCACTCCCCTGAGAACTCCTCAGACGAGTGGGCATTCTTCTTCCTATATATCAAATATACCTTTGTGGTCACTCAAATCGCCACCAAGTCATGGATCAAAAATCATCTGATTTTTTCAAAAATTTTAGAGGTCAGAGGTACAAAAATGAAGAAGATTCATGAAGAATTATGAGCTGAACGCAGGCGAGAGCTTCCGCCTCGACAAGAACGGTCTCCACGGCGTCACGGCGCAGGGCCGCATCAAGATGAGCCTGCTGCTGGTGCTCGAGTAAAAACATCTGTAGAACGCAGAAGACCGACGGCTTTCCGGGATGGAGGGCTGACGGTCTTTTTGTTCAAAACAGGAAAATACTGGAACGGAAAAGGGCGCAATATACCTTATAAATGGCGTTTCAAAAGCAGAAATTTGGCTCAACGTCCAAAATTAAGGTTTGGATGCTTGACAAAGCGGAGATAGGATAGTACACTCAAAAAGAAAATTGATGCAAGACATCCTCAAGGTGAAAAAGATTCACAGAAGAACGGGCGTCTCCGAACTGAAAAACGGAAGGAGGCTAGGGACATGACGCTGTTTTCTTACGAAATTTTCGATGCAGTCGCGCGTCAGGGCAGCTTTAACAAAGCGGCTCAGCAGCTGCATCTGACCCCCTCTGCCATCAGCCATGCCATCGCGGTGATGGAGGCTGAGCTTGGTTTTACCTTATTCAACCGCGGCAAAAACGGCGTGACCATGACCAGCTATGGCGCTTCGCTCTACCCGTCCATCCGGGCGGTGCTCAACAGCGACGAGGCCCTGCAGCAGAGCATCGCCCGCCTCAACGGCCTGGAAAAGGGCAAGGTGAAGCTGGGTGCATTCAACTCGGTCTGCGCCGGCCTGCTGCCCCAGATCCTCAAGAGCTTCATGGCAAGCTACCCCCAGATCGAAGTCGAGGTCTATCAGGGTACTTACGACGACGTGAAGGAGTGGCTGCGCACCGGCCAGGTGGACCTGGCCTTCCTGTCCGCCACCTGCCGCGAAGAGTTCAACCTGACCGAGCTGTTCCGTGAGCCGCTGCTCTGCATCGTACCGCAGGACTGGCCCGAACCACCAAACGGCATTATGACGCCGGAGCTGATGAACGGCCAGAGCTTTGTCGTCCAGTGCGACGCCACCGACGCCGAGATGCGCCAGTTCCTCAAGAAATACTCCATCTCCACCGAGCGCCGCTGCCACGTCATCGACGACCAGTCCAACATCGCCATGGTGGAGGCGGGCCTCGGCATCTCCATCATGCCCCGGATGCTGCTGCGCAGCTGCACGGCGGCGGTCAAGATCTACCCTATCGAGCCGGAAGAGTACCGGGTGGTGGGTCTGGCTGTCCAGCGCCCCACGGCGATGGCTCCGGCGGTCGAGCAGATGTTCCGCCACATCGTGGACTTCTGCCGCCAGATGGACCCGCAGCTTCTCTGAGAATACGAAAATGACCGGGCAGCAGTGATGCTGTCCGGTTTTTACATACCCAATCGGCAGAGTTGATGATTGAATCCGCTGGAAAAATACGGTATACTATAGCAAACCACCTATACAATAGAAATGTCAGAGGTTTATGAAAGCAGCAAGGGGGAAAGACCATGAAACGACGTGATTTCTGTAAAGCGCTGGTTTGCAGTGCAGCTCTTGCGCCCGGGCTGGCACTGCCCCGGGCTGAGGCAGCGGCAAAAAGCCAGACGGTGGGCCGGGCAGTCCCGGCGGGCAATTATACAATGTCCTTCCGCAGCGAGCTGAGCCAGATGGACATCGAGCACAAGTATTACTACAGCGACAGTTTTTTTGCGCACAGCTCCATCCAATACGACCACCAGCTGGCGCTGGCGACGCTGGGTATGGTGACGGCTGCTTTCAATACATGGGCCAGCGATGCGAAATACTGGGCCAACGGGGACGTGGGCCGCGAGAACAGTCTCGACGCAGCCTATACCAAGCTGGGATTCGGCGACGTGAAATACCGCTATTATGATGTCGATGTGGGCAAGGCGGGCGACTTCGTGGGCTGGTCCACAGCCCGCAAGACCATCACCCTGAACGGGAAGCGCACCACCATCGTGGCGCTCATCCTGCGCGGCGGCGGTTACGGCGGCGAGTGGGTGAGCAATCTGCACACCGGCGCGGGCCACGCCCACAGCGGCTTCATCATCCCGGTGCATGAGGTGTTTGCCGATTTGAAGAACTATCTGGCGGCAGCTCAGCAAAAGGGAGAGCTGGGCGTCGTCAAGCTCTGGATGGGCGGCTACAGCCGCGGTGCGGCGGTGGCGAACCTTCTGGCCGCCCGGGTCAACAGGGAGCTGCCCGGACTGGAACGGGAGAATGTCTTCGTCTACACCTTTGCGACACCGGTGGCCCTCGGCCCGCAGGACTACCCCGACTTGCAGCAGGACTACGACAACAACCACAACGCCGACGGTAGCCTGAAAGAGAGCTGGGGTGAGAGCAACATCTTCAACATCATCTCCAGCGGCGACATCGTGCCGCGTCTTCTGCCCGAAGAGTGGAGCTTCCACCGGAACGGCAACGACCGCTTCCTTCCCTCCACCCGGAACGAGGAAGAGCTGGAAGACCTGAACGAGATGGGCAAGAATGATTTCGGCCCGACGCCGCTGGACTTCAGCTGGCTGGCGACCGACAAAGAAACGAACGAAGTTATGCTCAGTATGGAAGAGTACTTCATCTCCCGCGAGAACTACCACGAAAAATACGAAGCCGCGCTGATGGACATGATACAGTGTGCCTTCATCCGCTCGGAGGAGGAGGTCACGCAGAACAAAGTTCTGGACGACGGCGAGGTCATCCAGCGGCTGCGCACCCTCACCCATCTGAAGAACATGGATTACTGGAAGATCTCCCGTGCCGTCTGGGCGGCATCTACCATGAGCCGTGCCGTGCTCAAGCGGGTCGATGCGGAGAATATCCCCATCCGTGCGCAGCAGATCGTCGTGCCGATCCTGGCCGTGGGCCTTTGCTATGGCCTCGAGAGCGAGGCTGTGAGCCTCATTGCAAAGTACATCCTGATGTTCGTGGCAATGAAGAGCGCGCCCGACGACGCCATCCGGGCGGCGTTCTGCCACCACTGCGAGAATTACATTGCGCTGATGGAATATTACGCCCCCTCAGAGCACTGCATGGAAGCCACCACCCGCACCTGAAAACCGAAAATTCGGAGACAGCAGACCGCTGCCGGAGTCGAAAGACCCCGGCGGCGGTTTTTTCATGCGTAAAATTTTTTGCACTGGCACGCAATGACATCCTTCGTGTCCGGTAAACGGTATCCTGATAACGCAAAGGGCGGCATCCCCGCCGGGAGCGAGAATGAAGGAGGGCTGTTGTATGCGGAATCGACTGGAACGGAGGCGGCTGATACTGCGCGCCGCAGCACTGTGCATCGTGCTGGTGCTGCTGTGCGGCTGTCTGCTGCCCGCATTTGCCGAGGGGCCGGAGCGGACGGACAGCGTGCCGGACCAGACATGGGACGAGGAAATAGAGGACGAGCCTGCCGGGGACGAAGAAGATGACATCCGGACAGACGAGCCGGTGCTTCTGCCCGCGGAAGGCGGCATCCCCGTTGTGGTGGACGGGCTCGACGACATCGGGCTGCCCGACGAGACGCCGACTCCGGACAGCGGGGCCGTCAAAGCGGACGAGCATTTTGAGAGGACCTATCTCTTCTGGCTCAGCGAGTCGGACGAGGCCGACGGCGGCCTGCCCTACGCGGAACAGACCGTGGGCAGCGGCGAAGAGCTTCTGATGCCCGAAGAGCCGGAGGTGGAGGGAAAGAGCTTCCGCTTCTGGTACAGCCGGGACGACGAAGGGACGGCGATCCGCTTCATGCCGGATGAAGGACTGCTCTGGCCGGAAGCGGACAGCGAGTGCAGACTCTACGCCTGTTTCACCGACGATGAGGCCCAGCAGGAAGAGCCCGTTTTAGACGATGAGGAAGACATCGCCGTTCTGCCGGAGCTGTCGGAAGAACGGCCTGCCGCCGAGGATGAAACGCCTCTGGATGAGGCAGAACAGCCCGAAAAAGACAGATTCTCTGAGGAAGATGCCGACTTGGCTGACGACAGCGTAGCCGAGGATAAAAATGCCCTGCCTGCGGACGAACTTGATGAGGATGCACCGGGCTGGGGCGATTGGACTCAGGAAGAGTCGGCAGCAGTCTTCCTGCTCAAGACCCCCACCAGCCTGCCCGGCAGCAATGACCCCAGCCAGTGGGCGCCGGACAACAGCGAGTGCAAGTGGGTCGGCAAGGTGAAGACCTACGGCGCGGCATGGGAAGATAACGGCAAGAACATCCTGACAAATGTGTCAGACTATGTTGTATCGTGGCCGGATGGCGCGACTGGCGACGCATGGTCGCTGAAACCGGGCGATGACTACTGGGACGAGGTCGTCGATGAGATATGGGACGAGTATAAGGACACCATCGAGAAGCAGACCGGCATCACGGGGCTGACGCAGGAAGATTTGGAGAGCATCGTGGTGACGCCGTACAAGATCTCGCGCAACAACGGGACAGAACCGGATAAGCACATCGACTGCATCATCAGCGTCAAGAGCAGGAAAAACTTCACGGCCCGGTTCAACGTCCGCGCCCCGGGCGAGGACGACTACAGCATCCGGGAAAGCCGCGAGTACCAGAGCGGCGAGCGGGTGGAAGAGACGACGGCGGACATCGAAAAAGAGCTCGACATCGGCGGTGCGCGCTACGTTTTCGACGGCTGGTACAAAGAGCTCCCCGGTTCGGTGACGGATGAGCCGGACCCGAAGGAAAAGGTATCGCAGGACGAGTGGGAAAAGGGCTATGAGCCCACCGACGAAGAGCTGGAAAACGGCGTCGTCAATTTCTATGCCCACTACGTTCTGGCCGATATAGACCCGGACACCGGCGTGGAGACAGACTTCTTCGGGCTGCCGCTGATGCTGTGTGCCGGTGCGGCCGTTCTGGGCTGCAAAAACAGAAAAAAGGAGGAAGATGAGTGAAGGAACCAAACGAGGCGCTTGCCCCGGAGGCCCCGCCCGGGACGCCGGAAGCGAACCTGTCTGGACCGGCGAAGCCGGAAAAAAGCCCCCTGCTGCGGGAAGTGCGCAGTCTGGCGGTGCGGCTGGCGGTGTTCGCCGCCGTGCTCTGGGTGCTTCTGACGCAGGTGTATCTGGTGACGCAGGTGTCCGGCAGCGAGATGTTTCCCGCCGTGAAGGACGGCGACCTCGTGCTGGGCATCCGGCTGGAAAAAGACTATGCCAAGAATGATGTCGTGGTATATGAGCGCTCGGGAACGCTGCGGGTGGGCCGCGTGCTGGCCCGGGGCGGGGACATCGTGACCCTGAGCGAGAGCGGCGTTGTGGAGGTCAACGGCTCGGCACAGGGCGGCGGCATCCTCTACCCCACCTACCCCAAATCTCTGCTCAGCTACCCCTACGCTGTGCCGGAGGACAGCGTCTTCATTCTGGGCGACTGCCGCACACAGGCCGAGGACAGCCGTGACTTCGGCCCGGTGCAGTGCAGTGCGGTCAAGGCAAAAGTCATCACCCTCATCCGGCGGCGGGGGCTCTGAGCCGCCAAAAACCATACAAGACAACATAGGAGGAACTCCAGGATGAAACAGAACAAGGCAGAAAAGCTTCTCGCAGGTGTGCTTTCCATCTCTCTGGCCATGGGCGTCAACGTCATGCCCGCCTTTGCGGCACAGGTGCAAGGCCCTCCGTATGAGGATATGTCCCGGGTGTATCTCACCAAAAACTATGAGCTGGCCAACACGGGTACGATCTCCCCGAAAGAGACCTTTACGTTTACGATCGACCCGGGTACCGTGACCGATGCATCGGACGGCATTGAAGCCGCAGATTATATGCCGATCGTCGGCGACGTGAGCTACGCACAGGGCGAAGCCGGCAGCGCGAACAAGACCAGGCAGATCGAAATTCAGCTGCCCAAGTACGACAGCGTGGGTGTCTACACCTACATCATCCATGAGGCGGCGGGCGACAGCGCAGGCGTGACCTACTACGGCGACGCCATCCTGCTGCGGGTGACGGTCATCGAGCAGGACGGCAAGCTCCGAATTGCTGCTGTCCACACCGAGGACCCGGAGTCCACCGGCGAGGGCAAGAAGGACGACTTCGACAACCTCTACTCTGCCGGTGAGCTGGAAGTCCACAAGGACGTCGAGGGCATCATGGGCAATAAGGACAAATACTTCGAGTTCACGGTGCAGCTGACCGGCGAGGAGGGCAAGACCTATCAGGACAGCTACGCCATCACCGGCGGCAGCTATGACGCAAACCCCGCCTCGATCGAGATCAAGCCCGGCAAGACGACGGAAGCGACTTTCTATCTGAAAGACGGCGACACCATCCACATCGAGAACCTGCCCTACGGCGTCGAGTACAAGGTGTCTGAGACGCCGGTCGCAGACTATGTGACGACGGAGACTGGCACCGAGGGCGAAGTGGATGAGGCGGTCGAGCAGGCGAACTTCACCAACACCAAGGGCGGCACCGTGGATGCCGGTGTGGTGCTGGACAGCGCACCCTATCTCTTCACCCTGACGGGTGCTGCGGGCGTCGGGCTGCTGTTGACCCTGCGCCGCCGCCATCAGAAGTAAGCGCGGAGGAAATAAGGCAAGGGAGGTGAGGAACATCCGGTGGCAGAAGATGGCCCTGCGGGCGGCGAACGGCCTGTTGGACGGGGTGACGGCCCTGCTGGTGCTGCTGGCGGTGGTCTGGTCGGGCTATGCGCTGTGGGACAACAGCCGGGTGTACGCCGCTGCCGACAATGTGCAGGCCGGGCTGTTGGCCTTCAAGCCCCAGCCGCAGGAGGACAACAGCCTCTCCTTCGGCCAGCTGCGGGACATCAACCCCGATGTCTGCGGGTGGCTGACGCTGGACGGCACGGCCATCGACTACCCGGTGGTGCAGGGCGAGAGCAATTTCACCTATCTGAACACCGACGTCTACGGCAGCTTTGCGCTGGCGGGCAGCATCTTTCTGGATGTTGACTGCGACGCGGACTTCAGTGGGCGGTATTCCCTGCTCTACGGCCACCATGTGGAGAACGGGCGGATGTTCGGCGACCTCGACAAATACAAGGACGGCGCATTCTTCCGCCAGAACACCACCGGCACCCTGACGCTGCCCGGCGGGAGCTATCGGCTGGAAGTGCTGGCCTGCCTTGTGGTGCCTGCGTCGGAACAGGCCATCTTTGCCCCGGGCAAGTGGCGCTCGGACGCAGGCGGGCTGCTCCCCTTTGTGGAGGAGAACGCCCTTCAGATGGATGCACAGGCCCTCCGTGCGCTGGAAGAGGAGCCGGAAGGAGCGCAGTTCCTGGCGATGGCTACCTGCTCGGGGGAGTACACCGACGCGCGGACGGTGGTGCTGGCCCGGATGGAACCAATGTCAGACCTGCAAAACGGAAAGGAGGAGAGCTTATCATGAGAAGGCTCCCGAAAATGGCAGCGGCCCTGCTGGCAGCAGCGCTTGCGGTAAGCGCTGCCCTGCCCGCTCTGGCCGCAGACCAGCGGGCGGAGCTGGAACTGGAGGCGTCCGTCCGCTGCACCGGAGAGGCAGCTGACGAGACGCTGACGGTGCGGTTGACCGCGTTGGACGGCGCGCCGATGCCGGAAGGCTGTGACGACGAGGCTGAGCTGGATTTTCCGGCCCGGGACTGCCGCGCCGCCGACGACAAGACCCTGACGAAGACCTTTGATGCCATCGTCTACACCGCGCCCGGCATATACGAGTATACGGTCACTCAGGACGCGGGCGGACGGAAACGGGCCGACTACGACGACACCGTCTTTTACCTGAAAGTCATGGTGGCGTGGGACACCGACGGTGAGCTGAAAGGACACGTGTCTGTCCGGCGGGATGGGGATGACGGGGCAAAGGCGGAACTACTCTTCAAGAACAGCTACCGCAGCACCGACCCCCTTCCCCCACCGGTGACGCCGCCTTATGTGCCGGATAAGCCGACGCCGACCCCGAAGCCGGTGGACCAGCCGGGTGAGATAACAGTCATCCGTCCGCCGACACCCTCGGCAGAGATGCCGGATGAAGTCATCCCGGCTGCGGAGCCGGAACCGGTGGGGACCCTCATCCAGACCGGCCAGCTGCTCTGGCCCGTGCCGGTGCTGGCAGGCGGGGGCATCGCCCTCGTGGCGGTGGGCCTCTGGCTGAGCCGAAAGCGCAGACACGATGCGTAGGCTGGTGCCGGAGCGGCTCTGCCTGATGCTGGGCAGTGCCTTGGTGCTGGCAGCGGTCTGCCTCTACGTCTACGACCGGCTCGAGGATGCAAGGGCGGGCGCCCAGGCTGCTTCGGCGGTGAGCCAGCTGCGCCAGAGCCAGAGCATCGCGGCAGTGTCGGGGACAGAACAGCCCGCAGACAGTGCGGAAAGCCTGCCCACGGAAGATGCAGAGTCCGAGCCGGAACCGGCTTCGGAAACCCCGGCGTCAAGCGTCGAGCGGGAGTATCTGGGGGTGCTGACCATCCCGGCTCTGGGGCTGGAGCTGCCGGTGCAGACCGAGTGGAGCAAAGCGAACCTCAAGGTTTCGCCCTGCCGTCAATGCGGCAGCACGGCGGGCGGAGACCTTGTCATCGCGGCCCACAATTACAAATCGCACTTCGGGCGGCTGAGCAGCCTTTCCGAGGGCGACGAGGTGCGTTTCACTTCACAGGACGGCGCTGAGGCAGTGTACACTGTGGAGCGGACTGCGCAGGTCTCGCCCGAAGAACCCGAAGCCCTGCGGGAGGGCGGCTGTCCCCTCGTGCTCTACACCTGCACCCCCGGCGGAAAAGCGAGGGTAGTGGTGTACTGCCAGAGAGAAAATGCGGCATGAAAAAACAGGAGCGGAAAGCCTGCGGCTTTCCGCTCCTGTTTTTGGTCGTTGTTTAATCTACACAGAAATAGAAGTTCTCCGGAACAGGGAAAGACTCTTCGGCGGAGCTGACGCTTACGCGGTAGAGGTAACCTTTACGGAGGTGATAAATCGCAGAAGTGTCGGTATATTCAACATCGGTCTCGAAGGGGTCGTAATCGTCCTCAATGTCAATGAGGGTATTGGGGTCCTGACCGGCTTCCACTACGGCTTTTACATCTGCAATGGTCTTGCCCTTATAAAGGTCCATGTTATAACTCCAGGAAGGAGTAGTGACGACGGTGCCTTCGGGAACATGGAATACAAAATAACTCTCGTTCGTGCGGGCTGTGTCGCCGTAAGGAACGCTTACAGTGATCTGTTCCACACTGTTCAGCGGCTGAGAGAGGGTATAGGTGCCATCGGTGATCCAATCAGAAGTAAAGGCACCATAAAGAGACCACATATCCTTTGATACACCGATGACCTCATCCTTTTCTACCGTATAAGCCCGGATAGAGGTGGAGCCGATCTGATATTCGACGGTCACAGCCAGATCTTTCTTTTTCTGTGCGCCATCGACAGTGGTAACAGTGGAACGCTTTTCTTCATACTTTACAGGAGCTGCTGCGGCACTGGCACTTAAAGTGACCGCGCTCAGAATCAGTGAGGCAGCTGCCAGAACTGCGAATCTTTTCAGAAAATGCGGACAGGGCTTCATGTTCTTTCCTCCTGTATTACATGATGCAATAAATTGAATCCAACTCGATTATAGGCGTCGAAGAAAAAAACATCAAGAGAGAAATACGATTTTGGAAGAAAAGACAAAATGTCGGCAGCTTTATTGTGCAGTTGCATCTTCGGTATCGGTCATAATGAACCAGAACACGGTGCCTTTGCCCACAGTGCTGTGGACGCCGAAGCGGAAACCGTGCTGCTGGAAAATAGCTTTGGTGATGGAGAGGCCGAGGCCGGTCCCCTGCTTGCCTGCGTCGGAGCGGGAGCGGTAGTAGCGGTCGAAGATATAGGGCAGGTCCTCGGCAGAGATGCCGGGGCCGTGGTCTTCCACCTCCACCCGGACGCCCTCGGGGCAGCGCAGCGCTCGCAGCACGAAGATGCCGTCTTCGCCGATGTGGTGCATGGCGTTGCCCAAAAGGTTATGCAGAGCGCGCTGCATCATGTCGGGGTCGGCGTAGACCGGCAGTTCTTCGTCGGGGATCTCCAGCTTGAGCTGCCAGCCGTTCTGGGCGCAGACGGCGTCATAACGCTCGCTCACCTCGTCGCAGAGCTGGCCCATGTCGAAGTGGACCTTCTCGCACTTGAGTGCGCCGCTCGTGACCTTGCTCAGCTCCATGACGCTGGAAACAAGGGCCGTCAGGCGGTCGGTCTCGTCCACGATGATGTTCATCTGCTCGTCGCGGTGCTTCTTGTCGTCGCCGGTCAAATCGCGCACCGTCTCGGCATAGCCCTTGATGAGAGTGAGCGGAGTGCGCAGGTCGTGGGAGACGTTGGCCAGCAGGTCGCGCTGCATCTGGGAGGCGTGCTGGACCTCTTTTGCCATGTGGTTGAACTCCTGAGCAAGGTCGCCCAGCTCGTCGTTCCGCACCGAGTCCACATGGACGGCGTAGTTGCCCTGTGCCACCTGCCGCGCAGCCCCGGAGAGAGCCCGCAGAGGCTTTGTGAACCACTCGCTGAACAGCCATGCCGCCGACATCGAGAACGCGAAAATGAGGGCCGCAGCCAGCGGCAGGACGGTGCTGAGCACCTTGCCGGCCTCGGCCACATGCATCAGGCTGGTAGTCACCAGCACAGTGTAATTTCCGTCGGAGGTCATCCGGCCCACCATCAGCTGGACGGAGCCGGAGGGCGTGGGCGGGTTTATCTTCCGCACCACTGTGCCGCCGCTCTCCCGGCAGAGCTGCCGCATGGCGCGGGCCGTGGTGTAGGCGGTCTGCTCGTCGGCAGTGTCGGTGGGGCGGGTGCGGTGAAGGTTGCAGTAGGACAGGTTATCCACCTTGAAGATCTGCCGCAGGGTGGTGTCGGAGATGTCGATGCAGAAGCTGCTCATCCCGCCCAGCTCGAAGATGTCGTCCTGCAGCGCGTTGAAGAAGGTGTTGTTGACGTACAGCCGGCTGCCGAAGGCCCAGTAGGAGAGGGTCTCGCCCTTCCCGATGGCCTCGTCCATCCGGGCCACGATGGCCTCAGCCTGCTCGGTGAGCTGCTTCTGGATATGGGTGGTGTAGAGGGGTTCCAGCAGCTGGGTGCTCAGAAACCAGAACAGCCCCACCAGCAAGAGGCAGATGAAGCATAGAAAGCCCATGAGCTGGCCTCGGATGCCGATGGTGCGCCGTGTTTTGCTCGTTTGCCGCATGAAGAGCAGAGCCTCCGCTTAACGCGCCGCGTCGGGGTCGAACTTGTAGCCGATGCCCCAGACAGTGGCGATGTAGCCGCGGCACTTGCCCAGATGGCCGCGCAGCATCTTGACGTGGGTGTCCACGGTGCGGTCCTCGCCGAAGTAGTCGTAGTTCCACACCTTCTGCAGGATCTTCTCGCGGCTGAGGGCGATGCCCTTGTTGGAGGCCAGAAAGACCAGCAGGTCGAACTCCTTGGGCGTGAGGCTCACTTCCTCGCCCGAGACCTTGACGGTGTGGCTGGCCGTGTCGATGGACAGCTCCCCAAAGGTCATGGTGCTGTCAGAAGCCTCGGTGCGGGGCATGGTGCGGTTGAGCACGGCCTTGACACGGGCCACCAGCTCCCGGGGGGAGAAGGGTTTGACCACATAGTCGTCAGCGCCGCCCTCGAGGCCGGCAAGCTTGTCGTACTCCTCGCCGCGGGCCGTCAGGATGATGACGGGGGTGTTGATGCGGCGGGTGCGCATCTCCCGCAGGCAGGTCATGCCGTCCATGAAGGGCATCATCAAATCGAGGATGACCAAATCGTAGCCGCCGCCGGTGAGCAGCGACAGGGCGGCGGAGCCGTCCCCTGCCTCCTCGCAGGTGTAGCCCGAATACTGTAAATTCTCCCGGATGAGCTCCCGGATGCGGGGCTCGTCGTCAACGATAAGAATTTTTGCCATAAGGCATTCCTCCTAAAAGCTTCTATCTCCCAAGCGCCGGAGGCTGCTCAGAGTCAGCCCGGCGGAACTGTATACTGCGTTTAAGTCTATCATACCCTATCAATTAGGAATTTTTGTGAAGTTTGAGTAGATTTTTTGGGAAAACATCCCAGTGGGTGCGTTTCGTGTCTGCCCTGATTATAAGGGGCCGCTTCGGGGGCTGTCAAGCTCGGCCTCATCTTGCGCAGAAAAGCCGAAGTGTGCTATACTACAATGATAAAAGACTTCCCCGAAATCTGACAAATACAAAGGAAAAACTGTTCATGCGCATTGGATTCGTAGAGCTGGTACTGCTCCTCTTCATTGCATCCATCACGGTGGGGCCGAACGTGGCCCTCTTTGTGGACCGGTGGCTCCGCCGCGCCCAGCGTACATCTGCCGCCGCTGCCCGCCGGAAAGCCCAGCTGGAAGCACAGGCGGCCATCGAGCGGGAAGCCCTGATGACCCGCTTCCGGGTGGCCAGCAACATCTTTGCCCTGCTGATGCTGGCGGCGCTGGCGTACGGCCTGCTGCTGCGGCCCATCGACACGCCGCCGAAAGCCTACACCGCCCCGGATGTGCGGCAGGACACCGGTGCCGCGCAGACGGCCCTCTCCGCCGATAGCAAGGACAGCTGGAAGCTGGGCGGCTATCTGGGCGTGGACTGCGTCCGTACCCAGGACGGCCTTGTCTACGCTGCTGCCTACAACGGTGCGGCCATGAAAAAGCGTCAGAGCGACCTTGTCCGCACCGACGGCGGACACTACGCGGCCATCCTGTCGGTGGAGGGCGAGTTGACCAGCTTTGCCTTCGACGCCGACGGCGACTTGTGGCTGACGGTGGTGACACCCTCCGGCGGGGCGCTCTGCCGCGCCCGGCATGACAGCTGGGGAACCTCAGTGGAACAGGTGGTGACCCAAATCGACGGCGCACCGCTGGGTGTGCTGTCGGCGGTGGAGACCGGTCCGGACGGGAAGGTCTATTTCGCCGTGTCCACCGAAGCCGCTGCGAAAAACGGGCTGGAAAGCGCTCTCCGCACCGAGCTCATCGCCCACACCGGCACGGGCTGCGTCTATGTGTATGACCCGTCGGCCCGGACAGTGGAACAGGTGCTGGGCGGCGTGGCCGGTGCGGCTGGCCTGGCCCTCTCGGAGGATGGCCGAACGCTGTACGTTTCTGACCTCGGGAATCGCTGCATCTGGAGTGTGGACGCCGACGCCCGGGAGCTGACCGCCGGCGGTAAAAACTGCGGGGGCTTTGTGTCTGGCCTGCCGGGATACCCCGGCGCATTGGCTCTGGACGAGGACGGCACTCTCTATATCAGCTACCGCTGGACCCGCAGCGGCTGGCTGGAAAAGCACGCGGACAGCACCCTTCTGCGGGGCATCGCCCTGCGGGCCGGTGAGAACATCCAGAAGAAGCTGTTCAAGCTGTCTGCGGACGCCCCCTGCGCCGAGGCTGTGGACACCGCCGACGGAAGCTGGGAGCAGACATTCTCAGGCAGAGAGCTGGACGGCTGCACGGCGGTGTGCCCGGCGGGAAGCAAAGTGTATTTCGGCGCGGCAGGCTCTGCCAGCCTGCTGTCTGCAAGAGTATAAAACGAGGTGTTTTTTATGACGGAAGAGTTCAAAAAGCAAATCGAGACCGAAGCGCGGCAGGCTGTGACGGAGCTGCTGGCCCAGGCAAAGCTGAAAAAGGGCGATGTCTTTGTGGTGGGCTGCTCGTCCAGCGAGATCGTCGGCGGCCACATCGGCAAGGACTCGAGCCTTGAGGCTGCACAGGCTGTCTACGCCGGCGTTGCACCGGTGCTGGCCGAAAACGACATCTGGCTGGCCGCACAGTGCTGTGAGCACCTCAACCGGGCCATCATTATTGAGCGGGAAGCCGCTGAGAAATACGGCTGGGAGGAAGTCTGCGTCGTGCCGCGTCCCCATGCGGGCGGCAGCTGGGCCACCACCTGCTGGAAGCAGTTCAAAGACCCCATCGCGGTGGAGGAGATCCGCGCCCACGCAGGCATCGACATCGGAGGCACCCTCATCGGAATGCATCTGCGCCGGGTGGCTGTGCCGGTGCGGTTGAGCCTTTCAAAGATCGGCGAGGCCAACATTCTCTGCGCCCGCACCCGCCCGAAGCTCATCGGCGGCGAGCGCGCAAAATATACCGAGGAGGACTGAGCTCTATGGCAGAAAAGAATCTGGAAGAGATGCGGGAGGCTGTGGAGACCATCCGCGAAAAGATGGCCGCAGCGGCCCGGGAAGCAGGCCGCGACCCCGCCGAAGTGCAGCTCTGCGCGGCCTGCAAGACCCGCACCGCGGACACCGTCGCTGCCAGCGCGGCCCTTGCCATCGATGTGTTCGGCGAGAACCATGTGCAGGAGCTTTGCGCCAACTACGACGCCGGTGCTTACTGCGGCAAGCCCAGTCACTTCATCGGTCATTTGCAGACCAACAAAATCAAGAAGGTGCTGGGCCGCGCAAGCCTCATCCAGAGCGTGGACAGCGAGCATCTGCTGGCCGCGATCGAAAAGGAAGCCGCCAAGGCCGGCATCGTGCAGGACGTCCTGCTGGAAGTGAACATCGGCGGCGAGGAGTCGAAGTCGGGCGTCTCGCCGGAACAGCTCTGGCCCCTGCTGGACGCTGCCGCCGCAGAAGAGCACATCCGGGTCAAGGGTCTGATGGCCATCCCGCCCGTCAACGACGACGACGCCCAGAACCGCCGGTATCTGGCCCAGGTATACAAGCTGTTCGTGCAGGCCGGGGAGCGGGGGTACCAGAACGTGAAGATGGAGACCCTCTCCATGGGCATGAGCGGCGACTTTGAGAACGCCATCCGCGAAGGTGCGACCCTCGTGCGCATTGGGACGGCCATCTACGGCGAGAGAGATTATAGTAAGAAATAAGCGGCCTGAGAGGGCAAGCCAGCTTGAAAAATGGAGGAATCATGCAAAAAGTCAACGACCCCGCAGTGCGGCACACCAGCAGCGGCGCCCTCATCCGGCGCTTTCTGCCCTATCTGGCAAAATACAAAAAGACTCTGTTCATCGACCTGTTCTGTGCGGCGATGACCACCCTGTGCGACATCATCCTGCCCAAGATCATGAGCACCATCACCAACTCCGCCATGGGCGTGGGCATCACCCTCACGGCGGGCATCGTGCTCAAGCTGGCGGCAGTGTACTTCGTGCTCCGCATCATCGACGGTGCTGCGCAGTATTTCATGTCGGGCATCGGCCACATCATGGGCGTCCACATCGAGACGGACATGCGTCGGGACGCCTTCGACCACCTGCTCAAGCTCGACCACACCTACTACAACAACACCAAGGTCGGCACCATCATGGGCCGCATCACCAATGATCTGTTCGATGTGACCGAGTTTGCCCACCACTGTCCCGAGGAATTTTTCATCGCCTTCATCAAGATCCTGGCCTCCTTCATCATCCTGTGCCAGGCCAGCATCCCGCTGACGCTGGCGGTGTTCGCCTGCGTGCCCCTGATGGGCGTGGTTTCCGTTTACCTGAACGGCCGTCTGCGTGCCCGGTTCCGGCAGCAGCGCATCCAAATCGGTGAGCTGAACGCTACCATCGAGGACAGCCTGCTGGGTCAGGGCGTGGTAAAAGCCTTTGCTGCCGAGGAGCAGGAGCGTGCCAAGTTCGAGCAGGGCAACAAGGACTTTGAGCACATCAAGACGCTGGGCTACTACGCCATGGCGGCCTTCAACACCTCCACCCGCCTGTTCGACGGCCTGATGTATCTGGTGGTCATTCTGGCAGGCGGCCTGTCGCTGGTGTACGGCAGGATCACCGCCGGTGACCTTGTGGCCTATATGCTGTATGTCACCACCCTCATCGCCACCATCCGCCGCATCGTGGAGTTTGCCGAGCAGTTCCAGCGCGGCATGACCGGCATCGAGCGCTTTGCCGAGATCATGGACACCCCCGTGCCCATCCACGATGCCCCTGATGCCCGGCCCCTGCAGCCCGGCCCCGGTGCCATCCGCTTTGACGATGTCAGCTTTGAGTACCCGGACGACCACAACAAGGTGCTCCACCATGTCAGTCTGGACATCAAGGCAGGCGAGCGGCTGGCTCTGGTCGGCCCCTCCGGCGGCGGTAAGACCACCCTGTGCAACCTCATCCCCCGCTTCTACGATGTGACCAGCGGCCACATCTACATCGATGGGCAGGACATCCAGCAGGTCACCCTCAAGAGCCTGCGCGAGGACATCGGCATCGTCCAGCAGGACGTGTACCTGTTCAGCGGCTCTGTGGCGGATAACATCGCCTACGGCAAGCCCGATGCCACCCGGGAGGAGATCATCGAAGCTGCCCGTCTGGCCGGTGCAGAGCGCTTTATCATGGCCCTGAAGGACGGCTTCGACACCTATGTCGGCGAGCGCGGTGTCAAGCTCTCGGGCGGCCAGAAGCAGCGCATCGCCATTGCCCGGGTGTTCCTGAAGAACCCGCCCATCCTGATCCTGGACGAGGCCACCAGTGCACTGGACAACGAGAGCGAGATCCTTGTGGGGCAGAGCCTGGAAAAGCTGGCCCATGGCCGCACCACCCTGACCATTGCCCACCGCCTGACCACCATCAAGAACTACGACCGTATTCTGGTGCTTGGCTCCGAGGGCATTGTGGAATCCGGTACTCACGAAGAGCTGCTGGCAAAGCAGGGCGTGTACTACCGCCTGTGGAACCAGCTGCCCGGTGAGGACACCTTATAACAGGAGAACGTTTATGACAGAACGTGAAAAATGGGAAGCAGGTCTCTGGTACGACGCAAACTACACCTCGGAGCTCTGTGCCGAACGAGAGAAAGCCGAGGAGCTCTACACCGAGTTCAACCAGACCCGCCCCTCTGAAAAAGCAAAGCGGGCAGAGCTTCTGCGTCAGCTGCTGCCACACATGGAAGAACATGTGGTCATTCTGCCGCACCTGTATGTGGATTACGGCTATCACTGCTTCGTCGGTGCGGGCACCTACATCAACCACGGTGCTTACCTGATGGACTGCGCAAAAATCACACTGGGCAGGCACTGCTTCATCGGCCCCAACTGCGGCATGTACACTGCCATCCACCCCATGCTGCCGGAAGAGCGCAACAGCGGCCTTGAGACCACAGCCCCCATCACACTGGGGGACAACGTCTGGCTGGGCGGTGATGTCACCATCCTGCCCGGGGTCACCATCGGCTCCAACACGGTCATCGGTGCAGGCAGCGTGGTCACAAGGGATATTCCCTCCGGCGTGGTGGCCGTGGGCAACCCCTGTAAGGTGCTGCGGCCTATCACCGAAAAAGACAGCATCCGATATCAGAAATAATTGCAACAACAAAACGCGGAACCGCTGAGTTTTCAACGGTTCCGCGTTTTGTTGTGGAAAATCAGGTGTTATTTTTCTTCCGGTTCATCGTCCAGCTTTTTCCGGTTCTTCTGCACCAGATGTACACAGAATTGGAGCAGCGCAAAGCAGAGCAGACCTGTCGAAACACCAGTAAACGCAGCGCCCATCCAATAGCCATAGGTCAGGCCATGAAGCACCGTAACCGCCACAGCCGCCAGCAGAGAATAAACCGCATTGGCACCCATACTGGAAGAAAGATGGCGGTCCCACAGGCCATTCCGGACGCACTCTGCAACGGTGTAAACACATCCGGCCATAAAAACGACCCCTTCTCCGGTCGCTTTATCTGCATTGCCCGTCAGCTGCTGAATCACCATTGCGGCCAGCAGACCGCCCCACATCAGCCAGAAGCCACGCCTCTCAATTTTGGACATGGTCTGCTCCTGCATCTCATCCAGAACATTTTTCTTGCTGTACAGTGAAAATTTCATTTCTCATTCCTCCCAGAACAGTTCATCCAGTGTTTTTCCCAGAATTTTGCAGATGCTGCGGCAGAGATTGATGGTGGGGTTGTACTCGCCCTTTTCGATTGCGTTGATGGTCTGGCGCGAGACCCCAGCCGCTTCTGCCAATGCCCCCTGCGTCATATCTTTTTCCGCGCGGGCAGCTTTCAGTTTCAGATTCTTCGGCATCCTGTCACCTCGTCTATTTCCTGTGAGGGTGAACTCGTTCCCTCTGGATACAGAATAGCACTCACCAGACATTATGTCAAGTATAATTTACTTTTTGTCTTGTATTTTATATTTCAAAAATAGAAAAAGCCCCATACCCACACATTCAGAGTGCAGGCATGGGGCTCAACCATTTCATCAGGTCGCAGCTTTCTGCAAGTAAAACTCACTTTCTGCCACACGGGTCACAAAGTCGTATTCCAGACGGGTCGCTCTGGATGGATTGATATTGTACCTCTTACAAACTGTGCGGAAATAGGAAAAATATTCCCGATCTTCCTCATTCAGCGGTGTGACCCAGCTTCTTTCCATCGGTTCATTCATCTGCATTCACCTCGTATTCTGCAATCAATCTTTGTGCAGCATCTTCCCAGAGTACTAACCGGAATGGGTCATATCTCCCTACCGGACGTGCTCCAAATTCGTGAAGATAGTATTCCAGAAGAGTATCCGTTTTTGCTTTGAACAGTACCACGCCATCATAGCCATGATTGATAGATTCCTGTACTGCATATGCAAATAATGCCTTTGCAATTCCCTGATACTTCTTTTCCTGTCCATTCTGATGCAGAAGATTTGCATTGCTTTCCGGCTGACTTTCCAGATAGACAAGTTCTACTGCCAGAAACCGATCATCGCAGAAGTAAGACATCAAACCCAGCAATTCCTGTTCTTCTGTTTTCAGTGCAACACGATTCGGGAAATATGCAGTGTCCATCGTTTTCCAATTCGTCTGCCATCCCATGCTGGCCGTCTGCTGAAAATCCAGCTTTCCCGCCGCCACAACATGTACTGGCACTTTTGCACCATCCTGCAACCGGGTAACTTGCAGATTCAGCTTCATCTTATTCTCCCACGATGAGCCGCACGGCACCATAGATGCCGGCATCATTGCCGAGGGTAGCGGCAACGATGGGGGTCTCGCGGCAGGAACTGAAGGCATAGGTCTTGAAATGCTCCCGCAGGGGGTTGAAGAGGACATCTCCGGCACGAGCGACACCGCCGCCCACCATGAACATCTCGGGGTCGGTGGTGGAGGCAATAGAGGCCAGCGCCATGCCCAGGGTGTCGGTCATCTCGTCCACCTCACGGGCGGCCAGTGCATCACCTGCACGGGCGGCATCAAAGACATCCTTGGCGGCAAAGTCGGTGCCGCGCAGGGTGCAGGGGGTGTCCGGGTTCTCGTCCAGCAGCTTCTTCATGCAGCGGACCACGCCGGTGGCGCTGGAATACTGCTCCAGACAGCCGTGCTTGCCGCAGCCGCAGACAGCCGTCTCGTGGGGGTTGACGGTGATGTGGCCGATCTCGCCGCCTGCACCGTGTGCACCCTCGATGATCCTGCCGTTGACGATGACACCGCCACCCACACCGGTGCCCAGCGTGACCATCACCGCGCTGTGGCAGCCCTTGGCACAGCCCATCCAGATCTCGCCCAGCGCGGCCACGTCGGCATCGTTGCCCACCAGCACCTTGATGCCGTCCAGCAGGCCGGACAGCTGGATGGAGACGTTCCGCTCACCCCAGCCGCCGAGGTTGGCGCAGACAATGGGCACGATGCGGCTGTCCAGCACAGGGCCGGGCACACCGACACCCACGCCCTCCACCTGCTCGGCAGTAATACCGTTTTCCTGCATCTTGTCCTTCACGGCCTTGGCCAGGTTCCCGAGGATGTGTTCACCTGCATTGGAGGTGTCGGTGGGCACCTCCCACTTTTCCAGCAGAGCGCCCGCCGTGGTGAACAGGCCCACCTTGGCCGTGGTGCCGCCCAGGTCGATGCCGAATGCGTACTCTTTCATATTCATTTACCCCTTCTTTGCGGCGGTCAGGCCGCCGGTTTTCTCATCGTTATCATTATAGCATATCCATTTGCAAAAGACAGAGGCTGAAACAGGATTTATGCAAAAAGCCGAAAATCCGTTTCGATTTTTGGCAAAGCAAAAGGCCCTCCCGCAGTGGGAGGGCCGGAAAGCCTTGGGAGAACTTACTCCTCGTCAGAGGATTCCTCTTCGTCATCCTCATCCTCGTCGTCATCATCCGTCTTGGGCTTATAGAAAATGCCGCTGAGGAAGATGCTGATAAAGTACAGCAGGCACATGGGCACAGCCACGAAGCACTGCGACACGATATCGGGCGGGGTGATGATGGCTGCGACCAGGAAGATCAGGACAATGGCAACGCCGCGGCCCTTCTTCATGATCTCGGGGTTTGCAATGCCCATCTTGGCCAGAATGATGGTGACCAGAGGCATTTCAAACACACAGCCGAAGATGATGAACATGGTCAGGCAGAGGTTGATGTAGCTCTCGATGCTGATGGATGCCGTGATGTAATCGGTACCCTCCAGCGTAACGAGGAAGTTCAGCATGAACGGCAGGGTGACCTTGTAGGCAAACAGCACACCCACGCAGAACAGAGCCAGACCGAACAGCAGCACCAGCCGGAAGAAGAAGCTCTCGCTCCGTTTCAGGCCGGGCTTTGCAAAGGCGTAGACCTGATACAGCGCCACCGGAATGGTCACGATCACCGCAGCGATCAGGGACACCCGGAAATACTGCATCAGCTTTTCCTGCGGGGCCAGGAACACGAAGGTGTAGTTCGCATTCATTGCCATGGCCGTCAGCAGGTCGATCAGCTTATCCGAAATTGCCAGGAAGCCGATCACGCCCACTACAAACACCGCCGCGCAGATGATCAGCCGGTTCCGCAGCTCTTTCAGATGACCGGTCAGCGTCATGCTGCCGTCGTCCGACATGACTTCGGCTTTCTTTTTGCGCTTCACGTTGGTAGCCACAAATTACTCCTCGTCCTTCTTCTCAGCCTTTTCCTCGGTCTTGGTCTCGGCAGGCTTGGCATCGCCGTTCTCATCCACGTCGTCCATGCCTTCCTTGAAGTTCTTCATGGTCTTGCCGAACATCTTGCCCAGCTTCGGCAGGTTCTTGGGTCCAAAGATGACCAGAACGATGATCAGAACAATGATAAGCTCCTGAGGTCCGATTCTCATAATAATAATCTCCTTTTTACTCTTGCCGCGCCGCTCTGGCGGGCTGGATTCCAGTTTTATCCTACAACCGCGGGCGCGGGTGTATCCATGTACTTAGACCTTTGCCTCTTCGGCAGGGGCAGCCTCCTCAGCGGGAGCAGCCTCGGCAGGGGCTTCGTTTGCAGCGGGGGCCTCCTCGGGCTTTTCCTCTGCAGCAGGCTCTTCTGCCTTTTCCTCTGCCTTCACAGGCTCAGCGGCAGGCTCCTCCGCCTTAGCGGGCTCCTCGGGCAGCTCCTCCACGGGTTCCTCCAGCTCGGCCACTTCCTCGACCTCTTCGGCCTTCTTGGCTTCTTCCTTGCTGGTCTTACCGATGTTGGTAAAGCTCTTGGTGACATCCTTCATGCTGTCGTCGATGTCCTTCTTGATGTCGGTCAGGGGAGCAACGGCTTCCTTGATGGGGGCCTGGATCTCGTTCAGGGGCTCCACCACATTCTTCTGGATCTCCTCGGAAGCGGCACCGGTGTACTTCTTCAGCTCCCGCAGCATCTTGCCGAGCTTGCGGGCGTACTCGGGCAGCTTATCGGGGCCGATGACCACGAAGGCCACGATGGCCACCAGGATCAGCTCTGTAAAACCAATTTTCATAGCGTTCCAATTCCTTTCCTCTCACACAACAGGCATCCTTTGTGGCCTGCCGTGCTGTTACTGCACAGGGGATGCGGCGCGGTGTGCGCCTTTGTTGCCCTATGTATACCGGAAGTGTGTGAACTTCAAATGAACTTATTTTGAACAATATATGAATAAGAGCAATTTTGTCATCAATTATATAACCGTTCGGATATTTATACTTAGATATTGCATTTCGGAATCACTTGACCGGATTTGTCAGCGTACCAATACCCTCGATCTCGCACCGCACCACATCCCCGGGCTTGAGGAACTGCGGCGGGTCCATGCCCATGCCCACACCCGCCGGGGTGCCGGTGGCAATGATGGTGCCCGCTTTCAGGGTCATGCCCTGCGAAAGCTCGGCAATGACATGGTCGATATCAAAGATCTGCAGGGCGGTATTGGAATCCTGCCGCTTCTCGCCGTTGACAAAGCTGCGGATGCCCAGCCTGGGCGGGTAGTCGGCAAAGGCATCTGCCGTGACGATGCAGGGCCCGATGGGGGTAAAGCCGTCCAGACTCTTGCCGAAATACCACTGTTTGTGCGCCGTCTGCACATCCCGGGCTGAGACATCATTCAGGATGGTATAGCCGAAGATATAGTCCCGGGTCTGACCGGCGGGCACATCCCTGGCATCTTTGCCCAGCACCACAGCCAGCTCACACTCGTAATCCAGCTTTTTCACCAGATCGGTGTGGGCCTCGATGGGGCCGCCGTCCGGCACGGCGCGGGTCACGCGCTTGGAAAAGTAGATGGCATCCTCGTGCTTGGTGGCAAAGGCAGCGGCAGAATATTTCTCCGCCTCATCGGAGTGGGCCATATAATTGATGCCAAGGCAGATGACATCCTGCGCCGGGGCCGGGATGGGGCTTTCCAGCGTGACGGCCTCCACAGGCAGAGCGGGAATGCCCGCAATGGCCAGCGACAGCCCATACCGCACCTGCGGGGTCAGAAACGGGATGGCCTCGCTCAGGGTCTCATAGCTCAGGCCCAGCCAGCTTAGCGGCCAGACCTGTCGTCCATCCTCCGATAAAATCGCCGGGTCTTCCACACCGTCCGGCAAACGGCAGGTAATAAAGCGCATACCGTATCCCCTTTCTCAGTGCCGATACGCAATGGCGTTCCGGATACGCTCCGCCTCTGCCTGACCGGCCAGCTGGCGCACCAGTTCCAGTGCAAAGGGGATGGCACCGCCCAGCCCATAGCTGGTGGTGATGTTGCCATCCACCACGACCTCTTCATCGTGGACGATGGCACCGGCCAGCTGATCCTGGAAGCCAGCGTGGGCGGTGGCGTTCCTGCCCTCCAGCAGGCCAAGAGAGGCCAGGATGCTGGGGGCGGCACAGATGGCGGCCACCTTCCGGCCGGCCTTGGCAAAGGCGGCACAGGTCTCGGTGACCGTCTTGTTGGCGGCAAGGTTGGGTGTGCCCGGGATCCCGCCGGGCAGAACGACCATGTCCACATCGGAATAATCCACTTCCTCGGCCAGCGCATCGGCGGTCAGGTGGATCTTATGGCTGCTCACCAGCTCCCTGCGGCCCATGGCAGAGGCCACGATGACCTCCACCTTGGCGCGGCGCAGCAGGTCTACCACCAGCAGAGCTTCGCACTCCTCGGTGCCATCGGCAAAAAATACAACTGCCTTACTCATCTTTACAGACTCCCTTCTAAAAAAGCGCACCGCAGGGCGGGTGCTCCCCTGCCCCGCGGCGCGCGGTCCGTGTTATTCTTCGGCGGGCTGTTCCGCCTTTTCTTCCAGCAGGCGGCGCAGCACGCTGTCATCCTTGCTGATGACCCGGCTCACCCGGCTGATGATGGCGCTGGACGCACCAATGTTGCCCATGATGCTGGTATAGCTCTGCTTGTTGACCAGCTTTTCCGCGATGTTATACCGCTGCTCCATTGCACTGAGCTCGGCGTAGCTGCACACATCCTGCAAAAAGCGGTAGCACTCCTCAGGCGTTTTCAGCTCCAGCAATGCAGAATACAGGCCGGACTCTCCGGTGGGATGATCTTTTGCCATGGCTTGTTCCTCCCCTATCGTTCAGGTTGGGTCTGGCCCGCGCGGGGCACTTCAATACACTACTTTATTGTAGTGCAAACGCGGCAAAAAATCAACGGGAAATTTACAGCATTTTTTCCAGCGTGGTCAGCTGCATAGGAATGCCCGCAGCTTCTGCCTCGGCGGGGCCCAGCACGCGGTAGCCCTTGGTCTTGAAGAACTGCAGCACCGGCAGGCACTTGGTGTGCACCTCGCAGTACAGACGGCCCCGGCCCTCACCCCGGGCCAGACGCTCGCAGGTGGCCAGGATATCCCGGCCCAGTGCCTTGCCCCGGTACTCGGGCTTGAGGTAGAGGTGGAGCAGGTGCAGGGCCGTGTTCTCCATCTTCCAGGCAAAGTAGCCGATGGTCTTGCCGCCCAGCACCACGAGGAAATAGTTCACATCGTTGTCGATATCTGCCTCAATGGCATCGGCGCTCTGCAGCGTTTCCACCAGTGTGTCCAGCTGCTTTGCAGGGTAATAGCGCTTGTAGACCTCGTGCCAGATCTCACTGGCAAGGTCAGCGTTGGCGTGAATGTATTTGGCCTTTGCGACCAGCTTGTAATCGGGTTTCATAGTGCTCCTTATGCGTATACGATATAATCTGGCTTGCGGGGGGCGGCGGGGCGGGGCTCCTCTGCCGGGTAGCCCAGAATGCAGTGGCCCACACCGATGTAATCTCCCTCAATGCCCCACTTCTTCAGCAGGGCCTTGCCCTCTTCGGTCTCGAACTCTTCCTTTGCGCGGTTGATCCAGCAGCTGCCCAGCCCGATGGCGGCAGCAGCATTCATCAGGTTGCCCATCACAAGGCTGCCGTCCTGCACGCCACAGCGGGCGTTGGCATCGGCCAGCACCACCAGAATGGTGGGGGCACCGTACATGGGGTCGCCCGTGTTGCCCATCACGGCAGCATTCATCCGGGTGAGCTGGGCGCGGGTCTCAGCATCCTGCACCACCACGATCTTTGCGCTCTGGCGATTCATAGCGCTGGGGGCAAAGGTGCCTGCGCGCAGAACGGCTTCCAGCTCCTCTTTCGTGATCTGCTCCGGCTTGTAGGCGCGGCAGCTGCGGCGGGTCTCAAGGGTGTGTAAGGTCTCATTGGTCATAGCAATTTCCCTCCCTAAAAGTTCTGGTGTTATTGTACCATACAACGCCGTAAAGTGCAAAACAAAAAGGCGGCTGCGCCTTCCTTTTTGAAAGCGCAGCCGCCTGATTGCTCTTCGTTGGTTTGGAACGAGATGTTTTACAGCGCGGTCTTGATGTTGTGATGCGTGGAGCTGTAACGAACAACTGCTTCCATCAGGGCAACGGGCCACAGAATGACCTTACCCAGGATCTCGGCCGGCTTGACATCCACCGTATCCATGCTGTTGATGCCGAACAGAACCAGACAAGCAATGCCGCAACCCAGAATGTAATAGTACATAAGTCAAACCTCCTATATTTTTCTCACAGGCTTACGCCTGAAGCTCAAGTGTCGGCGGGGCGTTTTCCGCTCTCCGCATCCTTACTATACCGCAGTTTTGATATAAAGTCAATATCCAAAAACGTGAAACAAATTAAAGTTTCTTTTGAAAGCCATTTTGTTCATGTAAATAAAGCGGTGAAGTTCGCTTTGCTTTATAAATGTGAAGTCAGTGTCCTGAATTGGCCGTGAGCCGGAAACAAATTGTTCATATTCTGCCCTGAAAGAGGCCGAAAACAGGCGTTTTGTACTTGTAAGAAAAACAGGAAATGGTGCACAAAGCGCCATCTGCAATTTTGTGCAGAGCGCCCTGCAATAACAGCTGTTTTTCATACGTTTACAGGTTAAGGAAAGACGTGTCGGAATTTTTTGTTTTTTGAAGTGAGGACACCGCCATGAAGAAAATTTTTCGCAAAAAAATTTTTGCTTTTTTCCTCTCGGCCCTGCTGGTGCTGGCCCTTTCCCTGCCCGTTTTTGCAGACATGGGCCCCAAGCCCTCGGTCACGCTCAAGCTCTATTACACACCGGGCCAGCGCTATGCGGTCACCCTGCTGGGCAATACGGCCCTCAACGGCCCCTGGACCGCCCCGGCAGACTACCGGGAGCGGATGGGTTCCCGCGAGGCCTGGGAGGCCTTCCGGAACTACCCCGCCCCCGAGGGCTACTACTTTCTGGGCTATTTTCAGGAATACCCCGGCGATGCCGATGCAGAGTTCGTCTGGGGCTACTACCCGCCCAACAAGTTCTATGTTCTGCTCTATAATATAGAGACTGGTACATTCTACCGCAGCGAGGAGCCGGTGGAGCGCTATGCCTTTTCCAGCGAGTGGCAGGTGCTTCTCGATTCCCAGGACGGCCTGCGGGTCTACCACAACCGCAACGATTCCGACATCCTTTCCTCCTTTGCCGCCCGGGTGCTCATCACCCTGATTTTAGAGCTGACGTGGGGCATCCTGCTTTTCGGGCTGCGCGGCCCCGCCCAGCGCAATCTCATCGGCAAGGTCAACCTTGCCACGCAGATCATCCTGAACCTCGGGCTGTGCTACGGCACGCTTTACCTCGGGCCGATGTGGGGCAATTTCCTTTATTTTGCACTGGAGGTGCTGGTGTTCTCCGTGGAAGCCTTTGTCTACAATCGGTATCTGCCCTGGCCGGAGGGCAAAAAGCCTCACCCCATCCTCTATGCGCTGACCGCCAATCTCCTTTCCTTCGGCATCGGGCTGGAATTGAACACCCACTGCACCAACACACAGATCCGGCTGATCGGGCTGATCTGTCTGGTGCTGTGGTACGCCGGGCCGTGGCTCTGTCGAAAGCTGCAGAAAGTGCAAAATGCACAATAAAAAGAAAAATATTCGTCAAGAATCAATCTTGTTGCGCACCGGGAAATCCGCTATAATAGAAGCGTCAAACCAGATTTTACCGGAAAGGAGACACGGACGTATGGCAAAAGCATCTCAGGTCGTTTTACTGGAAAATGAGTTTTACCTCATCAAGGCACCCAATGGGAAGGTGTTGGAGATCAAGAACTTCAACACGGAGAACGGCGCGGCCATCCGTCTGTGGGACTACGCCGGACATCCGTGGCAGCAGTGGCAGTTCGTGGATGCTGGCGAGGGACGCTGGCGGATCAGGAACCGCTTTACAGGCAAGTTCATCGATCTGGCTTTGGGCGGCGTGGTCGAGGGCACCTGGCTGCACCAGTGGGGCCGCACCAGCGGGCTGAGCCAGTGCTGGGAGCTGGAGTCCACCCGGAACGGCCGCACCCGCATCCGCAACGTGCTGGCCGACAAGTACATCGACCTTGTGGGCATGAACACCTCCAACGGTGCACAGGCCCAGATCTGGAATTACGTCTCGGGCGGCAATCAGGAATGGAACCTGGTGCGCGTTGACCCCGACACCGCGCAGACCAACGCCCGTGCCGAGGAGAAGCGGGACCCAGAGCCCACGCCCTCCCAGCGCAAGCATCAGAATGATCTGGTGCGGAAGCTGAACAACGCCGGAAAAGGCCGGGCCGCACGGAAATAAGAAACGATAAAAGCGTCCCACAGGGGGCTCCCTGTGGGACGCTTTTTGTAATGCTGACAGAAACGGAGAATTGCTGATGGATCCCAAATTTCCCATGCGCAACACCACCCTGTGCTATCTGGAACAGGATAATGCCTACCTGATGCTCCACCGCGTGACCAAGAAGAACGACCTGAACCACGACAAATGGATCGGCGTGGGCGGCAAGTTTGAGCCGTTTGAAAGCCCGGAGGACTGCCTGCTGCGGGAAGTGCAGGAGGAGACCGGTCTCACCCTGACCTCCTACCGCTGCCGGGGCGTAGTGACCTTTCTTCTGGGCGAGCTGACCGAATACATGTTCCTTTACACTGCCGATGCCTGGACGGGCACACTGGTAAAGGATGCCGCCCGGAACGAGGGCATTCTGGAATGGGTGCCCAAGGAGCAGGTGGAGCAGCTGCCCATCTGGGAGGGCGACAAGATCTTCTTCCGCCTGCTCGAGGAGGACAGACCCTTTTTCTCGCTCAAACTCCGATATGAAGATGATACGCTGGCTGAAGCCGTGTTGGACGGGAAACCTTTATAACTCCCTCAGTCACGGCTTTGCCGTGCCAGCTCCCTCGGAGAGGGAGCCTTTTAGCCTCCCTCATTGAGGGAGGTGGCATCGCGTAAGCGATGACGGAGGGAATTTAATTCAGCTTCAGATCGCCCTCTTTGATCCAGCCCAGCTTGCGCTCGATCTCGCAGAAGAGAACGCTCAGGACTGCGGGCAGAACAAAGCAGATGAGGACCATGGCAGCCCAGTCCATGGGGGTGATGGCGGCCTTGGTGCCGGCGGCGATATCGTTCACCCAGCCGGCGTACACGCCGATCTGGCCCACCAGACCGCAGGTGCCCATGCCAGAGGAGACCGCCGCGCCGTTCATCTCAAAGTGGAACAGGCAGGTCGCCAGCGGGCCGGTGATGGCCGAGGCCAGCGTGGGGGCGATCCAGATGCGGGGGTTCTTGATGATATTGCCCATCTGGAGCATACTGGTGCCCAGGCCCTGGCTGACCAGACCGCCCACACCGTTCTCCTTATAGCTCATCACGGCAAAGCCGACCATCTGGGCGCAGCAGCCTGCCACAGCAGCGCCGCCCGCCAGACCGGTCAGGCCCAGAGCCGCACAGATGGCGGCAGAGGAGATGGGCAGGGTCAGCGCCACACCCACGATGACAGACACCAGAATGCCCATGACCAGCGGGGCCTGCTCAGTGGCCCACATGATCAGGGTGCCCACCTGGCTGGCGGCAGCACCGATGGGAGCCGCGATGAGCATGGAAAGGCCCACGCCCACAAAAATGGTCACCAGCGGGGTGACAAGGATATCGACCTTGGTCTCCTTGCTCACGGCCTTGCCCATCTCAGCAGCCACAATGGCAATGATCAGGACAGCCAGCGGGCCGCCTGCGCCGCCCAGCGCATTGGCCGAGTAGCCCACGGTGATCAGGCTGAACAGCACCAGCGGGGGGCAGTGCAGTGCCCAGCCGATGGCACAGGCCATGGCCGGACCGCTCATGGCCGAGGCATAGCCGCCCAGATCGACCAGCACCTCCAGCCCGGTCTGCTGGCCCAGCGTTTTGATGATGGTGCCGATCAGCAGGCTGGCGAACAGGCCCTGTGCCATGGCACCCAGAGCCTCGATGAGATAACGCTGCGGAGTGATGACGATATCCTTCCGCTTCAAAAAGTCCTTTACACTTGACATAGACTCTTCCTAACCTTTCTCTCCCGGCCCATTGCACGGGAGCTTTCCGTGTCAAGTATCATACCATACACCTGTCAAGACAGCAAGAGGAGGCCGCGTTTTTCGTCCAAAGCGACAAATTTCACAGCTTTGGATGCAATGATTCTGCCTTCCTGCTCGTTTTTACTGTGGAGCGTGTTTTTCTTTCCGCTTTTTCTGCCTGACGCGATGCCGGAGCACAGCGAACTGATTGACGGCGACACGGGTTTGGGTGTATACTGGGAGAGTAAAAATAGCTTTATCCGCAATTATGCGAGACTATATTGGCGGGCCGGTGCAGTTCGTGTATCCTGCCCGGTCCAGCTTGGAGGCAGAGCAAGCGGCATGAAACCAACATCTTTCAAAAAATCAAGCAAGAACGGCACCGGCCGCAGCATCGGCCAGGCTGTTGCGTGCCTTGTGATGGCGGCAGCCATCACCATTGGCGGTGCGGGCACCACCTTCCTGCTGGCATCCCAGCCTGCGGGCCTGACGGTCGAGCCCGCCGCCCTGCAGACTGAGGGCAGAGTGACTCTGCCCAAATTCGATCATAAGAGTGACAGGAGCGAGGCAAAGGCCGAGAGCACCCAGCCAGAGGAGAGCGCTTCTTCTCAGGAGCAGGCCGCAGCCAGCACCCCTGCCGCACCTGCGACCAAGGCGGAGAACACCGCCGCCGCCCCGGCAGAGAGCACTGCCCCCGCTGCGGAGCCCGCTGTGCAGCCGGAGGCTGTCCCCTCCGACCCCATGGCCGGGGATGCTTCGGAGATTGAGAAGGAGAACTCCTTCCCCCACTTCCTGACAGAGACTGAGGCGCTGGCTGCCGAGGACCCGATGGCCGCTCCTGAAGAGGCCACCATCCTGCCCGAAACGGAGGAGACCGCCCCCGTAGCTGAGGAAGCGCCTGCCGCTTCCGAGAACGGCGAGGATGTGTTGGCCGAAGCCCAGATCAAGGATATCAACGGCACTGTTCTGCTGACCCCTGAGGAGATCCGGGAGGCACTGGACAGCGGCACGCTGGACGAAGAGAGCATCGACCCCACCTGCCTGACCGGTGAAAACGGCCTGCTGCAGTGGCTGTGGGAACTCTTCTTCGGCAAGGATGAGGAAGAAACGCCCCAGTATTCCGGCTGGCGCACCGAAAACGGCAAGACCTATTATTACGACCAGAACACCCACCAGCCCGTCACCGGTATCCAGAGCATCGACAACAAGCTCTATTATTTTGATGCCTCCGGCGTGCAGCAGCCCGCCACCTTCGGCATCGATGTTTCCAAGTACCAGAGCAGCATTGATTGGGACAAGGTGAAAACGGCAGGTGTGGAGTTTGCCATCATCCGCGTAGGCTACCGCGGCTACGGCTCCGGTGCCCTGGTGCAGGACCCCAAGTTTGAGGAGCACTTCACCAACGCCCGCAACGCCGGGCTGCGGGTGGGCATCTACTGCTTCAGCCAGGCCGTCAACGAGAACGAGGCCCGCGAGGAAGCACAGGCCTGCGTCTATGTGCTGAATGGCCGCCAGCTCGATTACCCCATCTACTTTGATACCGAGGCTTCCGGTGCAGGCAATGGCCGTGCCGATGGTCTGGGCGTGGAAGACCGCACCAAGTGTGCTGTGGCTTTCTGCGAAGAGGTCAAGGCACTGGGCTACAAGCCCGGCGTGTACGCCTCCACCACCTGGTTCCGCAAGCGGCTGGATATGAGCCAGCTGTCCAACTACTACATCTGGAACGCCCACTACAATGTGGCCTCCAGCCCCATTGCCTGCAACATGTGGCAGGGCACCTGCACCGCCCGCATCCCCGGCTACGGCGGCCAGATCGATGTGAACATCAGCTATATGGGGTAACCCCGCATGGACAAGATCCGCCTGATCGCATCCGACATGGATGCCACCCTGCTGGACGAGCGCGGCTGCCTGCCCGCCGGATTTGAGCAGACGGTCCACGCCCTGGCGGCGCTTGGCATCCGGTTTGCCCCGGCCAGCGGCCGCCCGCTGTACACGCTGGAGGAACTGTTCCCCACCCTGCGGGATGAGCTGGTATTCATTGGCGATAACGGCGGTGCCATCCGCTGGCACGGTCAGGACCTGTTCACTTCGGAGATGGACCCCGCCGACTGGCGCGCCCTGAGCGCCCAGGCCAGGGCACAGGGCAGTGTTGCCGTGCTCTGTGGGCTGGAAAGCGCCTATGTCGAGCGGCAGTACCGGCAGTACGATGCCGTGATGAAGCAGTTCTACACCCGTGTAACCTATGTGGACCGGCTGGAAACCGTCACTTCCCCGGCGGACAAGTTCACCCTTTATTTCCCCTGGCATGATTCCCGGCAGGCCTTTGATGCCGTCTACCACCGCTTGGATTCGTTTTCCGTCACGGTGGCCGGAGAATGCTGGATTGACATCATGAACACCGGGGTCACCAAGGGGGCCGCGCTGGAGGTGCTGGGCCGCGTCTGGGACCTGCCGCCGGAATGCATGATGGCCTTTGGCGATACCTACAACGATGCCGAGATGCTGCGTACCGCAAAATACGGTTTTCTGATGGAAAACGGCAGTGTTCCGCTGCGCCGGAACGTTCCGTTCCTGGCCCCCTCCAACCGGGAAGCCGGGGTCATGCAGGTCTTACACCGTGTTCTGGCACAGAACGGTTGTGTCTGTCCGGAGGATTTTGTCCCGGCACATTAAATCCAAGCATAAAAAATGGAGCTGTTACACATCTCGTGTAACAACTCCATTTTTGTTTAGCGTGCTCACCCTCTCCGTCTTTGCTTCGCAAATCCACCTCTCCCGAAGGGAGAGGCAAGTGCTCTTGGCTCCCCCTTTGGGGGAGCTGGCGAGCGTCAGCGAGACTGAGAGGGCGAGGCCGCCAATCTTAAGCAAACATATCCTTCAGCTTTTTGAAGAAACCCTTGCGCTTTTCGTAGTTCTCCTCTTTCAGGGTACCCTCAAACTTCTTCAGGGCATCCCGCTGGGCCTTGTTCAGCTTCTTGGGGATCTCCACCTCGCACTTGACGTACATATCGCCCCGGCCGCGGCCGTTCAGATACTGGATGCCCTTGCCGCGCAGGCGGAAGGTGGTGCCGCTCTGGGTGCCTTCGGGCACGGTGTACTCCACCTTGCCGTCAATGGAAGGCACGGTGATGCTGTCGCCCAGAACCGCCTGGCTGTAGGTGATGGGCACCGTGACCCAGACATCATAGCCGTCGCGCTGGAACACCTCGCTGGGCCGGACCGTGACCATCACGATCACATCACCGGCAGGGCCGCCGTTGGCACCGGCATCGCCCATGCCGCGCAGTGCAAAGCTCTGATCGTCGTCGATGCCCATGGGGATGGACACCTCCAGCGTTTTCCTGGCGGCAGTTTTTCCGCTGCCGTGGCAGACCTTGCAGGGGTTCTTGACCAGCTTGCCCTTGCCGCCGCAGCGGGAACAGGGCTGCTGGGTCTGCATCACGCCAAAGGGGGTGCGCTGCTGCCGGATGACATAGCCGCGGCCGCCGCAGTCCGGGCAGGTCTCGGGGCTGCTGCCGGCGGCGCAGCCGCTGCCATGGCACTCCGTGCACTCCTGCTGGCGGGTGATGGTGATGTTCTTCTTGCAGCCATGCACGGCCTCATCAAAGCTCAGGGTGATCCGCACACGGATATCCTGACCCTTGCGGGGGGCGTTGGGGTTTGCCTGACGGGCAGAGCCGCCAAAGCCGCCGAAACCGCCGCCAAAGATATCACCGAAGATATCGCCCAGATCGACCCCATCGCCGCCAAAGCCGCTGAAGCCGCCCGCGCCGCCGCCGTTCTGGGCTGCATAGCTGGGGTCCACACCGGCAAAGCCGTACTGATCGTACAGCTGGCGCTTCTTCGGGTCCGAAAGCACCTCGTTGGCTTCATTGACTTCCTTGAACTTTTCCTCGGCATCCTTATCGCCGGGGTTGTAGTCCGGGTGGTACTTCATGGCCAGCTTGCGGTAAGCCTTTTTGATCTCCGCATCGGTGGCCGTTTTGGATACTCCCAGCACTTCGTAGTAATCGCGCTTTTCCTGTGCCATAACCATACCTCTATAAAACCAGCAAAGGCCGCCCCGGCAAAACCGGAGCGGCTTTTGCTTTTATCCGGCACGCCTGCCCGCCGGTTTGGCCGGGCATCTGCCGTTTGTGTCAGAACTTAGACTTCCTTGAAGTCAGCGTCCACAACGCCGTCATCGTTGGGCTTCTGCTGGTTGTTTGCGCCAGCATCGGGGCCGGGCTGTGCGCCTGCAGCCTGCTGGGCAGCAGCGGCAGCCTGATACATCTTCTCAAAGACATGGCTCAGCTCATCCTGCTTTGCCTTGATCTCATCGATGGAGCCGGACTGAACAGCGGTTTTGAGGTCGGCCAGCTTTGCCTCAGCTTCGCTCTTCACGTCAGCGGGCATCTTGTCGCCGTTCTCCTTCAGCATCTTCTCAGTCTGGAACACCATCTGATCAGCGCCGTTGCGGATATCGACCTCTTCACGCTTCTTCTTATCATCAGCAGCAAACTGCTCAGCTTCCTTCACAGCCTTGTCGATATCTTCCTTGGACATATTGGTGGAAGCGGTGATGGTGATGTTCTGCTCCTTGCCGGTGCCCAGATCCTTCGCACTGACCTTCACGATGCCGTTTGCATCGATATCGAAGGTGACTTCGATCTGAGGCACACCACGGGGAGCCGGAGCAATGCCATCCAGGTGGAACACACCCAGGCTCTTGTTGTCGCGGGCAAACTCACGCT
>ENA-ORUG01000703-ORUG01000703.1-human-gut-metagenome-genome-assembly--contig:-NODE-703-length-35726-cov-5.529001_pt1 | contig 35726 bp, 34 predicted proteins | sample MGYA00242079_ERZ509207 | MGnify/ENA primary metagenome ERZ509207 (study PRJEB26280, sample SAMEA2338780) | human gut metagenome | biome: human gut; feature: human-associated habitat; material: faeces...
ATCGAGGGCTATGCTAGATACAAGGCTGGAGCATGTCTGGCGCATTCTTAAGAGGAATCATGCGGATTCTTCTTGATCATGGGCATGGTTGGCGCTGCGATAATGACGGACTTTCTCGTTGAAGGGGTTGGTCCAGCAGTTGGGGCGCTTCTGTTCCCGGGAGCGCTGCGTATTTTGGTTCCATGCTCACTCGCTTTCTCGATATCCTCAAATGCCTCCGTTCTGCTGCGGTCGGATGGCGGTCCGGCAGCAGACTCGCGGTACCCGACAGCAGCCCGATAGTGTCGGGTACTAAGGCGCAGCGCACAGCAAGTGTGCCTTCCTGGCCGCGTCATGACAGTTCTCTTTCCAGCCTATTGTGCTAGCTGGTGGTGACCAGGCCCTCGCCGCACGCCCGCTTGGCGGCCTCGAGGAGCCGGGCGGGCATCGCCGAGCCGGCGCAGCACTCTATGGCGTCTGCCACACACTGGGAGGGGATGCCCTCGTAGGACGTGGTGCGCTCGCCCTTGGGTGCGGACACGGGCTCCACCCAGGAGGGGAGTCTTCGTCGCACCCGTTTCGGCGTTGCGACCTCGATTGCGCGCGGGTCGGCCAGCGCCAGGCCGTGCGTGGCGAGCACGGACTTGCCACGAGCTAAGCCGGTATTGCTCGTTGACGCATTAAAGCCTCGCGATTCATTTAGATTTACCGTTTCGCTAAAACGCTGGGTTTGTGTATGTTCCGACGCTGATGCGAAGAATCGTCCCATTGGGAATCTGCCCCAATGGGACGATTTACTATTCGATTTGAAGGCAGCTTTTCGGAGCTGGCTCATCGTCGATGACGGTCGGAATGAGCCGCAAAAGTCTGGAGGTTCAAACTCCAGGAAACAGATAGTTCAGCTATCTAACCGGAGCATTTCTGCAGGTAATCTTGTTTTTTCGTCTTGCGCAAAGGGATGTCTGCTGTAGGCCCACGGCCTACAGCAGACATCCCTTTGCCCATGCTCGCACGGCATCCGCATCGGTGTTCCGGCCGCCTCGGCGTGTCGGGGCGGGCAAGGCGGTATTCAGTGACGATGAAATCAAACTCCGACAACTTCCGCGCGAGCTCCATCCAGGGCGTCATGAAGCGCGTGAAGGCCAAGGGCGTGCCCGTGGTGGTCTACGAGCCGACGCTGGACGCGCCGGAGTTCTTCGGCTCCGAGGTCACACACGACCTGGAGGCCTTCAAGGCCGGCTGCGACGTGATCGTCGCCAACCGCTGGAGCGACGAGCTCGCGGACGTGGCGGACAAGGTGTATACGAGGGATTTGTTTAAGAGGGATTAAGTTGATCGGGAAGTCCGGTGTAGCCAGACAGAATACGATTCTGTATTTTGCTAATTGTAACAATTATCATACCATAAAATGGTGTTCATACTTTTCTTCTGTAGGCTATGATGTACACGTCGCAAGCTTAGAAAAGCCGCTTGCTGGAAATGCCGGTACAATCGATCGTGTGTCTGTTCACTGGCTTTCTAATGACAGCGAGCGCCTGGGCTCTGATATTCAAAAATTGTCCTATTTTAGAACCATTTCCCAAGCAAAGGCTCTTATTAAAGAGGTAAATCCTGATATCGTTCACGCACACTATGCTTCAAGCTATGGAACTATTTGTTCGTTTGCGTGCAAACGTCCTTACTACCTTTCTGTCTGGGGCAGCGATGTATATGAATTTCCGCAAAAGTCTTTCTTGCATAAAGCCATATTAAAACGTTCTCTAGATAAAGCAACTTGGATTATGTCAACCAGCCGAGCCATGGCTGTTGAAACTCATAAATACACATCCAAAGAGATTGCAATTACGCCTTTTGGTGTTGATATGAGCCTGTTTAATCCTGATAAGGCGGTTCCGCATGAGGGATTTGTTGTCGGAACGGTAAAAGGTCTTGAGTCGAAATATGGAATAGAGACTCTGCTTCACGCATGCAGTTTGGTGCACCGCAATAGACCTGATATCAACCTTAAGGTTCGCATTGCTGGGGCTGGTACGCAGGAGAAATATCTTCGAGATACTGCCAGCTCTCTTGGCATGGATGGTTATTGTAAATGGCTCGGGTTTATCACTCAGGAAAACGCAGCTTGCGAATGGGCTTCTTTTGATGTCGCTTTGGTTCCGAGCGAGAGCGAGAGCTTTGGCGTTTCTGCTGTCGAAGCGCAGGCTTCCGGTACTGCTCTTGTGATTTCGGATATCCCCGGCCTTATGGAAGCGTGTGATGATGGCAAGACCGCCATCGTGGTACGGCGCGGTGACGATGAGGCTCTCGCAAACGCTGTCGAACAACTGGCCGACGACCCCGAGCGCAGGACAGAACTTTCCTGTTTGGGGCGCGCCTATGTAACCCAGGCGTATGAATACACGTCATGCTTCCGTCGTATTCAGGATATTTATGATTCAAACGAAAGTGTGCGTGCGTATTAGATGAAAACCAAGTTACTTCGAGGGCTATATTGCGCTTTCGGAAAGCATTTCCCTGTTTCTCGTCGTTCTAGAGCATCGATGAAAATTCGAGTTTTTTGGGCCAGAAAGATGGGATGCGCCATTGGACAGGCTGTAAATATCGAGAGCGGCGCCGAGTTTGACGAACATGTGACGATTGGTGATCGATCGAGCCTTGGCGTTGATTCTCAAGTATTTGGCCCAGTCACTATTGGCAGCAATGTGATGATGGGGCCTGAATGCTGCATTCTAACCCGCAACCACCAGCACGACCGTTGTGATATCCCGATGATTGACCAAGGTTATGAAGATTATCGCCCCGTAGTTATCGGTGATGACGTCTGGATAGGAAGGCGCGTGATCATTCTTCCAGGAGTTACCGTTGGGGGGGGGGTCGATAATCGCTGCTGGAGCTGTTGTTTCCAAGGATGTCAAACCGTATAGCATTGTGGGCGGCGTCCCAGCAAAGCAGATCGGAAATCGAAAATGCTAAAGGAGAATAGTTTGTCTCCAAATAACATCTCATATAACGGCCTACGAGACGAAGGGCTATGGGAAGAGTCAATATTGATGGCTCTTATCCTTGGGTGCATTCTGTTGCTGCCAATAAAGGTGATGGCACCATTGACTTCGCTACTTTATTGTGCCGTGATTGTATTTGAGCTTTTATATATGTTGGTAAGCGCAAAGCGAATTAAAGGGAATAGGCTAGATATTGGTCTTTTGATTTCCGCAGCTGCTTTGTTTTTATATTTACTGGGTCTTTATTTTGGCTTCGGCCAAAAAGGTGGAGAGAGATTAATTCAAACAGCTTTATTTCTTTTGACGCTTATCTCGTTTTCTCGTTATCAATGGACAGGCAGGAACGTCCATCGATTGTTCCTAATTATGCTAGTTCTTATGAGTTTGTGTTTAGCATACTGGTTTGTTAGCGGGAGGATTACAAATTACTATTCCGCATTTTATGGGCACGGAAATGGCTTTGCTGTTGTCATTTTGGCTGCTATTGCTATTACTTTTTTAGATTGCCAAATGAAATTAGAAAGCCTGCATGTCTTGTCACTCGTTCTCTGCGGCATTCTTTTAAGCTTTACGAATAGCCGTTCGGCACTTCTGACTTGCCTCATTTTTATTATCCTAGTATTGGCATTAAAGAATAGAGATGAATCTGGTGCGCGTTTTCTGACGAATGCCGTATTTATCTGTATCTTAATTGGGGTTTTAACATTTTCAATTGTCTATCCATCTCTTTATGGAACCAATCTCGGATTTCAATTGGAATCCCTATCTCGCGAGTGGTTAAATAAAAACTTTTTTAGCGGGCGAGAGCTTGTGTGGAAGATGGTTTTATTGGCGGTTCATGGAAATGAGGCTCTAGGCTTAGGGCTTCAGATGACACCTTCAATGATTTATAACACTGATTTCTCTTCTCACAATATGTATTTGCAGACAATACTTCAGTCCGGTGTCGTGGGATTACTACTTCTGCTTTGTCTATTTTGGATGATTCGAGGGAAGCTCGTAGAATGCGGCGACTTCAGTTCCCGTGTGGGCGTCTCTCTCCTTCTTGCGATGTTGGTTCACGAGTGCCTAGAGGTGTCCTTGACTCAAAACAACTTTACATACGGTTTGCTAATTTGGACAGTTATCGGCATAAGTCTAGCCCTGGGTCAAAGTTCGAAGAGCGTACTTAATGATAGGGAGGGAGTATGCTTGTCGACTCCTCTCTAAGCGTGATTATTCCGGCATATCAGGCTGAAAAAACGATTGCGCGTGCAATCAAAAGCGTATTGACTATTGACGTTGATTCGCTTGAAGTGATCGTTGTAAATGATGGGTCAACCGACTCTACTTCAGAGATGGTTCGCAGCATCGTTTCATTCGATAAGCGCGTCAATTTGATTGAGCAATCGAATAGCGGTAGGTCCGTCGCGCGTGATGTTGGATTTCGCGCCGCAACCGGTGATTGGATTATGTTTGTTGATGCGGATGATTTTCTTCTGCCGGATGTGTCTTCTGCCGTTCAACAAGGCATGAATTCTGGATCGGAAATCGTTTTGTTTCCGTTTGTACATAGCTTTTCTCAGATTGGCACCAACCGTTACTTTGGTGGCAAACGTGCGCTGCGGGCTGTGAGCGCCTTGTCATTTGGAGACTTGAGGGAAGCATGTCTCAATTTCAATTTTGATTGCGTGCCATATTCTAATGAGTATCAATTTAATGCTGTTTGGTCGAGACTTTATCGTAGGGATTTATTGCTGGAATTCTCATTAAAAAGCCCTTGGAATAAATTGTTGTTTCCGGCTGGAATAAAATTTTCAGAGGATAGGTTGTTCAACATTGCCTTATTGTCCGTATTTCCTGGCGGCACCGTATCTCTTTCTGATACTCCGTTGTATTGCTGGGATCTTGATGCATCTGGGACTACGGGCATATTCCGCGAGACAGACGTAGCCAGGCTGGTCGATTATTCGCTTGCAATAAATCAATTAATTACTGCAAATTTCTTGTCCCAGTCTGAGGGCAATCGCGTTCTCGCGGCCGAGATTTCAAATCAATTCAAACGGTTTGTTCGCCTTAATGATGTCTTTGCTAGTAAGTTTCAAGATCTCTGGATTGATGCGCTTGCTGCCCTGGAGACAAATCCTAAACTAAGCGACTTTCCTAGTGCTGTCTTGGGACCTTTTCAAATTTTGATACCTTCCATTCTACTTTTACTAAAGGGACGCATTAAATGCGCTTATTGGTTGGAGAAAGCCGTCTTTAATTTACAGAAATTAATAAGCTCGCAGTTCTAGTTTTTTCCGTTCTCGCCCGTTCGGGTTTCAATAATTGATTGGTGTTATATTATGAAAGTTGGAATACTTACAATCCAAAGTGTTAATTTCGGTAATAGGCTTCAAAACTACGCACTTCAGCATGTTCTTGAAGACTATGGCTGCCAAGTTGAGTCTCTACGACGTGATGGTTCAATTATGGGCCCACTATCATCTAAAGCTAAATACTTTAAGAAATGCATGAGTCTTTTGAGACATATCAATGACCGTAATTCGCTGTTCAGGGCCTTTAACAACAGTTTTATCAATTTTTCAAATGGTACGGTTACAAAGGAATATATTTCTCCGGGTTTGCTTGATTCTTATTCATGTTTTGTTATCGGCTCCGATCAAGTTTGGAATCCCGATTTTGTCTTTAACAGTGAGCTTGAGTATCTTCCGATGGTTGCTTCTGAAAAGAAGATTGCGTACGCCGCTAGTTTTGGGGTGAGCAGTATCGTTTCGAACAGGGATGAGACCGCTAGGCTGCTTAATGGCATTTGTTCCATTTCTGTACGTGAATCCGCTGGCTCCAATATTGTGCGCGATCTCACCGGTCGCGATGTGGCTGTTGTTCTTGATCCGACTTTATTGCTCGGCGCCGCTGATTGGGAAGCTGTCTCCGTCAAACCCAAGGGCGTCGCCTGCGATCAACCGTACCTATTCAAATATGTTCTCGGCAACGACGTTAACAATGCGAAGATTGAAGAGCTTGCGGCTTCTCGCGGCATTGCGATTATTGACGTAATGGATAAATCGCTGAAAATTGGACCTTCCGAATTCGTCTGGCTTATCTCGCATAGCGATCTTGTTTGTACCGATTCCTTTCACGCCAGTGTTTTTGCGCTTCTGCATCACAAACCGCTTGCAATTTTCGAGCGTGTTAGTGCTGACGCTGATATGTCTTCCCGTTTTGACACGCTTTGTTCAAATTTTGGCCTCGTAGGTCATCGCTCTTCAGAGTCTTCTTTCGGACCTAAATCCATTTTTGGTACCGATTGGGATGATGTTGATTCTCGACTTGCGATGTTACGTGAATCTTCAAGAAATTGGTTAGCTTGCGCTTTGGAGAGTGTTGCTCGTGACTAGCCAACGTAAAGCGGGGGCTATTCTTGGCTACTTGAATATCATCGTCAAGAACCTTGTGAATCTTATCTACACACCTATGCTTCTCTCTTTTGTGGGGCAGGCTGACTATGGTGTTTACCAAACCTCGAATTCGTTCGTGTTTTCGCTTACGTTGCTCACGTTTGGATTTTCAGAGGCATATGTACGCTTCTATACGCAGAGGAACGCGCATGGCACGGAGGATGACATCCGCTCACTCAATGGAATGTACCTCATGCTGTACCTTGCCGTTTGCGCTGTCGCGCTTTCGCTGGGGCTGCTTTTCGCCGCAAACGTGGAAACGTTCTTTTCGGGAAGTTTCACTTCCGGACAGGTAGGACTTGCCGGGGAGCTCATGGCGATTATGGCCGTCAATGTGGCGTGTACGTTGTTCTCCACCGTCTTCGATGCCTATATCATCGCGCATGAGCAGTTCAAGTATCAGCAGACCAGGCAGATGTTCACCACTCTGGCAACTCCTGGCATAGCGTTTCTGCTTCTCTGTGCTGGCATGGGTGCCGTGGGCGTTGCAACTGCTCAGCTTTCCGTCACTGTTATCCTTCTCTTGCTTAATGCTCGTTTCGCTTACTTTAGACTCGGTATGAGGTTCAGCTTCAAGAGATTCGACACGGCACTCTTTCGGGCAATCGCGTCGTTCTCCGCTTGGATTTTTGTGAACCAAGTTTGCGATCTCATCAACCAGAGTGTCCCCAACATGATGCTCGGCGCACTTACAAGCGCTGTGACGGTCTCTGTGTTTGCGGTGTCGCTTCAGATAAGGCAAGTTTTCTACTCGCTTTCGACCACCATGTCGAGCGTCTTCGTTCCCAAGATTAACCGCATTGTTGCCGAGTCCAATGACAACGATGTGCTTACTAGGCTAATGACACGCGTTGGCCGCTACCAGATGTTCCTGTTTTGCTGGGTCTATTGTGGATTCGTTCTTTTGGGCCGATTCTTTATTACCAAGTGGGCGGGCGCAGGGTTCATCGATGCGTATTATCTCATCTGTGCGATGACGCTTCCCGTCGGCGTCCCACTCTGTCAGAACACTGGTATTGAGATTCAGCGTGCCAAGAACAAGCACAAAGCACGTAGCGTCGTCTACCTTTGCATGTCCTTGTTGAATGTCGCCTTTACCTGGTTTGCCTCTCCGTATCTTGACTACTGGGCTCCAGCTATCGCCTACATTGTGAGCATTGCGCTAGGCAACGGTCTCTTCATGAATTGGTACTACCAGAACCGCATCGGGCTCGATATGGCTTTCTTCTGGAAGCGTAACCTGCCGGTAGCGCTGACGGCCGCAGCTGTCCTTGTCGTCTGCAAGTCACTAAGCTTCTTTTTGCCTGTTGTGAGCTGGCCTTTGTTTCTCGCGTGGGGTGCGGCTTACACCGTGTTTTTCACAGTCGCCATGTGGCTATTCGTGCTCGATTCAAATGAGAAGGCGGGGATTACCACCCGTCTTCCGCTCCTTCGTTAGGATAATTCTATGTCAAATACGACTATTTCTGCTCTTGGTGACACTTGCTGTGGCTGCGGCGCCTGCGCTGCCGTCTGTCCCAAGGAGTGTATCTTCATGAAGCGTGACAGACTTGGTTTTTCCTATCCTATAGTGGATTCCGATATTTGCGTCGGATGCGGCGCCTGTGAGCGGGCCTGTCCCGCGTTGGGTGAGCACCGGGATGACCTGCTGCAATCCATATCGTGGGCAAAGGCCGATTCTCCAGATTTGCTTGAGCGGTCTTCTTCCGGTGGTATTTTCGGGCTCCTTGCTCGCAAGGTGCTTGCCGATGGCGGCGTCGTCTGCGGCGCGGCCTTCGATGAGGGATGCCGGGCTGTCCGCCATGTGCTCGTCGACAACGAAGCTGGTCTCGATGCCGTCATGCGTTCCAAATACGTGCAGAGCTCCGTCGGGAAAGAGGCGTACAGGGGCGTACGCGATGCAATCCGTTCTGGACGATGCGTCCTCTTCGCCGGCACCTCCTGCCAGGTCGCAGGCATGAGGGGGTATCTCGGGGGCCTCGCCGACGGCGATCTTTTTCTGTCCGTCGACGTTATCTGCCACGGTGTCCCCTCTCCCGAACTCTGGTCGCGCTGGGTAGACTACCGCGCTGAGGGCTTCGGGTCGGATGTCTGCGACGTAAATATGCGGAGTAAGACAACCGGATGGTTGTCTTTCTCCGCTATGTACAAGCACATAGCGGAGAAAGACAACACCGAGGACACCGAGTCCCAGGTGTTTGGGAAGGACTGGTACATGAAGGCTTTCTTGGCCAACGCAAGCCTTCGTTCATCTTGTCTCGCATGTCCTGTAAAGCGCTCGAGCGGTGCCGATATCACGCTTGGCGACTTCTGGGGTTTTCAGAATATTCATCCCGAGGTCGACTACTCCAAGGGCGTATCCGCCGTCCTATGCAATACGGAGAAGGGCGAGCGGGCATTCAAGGCTATCTTTGGGCTCACTGTAAACGGCCCGGCCACGCTTGAGGAGGTAATCGCGGGCAACCCCAGCCTCGTCCGTTCTGTCGCGCCCTATCCAAGGCGCGACGAGTTCTTGAATGACGTGTCTGCGGGGTTGTCCATCCCGGATCTCATGGTCAAGTGGGATTTCCGTTCTTCTCTCTGGCAGCGTGTTCGCGGCAAACTTTGCGGCATTAAACGACGACTTAAGAAGTTTGTTTGCGGCGATTCACAATAGTCTTGCTTTGCATTTGGAGTTTATTTATAAGGCAATGGATGCTCTTCGGTTATTTACTCCATAAACAATTAATTTGGTATCGAAAGCAGTATGCATAAAGGTTTGCGTTTAGGGGGTCATTAATGACGAGGCGCGGACGTCGCCAGCGAGATGAAGAGTGGACTTGTAAGTTTTCCAAGCTTCTTCGTTTGGTTGTTGAGAGCAATAATATCAAGCTCGATCATCTTGATAGCGATGCTGGCATATTATTGAGTGCTTTCCGGACCTGGGTGTCGGGGAGAAATTTGCCAGGTCCATCGTATTTTAATTTGCTACTGTCATTCATTGCTCCTAGGGTCAGTGATTCATCTGGACCTATAATTCTTGAACGCGTTTTTTCGGACTGTTCCAATACGCAAGCATGGGATGCGGTTGAGTCGTATTCCGTGTTTGAGGGGGATATGCAGCGATATATTCCTGCGTTGTTAGAGATTTATTGGCGTATGGGCAGAAAGATGGTCCCGTTGCCTTTAACTAGCGATAACGCCGCTGGTCCTTCTGGAAAAACTGTTGCAGTTGTGTTTGATTTTGTGGGCACTCTTTTGCCCAAGATCGATGCTGACAGTAGCCTTCGTTATATCTGGCTCGAATCTGGCCAAGATAAAGCCCGATTCCAGAATATCCTTGCGCACTATTCTCACGATGCTGATGATAGGCGAAGCTATTTTCAGCAGGCTACGGAATTATTCAGGGAAGCGCGTATTACCAAAGATGACATCACTTGCATCGGAAATGGCACTCGGCTAATTCCGGGTATTTGTGACGTGTTTAAGGTGCTTAACGATGCGGGCGTTCTGATCTGGATTGTCTCTCGCTCGGAGAGGCAGTTTATACGCGCGGCCCTTGGTGACCTTGCTTGCTACGTGGAGGAAATCAAGTCCAATCAGTTTCTGTTTGATTCTGAAGGCGTTGTTGATGGCATCCGCATTAGTCCTTTTGACTACGAGGGTAAGCGCAGATTTGTGAGCAGGGTCGCGGGCGATCTGAGCGTTTCGCCCCAAGACATTGTGTTTGTTGGAAACTCGAATAACGACGCATCCGTGAGAGGCAGCGGTGCAGTTACCGTTTGCGTGTCTCCCTCTAATACTACGGGGACAGATCGGTCGTCTTGGACCCACTGCTGCCAGTGCTGCGATGACCTGAGAGACATCCTTCCGTTTATTAACTTACAAAGTACTACAAAGTGAAGCGAAACCTGAGTGCTTTGTCGCGGACTTTGTATCTGCTTCTCGGTTGGCTCATGTACTTGGTTCACTGGACTTGATCAGCTTCGTCACTCAATACCTCGGTCGCCCGCGGCATTATGTAGACAGGGCAAACGACGGAAGGCAGGGTGGTTGCTATGGGAGCGATATCGCTTGGACCAGTAACGGATACCGAAATCAAGCTCACGAAGGAGGTGCTGAACGCGGTCGTAAATGCTACGTGGACTTATAGGTGCTCTAGGGAGTTTAAGCGTGGCCAGGTAGAAAGCATTCGCATTGCAGTCGAATACTTCAATGCTGCGGCAAAGATGAGCTATGTAGATCAGCTTACGAGCGTGATGATGTCTACGTTGGCAAACTCCGCTAGGATGTACCAGCGCTACGATAGCGAGGGAATCATGACCGACCTCATTAAACAGCAGTTCAACCAGACGCTTGAGGTGCAAGCCAAGTGCCTGAGTTCTATTCTCGAGCAGTTTGCTAAGTAGCCTCTGCATTGAGGCCGAAAAAGTCGCAATTTGGTTGGGGTGCGTATTATGTTCTTTCGCTATTTGGCCGCAAGAGCTCATATGGGTGTCATCGGTATTCGCGCTCGGTTTCGGATTTGGTTGGCTGTGCGATCTGGTGCGTTGGTATTCTTCTCGATGCTTTTATTTCCAGCCATTATTGCTGGGGTCATCACTGCGGTAACGGTTAAATCTATGCTCGCCGCAGTTTTCGCCGGGGTCTTCTGCTTGGCGGTTGAGGTGTACAAGATATTTCAGCTAGATTAGCGGAATGGGCTCATGTCTTATGGGCTACTCAACTTAGATTGAACCGTAGCCTCTTGACTGATTGTGTTTTGTATCAAGATGTTATTCGGGACACCGGGGCCAAAAGTCCCGGTGTCTTTTGTAGCGGGTGATGAGTCCTGTTGGCGTTTCGTGCGTCGTGATCGCAGTGACGTTGCTCGCATTTTTATAAATGATGACTATCGAATTGCTTTAATCATTAGGTGTCGTTATGGCGACAGGTAGTAATTTTTCTTAAGTATTCACTGTCTGGAGCATGGCGTTTGTTATTTACGGATTAACTCGTATTTATATGTTTGACAGTTACTGGGCTTGATATGTTTCCAAGGTGAATTAGCTGGACTGGTTTTAATCGATTTCGGGGAAACACCTGACATGCACATTAGCTCTCATTTGCTAAAATGAGTAAAAACATCTTTCAAAGTTTAAATGAGGGATCTATTGTTTCAGCTCGCCCTAATTAATGGTGCAACTCTAAAGCGTCTTCGTGTCATAAAGGGAGTTTCCGAAGACTTTCTTGCTGCTAAAGTCAGAATCTCCATTACGCAGCTGAGGGGCTGGGAGCATGGTGATCCTGGTGATTATCCGACAATCAATCAAGCCGAAGCTATGGCTAATGTGTTGCTTTGCCCATTGGCGGGACTCTATCTTGAACCGAATAAGTTGAAAGAGACGCGAAAACCTCCAATTTCCAACAAGCGAATTGGATATAAGCCAAGTTATTCCGATGACAGTGCGTTGAACCTTGCCGTAGAAGATTTGCTCTTGCGCCGTGAGGATATTTTGGAGCTAGCAAAAAAGACGGGTCCCGAAATTCTAAGCTGTGATTTGCCTTATTTAGAGAGCGATATTGTTGAGGCTGCCAAGCGTTTGCGAGAATGGATTGATTATCCGCTTAGCAACCAGATCTCTTCTGCTTCGTCGCGAGTTTTGTATAAGAGTCTTCGTTCTCTATTGGAAGAACGCGGCATTTGCGTTGCTCAGTTTTCAGAGCCATCTGTCGATGAGGTGAGGGGCATATCTCTCTATTTTGAGATGCTCCCAATTGCGGCGGTAAATCAGTCGGATCGATGGCCAGCGAAGTGTTTTAGTTTGTTACACGAGATGATTCACCTATGCTACAGGAAATCAACCACCTGTTCTTGTATAAATGCTGAATGCGATGATGCCGAAGAGGTATATTGCAATGCAGTTGCTGGTGAGTTTCTTTTTTCCAGACAGACTGCACTTCACGAAATAAATAATGGGCTTAATCCTTCTGACTTTCATTCGTTTGATGTGATAGCAAATAAATACTCTATTAGTCGTGATGTTGTTGCAAGGCGTGTATACGACATCGGTCAAATGTCCCGCACTGACTATGAGGAATTATTGGATTTATTTCGGCGTGAAGCCATTGAGTCTAGTTTGCGAGAGAAAGCAAAAGCTCAAGAGTCTGGACGCGCCATGGGGTATATGCCTTACGAAAAGAAGATGGTTGATTTCCATGGGGCCTTGTATTGCGCCTATGTAAATCGAGCACTTTCTTTAGGTGTTTATAGCGAGTATGAAGCAGCTTCGGCATTAGGAGTTAAACCGGATTCTCTTGGATCCGTGTTCAAGGAGGCTTTCGGGTGAAATATACCAAAACGCCTCAGCAGCTCGACTTAGAATCACTTAGCTATCAGTACATTATGGATACATGCTCAATATTGTCCCAAAACGATGGTTTTCTTTATCCAAGGCGAGTTCATGTTGGACTATGGCGTGAGATAGATAAGCTTGCTTCCGAGCGTAGGCTTGTTGTTTGTAGCCAAATTGAAAAGGAAGTAAAGAGGGGTGCACGGGATGACTTAGCAAAGGAGTGGCTAAATAGTTCCGGGGTTAGGATTATTGTTGAGTCGCCTGGAGTCCAGCAATGTCTCAGACAGATAGTCAATGCTCAGCCAAAACTGTTAAAGTTTGGCGATACGCGAGAGTGTTCTTCCGGGGATGCCTTCCTGATTGCTACCGCAATGTTTTACAATTTGGATATCATTACAGAGGAAAAGAAAACAAGTCCTTATAAAATTCCGCAAGTTGCAAGTTCATTTGGAATTAAAACCTATAGCCTGAATGAACTTGCTGAAGAAAACGGCTGGGAGTTTTCATAGGCGATGCCATTTTAGTGGCGGGTCCTTTCATGATTTAAACCCATAAGGTCTAGCCTAGATGCTGTTTTTAGACACTGCAAATTTCCCTACCTATTGGCCGTACATCGTTGCTATTGACGGGCCATTTCTGGACGTACCATAGATTTCCCTAGACCTGCTCCTGCTGACCCTTTTTGGGCCTTCTGTCGGTAGTGTCGAGAGAGTTTGTTCGCCCCGCCCCCGCACAGCTGGTCGGCCTCAGCGTCCATCACTGCGTTCGCGATCTGCTTGGCGACGCACCCGAGCGGCTCCTGCATGTCGATGGCGCCGTCGTCAAAACGGGGCATGGCGAGCATGTCCGGCGTCAGGTCTGACAAGATTTCCGTAGCGGTCTACGTCCTTTCCCGGAACCTGTTATTAGGTGATTTCGGATTCTAGGACGAAGACCGTTCTTCGTTAAACGGACGCTGGGGGCACCCTTGTACCAACATTTTCGACGCAATCGAGTTGAGTGGGTTTAGTTTGGGATAGACGGTTTTGGGATTTGCGGTTTAGCTTTTGGCGGTTACGATGCCTTTGCCAGCTAAGGTTGACTCTTTCTGTGCTGCGGTGTTGATATTCGTCAGGGCTTTAAGTCCTTTAACTAGTTTCTCAAATAGGTCCCAATAAAAGTCAAGTTGCTCTGTCGCTGGCAGTGCCATATCATCGCGATGCAACATGCAGCAGATTTCTGGAGTTGGTTCCACCAGAGCGAACGTCCCTCTTTGCCATGAATAATGAACCCCTGCAATTCGTATGGGACTCTTGCTAGTAAAGTAGCTCGGGCCTAGCACATCCCGTGGTCCTGGTAGTAATTTTTTCGCATTGTCGTCTAGGTCTTGGCCCCAATAAGATAAGAGTATTCCAGGCCGATTGGTTAGGTAGGCAGATAGTAGTTTGCATAAATATTCGAGTGATATTTGGGTTTGTATAAAGTTAAACCCACGAGGCCCCGCGACATTTATCTCTTTCATTCTCGTAAGAAACAACACGTCACGCGGTTTATCTAGCTTTAAGAAAAGGTCGATGTAGTTACTGCCTGTTTTGGCAAGCTTTGTATCAATCAGCTTCGTTTCAATAAATGTTTGCATTAGTTCACTTAGCTGGTCGAACACTTCCTTAGTAAGGATATGAATATCGATTTCGGGATTACTTCTGATGTAGTTTTTGACTTTAGTGTTGAGATAGCTCGCAATATGACCATTTAGCATTTTTGAGTCATCGAGAATGATACTCGATTTGATAGTGCCGTCTTCCTCGAACTTTCTGCTTAGTTTTAACGGGACGGCTCCCTCGTGTTGATATATATTTCTTAGCTTATAGAGCAATGCATAAGAGTTGCCGTTGTCGTAAATCTTTGAAATCTCATTATCAAAAGAATTTGCGACGCAGTCTCCGTAAGCGGTGTGCAATTGTCTTTTGTAATGGGTGACGGTCCGTACAACTGACTCTACGTAGTGCTCGGTAGCTGCTTGCGCTGCCTTCATCGACTTACGGTCATTTGGATCGATTGCATTAATGGACACGGTGAGCTCAGATTGAGCGTCTTCGAAATCTAGGATGATCTCAGTTAAGTTAGAGATGCTTATTAGCTTCTCGAGTTCTGCTTTTGCCGCTTCATATTCGTCTTTTTGAAGTGGTATTTCACAGTTTAGGACCGCTTCAGTATCTTGCTCTTTAGCTTTTGTAATGGTGAAGTATCCGTAGGAGCATCCAGTATCTTCTATTTGTCCCTTTTGTTTGTTTGATTCAGCCATAATCCCTTTTCTTCTTTGAGGGCTGTTGGAGCGAGATGACTAAAGATTTTGGTTTCTTCAGCTCCGTTTTTCCCGCGATCGCTTTCTTTGCTTGCTATATTCTTGCCCTTGGCGCTTTATGTGTTATTTGAAGCGGGACACCTTTGCTCCCATAACAAATGAAAGTCACGGTCTCATCTGGGGAGTTGCATAGTTTGAAAAGCTTCGATCGCTCTATTGCTTGGTAAGCATCTGCATCCAGTCTTTGCATCATAAGTCTATTGAGTAGAAATAGCGCTCCCATCGCTTTGATGACGTTGCCCTGATTGGCTTTTTCGTAATTGGCTAAGCCTCGATCTGGATCGATTGATGCTCTGGAGTGTTTGACTGTATTGTAGTCAGTCCACCATTGGAGGCGCTTTGAGCCTGGCGCTTTTACATAGATGGTTTGTCCCTTTTTATTTGTTGCTATGGTTTGTTGCCAGCTATCAAAGGGTTTTAATTGCATCCCATTCTTAAATTGGAGGACTTTCGTATCTATCCCTGGGAAAGATTGGCAAAGATAGTATCCCCACTTAGAAATTGTGCAGTTGTTTAGATCTGCCTCAGGAAAGAAGTGCGTCCCAATAGCTTTTGCCAGCGAGTCAACTTCACCGCAGGTAGACAAAAGCAAGGTGAGGTATTCGATTGAAAATGCCTCTGTATTCCTCTGCGAGAATGCGCAGCACCTTTCTGTCTGCAGGAGACGATCTTCAAGGGCTAAGTAGTAGGTCCAGTATGTTTGCCGGAACGATTCGAAAGTGCTAATTGGTGACTGTTCTGACATGCGCATCTCCTCATGTCATAATTAAGGGAAAGCCTCGTGGAGGTTCGTTAATTAGTTTAAAACTATCGATGTTAAGCAAGGCATCCACTTCTTCTTTTATGTGGATCAGGCTGATGTCTGCTTGTTTGATTGCAATCGAATATTGCGTAGCATCACTGTCGATATTGCGCTTGGTTACCGGTGCCGACATAGTTCTCGCTGTCCTTTGTTGCCAACGGTTGACCTTGCTGCGTCGCCGGGTAACACATAGTCTCTTTCCCAAATCGATAACCACATAGCGGAACACGGCCCGTGCCCCGTCATATGATTTCTGGCGACTAGATAGCAAGTCATCGACAGGGGGGGGCACGGGCCGTGCCTGCGAACGTCATATTAGTTGACGAGGAGTCGCTACGCAATGACATGGGGATCTGGTGAGGAAGACCCGTCGAGGAGACGCTCGATGCACTGCGGCTTAAGTTATCTAATGCCACCTGAAGAGCTTTGATGCGCTGGCATCCAATTACGTGATTCTGATGTAAGAAATGCTCAGTCACCCTTTCATCAGAATTGATAACTGGCATAAAAGCGAGTTATTTTCTTCTTGCATGTGACTTTACCGACACATGGCTCCAGGAGATTCGAGTATGGGCGGTCCTATGTCATGTTTCTTGGAGCGCTGCGGAAACACCTTAAAAATGACTGCTTCTTGCTGGATCCGTCGGAGCGCTTCGACTATATCGTGAGCATCTTTTCCGAGGGCTCCCTGCGGCGTTTCTCCGATTACCTTGATGCGGATATCCCGATGATGACCGTACACCCCGCTAAGGGGTTCGTGTGGGACACTGTTTTCATTCCGGGCGTTACGCGTTTCGATTGGCTTGGAGTGATTTGCTCTCATTGCGAAAGTACTGGTATGTGCGCGCGTTCGGCGCATGGATGCCGGATCGTGGATGCGAAGAAAATACCAGACGGGCTTATTGAGGAAATGGGCCTGCTGTACGTCGGTGTCACTCGCGCCCGCAAAGCGGTATATGTCTCCGCGTCGCTGCAGCGCAGGCCAAATAACGGGAACTATCAGGTTGCCTGTCCCTCTTGCCTAACGTCTCTTCCGGTCATTGAACCCGTGAGCTGGACGGTCATGGACGGGGAAGGGTGATTTGTGGCGGTATGGAGCGTGTTCACTATTGGAGCGAAGTCTGGTCCCGGCTCTCGCTGTGGTTTCATGGAGTGTGCCCAAGCTGTTCTTTGACTAGAACGGCTTGGGCACTAGTGTCTTGGTAGGATGCGGTGTTTGTTAAATTGGGCACTGTTGAATATTGCGAAACGGTTGCGCGGCATTGCCGATCATTTGGCACTATAGGTTTAGTAAACTGCTATAAAAGCAGCTTGAAGCGGGGTTCTCATGATCAGAGTTCGAAAGTTGAAATTATCGAATCATCCGGTATTAGGTAATTTAGAGTTGGACTTTACCGACTCCTCAAATAAAGCCGTTGATACTGTCATCATCGCTGGAAATAATGGCATTGGCAAAAGCAGCTTAGTCGAGCTGCTCTATCAAATCATGGCTCATAAATATCACGACATGCCATGTTATGTTGATTCGATCGAAGTCGACTTTGACTCCAAAATACGAACATACGAGTTTTATGCCAAGGATATTAAGGGGCACGACTATCTCTATGTCAAAGATGGTTTAGGTCTCGATAATTGGGTGGGTTCGGATGAATTTGCCGAGATTTTTCCCACTTCCGCTATCTTTTCTGATGTCGATATTAATTTTAAGTCTGATCAAATAACTAGTGTAACAAGTCGAAATATTGATGAATCTGTTGAGAGTATTCGCTCGTCAAGTGATCTGCCCACTGAAATTAATCAACTTATTATTGATATTCAGGCGCTTGATGATGCTGATGTCGCTAGGGTTGCTAGGAACAATATGGAAACTGGACTCTCGCGACTTCAAGTCCCTCAAAGGATGCCTAGGTTCACCAAAGCCTTTGATCTGATGTTTGACGACTTGAATTACGACCGTGTTGATAATCGCAACGGCCATAAAGAAATTCTCTTTAAAAAGAATGGCCATGACGTCCGTGTTGATCAACTGAGTTCTGGTGAAAAGCAGATTGTCTATCGTGGGTGCTTTATGCTGAAGGACTCGCATGCGCTCAGAGGTTCGTTTGTATTTATTGACGAGCCTGAAATTAGCCTTCATCCTTCATGGCAGGAGAAGATTCTTCACTTTTATAAATCGTTGTTTCAGGACGAAGACGGGAACCAAACTTCTCAAATTTTCTGTGTAACCCACTCGCCCTTTATTATTCATGATGAAAAAAGATACAACGACAAAGTAATTGTATTGGCCAGGAATGAATCTGGCGATGTGGTCGCACAGGCTAATCCAGAGTTTTACGGTCCTGGTACGGTTCAAGCGGTGAAGGATGCTTTTTCGGTTTCGTGGTTTGTGAACGAAGCCCCCACTGTTTATCTAGAGGGGCCTACCGATGAGCAGTATTTCAATAAAGCACTTTCTTTTGCCCATATTAATAACCACTTGCGATTTAAATGGATAGGAAAGAAGAGCTCTGATGGATCATGTGAATTCACGGGCGCACCATCGCTTAATAAAGCAGCCGCTTATTTGGATGCAAATCCTCCTTCGGTCTTCACTGCTTTCCTGTTCGATTGCGATCAAAAGATTAATGAGTGTTTAAGCAACAATGTGTTGCGAACGAAAATGAAAACTTACGACTCCAGAAAGCATTTTAAGAAGGGAATCGAAAATGCCCTAGTGCTGGATGACGATTTCGATACGTCGGCTTTTTATCAGGAAAAGCAAACCTTTGGAGATTATGGCGATAAAAAGGTAATCTCCGAATTTCAAAAGCAAGCTTTTTGTGACCATATTTGCTCTCTGCCAGAAGGGGAGCTCAAACCTATTTTGACGCATCTAATTGATGCCATTGAGCGTATTGATAAGCAAATCACGATTGCTAAAGAGCAGAAATAACTACAGACATTACATCGCGCACCGAACGCTTAATGTAATTCACGTATGCACCGCATTAGCGATGAATTTAGGGTACTATACCAATAGTGATACAGTCGTCGTGGACTCTAAGTGAGGCGATGACAAAGAAGGGTCGTTGTTCGGAGGCTTCCGGCGACGGCCCTTTGATTTTAGGAGCTTGCTTTGGCAAAGGAATTTAAGACTTTCGCTCAACTTATTGAACTTCTAGAGAGCCGTGGGGTGGCGACTGATGCTTCTACGACAGATTGCCTGAGGCGTGAGAGTTATTATGCGGTCGTAAACGGCTACAAAGTTCCGTGAAAAACAGCAGCCTGCTTGTTAAGGCCAAAGTTTTGTAAGGGGGTTCCTTCCAAGGGGGGCATCCCCTATGTTTATGGCATCTCGACTTGGCAGCCTTCGCTGGAAGCCGCACCTGTAGACAAGCTAAGGATATCAACTAGAATAAAGTCAATTGCGGTGGAAGCCTTCGGGCGACACTTGAAGAGGGTTGGTTCGTTGGCCCTCTTTTTTGTTTGGATGTAAGATTCGGCCTGTCAAAACTTACATCCCAGTTGGTAAAAGATGTAATTGCGGGTGGTATTCTGCTCGCATGTAACTTTACTGATGCGTTGTTGCTCAGCCTTAATTCGCTACGGTTTGTCGGTAAAGGATTGACTGGGACTGGGCTTTTCCTTACGGTTCCAACTGTGATGAGGCCTTGCGACGGTACGTCCGGCTTGGTCCGTGGAAACCGCCGAAAGGCGGTTTTTGCGTTTAAGGGCTGTTTTCCAGCGGCTTTCGTAGCGGGTATTCATGGTTCGCATGGACTCTGCTCACATTACTTTTCTCGTAATGGAGTATTTGATGAGAGTCTCCTATCTCTTGCCGTAATATAATTACGGCAAGAGATAGGAGACTCTCATGCTTAAGCGTTTTACTGTTGATGGCTATAGGAATTTTTCGACTCGGGTTTCATTTAATTTTGCCGCTTCTCGTGATTACCAGTTTGCAGAAAATAACGTTAAAAACGGAACCGTGAAAACCGCACTTTTGATCGGCAGAAATGCGTCTGGTAAATCGAATTTCGGTTCAGCTTTATTCGACATTACGCTCGGCTTTCCAGAGGCATTCGATTATTCTGACCAGGATGATCGTCTGTTTTTGAATGCTGATTGTGGGCGAGGCACGGCACAGTTCACTTATGTCTTTGAATTTGACGGTCGCGAAATCAATTACAGCTATGAGAAGACTTCTCCGACTACTTGGCTTCATGAGAGCCTATCGATTGATGAGAGTCTCATTTTCGATTTCAATAACGCACGCGGCGTTTTCGAAGAGAACCATCTTGAACGAATCGGTGCTGCTGGGATCAATTTTGAATTCTCCGATACTTCGTTGAGCCTTCTTTCATATATAACGAGCAGTCTTCCAACTAATGTTTTAGGCGTCTTGGCGGAGTTGCGACGATTTGTCTCGCGCATGAGGCTGATTCGCATGGACTTTTTTCGATTAAAAGGGTTTGAAACAAGAAGGGTAATCGACAAGATCATACGCGATAACAAAGTTGCGGAATTCGAGTCATTTATTCGCAATTTTGGAGTCGATGAGTCTCTGATCGTTATTAAAGAGTCCGACGGCTCGCCTGTTCTGTATTTCAATCACCCTATTCGATGCATCCCGTTTGTCGAGGCATGTTCTAGCGGTACAAGAACCCTGGTTAAGTTGTTCTCTGAGCTTGAGCTTAACGAGTCGGCCAGCTTTTTGTTCATAGATGAGTTTGACGCTTTTTGTCACTTTGAGATGGCAGAGAGCCTTTTGAAGTTCTTTGCTTCCAAGGCATCGTGTCAGATACTGTGCTCGACCCACAATACCTCGCTTGTTAAGAATGGCGTAATGAGGCCTGACTGCGTTTATCAAATCTCTGCAAAAGAGGGTATTCGAACCTTGGCTGATTCCACCGATCGTGAATTGAGGCTTGGCAACAATATTGAGAAGCTCCTTCGAGCCGGAGAGTTTGATTAGCCATGAACAAAGCGTCTGAAAAGAATGTCCTGCTCATTGTTGAAGGCGCTAAACGCGAGCCTCAGCTGATGGAGCGCATGTTTGAATGTTTTAGCCTCGCAGATGATCATCAAATTGTTCCTGTCGAGATTAATGTTCACGACTTTCTTGATAAGCTCTTTCAAGAATACGGTTGCGATTTCGAGTCCATTGATCTTAAATCCTTTGTCGCTGAGCTTCTTTCGGATAAAGATGATGCAGCTCAGTTTCTCGAATCCAGTTTTACAGACACCTTGCTCATATTTGACTTAGATCCTCAGGACAATCGGCTCGATTTTAAGCGGCTTGAGCTAATGCAAGACTATTACTGCGATAGCACTGATATGGGTCAGCTATATCTAAGCTATCCATCGGTTGAAGCATATCGTGATTTTGATCCCTTGAAGTATTTCTCTCTGGATGATGCCCTTGTTCCTTCAGATGTGATTTTTGGCCAGCGATCTTACAAGGACTGGGTTGCCAGGAGGGGAGATTCGCTTGCGGATATTGGGCGTATTGATGGTTATACATTTGCTTGCATTATTGCCGTTCATGCCCTGAGGTCGCTATGGTTAACTAATGAACAGACGACGCAAAATGCAAACGAGTGTATGGCTGACTTAGCCGCGACTGTGGCGGACATCAATCATTCTGAACTTTTGCTCAACGAGATTGATCGTTTGAACAATGATTCATTTTGCGAATGCTGCACCTGTCTATTCTTTATTGCGAATTGGCCTAAGCGACTTAACGACGTTTTGAATAAGGCGATTAAGAGGGGTTTGGGTATTCGTTTGTTCTAAATCTATAACGGCAGCGACAAGGTGATTAAACTCGAGCGCAAAAAGAAGTACGGCAGCTAGATCTACAAGGAGGACGCGCCGCTTACACGCGGTGAGTTTGAGCAGATTCTGGCTGGCGACTACGACTTTTTGCTGAGGAGCCCCTATCCGCTCTGTCGCGAGTTCTACATCGAGTGCATCTGCAACATGATGCGCTCGTGGGCCATCGTGGACTATGAGCGTGAGCCGTGGGTGATGGACGAAGGCACCGTGCGCATTACGTTTGACATGAACGTGCGCGCGGCGGTGGGAAGCTTTGACATTTTTGATGCAACGCTGTCCGCATTGTCCGTGCTGGAGCCCGGCAAACTGGTGATGGAGGTCAAGTTTACCGAGTTTTGCCCGCAGCTGGTGCGCGATATGGTGCCGCCGAGTGTGGGTTTGGTCAGGTCGACCCTGCCAAGATCGGTCTGTCACTGCTTGTGGCGCTTGCCATGGGCATCCTGATCTATTACGTGTACAAGCGCTTTTTTACCGGCGTGGTGTACTCGCGCAGCTTTGCCGCGACGCTTGTGGGCATGTGCGTGCTTACCTGCATGGTCACGCTCGCGATCTCGACGAACGTGGTCATCTCGCTCGGTATGGTCGGTGCTCTGTCTATTGTCCGCTACCGCACGGCGGTCAAGGACCCGCTCGACCTGCTGTATCTGTTTTGGGCCATTACCACGGGCATTACGGCGGGTGCCGGCATGTATGCGCTTGTGGGGCTCACGGCGGCGGTGATCGTGGTGATGATTGCCGGCTTTGCGAGCCACCAGGACAAGGTGCGCGTGTACATGATGGTCATCCACTACACGGGCCAGACCACAGGTGACGACATTGTGCGTGCCTTTGGCCGCACCAAGTTTACCGTCAAGTCCAAGACGATGCGCGGCGACAAAGTCGAGATGGCCGTCGAGCTTTTCTCGGACGGTGTTGACATGCCCTATGCGGATGCCATTCGCGCGCTCGACGGCGTTGAAGATCTGACGTTGATCCAATATAACGGCGAATATCACGGCTAACTATGGTCCGGCGTTTTAACAAACGCCGGACCGCTCGACGCTGCGCGGGCATCTGCCGGGCGATCTGCCGCTCAAACCGTCGCTCGCGTACATAAAGTACGCTTCGCTCCTCTTTCGCGGCACCTCGCCACGGCAGCTGCCCGCTCGCTGACGTTTGCTCGACCTGGATGAGCGAGTTGATTCATTGAGCGCGTTCGCGGGTATTATGGTGAAAGCGATTTCAATGACAGGGGTGCTCGTGGTTAAGATGAAAGATGTGGCCGAGTTGGCCGGCGTTTCGAGCGCCGCCGTCTCGCGCTACCTCAACGGTGGGTATATCTCGGCGGATAAGGCCGAGCGCATTAAGCAGGCGATTGAGCTGACCGGATACGTGCGATCCAGCCAGGCTCGCGCGCTGCGCACCGGTTCCACCAAGCTCATCGGCGTCATCGTGCCTAAGATCAACTCGGAATCCGTGAGCCGCATTACCGCCGGTATTGGCCAGGTGCTCGGTCGCCGTGGCTACCAGATGCTGCTTGCCAACACCGACAATGCGCCCGATCGCGAGCTCGAATACCTCGATTTATTCCAAAACCATCCGGTTGATGGCATTGTGCTGGTGGCAACCATGATCACCGACGAGCACCGTCGGGCGATTGACTCGTGCCGCGTGCCCATTGTGCTGATCGGTCAGCATGTCGAGGGCGCGGCGTGCGTCTATCACGACGATTACGAGGCTGCCTTTGAGCTGGGCCGTGCGCTTGCGGGTCGCGTGGACGGCAAGATCGCCTACATTGGAGTTTCCGAAGAGGACCGCGCGGCCGGTTTCGACCGTCGTCGCGGTTTTGAGGCCGGCTTGCGCGCCGCGGGCGCGGTGCTTGATCCGAGCCTGATTCGCCAGGGGTCATTTACGCTCGACTCGGGCTATCGCGCTGCGCGCGAACTGCTCTCCGTCGATCCCGATGTTTCGTTTATCGCGTGCGCGACTGACACTATGGCGGCCGGCGCCCTGCGCGCTTTTGACGAGCTGCGCGGCGTGGGCGAGGGCGTGCGTCGCGTGAGCGGTTTTGGCGACAACGCGTTTTTGCGCGCACTGACGGGCGGCATTCCCACCGTGCATTATGGCTACCTGACCAGTGGCGTCGAGGCGACCAATATGCTGCTCGACGCGCTCGATGGCGAGGAGGGGGAGAGCGGTCTCAAGACGCTCAAACTTGGGCATCAGCTCATGAATGTCTAGTCCTTGGACGCGTCTGCCTGCCTTTGAATCCCCAGTTTTTGTCTCAAAACTACCATTCGCCGGCTTTTTCCTACCGTTCACTCTACTGTGAAAACGATTACAGACATATGAAACTGAAAACGATTACAGTGTAAGTGTCAAAGATGGCCGGGTGCAGATGCGCCCGTTGGAGGAAAGGGAAGTCATGGACTACCGCAAATCAGCCCAAGAGGTGCTCGACAACATCGGTGGCGCCGGCAACGTTGTTTCGGCCGCACACTGCGCCACGCGTCTGCGCCTGGTGATTGCCGATAACGCCAAGGTCGACAAGGAGGCCCTCGAGAATATCGACGGCGCCAAGGGCGTCTTTGAGGCCCAGGGCCAGCTTCAGATTATTTTTGGTACCGGCACCGTCAACAAGGTCTACGAGGAGTTCATCGCGCTCAGTGGCGTCGAGGCTGCCACCAAGGCCGAGGTCAAGGAGGCCGCGGCGCAGCAGCAGAACATCTTTATGCGTGCCATTAAGGTGCTCGGCGACGTCTTTGTCCCCATCATCCCCGCCATCGTGGCTTCGGGCCTGCTGCTGGGCATTATGAGTGCCCTCAACTTTATGGCCTCCAACGGCTTTATCGCGCTCGACACCAATAACTTTATCTACAAGATTGCCGACCTGGTCTCGGGAACGTCCTTTGGCATCCTGCAGATCCTGATCGGTTACTCCGCCGCTAAGGCCTTTGGCGCCAACCCGTATCTGGGTGCCGTCGTCGGCGGTGCGTTTATCAACTCCTCGCTGCAGAGCGCCTATACGGTTGCCTCCGAGGGCGTGCAGACCATGGTCACTGTCATTCCCGGCGTGTACAGCTTTGAGTGGGTCGGTTATCAGGGCCATGTGATCCCGATCGTCATCGCCTGCGCCATTCTGGCCTTCCTCGAGAAGCGCCTGCACAAGATCGTTCCCGAGATGTTCGACCTCTTTGTGACTCCGCTCGTCTCGGTGTTCGTGACCGTGCTCGTGACGCTCGTTGCCGTCGGCCCCATCTTTGTCTGGGCCGAGAACGCCATCCTCGGTCTGATCCAGGCCCTGCTGACCCTGCCCTTCGGCATCGGTTCCTTTATCGTCGGCCTGTTCTATGCCCCCACGGTCGTTACCGGTATCCACCAGATGTACACCGCCATCGACCTGGGTCAGCTTGCCCAGTACGGTGTGACCTATTGGCTGCCCATCGCCAGTGCCGCCAACATCGCCCAGGGTGGCGCCGCGCTCGCCGTTGCCTTTAAGACCCGCGATGCCAAGATCAAGGGCCTGGCGCTTCCTTCGGCCCTGTCCGCCTTCATGGGTATTACCGAGCCTGCCATCTTTGGTGTGAACCTGCGCTTCTTTAAGCCCTTCATCGCCGGCTGCATCGGCGGCGGTTGCGGTGCCCTGGTCTGCGCACTCACCTCGCTTGCTGCTTCCGGCACCGGCGTTACCGGCATCTTCGGTATCCTGCTGTGCCTGGCCCAGCCCGTGCAGTACGCGATCATGTTTGCGGTCGCCGCGCTGGTTTCCTTTGCCGTCTCGTTTGTCCTGTACAAGGACGAGCCCAAGGCTTCCGAGCAGGCCTAAGAGCTTTTGATTGAGGGGCGCCCGCGGGTTGTATGCTCGCGGGCGTTTCCCGTATCTGGTGTCGATTTCTGGCGCCTTGTTACTTTCGATCCGTTAGGACTTTGATATGTCTAATGCACTTGGCCGCGACCTTGCAAAGCTGGTTGCCGCTGTTGACACCGCCGCCTCTGAGTGCGGTCATGGCGCATATGGCCAGCACTTCCATATTATGCCGCCGGCGGGCTGGCTCAACGACCCCAATGGTCTTTGCCAAGCGGGCGGCGTGTTCCATGCCTATTTTCAGTATGCGCCGTTTGATGTCGAGGGTGGCGTCAAGATGTGGGGCCATGCCACAAGCCGCGATCTTATTACGTGGGACTACGTTGGCGCCCCGCTGCTGCCCGACGAGCCGTTCGATTGCCATGGCGTGTATTCGGGCTCCGCGCTTGCCGAGGACGGCCGCATTCGCGTACTGTACACAGGCAACGTTAAACTCTCCGATGCAGACGGCACGTACGACTACGTCAATACCGGCCGCCGCGCCGATACTGTTTATGTCGAGAGCGTTGATGGCCTTGCCGGTCGGGAGTTCAGCCAAAAGCGTGTGGTGCTGGCGTCCGAGGATTATTCCGAGGATTTGACCTGCCATGTGCGCGATCCCAAGGTGTGGCGCGATGATAATGGGCGTTACCACATGGTGCTGGGCGCGCGTCGTCGCGTGGATGGGCCGCATGTCGATAGTCGATTTTGCGCCATGCACGGCGAGGGTGCCGGGCGCGATGTGGGCGAGATCCTGGTGTATGGCTCGGCCGATATGCTGAGTTGGGAGCTCGAGAGCCGCGTGTCTACCCCCGAGCGCTTTGGCTTTATGTGGGAGTGCCCGGGGTATCTGGAGCTTGAGGCGGATGGCGGCGTGCCGGCAAGGTTTCTGTCTTTCTCTCCCCAGGGGCTCGAGGGCGGTCGTTGGGACCGCGGTAACGTGTATGCAGCGGGCTACATGCCTGTAACGGGCGACATTACGGGTGGCAATGACGCTTATGAGCTGGGCGAGTTTCGCCTGTGGGACGCCGGTTTTGACTTCTATGCTCCGCAGGAGTTCACGGCCGAGGACGGTCGCCACATTCTGATCGGCTGGATGGGCATGCCCGATGAGCCGACCTATGGCAACGCGCCCACCGTGGCGTGCGGCTGGCAGCACTGTATGACGGTGCCGCGTGAGCTTACAGCCGGTGCTGGCGGCGTGGTGCTGCAACAGCCGGCGCGCGAGATTGAGCACCATTATGCCTCGGTGCGTGTGGGGGCGGGCTCGTTGGAGGTTGCCGGCGATACCTGCTTTGATGTTGTTGTCGACGGTGTCGACGGCGCGTTTGCCGCGACCGTAGATGGCGAGCTGAAACTGGTGTTTGTGCCCGCCGAGGGCAAGCTTCCCGCGCGCTTTGAGATGCGATATACCGATGAAGGTCGCGCTTCTGCCGGCTGCGGTCGTACCGTGCGCTGGGAGCCCGTCGACGAGGTGCGCAACGTGCGCATTGTTGGCGATGTCTCGTCGGTCGAGGTGTTTGTGAACGATGGCTCGCTCGTGTTTTCGACGCGCATCTATCCCGAGGCCTATGGCGTGACCGTTGACACTCCGGGTGCGAACGTGACCTACCACGCGCTCAACATCTAGGCGATTCGTCGCATATCGGCGCTATACTGCAGCCGTTGCCCACGATGCGGGGAACACCCGCATCGTGGGTTTTTGCTTATGAAGGGGCGGTGCCTTGTGGATGTACAGCAGCTAGAAGAGGCTTGGGCTTTGAGAGCCGGCGCGCGTGAGGTGCGGTTGCTTGCGGCCTCGCATGTGCCAGCAGCGCTGTCGCAGCTGGGGATTGTGTGTCCCGGCGATCGTCTGGTTGCCTTTGCGGACGACTTTGCCGATGCGTTTGCGCGCGGCTTTGATGGCTGCGACGTCGCGCTGGTGGGCTCGACGTCCGCCGAGGCGTTTGCTGCGGCGTCCGGTGGCTTTGCCGGCTCGTTTGACGCTGAGGGTCCGCACCTGTGGTGGTTCGTCAACTCCATCGGCGGGTTTGGTCTGCGTGTGCCTGATCTTCGTGCGCTGGGTCGGGCGGCGCGTGAGGCCCATGCGCTGCTGGTTGTGGACAACACCGTGGCGTCAGCTTTTGGCTGCGATTCGCTGCGGCTGGGTTCTGCGCTGTCGCTCGAGGCGCTCGATCGCGTATGCGCCGGTGATGCTCCGCGCAAGTTGGTTGCCGTATCGGTCGCGCGCTCGCAGCTCAAGCGCCATCGCGTGGATGCCGCGGCCGAGTGCGCGCATGCCCTGCTTGAGGGCTGTGGCTTGGCCAAGTTTGAATTGACTGCTGACGAGGCCGGTGTGCTGGAGCGGGGACTGGACTCGCTCGACGTCCGCATGCAGGCGCATTTCGATCGCGCCCGTGCGCTGGCCGAGTATCTGGCCGCCAACGAGATGGTGCGCAGTGTGCGCTATCCCGGGCTGAGCTCGCATCCCGACCATGTGGTTGCAACGGGAATCCTCGAGCACGGCTTTGGCCCGGCAGTTGAGTTTGACCTTATCGAGCGCAGTGCGGGTGATTTCTTCGATGCTTTGCCGGGGGAGTTTCGTACATCGCCCGCCGGCGGCGCAACGACGCGCCTCTCGGCCACGCGCGGCAAGCAGGGGAGCACCATCCACCTCTTCGCCGGCACCGACAACCCCCTGGTCGTAGCGTCCGCCCTAGATAACGCCCTCCGCAACTAGCTAAATCATCCTCGACTCCATAAGTTGCGGTGAAATAGGGATTGATTTACGGCTTTAACCGCATAAACAGCCCCTATTTCACCGCAACTTATGAGAAGGGGTTGTGTGGCTATAAGGCCCCGTCCCAAATTGGCTACTTTGGTTGATGCTGGCGATGAGGTCGTTCGCTTTTGTGGCGATGACGTTGTTGATGTCGGTCTGCAGCTCCTCGTAGACCGCTATGGCTCGCTCGCCGGCGGGGGTGAGGGTGGATCCGCGGGCGCCGTCGCGCTCGATGAGCTTGCAGCCCAGCTGACCTTCTGCCTCGTTTACAATGCGCCAGGCCTTGGAATACGCCATGCCCATGCTCTTGGCGGCTCGGTTGAGCGAGTGCTCGCGGGCGATACCCTGCAGCAGCAAGACGCAGCCGTGGCCGAAGACGCCCGGCAAATCCTTGTCGCACGCTTGAATGACCAACTTTGCCGTCGTCTTGTACTCCATGTGCTCCACGTCTCCCCGCTAAAGTGTTTGCTGGGCAAACGCAAAGCCTGCGTCAAACCCTCGTGTGCTCTTCTTAAATCATGCATTGTAGCAGTCAAAGTGCGTTAAGATACTTCCCCAGTATTGGGCGCCCAAGGTTGGGCTGGGTCCTACGAGGCCTGCAGCCGACCGGTCGCATGGAAAAAGGAGAAACATGGCTACGTTCTTTCCCGGTGAGTCCCACACGTTTTCGGAGTATCTGCTGGTCCCTGGTTACTCGTCCTCGCAGTGCATCCCCAACAACGTCTCTCTTAAGACGCCGCTAACCCGCTTTAAGCGCGGTGAGAAGCCGGCAATCACCCTGAACATCCCCATGGTTTCCGCCATCATGCAGTCCGTCTCGGGCGTCGATATGGGTGTCGCGCTCGCTACCGAGGGTGGCCTGTCCTTCATTTACGGTTCTCAGAGTGCCGAGTCCGAGGCCGCTATGGTCAAGGCCGTCAAGGATCACAAGGCCGGCTTCGTTCAGTCCGATTCCACGCTGACCCCCGACATGACCATGGAGCAGGTCATCGAGCTCAAGGAGAAGACCGGTCACTCCACCATGCCGGTCACCGACGACGGCACTCCCAAGGGTAAGCTCCTGGGCATCGTCACCAGCCGTGACTATCGCCCCAGTCGCGATGACCACCAGACGAAGGTCTCCGAGTTCATGACCCCGCGTGAGCAGCTCATCGTGGGCGACAAGAACATCAGCCTCAAGGTTGCCAACGACGTCATCTGGGACAACAAGCTCAACGCCCTGCCCATCGTCGACGACAACGATCACCTCATGGGCATTGTCTTCCGCAAGGACTACGACAGCCACAAGACCAACCCCAACGAGCTGCTCGATGGCGACAAGCGCTACATGGTCGGCGCCGGTATCAACACCCGCGACTATGCCGAGCGCGTGCCGCTGCTCATCGAGGCCGGCGCCGATGTCCTGTGCATCGACTCCTCCGAGGGCTTCAGCGAGTGGCAGAAGCGCACCATCGAGTGGATTCGCGCCAACTACGGCGAGGACGTCAAGGTCGGTGCCGGCAACGTCGTCGACGCCGAGGGCTTCCGCTTCCTGGCCGACTGCGGTGCCGACTTCATCAAGGTCGGTATCGGCGGCGGCTCCATCTGCATCACCCGTGAGACCAAGGGCATCGGCCGTGGCCAGGCTACCGCGCTGATCGACGTCTGCCGCGCTCGCGACGAGTACTACGAGGAGACCGGTGTCTACGTGCCCGTGTGCTCCGACGGCGGTATCGTCTACGACTACCACATGACGCTCGCCCTGGCCATGGGTGCCGACTTTATGATGCTGGGCCGCTACTTCGCTCGCTTTGACGAGAGCCCGACCGAGCGCGTCAACGTCAACGGCCAGTACATGAAGGAGTACTGGGGCGAGGGTTCTGCGCGTGCCCGCAACTGGCAGCGCTACGACCTGGGCGGCGCTGCGAAGCTCAGCTTCGTCGAGGGCGTCGACTCCTACGTTCCCTACGCCGGCTCCCTCAAGGACGGCGTGGGCGGCACGCTCTACAAGGTCAAGTCCACGATGTGCAACTGCGGCGCTCTCTCGATCCCCGAGCTCCAGGAAAAGGCACGCCTGACCCTGGTCAGCTCCACCTCCATCGTCGAAGGCGGCGCTCACGACGTAGTCGTGAAGGACTCCCAGCAAAGCGTCAGCTACCGCTAAGCGGCTTTCCCAAGCACCGCACCTTGCCGTTCAAACCGTCGCTCGCGTACCAAAGTACGCGGCGCTCCTCTTTCACGGCAATCTGCGGCACCTGGAAAACCCGATCATGCTTGGGCGGGTAACAATTAGCGGTTGATTCACAACCACGTTATTTAGATAAAGCGAGATGCCTGCAAGTCGCAGGCATCTCGCTTGTCGTATTTGCTATCATCAGTCAAGTTAACCTTAGGGTCGGTCGGCTTAGCTTTGTTTGCTACAAGTTCCGCACGCAAAGAAGAGCACTTAATGTGCTCTTCGTCTTGCGCAGGACTGTCCGCAGTAGCGAATAAAGCTAAGCCGACCGACCCCAGCTAAGATTAAAGGAGCTGATATGTGCGATTGCACAGATCATAAGGACGAGATTCCTGTCTACGACGCGCAGGCCATTGAGTCCCGGTGGATGAAGGCCTGGGAGGACTCCAACCTCTTTGCCGTCGACACCGACGACAGCAAGCCCAAGAAGTACGTGCTCGAGATGTTCCCGTATCCGTCGGGCGACCTGCACATGGGCCACGCGCGCAACTATACCATCGGCGATGCCATGGCCCGTCAGGCCCGCATGCGCGGCTATGACGTGCTGCATCCCATTGGCTTTGATGCCTTTGGCCTGCCCGCCGAGAACGCCGCTATTAAGCACAACACGCAGGCTGCCGCCTGGACGTATAAGAACATGGACCAGGCGCTCGCCACGATGAAGCGCATGGGTTTCTCCTATGATCTGGATCGCATGGTCAAGACCTGCAGCCCCGACTACTACCGCTGGGGCCAGTGGATCTTTGAGAAGATGTGGGAAAAGGGCCTGGTCTATCGCAAGAAGAACCCGGTCAACTGGTGCCCCACCTGCAAGACCGTTCTGGCCAACGAGCAGGTCACCGAGGGCAAGTGCTGGCGTTGCGGCACCGAGCCCGAGAAGCGCGACCTTGAGCAGTGGTACTACAAGATCACCGAGTACTCTCAGGAGCTGCTCGACGATCTGGAGAAGCTCCCCGGCTGGCCCGAGCGCGTCAAGCAGATGCAGGCTAACTGGATCGGTCGCTCCGAGGGCGCCGAGGTCGACTTTACCCTGTGCGACCAGGATGGCGAGCCCATCGAGGGCGATGAGGGCAAGATCACCGTCTTCACCACGCGTGCCGATACCCTTTTTGGCGTCTCCTTCTTTGTCCTGGCTCCCGAGTACGCCGGCCTGCACGAGCTCGTCGAGGGTACGGAGTACGAGGAGGCCGTCACCAAGATCGTCGAGGACTCCAAGCATATCTCTGCCGTCGAGCGTGCCCAAGGCACCCTCGAGAAGCACGGTGCCTTCACGGGCCGCTATGTGGTAAACCCCGTCAACGGCGAGAAGGTCCCCGTGTGGGTTGCCGATTATGTCGTTGCCGACTACGGTACCGGTGCCGTCATGGCCGTTCCCTGTGGCGACCAGCGCGACTTTGAGTTTGCCCGTAAGTACGACCTGCCGATCGTGCCGATCATCCTGGACGATGAGGATCGCGCTGCCGTCGAGGCCAGCGGCGAGACCATCGATACCTTCCATGCCGAGACCGTCGACTGGGATTGCGCCCACGCTGCCGAGGGCACGCTCGTCCAGTCCGGCAAGTACACCGGAATGCGCGGCGGCAAGCACTCCGAGGGCGAGGCTGCGATCGTGGCCGACCTCGAGGCCATGGGCTGTGGTCGTCGCAAGGTCGAGTTCCGTCTGCGCGACTGGCTCATTTCCCGTCAGCGCTATTGGGGCAACCCCATCCCGGCCATCCACTGCGAGCACTGCGGCATCGTGCCCGTGCCCGAGGATCAGCTGCCGGTGACGCTGCCCGAGAACCTGGACCTGGGCGCTGGCGAAACCCTTGCCGAGTGCAAGGAGTTCTACGAGACCACCTGCCCGGTCTGCGGCCGCCCGGCCAAGCGCGAGACCGATACCATGGACACCTTTACCTGCTCCAGCTGGTATTACCTGCGCTATACCGATCCGCACAACACTGAGCTGCCCTTCTCCCGTGAGGCTGCCGACCGTTGGATGCCCGTCGATAACTACATCGGCGGCATCGAGCACGCTATTTTGCACCTGCTCTACAGCCGCTTCTTTACCAAGGCACTGCGCGACCTGGGCCTGCTGAGCGTGGACGAGCCCTTCACCAACCTGCTGTGCCAGGGCATGGTCAAGGACGAGAACGGCGACACCATGTCCAAGTCCAAGGGCAACGTCGTGCCCCCGAGCTCGGTCATCGAGCCTTACGGTGCCGACACCATGCGTCTGGCGATCCTGTTTATCGCCCCGCCCGAGAAGGACTTCGACTGGGATCCCAAGGCCGTCGAGGGCGCTAACCGCTTTATCAAGCGCGCCTGGCGTATCGTTTGGCAGCTCGTCCAGTCCGGCGATGCCAACGTGGCCTTCGACAAGTCCGCGCTCGATGAGGTTGCGATGAAGCTCTATCGCGAGCGTCACCGCACCATCGCCAAGTGCACCGAGGACTTCGATCGCGGCCAGTTCAACACCGCAATCTCGGCCGTCATGGAGCTCGTCAACGCGGCGAGCGCCTACCTCAACGCCACCGAGGGTACCGCCCGCGACAAGGCGCTGTGCTACGGCGTGGCCAAGGACATCGTGAGCGTCCTTGCCCCCATCTGCCCGTTCTGGGCCGACGAGCTGTGGCACGAGGCGCTCGGCTGCGAGGGCAACGCCTATACCGCTGCCTGGCCCGAGTTCGACCTGGCCGAGTCCATCGAGGACACGGTGCAGATCGTGGTCCAGGTGCTCGGCAAGGTCCGCGGCCGCGTCGACGTTGCCCGCGATGCCTCCAATGAGGATATGCAGGCTGCCGCCGAGGCCGCCGTCGCCAAGTGGCTCGAGGGCAAGACAGTCGTCAAGGCCATCTGCGTGCCCGGCAAGCTGGTCAACCTGGTGGTCAAGTAAGCACTGCGCGCTTAACTGACGCATAAAAGACGAGGGGCGATCCGGTTGGGTCGTCCCTCGTTTTGCATGTACCTGCCTAGGTGCCTTCGGCCAATTGTCCTATTCTTGTGGAGAAGCTGTGCGCACGCTGACCTGCAGATTCGTACTGTGCTTGCACGTTTCCGCAGCTATTGGTATAGTTTGCTTGCAAATGAAGTTGTAATTGAAAGAAGTGGGGTTTCGGCCCCGCTTCTTTTTTGTATGGATGGAGGTGCCGCAATGGTCAAGACCAAGACCGAGCAGGCGATCATCGACGCGCTCGAGGCCGTCGCTCCCCAGCACGATGTCGACATCGTCGACGTCGAGCTCGTGGGTGCCACCAAGGCCCCCTGCGTGCGCGTGCGTATCGAGGGTGCCGAGGGTCAGAGCCTTTCGCTCAACGACGTCACGGCCAACACCAAGTGGGTCGGCGATGTGATTGAGGAGCTCGATCCCATCTCTTCGAGCTATACGCTCGAGGTGTCGAGCCCGGGTATGGCGCGCCCGCTGCGCCGCCCGTGCGACTTTGCCCGCTTTGTGGGCGAGAACTGCGAGCTCACCTCCACCGCCACCGAGGGCCGTCGCAAGTACGCCGGCAAGATTGCCGCCGCCACCGAGACGAACGTGACCCTCGAGCTCGAGGACGGCGAGTCAGTCACCCTCGATTTCTCTAATGTTAAAAAGTGCAAGTTGAAGCCCACCTACGACTTCAAGCCCGCGAAGGAAGGAAAGTAAGATGGCAGCATCCGACATGATGTCCGCCCTGATGGAGCTTTGCCAGGAGAAGCACATCGACCAGCTCTACCTGATCGACCGCCTGGAGCAGTCGCTCGCCAAGAGCTATGCCGAGATCCTGCATCTTGAGTGGGGTGCCAAGGTGACCATCGACCGCACCACCGGCAAGATCTACGTCTACCGCCTGGAGCCGATCGACGATTCCATGGACGAGGAAGGCAACTTCACCGAGTTTGAGGAGATCGACGTCACCCCCAAGAACACGAGCCGCATCGCCGCCCAGCACGCCAAGGCCGAGATCAACGCCATCGTGCGTAACTCCGCCCGCGAGCAGATCTACGAGGAGTTCTCCGGCCGCATCGGTGACCTCATCAGCGGTACCGTGCTGCAGTCCACGCCCGACTTCACGATCGTCAAGATCCGCGAGGGCGTCGAGGCCGAGCTTCCGCACTTCGACCAGCGTCGTTACGAGAACGAGCGCAACGAGCGTCCGATGGGCGAGCGCTACCTGCACAACCAGCACATCAAGGCCGTGATCATCGACGTTCGCGACCCCAACTCCAACCTGCAGCCGGTTCGTGGCGAGCACAGCCGTCCGCCGATTGTCATCTCCCGTACCCACCCCGAGCTCATGCGTCGTCTGTTTGAGCAGGAGGTGCCCGAGATCTATGAGGGCACCGTCCAGATCAAGTCGATCGCCCGCGAGCCCGGCCAGCGCTCCAAGGTTGCCGTCCACTCGCTCGACGACCGTCTGGATCCCGTGGGCGCCTGCGTCGGCCCCAAGGGCAGCCGTGTTCGCGCTGTCGTGGGCGAGCTCCGTGGCGAGCGCGTCGACGTCATCCTGTGGGATGCCGATCCTGCCGTCTACGTTGCCAACGCCCTGTCGCCCGCTAAGGTCACCCGCGCCCTCATCGACGAGGAGAAGGCTTACGCCGGCGTCATCGTGCCCGACGACCAGCTGTCCCTCGCCATCGGCAAGGAGGGCCAGAACGCCCGCCTCGCTGCGCGCCTGACCGGCTGGCACATCGACATTAAGTCCGAGACCCTTGCCGCCGACATCCTCAAGAACGTTCCCGTTCACGAGGAGCCCGCCGCCGACCTGATCGGTGATGAGGAGGACGAGGACGTCCGCCGCTGCGAGTATGTGTCCGAGGACGGCATCCAGTGCCGCAACCAGGCTCGTCCCGGCTCCCGTTTCTGCGGTGTCCACGACACCGACGCCTTCGATGATGCGGAGGACCTGATCTAGCGCGCGGTCGCGCCGGGTGGGTCCCGGCGCGTCTCCCACGCTCGTTCAGTCTCTAGGCACCCAAGGTGCCAGAAAGGGTAGGTGAAGTCATATGGCAAAAGTCCGTGTGTCCACCCTGGCCAAAGAGTTCGGCATGACCTCCAAGGAACTGATGGGTCATCTCGCCGATATGAAGATTCCCGCTAAGTCCGCTTCCTCCACCTTGGAGGACGCCTATGTCGCCATGGTCCGCAAGCAGCTCGCCTCGGTGATCGAGGCCCGCGCTCAGGAAGTCGAGGCCGCCAAGCAGGCCGAGGAGCAGGCAGCTGCCGCCGAGGAGGCCGCTCCGGAAGCTCCCGCCGCCGAATAA
>ENA-ORUG01000706-ORUG01000706.1-human-gut-metagenome-genome-assembly--contig:-NODE-706-length-35568-cov-5.712303_pt1 | contig 35568 bp, 24 predicted proteins | sample MGYA00242079_ERZ509207 | MGnify/ENA primary metagenome ERZ509207 (study PRJEB26280, sample SAMEA2338780) | human gut metagenome | biome: human gut; feature: human-associated habitat; material: faeces...
CGGCGGCGTCGCCGGGGGCTGAGGTGCGTCGCTCGGGGAAGCGCTCGGCCATGGTGTCCATGGCGGCTTCGAACGCGTCTGCCACGCCAGTAAACTGCTCGTCCAAGCCCTCGACCTCAACGGCCTCGGTGGGAGCGGCGGCAAGCTCGTCAGAGAGCTCGAGCTTGGTCTGGTTCATCTTGAGCCAACCCCAAGTGGCAGCCGGCATCGCATTGACCTGCTCAAGGGTGGTAGCAGCGGTGTTGGTGGTCTGTTTCATTATCCGATCGCTCCTTCCATCTCGAGCTTGATCAGGTTGTTCATCTCGACGGCATACTCCAACGGCAGCTCCTTGGAGACCGGGTTGGCAAAGCCGTTGACGATCATGGTGCGGGCCTCTTCCTCCGAGATGCCGCGGCTCATCAGGTAGAACACCTTGTCGTCACCGATGCGGCCGATGGTGGCCTCGTGGCCGATGTCGACGTTCTTGGCGCGGATGTCCATGGCGGGGATGGTGTCGGAGCGGCTCTGGTCGTCGAGCATGAGCGACTGGCAGCTTACGGTTGCCTTGGAGCCCTCGGCCTTAGGCGTGGCTACGATAGAGCTGCGGAACGTCTGGATGCCGCCGCTCTTGGAGATGCCCTTGGTCTCGACCGTTGCCGAGGTCTCGGGCGCGTTGAGCACGACCTTGCAGCCGGTGTCGAGGTTCTGACCGGCGCCGGCAAAGGTGATGCCGGTAAAGCTCGACCGGGCGCGGCGGCCGTTGAGCACGCTCATGGGGTAGAGGTAGCCCACGTGGCTGCCGAAGGAGCCGCTGATCCACTCGATGTCGCCGTCCTCGTCCACGCGCGCACGCTTGGTGTTGAGGTTGTACATGTTCTTGGACCAGTTCTCGATGGTCGAGTAGCGCAGGTGTGCGCGTTTGCCCACAAAGAGCTCCACAGCGCCGGCGTGGAGGTTTGCCACGTTGTACTTGGGCGCGGAGCAACCCTCAATGAAGTGCAGGTCGGCATCGTCCTCGACGATGATGAGCGTGTGCTCAAACTGGCCGGCGCCCTTGGCGTTAAGGCGGAAGTAGCTCTGCAGCGGAAAATCGAGCTTGGTGCCCTTGGGCACGTAGACAAACGAGCCGCCCGACCACACGGCGCCGTGCAGGGCCGCAAACTTGTGGTCGGTGGGCGGGATGAGCGTCATAAACTTCTCGTGGATGAGCGGCTCCCACTGCGGGTCGTGCAGGGCCTCCTCGATGCCGGAGTAGACGATGCCCATCTTGGACGCCGTGTCCTGCATGTTGTGGTAGACGAGCTCGGAGTCGTACTGCGCGCCGACGCCCGCCAGGTAGCTGCGCTCGGCGTCGGGGATGCCCAGGCGCTCAAAGGTGTTCTTGATGTCGTCGGGCACCGACTCCCAGTCGTGCTTTTGGTCGGTGTTGGGCTTGACGTAGGTGACGATGTTATCCATGTCCAGGCCCTCGATGGAGGGGCCCCACGTCGGATCCGGGAAGCGGTTGAAGATTTCGAGGGACTTTAAGCGCAGGTCGAGCATCCACTGCGGCTCGTCCTTTTTGGCGCTGATCTCGCGCACGATGTCGGGCGTGATGCCGGCGTCGAGGCGCTCGAATCCCTCCTCGCCATAGGTGAAGTCGTAGAGGCTGCGGTCGATGTCCGCGACCTCGGTGCGGTTCTTGGTCATTGCGTCGCCCCTTTACGCCTGCTGCTCGGCAGCGGCAGACTCGGCCTGGGCGCGCTGCTCGGCGGCCTCGCGCTCGAAGGTCTCAAAGCCGTTCTTGTCGATCCAGGGGATGAGCGAGGCGTCGTCCTCGCGCACGATGTGGCCCTTGACCATAACGTGGACGCGGTCGACATCCAGGTGCTCCAGGATGCGCGTGTTGTGTGTGATGATGAGCATGGAGCCGTCGCAGCTCTTGCGGTAGGCGTCCATGCCGTGGCTGACGGTGGACAGGGCGTCGACGTCCAGGCCGGAGTCGGTTTCGTCCAAGATGGCGAGCTTGGGCTGCAGCAGCAGGAGCTGGAGCATCTCGACCTTCTTCTTCTCGCCGCCCGAGAAGCCCACGCCCAGCTCGCGGTTGAGGTAGGCGGTGTCCATGTTGAGCTCGGCCGCGAGCTCCTTAACGCGACGGCGGAACTCCTTGCCCTTCATCTCCAGGCCGGGGCGGCCGGCGATGCTGGCGCGCAAAAAGCTCGACAGCGGCACGCCCGGAATCTCGACCGGGGCCTGGAAGCTCAGGAACAGGCCGGCGCGCGAACGCTTGTCGGTGGTGAGCTCGGTGATGTCCTGGCCGTCAAAGACGATGCGGCCGTCGTTGACGGTATAGACGGGGTCGCCCATGACCAGGTGGCCGAGGGTGGACTTGCCGGCGCCATTGGGTCCCATCAGCACGTGGGTCTCGCCGGCGGCGACGTTGAGGTTGACGTTGTGGAGGATGGTCTTCTCGTCCACGGAGGCGGTCAGACCTTCGATGGAAAGCAGCGGATTTGCGCTCATGCTGTCCCTCTCTGTATATGGTGTACTCATAGGTGTACTAAACCCTAGGAATCTTCTCGGAATAAAGTTACTATGGGTTCGGCGTTAGTCAAGGGAAAACCCGACTAATCCACTCGACTTTTCAAATTCTGGGACAAAATAACCTGTTGTGTTTGTCCCACTTACTTAAGATTTGGGACAAACAAACCTGGTTATGTTGTCCCAGATGCGATGGGAGGGTAGGTATGCTCATTTCTTCCAAGGGCCGCTATGCCCTCCGGCTGATGATCTATATCGCGGCGCTCGGTGACGCCGAGGGCAAGATTGCTCTGCGCGAGGTTGCCGACCGCGAGCATATCTCGCAAAAGTATCTGGAGCAGCTGGTTCGTCCGCTTATGAAGGCGGGCCTGCTTAAGAGCGTGCGCGGCAAGGGCGGCGGCTACATGATGGCCAAGGACCCGGCCGAGGTGCGTGCTGGCGACATCCTGCGCGCTGTCGAGGGCAGCACGGCGCCCGTGGCGTGCGACGGCATCGACAACAGCTGCACCCGCAGCGATCTTTGCTCGACCGTCAAGTTTTGGCGTGGTCTGGATGACGTGATCGAAAAGTACGTCGACGGCGTGACGTTGGCCGACCTGGCCGCCGTCCCCGAGATCAACTTCGACATTAAGCTGTAGGTTGACCGCAATTCCTTAAGAATTCGCGGAGGGTTGTTGCCGTTTACCGAGGGGTTGTTGTGTAACAACGGGCGAGCTGCAATACTTATTTTTATCTTTGCAAACTGAACTTTAACTACACCAATGCAGGGAGGATCTTATGCAGCCCAAGCATTCTGCTATTGTCGCGGGCCTGACGCTGGCGCTTTCGTTTGGCGCCGTTTCCGCGCCGGCACCCGCTGCTGCCGAGGAGCCCACGCCGGGCGTTGCCTCGGATGCCACCGATATCGATAAGGGTCTCTACACCCAGCAGTCCTTCTCGGGCGTGCTGAGGTCGGTCCAGGGCGTTTCGTTTGTCAACGTGACTCCTGAGATGAAGTACTTTACCAAGTACGAGAGCCATGGCAACTATAACCAGGGCTTTTCGTATGGTGACGGCTACAACGCGCTGGGCTATTACCAGTTCGACCGTCGTTGGTCGCTCATTCCGTTTATGAAGCAGGTCTACAACTACAGCCCCGAAAAATACAGCATGCTCAAGGATGCGATTGATCGCGGCAGCGAGATTTCCAACACGAGCAATGCCATGTACGAGAACGGCCAGCTCACCGAGTTGGGCCATATCGCTCAGGATGCCTTCCAAGGTGCGTATAACACCGATCCTGTTGAGTTCTCAGCACTTCAAGATGCCTATGCGTACAACTCGTACTATGCGGTGACCGAGGCGTGGCTCAAGAGCGGCCTGGGTATTGATATTTCAGGCCGCGCCGATTGCGTCAAGGGCATGGTGTGGAGCATTACCAACATGTGCGGCACCGGTGGCTGCAGGGACTTTTTCCGCTGGGCGAATCTTTCCAACGATATGTCCGACCGCGAGTTTGTGACGGCGCTTTCCAATAGTGTGGTCAACAATGTCGCCACTAAGTTTTCGAGTCAGCCCCAGTATCATGAGGGCTGGAAGAATCGTTATAAGAATGAGCTGAAGGACTGCTTGGCTTATATCGCCGAGGACGAGGCAGCCGCTGCGACGCCCGTGCAGCCCGAGCCTACGCCGGCGCCCTCGCCGACACCTGATTCGAATGACGACTCGAGTGACGATGCCAACGATGACAGGATGGATGCGCCCTCGACCGATGCTGACGGTAATGGCTCTGCTGGTGGCACTACCAACGACGGCTCTACCCCGAACGGCTCCAATTTGAACGGCTCTGCTGCGGGCGATTCGCCTTCAAGCTCTGCCAGCAATACGGACAGCGACGCTTCTGGTTCGGCTGGCGCTGACACCTCTAACTCATCTACCGGCTCGAGCGATTCGTCCGTTGACACCGGCTCTAACAACGGCTCCGGCTCTGACGCAGCCCCTGATTCCGATGCTTCCAAGGACGACTCGAATAAGGCGCCGGACGCTCCCGTTGCTTCGCCGGACAAGAAGCCTTCTTTCTCCGTGCAGCTTGGTTCTACGCTGGGCTCTTCGCTGATGGCTGGCGTCAATAATGGCTCGACTCAGAACAAGGACAACTCTGATCAGGCTTCCACGGAAAAGACCGAAGCCGTAAAGGGCGACTCCAAGGATAAGGCTTCCGAGAAGATCGAATCCGATAAGGGTTCTAGCTCTGATGAGAAGGGCGACAAGTCCGGTCAGAAGAAGGACGAGAGCAAGACCGAGGGCGAAAAGAAACAGTCCGAAGACGACGACAAGAGCGGTGCTGACAACCAGGTCCAGGAGCAAAATGACTCCAAAACGGTGACCACCACGACCACGACGACTACAACTACCAAGTCCTCGGGTGGCAACATGCCCAAGACGGGCGATCTGATTGTGATGGCGAGCCTTGCCAGTGCAAGCTTGGCCACGCTGGGCGCTACGTCTATCGTAAGTGGTAAGCATAAGCTCGATCAGCAGAAGAAGGCTTCTGGGGAGGACGGCTCGGAGGAGTAGCCTCTTGGTTGCTAGATAACTAAAGAGTTGGGACGGGGTCCGGTGCGAATGCATCGGGCCCCGTTTTGTTGTGCAACGATTAGTTATGCCCCCTCACACCTCTTGTTGCTACCGTTGCCCGATATGTTCGCGCGGCGTCGTCGGTACGCGCGAGGCGGTCATTACAATTGGCATCGTGCAGCGATTTAGGGGGAACGTTTTGGTGTCTGAACAGGCAAATGTTGATTGTGCTGCTGGCTTTGGCGTGCGCTTGATCGGCTGTGCCGACGATGCGGTTTTGCCCATTGGCATGCACGACTATGCGGAGGCCCTTGGTTGTTGCATGCTGGTTGACAAGACCATGTTTATTGCCGATGTGTTGGACTGCGACGCGTCCGTTGTGGTGTGCTGTCGACCCGAGGGTTTTGGCAAGAGCATGAACTTGTCGATGCTCAGGGCTTTTCTGGAGCGTCCAGCGGTCGGTCGCTCTGGTCAGCGTTTGTTTGCCGATGCTCAGATTTGGGATGCGAACGGCGGGCGCTATCGGGATGAGTACGCTTGCTATCCGGTGATATCGCTGGATTTTTCTGGCGCTGCGAGGCGTGGCGCCGCTATTGCCGACGTCGTGCGCGATGCTCTTTCGGACGAGTGCGCCCGCCTGCTGGCGCTTTTGGAGGCTCCGGATTTAGCTCGAGACAAGGTGCGTCACATCGAACGTGTTGCGCGTGGCGCGGCGAGCGAGGACGAGGTCGCCTCGGTGCTCGGTGTGCTCATTGAGCTGCTGGAGATGGCCTGCGATGAGCAGGTTGTATTGCTCGTTGATGGGTACGATGCGGCGTGGTCTCGCCGTGCGAGCGCGAGGGACGCTTCCGACGCCGATCCGGCAGAACTACTTGACCGTGTGCTGTTCGACGCCATTGCCACTGCGCGTGATTCGTTGCGGCTGACGTGTCTGATGGGGGAGCGTCCCAGTCCTGCCGAAGTGGCGCTTTCTTCGCGCGGCTGCTCGTATTGTCTGACGACGCCGCTGTCGGCGTGGTGTGACCGATGTTTCGGTTTTTCGGATGCCGAGGTCGAGGCTCTGCTGAATCATGCTGGGCGCGAGGAATACCTGGATGATGCGCGTGAATGGCTCGAGGGATATCGGTTTGGTAGGGCCTATTGCTCGAGTCCAGCGCGTGTGATCGGTTTTCTGGACCGAGGCTGCACGGCGCCTGTGCGCGCCGATCTGTATGAATATGCCGATTGCCTGAGTAGGGTAGTTGCCGGGTGGAATCTCGACCGCCTTTCGGTCTTGTTTGATTTGCTCGAGGCCCATGGGTGCGCTGAGGTCCCGCTTTGTTTGGGCACTGCAGAGCCAGATGTCTCGCCTGACGATGGCATGTGGACAGCGCTGTATCTGTCCGGTTTTCTCACGACGGATATGACTGAGGAGCCAGAGCATGGCGATCGCCTCCGTGCTTTGCGATTGCCCAATAACGAGCTTCGCCAGGCCTTGCGTCTAGTGATTATTGAGTGGTTTGAGTGCGCTGCAGAAGACATTCGAGACGTCGATGTGTTTCGCGACGGGCTGTGCCATGGGAACGAGGATACCGTGAGGCGGGCGCTAAGCCGCATCTTGGGAGATGCGGGAATCGGCGAGACCGACCCAGATACGCCGCTGCCATATCACCTACTCTTGCAAGGACTCTGCTTTGGATTGCCGGGCTATGCCAATCCTGCTTCGAGGCGAAAGTGTGGCGCGGATCGCTGGGACATCCAGGTTTTTCCTACGGGCGCCGTGTTCGACATAGCCGATACGATCGGTATGCTCGATGAACGTCCGCTGATAACGACCAACATGATGTATGACCCCGGTGTGGATGCGCTGGGCCTGGAATTGCTGGCCGTGCAGGCGCTGCTCGACATAGAGCGCGACGGCATCGACGAAATCCGTGTGCCGCGACCCGGCGTTGGCCGCGTGCGCTGGGGGTTCGGGTTTGATGGACGGCATGTGGCTACGGTGTGCCAGCGGCTTTAAGCGCCGAGGTGTTTTCGGCTCCGTTACTCGGTGTCCTTCATGGGCGGCATGGGCTTCCAGTTGGGGTCCTTGACGATCTTGCGGGCGTCCTTCATGCCGCGGCGCAGTGCCGGAATGCCGGTCTTAAAGCACTTATCGACCGCAGCCAGGCGAATGAATTCCTTGCAGAAGGTCGCGGCATTGCCCAGGCGGAACAGCATGGGGTGGTAGTCACCGTAGATCTGCATATAGCGAGCGAGGAAGCCTCGGTTGCGCATGATGTAGTAGCGGTTGGTGTCGCTCGTGGAGTTGAGCTGGCGTTTGCCGGCGATGTCCCAGTTAGAGACGGCGCGGGCGCGCTTGAGCACCACGTCGGCAACAACGGCGGCGGGGAAGTGCTGGCTGGCCACGTAGCCGTAGCAGGCATCGTCGCCGTAGATAAAGAATCGCGCATCGGGCAGGCCGATCTTGTCGACCACGCGGCGCGAGAACATGCCGCCCTCAAAGCACAGCTGGTTCATGGCGCGATAACCCTCTGGACCCAAGTCCCACTTGGCGACTGGGTTGGGAATGCCGAGCGAAAGGATGAGTTGGTATTGCCAAAAGAAGGCGCCGCCGTCAAAGTCCAGGCGCGAACCCTGGATGACATCGTAGCGGTCGGTCCACTTGGCAAGACGCTCGATGCCTTCGGGTATGACGAGCACGTCGTCGTCCATCACCCAGAACCATTGAGCGTCCAGGTCGTAGGCGCATTTAGTGCCGGCGGAGAAGCCGCCCGCACCGCCGCCGTTTTCGAGCTGCGGGGCGTAGATGACACGGTCGGTGCCGCCCTGCGCGTCAGGCTGCTCGGTGTCGATGCCCCACAGGTTGGCCAGGCGCTCGTTGAATGCGGTGCACATGGCCTCGGTCTCGCGCGAATTCTCGTTATCGACAATCACGATGCGCCAGGGCGCGGCCGTGAGCTCGGTCATAGAGTCGAACAAGTTGGCCAGGAGTTCCTGGCGCTTGTACGTAACGACGACGATGGCGAGCTTATCGATGGGGGTGGGAAGGGTTGAAGGCATGGGGCAATATATCCTTTCACGCGCGGCGGGCGAACGCAGCGCGGAAGCTATCGAATACGTCCTTGGGACTGTCTTATTGTAAAGGCTCGGCGCACCTTGGCGGCAAGCTTTGAATAAAACGCAGGAACCTGCCACGGGTGTAGCGGCTTTAGCGTCTGACGGCAGCGTGTCTATTGCCGCTTGAGCTGGCGAGCGATAAGGCTTCTAACTGCATCGATGTTGAGGAGCGCTAAGGCAAAGATGATGCTAATGACGGTGCCCGTGATAATACATATAGCTGCCGGGCTGTTTTGGCTGACCAGTATGTTTGCGAGCAACGTATTGAAGACGGGACGCCACAGGCTATTGGTGAGCGACTGCATCACATAGAAACCGAGCGTGGCGGTCGATAAGGTGACGATGGCACCTGCAGTCCGCGAATTGCCTGAGGCACTGCGTCGGGTAGCCGCAAAGAGCAGGGAGGCGGCAGCGAGGGCAAACGAGATCAGCGAGGTCGATTTGTAGGAAAGGATTGTCATCGCCGTGAGGTTGTCAGTGAAGGAGAGTGCTCCTTCCAGGATGATGGTGAGCACTAAAACCGTTACGAGCGAGCGCATGCCCAAGGCGGCCGCCCTGTCCGAATCCATGGCGTCGGTTACGTCGCGGAGCAGTCCGCCGATCAAAAACGCGATAACGTACGTGACGGCGCTCATGAGCTTCTGCAGCCAAGAAAACTCGCCGGCGCTTGTCGCACTCATGGCGGCCAAATACCCGTTAACAACGAATACGAGGATGCCAACGGCGATGACCGTCGCCGTGTAGCTCTTCTTAGAGAGTCGGCTCTTGGCCAGCCCAAACAGCGGCGCCATGAAGACCGTGGCGGCATAGACCCAGATAAACTCAAGGCCTAGCGTGTACCAGTAGTGCGTGTTGAGGGTAACATCGGGAATGGGAGAGACGACCGTGGACCATGCGAGCGCCACGAGGCAATAAAACGTAGTGGGCAAGATGACCTTGCCGAGGCGCTGCGCCGTCCGTTGCATTTGCGACTTCCACGTTGCTCCACCGTCCCAAGCACGCGCGGCCGAAGCGATGAGAAAATAGCCCGAGATCATAAAGAAGACCTCGTTGGCCCAGCAGCCAAGCAGGTTAATAAAACCGAGCACGCCGGAATAGGGGGACATCGCAAGTGGGGTATATTCCACGGCGCCGACGCAGGCGGCTTGGAAGGTCCACTGAAAGGTGTGGAACACCGCGATGCCGGCGACCGCGACCAAGCGCAAGGCTTCGATGGATATGTTACGTGCGGCTTTGGGCTGCATGACGTCCTTTCTTATCGGTTTGCCTCTGCGAGCTCCATAGATTATATAAACGCCCGCTGGCGCGCTGGCCCTTTGATACCATGAAACGACAGGTATTTCCTAAGGAGCACATTTGTCTACTAACGCCTCTGGCAGCCCTGTTCTGTCGCTGCTTATTCCCATTTACAATGTTCAGCGCTACCTGCGCGAGTGCCTCGATTCCGCCCTGGCGCAGACGCTCAAGGATGTTGAGATCATCTGCATTAACGACGGGTCGACCGACAACTCGCCGGCGATTATTCGCGAGTATATGGAGCGCGATAGGCGCGTCAAGATGATCGACAAGGCCAACAGCGGCTACGGCGACTCGATGAACCGCGGTCTGGAGATGGCGCGTGGCAAGTACGTAGGCATCTTGGAGTCCGATGACTTTATGGTGCCCGACGCACTCGAAAAGCTTGTCTCGGCCGCCGATAGCAATAATGCCGACTTTGCGAAGGCGAACTTTGATTTCTACTGGTCTAAGCCCGAGGAGCGCCGTTCGCTGCACGAGATGTTTAGACCTCGGGATTGCGGCAAGCCGGTGCATCCGAGCGATACGACGCAGTTCTTTAAGCAAAAGCCGTCGATTTGGTCGGCCGTGTACCGTCGCGATTTTCTTGAGCGCAACGGCATTACGTTTCTGCCGACTCCGGGGGCATCCTTTCAGGACACGTCATTCGCCTTTAAGGTGATCGCGTGCGCCGATAAGGCCGTTTACCTGCATGATGCTGTGTTGTCGTATCGCCAGGATAACGAGAATTCCTCGGTCAATTCTTCTGCCAAGGTTTTTTGCGTCAATGCCGAGTATGCCGAGATTGAGCGTTGGATTCGAGAGGATTATGCCCGTGACCACGCAAGTGATGACGTTGCGCGCATGCTCAAGTTCAATCAGCTCATTAAGTACGATTCGTATATGTGGAACTACGTGCGCCTGGCGCCCGAGTTCTATAAGGAGTTCCTGGTTCAAATGGCCAAGGAGTTCCAAGCGGCCTTGGACGCGGGGGAGTTTTCGCTTGACGATCTCAAGCCGTGGAAGCGCGCAAATCTCGCTGCCATCCTCAAAGATCCTGAGGGCTGGGTTGACGAGCATCCGAGTTTTGCGACGGATGGTGCCTTGGGGCGTGCTAAGTATTACGCCTCGGTTGGAGGCCCAGGCGTGGTTGCTGCTTTCCTCATCGAATCGCTGAGGGGGTAGGTCGGCATGGGAGAGGCCTCTCGTCCTAAAGCTACCATTGTCGTCCCCGTTTACAACTCTGCGCGCTCCATTCGGCGATGCCTCGATTCGCTGCTGGCCCAGTCCGAGCGCTCGATTCAGGTTGTCTGCGTCAACGACGGTTCGACTGATGTTTCGTTGAACGCGTTGCGCCAGATCGCGCAGGCCGACGATCACGTACTGGTGATTGACCAGGAAAACGCGGGCGTCTCGTGTGCTCGAAATGCTGGTATCGATGCCGCCGAGGGCGAGACCGTCTTTTTTGTGGACGCCGACGATTACATCGATGCCCAGACGGTCGAGCGCGTGCTGCATGCCATGGAGTCTGCAGATGCCGAGGCTGCCGTTTTTGGCGGTGTCTGTGAACCCGCCGATGCTGCCCCCAAACGCGTCCAGCAACTCATGAGCCCCAAAGCTGGTACCTTCGGTGCCCGTGATCCCCAACTGCTGTTCCATTCGAATGCGCAGCCCTATGCCTGCCGTGCGGCTTTTTCGCGCGAGCTGCTCAATCGCGAAGGCATTCGCTTCGCCCCCGGTTTGGCTTTGGGCGAGGACGTCGTCTTCCAATTTGCGGCTTATGCGCTTGCCCGCAAGACCGTCGTCATGCCGGACAAGTTCTACCACTACGTGATGGAGAGTGAATCGGCGACGCACGAGTTCAACAGTGCCGATGCTCGCGCCAAAAAGCTTGACGCCCACATGAGGATGCTCGAGGAGGTCTTGGAGGACTGGGCGGCCTACGGTCTTTTGGACCTGTGCCCCGGCGAGCTGATAACTTGGTTTTTAGACCTAATTGTGTTCGATCTGGCGCGCTTGGATGCCGATGGTTTCCATCGCGTGGCGGCTCGCGTCAACATGGATCTCACGACGTTTTTGGGAACGGAGTGGGCGGATATGCCTGCTAAGGGCGCCGTTCGCCGTGTTGCCCACAAGCTCGTTGCGGCGACCTCGGGCGTTTCGATGGCAGACGCCACGCTGTTCTATCTTTCGACTCGCGGTCTCAAAGCCTGCCTGGAGCGCTTTATCTAATTCCAAGCGCTGTCGCCCGCCGTAACTCGGCTGCTAAAATAACCCTGTTACACGCTATTCAACAGGAGGTTCTCTTGCAGAACTCTGATACCCCTAAAGTTTCGCTGCTTGTCCCCATTTGCAATGTTGAGCGCTACTTGCGCGAGTGCCTCGATTCCGCCGTGGCGCAGACACTAAAGGCCATCGAGATCATCTGCATCAACGATGGCTCTACCGATAGCTCGGCGGATATCATCCGCGAGTACATGGAGCGCGATGCGCGCGTCAAGATGATCGACAAAGCCAACAGCGGCTACGGCGACTCGATGAACCGCGGCCTGGAGATGGCGCGCGGTGAGTACGTGGGCATTCTTGAGTCCGACGACTTTATGTTTGAGGATTCGCTCCAAAAGCTGGTTGCCAAGGCAGACGCCGAGCACGCCGATGTGGTGAAGGGCGACTTCTATCTGTATTGGTCCACGCCCAGCGAGCGCCGTGAGCTGTTTGGGATCATCGACGAGTATATGACGGGCGCCGCGTATCGCCCCGTCGATCGCCCGGGCATCTTCTACCGCAAACCTTCCATTTGGTCGGCTATCTATCGGCGCGAGTTCCTCAACGACAATCAGATTCGGTTCCTTCCCACGCCGGGCGCCTCGTATCAGGATGCGGGTTTTAACTTTAAGGTTTGGGCATGCGCCGAGCGTGCAGCGTTTATCGCGGACCCCATTTTGTGCTATCGCCAGGATAACGAGAAGAGCTCAGTTAATTCGCCCAACAAGGTATTTTGCGTGTGCGACGAATACGCCGAGATGCAGCGCTTTTTGGATGAACGTCCCGAGCTCAAGGCTCAGCTCAAGGGCATTTTAATGCGCATGAAGGTCGATACGTACCGTTGGAATGATGAGCGTCTGGTCGATGAGCTGCGCGAACAGTTTTGGCAGAAGGCCTCGCCCGAGCTCAAGGCCGATTGGGATGCTGGTCGCTTTGACCTGTCGCTGTTCGACCCGCGTGGCGAGACCGACTTGCGCCTGATGGTCAAGTCGCCCCGCGCCTATATCGATTCGCGCTTTGACTTTAAGAAGCCGGGCAAGCTCAATACGTTTAAACATTACTTTAAGATCGGTGGTCTGCCGCTGGTCTGGCGCGTGCTGACGTATCAGCGCACCTACGGCGACAACCCGCACCCTGATGACGTTCCGGCCGCACAGTAGGAGCGAGTGACTATGGCTACCCCCAAGATTTCCGTTGTCGTTCCCATCTATAAAGTGGAGGAGTGCCTGGCCTGGTGCCTGGATTCCCTGCTTGCGCAGAACATGACCGATTGGGAAGGCGTGCTGGTCAACGATGGCTCGCCGGACGGTTCGCGCGATATTGCGGCCGCTTATTGCGAAAAGGATGCGCGCTTTACGCTGGTCGATAAGGAGAACGGTGGCCTGTCGAGCGCCCGCAATGCGGGCATCGCTGCGTCCACGGCGCCTATCGTTGCGTTTTTGGATTCAGACGACCGTTTTACGCCCGATGCATGCCGCGTGATCGTCGATGCCTTTGAGCGCGAGGGTTGCGACGTGTTGACCTTTGGTGCGAACCCGTATCCGCTGGAGGCGGGGTATCCGTGGCTTAATCGGGTTCTGAGTCCGCGGGACGTTTCTTTTCATGGATATAGTTTCGAATTACTGTTTAAAGAGGATTCGCGTCCCTTTGTGTGGCGGACTGCCTGTAGCCGGGATTTTCTGGCGGATAACGCTATTCAGTTCGATGAATCTATTATCTATGGTGAAGATCAGGTTTTCGAAATGGCGATATATGGTCGTTCGCGAAAGACAACGCTAATTTCGAACAAATTGTACGACTACCGTGTGGCGCGCAAGGGCTCGCTCATGGACACCATGCGCTACGATGACGAAACGCGTCTTTTGGAGCACGTAAAGATTTATTCCGCGGTGTTAGCCGACTGGCATCGCGATGACCTTGACGTACGGCATGCCGATGACCTGGCATACTTTCTGTGTGATTTGGTGCTGTACGATGCAATCAGGTTGCTGGGCACGGACTGCGGAGAAGTATTCGATGCTGTATCTACGGTGCTCGCTGGTTCCGCTGTGGGGAGCGATGCCGCGCTTACGCAATGTGCTTCTTCTGTTGCTGCTATGGTGCGCGCAGCGCTTGCCAACAAGGCGCCCAGCGCCCGTGCGTGCAGGAGGCTCATGTTCGATTACGACGTTTTGAGGTCTGGGTTCCTTCGGGCGTGCAAACGCATGGCCGCGAATATCCTGGGAAAGAGAGATGTGTAGATCGGAGCGGCCATGTCTGTTGTCTAGTTAAACCATCGTCGTCGTTGCGTTTTGCTTGTTGCTGTGGCCTGCCCGCGCGTTTTGCTGGGTGGGCCTTCTTGTCTCGGGTAGAGCGGTGCCCTTTCTACATTTGAATGCGAATGCTAATGCGGCTAGTCAAATATATATTTCGGTTTCAGACTTGAAAACGCTTGAATTCACCAGTTGCTAGTTTAAAAATAACATATAGATTCCGCCGGATTCGTGGAAAGGATGTTCTATGAAAGACGTTCGAAGGAGATGGCGCGGGCTAAAGGCTTTCGGTTTGGCCGCATTTGCAACTGCCTGCCTTACTTGCGCTCCATTGACCGCAAAAGCAGGACTTATTGGCGGTGTTGGAGGGGGTAGCGCCTCGGTAGACGAGCCCACGGAATGGTGCGTTGGCGATAACCGTCCGATTTCTTACTGGGGATATGACGGTTGGAACGGCACTCAAAATGAACAGATGTCTGGTCCTCTTACGCGGTATAGCGTCGAGTGCAATGCTGGGGGGACTGCTCACAGAGATTTTCTAGTAGGCTTAAGCTCTATCGATAAGAGCGCTTCGCGGACCGATCCTTCTGGAGTTACATCACGTCCCGCAGGTACATACTATTTCAACAAAGATGGTTTAATGCAGTCCGGACTCGTTCGGTGCGAGGACGGCAACCTTCGCTATTTCGATCCCGAAACTGGCGCCATGGTCACGAACCAGTGGCATAACGAATACGAAGCTGTCTGGTACTATTTTGGCGCTGACGGGACCGCGGTGTCGGGCTGGCAGTCTATCGGTGGGGACAAGTATTACTTCTATCCCGAAAACCATGATATGGCATACGGCCGAGTTCAGATTGACGGCAAGAACTACTTCCTGAACACCCCTGGTGCCAACGCCGATGGCCGCATGCAGCATAGTGGCTGGTTCTACGACTCCATCTACGGAAAGTGGTCCTATGCGACCTCCGACGGTGAGCTATTGACCGGTTGGCATAATCTCGGCGGGGCTTGGTACTATTTCAACGAATCTGGGGTCATGCTGACTGGCTGGATCAACGATTCGGGTACCTGGTACTACACTAATGCCTCCGGTGCGATGGTCACTGGCTGGCTCAACATCGGCGGTACGTGGTTCTACCTCGACGGCTCGGGCGCCATGGTCGCTAACAGCTGGCGCAGCCTCGGCGGCTCCTGGTACTGGTTCGGCGACTCCGGTGCAATGGCCACTGGCTGGTTCTTGGCAGGCGGCTCTTGGTACTATGCGAGCGGTTCGGGCGCCATGGCAACCGGCTGGCTCAGCAATGGCGGCACGTGGTATTGGCTCGGAGGTTCGGGCGCTATGGCCTCTAACTCTTGGGCTAACGTTGGTGGAGTTTGGTACTGGTTCGACGATTCCGGCGCGATGGCCACCGGCTGGCGTCAGGTCGGCGGCGCCTGGTACTACTTTAGCGGTTCCGGCGCTATGGCTCACGACGCCTGGGTCGGCGACTACTACCTCCAGTCTTCCGGTGCCATGGCTACGAATGCCTGGGTTGGCTCCTACTATGTCGGCGAGGACGGCAAGTGGATTCCGGGCTACGGTTTAGTTTGGTATAAGAACGGTAGCGATGTTTACCATACGCATAAGTGCCGTACCGTTGGTAAGGACGCAAAGGGCTATTCGCAGATCTCTATTCAGGAGGCCCAGAGGCGTGGCGCTTCACGAGAGTGCAAAAACTGCCAGCAAATTGGCTAGCACATTACTGAGCTAGTTTTGATTGAGGCCCCGTTGCCCTGAAGCGACGGGGCCGCTGCGTGATTGGATACCGTGCTGTTATGAAGAAATGGTCATTCGGAGTGCTGGCTTTTTCGGGCCTCATTTCTTTTGGGCTCCTTTTGGGTTCGCCCTCGATGTTATACGCCCTTGATTCGAATAACACTGACGAAGGTCCCGCATCTAACGTTGCTATTGCTTCTGTCGAGTCAGGCGTTGATGCTCAGCGCGAATCGACCTTCGCTGTCGAGCAGAACTCTCAGGTGGATAATGAGACCCCTTCCGAGGTTTCGAATCAAATTATTTGGCATCAGGGGTGGATATCACCCGAAGAAGGGGCTGGTTTTTGGCGTTGGGGCTTGTCCGACGGAACAATCGCTGTTTCTTCTTGGAGACATATAAACGGTAGCTGGTACTGGTTCGACGACGAAGGTCGAATGGCTCAGGATGGGTTGGTTCAAGTCGGGGGTGCGACGTATGCCTTCTCCTCTTCGGGCGCAATGCGTGTCGGCTGGTACCTAGATTCTACGGGCTCCACTTCTGCTTGGCGTTATTTCTCCGGTTCTGGCGCCATGGTAAAAGGCTGGCTTTCAGACGGCAGCAACTGGTATTGGCTGGATGATGAGGGCAAGATGGTCCACGATGCGATGCTGCAGATTGGGGGAGCCACGTATGGATTCTCTTCTTCTGGTGCAATGCTTATCGGATGGCATCTTGATGCTTCTGTCTGGCATTGTTTTTCCGGCTCTGGCGCTCTGGTAAAGGGCTGGCTCTCGGATGGGGGTCGTTGGTACTGGCTTGATCCTGCAGACGGTTCTATGGCCACCGGGCTGAATGAATGCAATGGCACCTCTTATATCTTTAACAGTTCAGGGGCCATGCTATCCTCCCAGTGGGCACTTATTGACAACAACTGGTATTACGCTGACTCCAACGGCTTACTGCATGGAGGTTGGTTACTTCTAGGGAATTCTTGGTATTACCTGGATCCAGGAAGCCATATTATGCTCACGGGCTTTGTGCAAGTGGGCTCGTCCACCTATTTCCTTACGAGCTCAGGTGCCATGGCAACAGGCTGGGCACTTGCTGATGGTACTTGGTATTACGCCGCATCAAACGGAGCTATTCAACGAGGGCGATGGATAAAGTCCGGAAGCGCCTGGTATTACCTTGATGATGTATCCGGCGCAATGCGTACTGGTGAATTTGCGGTAGGAAGCAAGCGCTATTTTTCTTATGATTCCGGTGCAATGGCATCTTCGTGCTGGATCAACTTGAACGATGGTATGGCATGGGCGAATTCGTCTGGAGCACTGAGCGAGCCGTTGCCTACTTCATCTGATGGATCTCCTGTAGTCGCTGATCGTACTGACTCGTCTTCATTGCCAGGTGTGATTCATATTGGAGATGCGGTTTTCTATGCGGATGCGAATGGTGTCGTTAACGTGGCGTCTGGTTGGATTATGTCGAAAGACGCTTCTGACGAAAGTGGCAATACTTGGTACTACGCATCTTCCAATGGTGTCCTTAAGTCTGGTTGGCAATATGTCAACGGTGCGTGGTATTGGATGGACCCTTCCACATTCAAGATGAAAACTGGATGGCTTAATGACGGCGGTACGTGGTACTGGCTCCAGCCTTCGGGTGCCATGTTTGCTAACGGGTGGCTGAAAATCGATGGCGTTGACTATTACTTCAATGCAAGTGGTGCATGGTTGAATACGTCTGGTTCTGTTTTGGGGGTCAATAGGTCCAGCCTGGTCAATTGGCTTATGAGCCACGAAAACGACGGCTATTACCGTGGAACACGCTACGACACGCATCTCAGCCAGGAAACGTGCATGTACCCAAAGGGTGATCCGCGTTGGGACGGTTATACGGGCATGAATTGTGGTGGATTTGTATCGCATGCATATATGAAGGCGGGCGGGAATTTAGCTCCCATTGCCGCCGAGCAGAGCCATTCCCCTTGGAGTGGAGGTCCCGGAAGGGGCGGCTGCGTAAACGCTTATCGTTGGTACGGCTACGCTATCGATACGTGTGCGAACGTGACTTATTTCAACTCTATTGATGAGTTGTTACGTAGTGGTTTGGCTCGTAAGGGGGACATTGTGTTCTTCAATCCTTACAACCCATATGCGGACGATAGCCACATTGGCTTTTTCTGGGGCAATTCGCCGAGCGAAAATTTGTTCTGGCATAGTGATGGTTATGGAAATCGCATCTCCGGTTTGACTGCTTTGGGCCCATCGAAAGTAATCTTGATTCGTTAGAATTCCGCGTTGTAGGGGACTCTCTGGGTCCCCTACCTTTTTGACATCTGGTTTGAAAGCTAACTGATGTCGGCATTCTTTGGGGCTAAGAGTAGGGACTAGGAGTCCTTGGTTTCACCCTGCTGGGAAGTTCTTGTTTACATTGTGGTATTGCGTGCAGTTATTTGTCGTCCTAGATGGCATCTTGTCCAGTTGGATGTTCGGAAATCTTTCACAGCCATGCTGTAAGCTAAACGCAAAAAAGAACGAATGACGAGGTTTACATGAGCAAACATCTTAAGTTATTTTCGGCATTGTTGGTGCTGATGGTCCTTGCGCCCATTTCTGTGTTTGTTTTCCCCTCGAACGCGGAAGCTGCGCGGTCCCTAGTTGAGAATTCCTGGCGTTATGAGGATGGGCAATTGGTCGCAGAGGATGCTTCTTCCGAAGAAGATGGAATAGCCTTATTGTCCATGGACATTCTTCCCGATGGGGCTACGGCGCAGGGCATCGATGTCAGTGAGCATCAAGGACGTATTGACTGGAATGCTGTTAAGGCTTCTGGTATCGATTTCGCTATTCTGCGTGTTGGATTTGGCGCTCCATCTTGGGGCGGTCGAGTTGACTATCAATTTAATCGAAATATTTCTGAGTGCGAGCGACTCGGAATTCCCTACGGCGTCTATATCTATTCATATGCTTTTGATAATCAGCAGGCAGCTGATGAGGCATCAATGGTGATCAATTGCCTTTCTGGGCATAATCCAAGATTGCCGGTGTATTACGATCTTGAGGATAACTCGATAATTGCAAATGGACGTCAAACCGGAATTGCATCGAGGGCGCAGGTTTTTTGTAATAGGATTTCTGCCGCAGGATATGAGCCTGGTATTTATGCAAATTTAAATTGGTTTAACAACATTTTGACTGACTCTGTATTTAAGAGTAGCTCTTGGGATCATTGGATTGCTCAATATAACTCGCAATGTGACTATACCGGCAATTACAGTTTTTGGCAGTATAAGAGCAACGGAAAAGTCCCTGGAATCAACGGCAACGTTGATATGAACTACGCGTATGTTGATGTCTCCCTTTATCATTGGCAACTAATTGACAGCACCTGGTATTATGCAGCCTCCAACGGCAAGGCGTATACCGGATGGTTGTTTCAGAGTGGCACGTGGTACTGGCTTGAGCCCGACGCGGGCGGTGCCATGGCTACCGGCCTTCACGAGTGCAACGGCTCCCTGTACTGGTTTAATTCGTCCGGCGCGATGGCGACCGGGTGGGTCCTCGACGGCGGGACCTGGTACTACGCGACTGGCTCCGGCGCGCTGGCGCGCGGCCCCGTATCCGTCGGCGGCGTGCCCTACTGCTTCGACGCCCGGACGGGTGCCATGCTGACGGGCTACCAGACGGACGCGCAGGGCGTCCGCCGCTACTTCGGCAGCTGCGGCCCCCTTAACGGCTGGGGCTTCGTCGACGGCTCCTGGTACTGGTTCGCTGACGGTATCGCCTCGACCGGCTGGCTTTACACCGGCGGTTCCTGGTACTGGCTCGACCCCGACGCGGGCGGTGCCATGGTGACGGGCCTCCACGCGTGCAACGGCTCAGCGTACTGGTTCAGCGCCTCCGGCGCGATGGCGACCGGATGGGTCCTCGACGGCGGGACCTGGTACTACGCGACTGGCTCCGGCGCCCTCGCCTCCGGCTGGCTCAACCTAAACGGTACGTGGTACTGGCTCGATCCCTCGACGCACGCCATGGCTACGGGTGTCCAAACTATTGGATCATGTGAATACATATTTAATAGTTCCGGCAAGATGATGGCTAATTGCTGGTCAAACGGTGATGGGTCCTGGATGTATCATTCTTCATCCAGCGGTGCAATTGACCTTAAAGGCATCATGACCGATTCAGGAATCCAGCTGATTGACGATGGCGGGAATGTTAGAACGGGCTGGATTGAGAGTCAGGGTTCTCGATATTATTGTTCTGCTAATGGGATAGTTCTGACTGGATGGCAGCAAATAGCTGGGTCTTGGTATTACTTTAACTCGGATGGTCGAATGGCGACCGGCTGGCTTAACGATGGCAGTAACTGGTTCTGGCTAGATTCCTCTTCTGGCACAATGAAAACGGGATGGCTATCCCTTGGGGGCACATGGTATTACCTTGATGCCGCACGTGGGGGAGTAATGTTGAGCAACGGTTGGTATTGGATCGGCTCTACTGACTACAAGTTCAGTTCATCCGGCGCAATGGTTGGCGCTTGGGTCGATGTCCCGTGCTATTTGCAGTACCCGGAACTTCCTACTGGCTGTGAGTCGGTTGCCCTTACAAACTTGCTTAACTACTATGGTTTCGGTTTAGGTAAGACGATTATTGCGGATTATTACTTGCCCAAGGGAAGCAACGGCAACTTTGTTACCGCCTTTGATGGCAACCCAAGGCGTAGTAGCGGGGGTCTCATGGGATGCGTCGCCCCTGCGATTACTATTGCTGGTAATAACTTTCTGCGTGCTGCTGGAAGTGGCAAGCAGGCAAAAGACGTCTCTTTCTCGTCAATTTCTTCCATTAAGAACAGACTGACCTGTGGTCAACCTGTTGAGATGTGGAATACCGAGTGGGGAAGTTGGCCAGGAGGCCGTTATGCTGCGCGTTGGTATAACGGGCATTCCTATGGCCTGTGGGGCGGTAATCATGCCGTAGTCCTTAAAGGCTATGATGACGAGCAGGGAATTGTCTATCTTTCGGATTCGATTAACGGCAATGTTACGCGAAATGCCCAGGTGTTCTTCGGTACGTGGCAACAGATGGATAGCCAGGCCGTGGTAATTGAATAGCCATGATGTTAAAAAAAGGGAGAGCTCGATGAGCTCTCCCTTTTTTACTACATTTTTAATCAAGCTACGCTGTCCTATTACGTCCAAATAGTTCGTCCCAGTTACTAGCTGCCAAAACTGTTCCGCACACAATTACAACGCAGCAGATTACGGATGCCACGTCGGGAATTGTTCCAAGCAAGATCAGGCCAAAGACCACCGACCATGCCGAATAGGAGATATTCAGAGCCATCGCACGCGCTGCTCCGATTGCCGCAATGCCCTTGTAATAGAACAGATAGGATGCAGTTCCTGCGAGCCCGGCGAGTGCAATAATCAATGTGGGCATGCTCGGGATTGCGCCCAGCGTGAAATGCCATGCTCCGAAGAGGGGAAGTACAAGCACTCCATAAACAAGCGCACTTGTAGTTTCGCGGATTTGCAAAGCCGTTTCGTCATCAACGGCATCATCTTTCATTCCCCATGCGCACAGCACCGCTTCGGATCCCCATCCAATAACGGCAAGCACCGCGCCGAGTAAGCCGAGAGGGGCATTTGCAATCTCGCTTGATCCGGCCGATAGATAGCCCATCGTCATTACGCCGCAAAGGGCAACAAGAAGGGAAAGAATCTGACCTTTGCCCATTTTCTCCTTCAGCAGCACGAACGAAAGGAATGCTCCGACTGCGGGATAGAAGGCGGAGATAATTGCCGTGTAGGCTGCTCCGATATTATTAATCGCCAATACGTATCCGGTCATTCCGATAGGTCCACCGAGCAGCGCGCCGGCGATGACGACCTTGCCAGAACGAGTTTTAAGTGCAGCGAGCGTGTCTTTTAATCTGCCTCGAACTCCCATGTATCCAAAGAGCCAGATTGCGCAGAAGGCATCATGGAGAAAAGATCCCGCAATGGAGGCGCATGCAAGCGCTTCCGCCGATCCAATATAGGGCGCGAGCGCCAAGCCGATTCCAAGAATTACTGTATCAAGGCCCCAAAGAAGGCCGCTAAAAAAGCCGAATTTCATCGTTACTCACCTTTCCGATAGATCTCCAGTGCCTTTTTAAGGTATTTGGCACCGTAATTGAAGTAGATATAGAGCCACTCGCCCACGAAGTCACCTTCGGCTTCTTTCAGAAGAGACCAGAGGTACCAGCACCATCCTGCAAGGGCAATGTGCGCATAGTTATGCGCAACTTCGTTGTTTGTTGCCTTGCGCCCAAAATATGCATCAAGCGCGCGGTCGACTTCATCTTCGGAAAGCTCGCAGCAGACACTGCACGTTCCAAAATCGTTTGCGTAATCGCTCATGCCAGCATATTCCCAGTCAATGAGATAGTACTTGTCGTTCTCATCGATAAGAAAATTGAGGTAGAAGAAGTCATTGTGGCAAAGGCATTTTGGTGCATTATCGGCCTGTACAAAGCGCTCCAATTCATCGATTTCGGCGGACATTTCCCTGTAGCCTGGAATGTCGATGGGACCTTTTTCCAGAAGAAGTGATTCGTAGCGCTTCGCTTCGAGGTAGAAGTCAAATTCGGTTTCAACATTTGCACCACTCTCGTGAAGCGAACGACACATCTGCATCATTCGATTCATTTGGGCAGCATCATGCGGATCAGGCTGCTTTGCGTTGGGTACAAACTTCGAAATTTTCCAACCACGCTTTGGGTCCTCATGAATGAACGTGTCGTCAAGGCCGAGTTCCTTGGCTTTTTTAAGTGCGGCTACTTCTCCATTTCTGTTAATAAGCAGTTCGGTCCCGACTCCCGGATGGCGGTAAACGTACTCTCCGTCATTGGTTCTAAAGTGGCACGATAGATTCGTAAGACCTTGTTTAAGGGGATAAACGTCGTGAATCTCTGATTTGGAGCAGCCGAGCACTTGCTCGATGTTATCGAAAATATCGGAGTCAACGTTTTCGATAAAATGCGGATCAAAGGCACGCAGCTCATCAAGAGAATCGAATTCGTTGATCTCGCCCTCAGGATACTTCTTGATAACCATATCGAGCTCCTTGATGTGCTCGATATATAGATCTTCCCAAAGCTTGTCCGTTGTTTCGGGCTTGTTATATTCCGTTTCGAGAATCTGCTTAAATGTAACCGAGAAGGCTTTATCAAAGTAGACATGTCCGAGCATATACCAAGCATCGGAACCGCCAATCGTAACATTGGTGATTCTGTCCATTGGTCCGGTTTGAATGCACCATTCTTTGGTGGCGCCTTCAGCATATTGAGCAGAATAAAATGCTTTCCAAACATATGCTTCAAACGGATTGTTTAGAAGGTAATCATCGCTTGAACAAATATAGGTGTTGCCAAGCCGCTCTTTTACGCACATAAGCGATGCGTGGTTATTTTTGGATGCATATTCGTTGTTGACGACAATCGAAACGCCGAACTTGCTTTCGAGATAGAAGAAATACTCTTTTTTATAGCCGACAACGACGGTGATATTGCTGATACCTGCGTCTTGCAGCTGCCTAATCTGACGTTCGATGAGAATCTCACCACGTACCTTTAAAAGGCCTTTGGGCTTTTCATACGAAATGGGAGCAAAGCGGCTCGAAAGCCCCGCAGCCAATATCACTGCGTTTTCAACCTTATAGGGGTGAAGTGCTTCGTAACCGCTGTCGGTTAGGCTGTCCGATTCGAGAAGGCCTTCATTCGTAAGCTCTTTATTTGCTGCGTTTACCGATCCAAGTGAGAGGCCAGTGCGCTCGGCAACTTCTCGCTGGCTGGCATATGGGTTCTTTAGGTATTCGTACAGAACAGTAAAGTTACGCTTGGTCAGTTCCACAGCAGGCCTCCAACTAAGATGTTCATTGCTTAGGGAAAGAATAGAATGATTGAACGTTATGTTCAATATAATATATTTATCTACATAGACTGAACAGACAGTAACGAAAATCAATCCTGGAATGTGGATTAAAATAAATAAATGAGATATCTGGGAGGGTCGCTTATGTATCGATTCGAAAAGAAGGCCACGCTTGTTTGTGCTGCTGCGTCATTAATCACTGCTTGCTGCTTGCCCCTGAGTGCGAATGTCGCGTTTGCACAGGATTCCGTTGAGGCTCAGAGTATTGAGTCAAAAGCGGATTTTTCTTCTGTGGTTTCCGATGATTTGCAACCTGATAATTCTTCCGTCATAAAAGATGGCTGGCAACGAGACGAGTCGTCTGGAGTTTGGTATTACGGATAAAACGGTAAACACCAAACTGGCTGGCTGCAAAGCGGGGGCTATTGGTATTGGCTTGATCCAGCCAATGATGGTGCAATGCAGACAGGTTATTTCAATGTGACCGATGCTGGCGGATCGACTGCTTCGTTTTATGCGAATGACGGCAATGCCGCAACGCCTTTTGGCGCGCTATATCAGAACTGCTGGCTACGTAACTCAGATGGAAATTGGTTTTATGCCAATGCTGGAGGCGATTTAGCTGCTGGTTGGTTTTATCAAGACGGCACATGGTATTACCTGGATCCTGCTACCCATATAATGCAGGTTGGTTTTGTCGACCTCGGGAGCGGGAAATACTATTTAGATGCCACTGGTGCTATGAAAACCGGCTGGATTCTCGTTGACGGGAATTGGTACTGGGCTTATTCATCGGGTGCCCTTGCTTCGTCATGGCAAACGATAGGTGGGGCTCGCTATTATTTTGACCCACAGACGTTCATCATGTTTAAGGGTCGTCAAAAGATCGATGGAAGAACCTACATTTTTGGTGACTATGGCCTCGCAAATGGATGGTACAAAGACGGAGCAGATTGGTATTACTGCTCTAACGGTATTGCGGCCACTGGCTGGAAACTCGTTAACGGCGCTTGGTATTATCTCGACCCAGCCTCCGATGGTAAGATGTCCGTTGGGTATTTAGACCTTGGCAATGCAGCTTATTATTTAAAGCCTAACGGGGCTATGGCTGTTGGTTGGGCTCAGGTCGAGGACGGCTGGTATTTCGCCTCCCAATCTGGTGCACTTATTTCTGGCTGGTATAAAGAGGGCACGAGCTGGTATTACCTGGACCCTGTTAGCCATCTCATGAAAACGGGCTTATTTGAGGTGGGCGGCAACGATTGTTTTGCAAACCAGAGCGGTAGGCTTGTGGTTTCAAGCTGGGTTACCGTTAATGACGGCGTTCAAAGATACGCTAATGATAATGGATATCTTTGCAAGGATGTGATTCGCGAAAACGGCACTATCTTAAAAACCGCTGGAGCTGATGGTTGGCAGGTTGCGTCCGGCTGGGTTAATGTCGCAAATCTTAGGTTTTACGCTGAGCCCGGAACGGGTGCCATTCATCTTGGATGGCTGCAGATTGACGGCGATTGGTATTGGCTTGATGCCGATTCTGGCGTGATGAAGACCGGATGGGTTTTTACTGGCGGTGCATGGTATTACCTAAACGCTGACGGAAAAATGGCAACTGGTTGGAAATGCCTGAATGGAACATGGTATTACCTTGAGTCCAATGGAAGCATGCATGTTGGCTGGCTTAAAGATTCGGGTAAGTGGTATTGGTTAGACGGCAGCGGCGCTATGGCAACGGGCGCAAGGACCATCGATGGCGTTCGTCGAGTTTTCTGGAGCGATGGACAGTGCGACAAAGTTGGCTGGCAAAATCCATCCCAGTATCCTCAGGTCAGTTCTTGGACTGTTCGGCTGCCTAGCTATTGCACCGGATACTTTACCTATGTGACCCCTTCTCGCATTTCTGTCGAAGCAACGCGGGAAGATTGCGTGAACGCCTTTATCCAGCGCGCCTATGAGTATGTTGGTACGCAATATATTGAGCCTTGGTCTACTGCTCCCGGTGGAGCTGTTGATTGCTCTGGTTTTGTCTTGCAGTGCCTTTATGCTACTGGCATGGATATGGGTGTTTACAACCCTTATAACCATCGCTGGGATCCAAGCCAAACCTATAATTCCATGAATTGGTATCGAAGCAATATCTTTATGCCCGTGAGCACGAGTTCGATTCAACGCGGCGATGTGATTTATTACCGCGGTCATATTGCAATTGCACTTGGCGGCGGCTTGATGATTGATTCCTGGCCTCATCAAGGTGTCGGAATTCATCCTATTAACGCAAGGGGAAATGTAATCGGCGCAGCTCGTCCGTTTATTTAATAGATTCCCTGCAAGACAGTCGGTACCGGTTGGGGGCCTGAAATGAATGCTCGGATTGATCATCGAATTTGCTGGCGAGTAATTGGCTTGATGCTATTTTCCGCCTTACTCTCAGTTACAGCCCCCGCATTTTCTTGCACTGCTTATGCCGTGGAAGAGGGGGCGGAAAATGGTGTCGTAGAGCGCGACTCGACAGGAGGGCCGGGAGCATTGGTCGGTGGCGGTTGCTCTCAAGACTCCAGCGATTGTGCCGGCAAAACAACGGAAGATTCGAGCCTACAGGTTGTCGAAAGCCATGACCCGTCAACTACAGAACAACTATCTGGATGGCAATGGAACGGTTTGTCCTGGTATTACTATCTAGATGGCTGTCGTTTGACCGGAATTCAGAATATTGACGACTCGCTGTACTACTTGGACCCCGCTCGTGACGGCGCAATGAGCTGCGGCTGGATTTTTACTGAAAATAAATGGTATTACGCGGGTCCGTCAGGCGCTTTGGCAAGTGGCTGGCAGTTTATTGGAGACCAATGGTACTGGTTTGACTCCCTTAACAGCTGTTCTATGGCTACTGGTCGACGTGTTATTGATGGGCACCCTTATCTTCTTGGAACCTATGGACTGATTAATGGATGGTGCCTTGATAACGGTTTATGGTATTGGGGTAGCAATGGTGAAGTCTTAACCGGCTGGCTTCAAACTGGCAATAACTGGTATTGGCTTGATCCCGCCAATGATGGTGTTATGTCTAGAGGAATCGTTTCTGTCGGTTCGTCTCGTTACTATTTATCGGATTCCGGCGCAATGGCTGTTGGTTGGGCGTTTGATGGGACGGACTGGTATTACGCTGACGGTTCCGGCGCACTTGCATCGGGCTGGCGTTTGGTGAATGGCGTTTGGTATTGGCTCGATGTCGCAAATGACAATAGAATGGCTACCGGCTTTTTTGTCATCGGATCCAATCAATATCATTTTTCTTCAACGGGAGCGCTGTCACTCGGCTGGTTTATGAGCGATGGAGACTGGTATTACGCTGAGCCTTCTCATGCGTCGGGCATTGTAAAGACGGGATGGCTGAAGGACAATAGCCAATACTATTATCTCGATCCTGCCGCCGACGGTAAAATGCTGCTAGGTCATTTTTCTGTAAATGGGAAAAGCTATTATGCAAAAGCTTCAGGCGCTGTTGCTTGTCTTGAATGGGTAGATGTCCAGGACTCGGTCCAGGATGAGCCGTCTAAGGCTTTTGCTGGTTCTGATTGCTCATTGTGTGGAGCGTTGCGTAGTGGAAAGCTATTTACAACAAACGGTGATGGCGAATTAGCCGAAGCTCACGGGTTTGTGACGCTTGGAGGGTGCAAGTTCTATGCTGATCCAACCGATGGCTCCCCCAGCGCTGGATGGAAGAACGTTAACGGAAAATGGTACTTCTTTGATGAGACCGCTGGCTATGCACGATCTGGCTGGCTGTACAAGGATGGCTCCTGGTTCTATTTGGACCCATCTACCTACGTTATGAAAATCGGCTGGGTTGCCGTTAACGGATCTTGGTATTACTTGAATTCGTCTGGTTATATGCAAACAGGGTGGCTTAACCTGGGGGGTACCTGGTATTGGCTTGACGCTAGTGGCGCCATGGCTACTGGCTGGCGCGTTGTGGACGGATCCTGGAATTACTTCATGGCCAACGGCGCGTGGGTGTCAGACTATATGGATGCTAAGGCTCAAAGTTATTCAAGCAATACAAATTGGCTGATACTTGTCGATACATCACGTTGCGTTACGAGTATTTACACTGGATCCTGGAATAACTGGTCCTTAAACCGTCGATATGTATGTTCGACGGGAAAAGCTAGCACGCCTACGGTGATAGGGGAGTATCAAGTCTACGGTAAGGGATACTCCTTTGGGCATGGATATACTTGCTATTACTACACGCAGTTCTATGGTGATTACCTGTTCCATTCCTCGCCCTACTATGTTAACAGCAACCGCGTGATGGATCCCACGATGGGTGTTCCTTCCTCTGCAGGATGTGTTCGCCTCGAGATCAAGAATGCAAAATGGATTTACGATAACATTCCTTATGGAACGAAGGTTGTTACGTATTGATTATTTGGTTGATGTAACTACTTTCGCCTAATTGGCTTAACCGTTCGAGATCAGGTAAAATCTTATTATGAGAACGTGGCCCTAGCGCCCGTTTAATGAAGGGAATTCGTCCTAGAATCTGATATATGCACGACAACGCTTTAATGCGACAGAAAGAGTGAAATGTCGGGAAATCGCTATTTCAGTTTTATCAGTGCGGTTTGCATGCCATTAATTAATATCGTCCCCTTTTAAGCCCCACGGTTGCCTTCTCATTAAGCGAAGATTGTGTTGTTGAGGATGCTGATGTCTCTTTAGCTCAATCGGGGCAATAGGCATTTGTGTCATCGGATGGCGATCGCTTGGCTTTAGATTCAGCTGATTTCAAAGTGTTTATCGATTCGTCAACATATGAATACACCGGTGATACGATTTCTCCAGAGGTTTCGGTTTTTGTCGTTAACGGGTCTGCGCTGACAAGCGAAATCGATTATGAAGTTATTTATTTGAATAATATTGCGCCTGGCCGTGCCGCTATAAGTGTAAATGGACTAGGGGATTATGCTGGCATTTTCGCGCGGCTTTCGTTTCAAATTGTTCGTTCCCCTGACAATAGCATCGCTCTTCCTGGTTCTTGGGCCTATCAAAATGGCAAGTTGTGGTTGAGATATGAGGCCGATGGTTGGCCGTCAAACTGTTTTCTGACTATTGGGGGAGCGGAATATTATTTTGATTCCGAAGGCTACACAGCTACTGGCTGTAGATATCTGAGTGATGGATGGCACTTATTCTCTGAGTTCTGTGCACATTTGAAGGGCTGGGCTTCCACCGGCGGTTACTGGTTCTACCTTGACGAAACATCAGGTTCAATGAAGACCGGCTGGGTTTTAATTAATGGTAGTTGGTATTACCTGGACGGTTCTGGTGCTATGAAGACCGGATGGCTGCTCCTTGGCAATACTTGGTATTGGCTTGAGCCTTCTGGATTAATGGCTACAGGCTTTAAGCTTGTTAACGGCGTGTCGCACCATTTCTCTCAATCTGGATCCATGAACACTGGTTGGTTTGTTAACGATGGGACATGGTATTGCGCCAATGCCTCTGGAGCGATTCGTACAGGGTGTTTTTACTTCGATTCTAACTGGTATTTGCTTGATTCCAATAATAATGGCGCTATAATCGAAGGATTTCAGTCTGTAAATGGTAATTGCTACTATTTGGATTCGGATAGTGGCGGCGCATTAGAGTGCAACGCCTGGGTCTTCTCACAAGATGGATACGCATATTATGCGTGCAGCAGTGGCGCAATTGTATTAACGGGTGTCATGGACAGCGTGGGCGCAATTAGGCTCAACGACGCCGAAGGAAAGCCCCATAGTAGGCTGGTATTGGTCCTCCGCTGCTCAGACGTGGTTTTACGTAGGTCCAGACGGGGTGTTACAGCGCGGTTGGAAATTAATTGACGAGAGGTGGTATCACCTCGACAACGAGTCTGGCGTTATGAATACAGGCTGGTTCCGCGATGATGACGGGCTATGGTGTTACCTTATGTCGTCAGGTCTAATGGCAACTGGCTGGGATAGTATCGATAATGGCGAGTATTTCTTTAATGCTGCTGGTGCTTGGGTAGAGCCCGAGCGTTCTGCCCGTACTTCCTTTCAGTCTCAAATTGTTAGCCGCTGCTACAACATTCCTTCTCCTGGAGTGGGATTGTGTTTGGAGTGGGTTAGTGAGGTTTTTTATCCCGTGCTAGGGTCTTATCCCAACGGTGACGCATGCGACATATTTTGGAATTGGTGCCACAGTCGAGATATATCGAAGCTTAAGGTTGGAATGATTGATGCGGTTACTACTCATACACATACTAATGCGTAGGCTCGCTGGGGACACTTTGCTATTTACGTCGGTAACGGTATGGTTATGGATAACATCGGCTATATTAGGACGACATCACTGGCCTGGTGGCTGAACTACTATCACACTACTGCTATGCCTCAGTGGGGCTGGGTTTTAAATTCGCTCTTGGCATGAGATAGTCTCTGATCAGCGTGCGAAAATCGAACTCGAGGTAGTGTCGCGAAAGATGGTGTAATGGACGCTTTGGCCCCTGTGTCCAGAATCCGGAATCTATCGATATCCTAGGTCGAGTCCACCCTGTCGGCAAACTCAAGGCTGGATTCGACTATCTTCCTCTCCGAGAAGTTGCGCGAGCCGGACTATGTCTCGGCCTGGTCGCACATGACGGAGCCTACGAGCTTGAGCAGCGATTTCTCCGACGGGAAGACCAGCACCACGCGCGAGCGGCGCTTAATTTCCCTGTTGGCGCGCTCCTGCACGTTGTTGGTGCGCAGGCGCTTCCAGTGCGACGTCGGGAAGTCAAGGTACGCGAGCGCGTCGGGCTCTGCCTCCTCGAGCACCCTTTCCGCCCTCGGGCAGTACCCCTCCAACATCTCGCACGCTGCGTGGTACATGACCCCGGCGGTGGCGGCGTCCCCGGCGTGGAAGACCGACGAGATGATGCGCCCCACGGGGCGCCTCAGCTGCCAAGAGCCGACCTCACGTATGCAGTTGCGCACCAGGTGTACGGCGCATTGCTGCCAGGCCGCCTCCTGGAAGACCTCGCCTTCCTGCAGGCGCCGAGCACCTGCCTCCAGCCGGACTCGTCGCAGCCTATCGCCGTGACCACCGCGGTTGAAGCCATGCGGCTCCCGCGGCGGCACTTGACGTAGGTCGCGTCGAGCCAGATGTGGGGATGTAGTTTCGTCGTCTGTGTGGGAATGCCGTTCCACATCGTGTTCTGGAACGGCATGGGCGAGTCTAACATCTGGTGGCGCCGCGACGCCGGATGTTAGGATTAAAAAGTACCGAGGTCCATGTCGAGCCCGGTGGTCAAGCACGATATCGGCCGTGATGTTTCGCGATATTCAGCAATGCTCAAACGTGCAAATGCCCATCTTGAATTCAAATGAAAAATTCCAAGTTTAAAAGACAAAATGATTGAGATAAAAATTAGAAAGCCAATCGGCGGTGTCTTTTATGTCGAATCCTGCAGCCTGAGTATCGAAATAGGCTTTAGATCTTGTTGTGGCATCAGATTCGCCAAGAGCCCTAATGGCCTCAGTTGCCCATGTGGCGGTACCGCAAGATAGATCGAGGAACCTAGTCTGTTTACGAACTTTCACCATTTCAGATACTCCTGTTGATACGATACAAGGTAAACCGGAGCACTGTGCTTCCACGACAGCAAGTGGCAGGCCTTCGGAAATAGAGGGGAATATAAATACATCTATTGCACTCAGAATCTTTGAAACGTCATTTCTCACTCCAAGAAACCTCACTGAGTGTGCTATTCCAAGTTCCTCGACTTTCATTTTCAGGTGTTTTTCTAGTTCCCCTCGACCGCATATAAGGAGAATTGCGTTTGGCAATTTATCCGCAATGATTTTAAAAGACTCTAATAAGAAACGATGATTTTTAACCTCAGTTAATCTGCCCACGTGACCAAAGACTGGTGAGTCTGGACTGATACCTAGTTCAGCTCTGATATTGGAGCGAGATATTGGGTCAAAGCGTCCTTTTTGAATATCTATTCCGTTATTTATAATTTTAAAGTCTGCTCCTTGCGTGATTTTAGCGCCAAAACGATCGATGCCAGCTTGTTCGGAACATGCCATGAAGTAATTGGCTACAAATCGGACTGGGGCAGAGCAAGCTCTAAACGCAATCTCTGCGGGTGTTATCGGAAACTTCATTCGATGACTATGGGCAATCGTGTAAGCGCCATTGTGTTTGGCGATATTAAGGTAGATTGCGGCGGGCAGCCCTATATGTCCATGAACAATGCTGTAGTGATGATTTGAAAAAAACTCTCTACATTCCGCTTCGTAGTGAAAATAATTGAATATTTTGTATCTAGGAATGTAGTAAATCTTGCCGCCAAGTTCCTTGATTTCTGAGTCGAAATCGCATTCCCGTTTTTCGTTGACTAGAAAGTCGAATTGAATTCTACTTCTATCGATATTGCGGTAAAGGTTCATGACCAGCGTTTCGGCTCCGCCACGGTCCATTGCACCTATAACTTGTAATACTCGGATTGGTTCTGCGGTTGACTTCATTGGAATCTATTCCTCTATAGTTTCGTTTGGGATTTCTTGGGTTGTTTCGTTTCTTTTTAGAGCGTAGAACAAGTAACAAACGCCTAAACCACATGAAACTGCTCCTGCGATGCTTACTCCATTCATGCCCCAGTTGTTTATGCAAAATACTGATAAGGGGATAACGGAAATGAAGGCAATCAGATTACCAATAAGGTTGGCCTTGAAATCTCTAATAGTAATGAGAAGATCGCTGAAAAACCAAAGAAATGCTGTCATTATTGTTGAAATAAGAACAGGCTGTAGTAAGTAAACGTATGGTTCGATGGTATTTCCAAATACCAGCATGAGTAGCGGTTTGCCTAAGAACAATAGGGCAATGCAACACAGTGCGGCTACGGTTAAGATGGAAATTACTGTTCGAACAAGAAGATTGTCGAAAGCCTTGCGACCCTCATTGAAGTATTTCTTTGGAAAAATATCCAATAGCGGTACGTATAGGTACTGTGCTCCCATTTGGACGATGAGGGCGGGGGCTGCAATTGAGGAATAGATTCCCAAAGCTGCATCGCCGGAGACGCTTAGCAAGTATTGCTTGGGAATCGTAAATAGCGCGCTCGCAGCCACTGATGCAATGACGGCAGGCAGAGAGGTTTTAAGGAGATTTAGTGCCTTAACTATTCCAATACGCGCGCGAAAATCTTGAAATTGAGATGTTTTTTTGCGATCGAAAAACAGGAGAACGAGTGTTACACCTAGGGTCATTCCGATTATTGCCAGGTTTAGATTTTGAGTGGCAATAAATACAACTATAAAAGCTCCAATGGAAAAAGCGCCCTGCAGGATAAAAGACTTGCCAATGTAGTCCATACGACGATTGAGCTGATTTTCTCCGTGCAAGATATCAATTATTAGGCCAACAGCTTTATAAATGTAGTAAATAATAACCGTCGCTATTGAGTAGGCGGGGCATGTTATGACTGCATAGATCAGGCATGCAATGAAGGCCAGGGCTAGAGTAAACACCCTGAACCCCATATATTCGGAAAAAGAATACTGTCGGTTAATATCGGAGACTTGATATGTGCCAATTTTATAGTTTGCAAAAGTTCCGAACGTATTTACGACAGACGTCGCTAGTGAAAAAAGCCCTGCAGCATCAAAGCTCGTTGACAGTCTTACTACAAGAACCGTAATAAGCCACTGACAGCCAAGGTAGAACATCGACCCCAAGGAGTTCCAAAGCATATTTTTCTTTAGAGATAGTGGTTGGACAGTGTCGGTCACATCTACTCCTCGTCTTTTAGAAAAGCATTGGGAAAATGGACGGCTCGCTTATCCTCAGGCGGCACCTGCTTCCAGTTGCCGTATACCGTCGCAAGGTAGTCGTCAGGGTTTGCGGGGCATGGAAATGCTCTGCCTTCAAATGTTCCTGGTTTTGCGGGGAATATAGAGCTGCGTTTATAAATAATTCCTCCTCCGATGCAGTCAATGAGATAGGGTGACATTTCGGAGTTATGGGTTGAAAAGTCCCGTGCAATGGCATCGAGCTTTTCGTTCATTTTTTTAACGTTAAGATGCTTTGCAAAGGGGCAGACGAGTTTTTTAATCAGCACGATCATTCGCGTTGAGCCCGTATTGGTGTCGGCAACGGCGAAATTGCGCCATAAGTTATAAAAGCTATTGAGTTTAAGCGTCTTCTTCAGTTTTTTATCGTTTATTGAGTCCAGTGGTTCAAGAGGAAAAATGTCAATCCAGAGTCCAATGGAACGGCTAGGGCCAACAAATGTTTCGTATGCTGTCGTTTTTTTATCGACAAGCTTTGCAAACTGATAGATAGATGAATCGTCTCTATATGAAACAAGATCACAGCTTGATTTTAGTCCTTCAGAAAACAGATCAAAGAGGCGCTCGTAATCTTTTCTAGGCATGTGTACATCGATATCATCATCCCAAGGAATAAAGCCATTGTGCCGTTCGGCTCCAAGGGCAGTGCCGTATGCTAAACAATAAGTGAGGCCGTTGTCTTTACAAATGCGATCGAATTCGATCAATATTTCGTATTCAATTTGTTTAATCTGGTCTGCAGCTAGGCGTTTCATGGGGCTCCTTAAATAATCAATTATTTATCGAATGTATTATAGTTTGTAATTTAAGAAGAACTTGAATACGCTGAGTCTTTCAACCTTGTCCACAGTTTTTAATCGCTTGAGATTTGATTGGTTTTGCATGGCCGGTAGCTTTGTTTTATTTTCTGCGCTGTATCCACCTCATATGGGTGGCATTGAAAACTTCACCTACGGTTTGGCACACGCACTGGTTGATCGTGGCGATGAGGTGCTGGTGGTTACGAACGATACAAATGGTTTAGGTGCCGGTATTACAGATGAAGATGGAGTGTGGGTTCTTCGCCTGCCCTGTTTTCCCTTTTTTTCGGGACGCTTTCCCGTTCCTAAGTTAAATGCTTTATCACGTAAATTGTGGAAGCATATTGAGCGCCAGCACTTCGATGGCGTTCTTGTAAATGCTCGTTTCTATATTCACTCGTTTTACGGCATTAGGTTTGCAAAGAGCATGGGGATAACGCCTGTTGTCCTTGATCATGGTTCGGCTTATCTTTCATTCAGTAATCCAGTGATAGATCCCTTGGTCCGTACATATGAGCGCCTAATAACGGCCTTGAGCAAGCGGTTCCATCCAGACTATTATGGCGTTTCGAGCAAGAGTGTTGAGTGGCTTAGGTCTTTTGGTATTGCAGCAAAGGGAGTTATCCCCAACTCAATCGATGCTAAGTCATTCAGAGAGATGTCGTCGGGACGAGACTTTCGTAATGAGCTTGGTGTAGGCGCTGAGTCCTTCTTGGTCTGTTTTGTAGGGCGGCTAATTCCTGAAAAAGGCATCAAGGCCATTCTTGAGGCTTCGAGAAGCCATAGGCTTGTCGAAGCTGGCGTCGTCTTTGTTCTGGCGGGTGATGGTGCATTATCAAAAGAAGTCGATGATGCTCAAGGTGAATCGCTTAGATGGGTTGGACGGCTTTCATCTTCCGACATCTCCTCACTCCTTCAGCAGTCCGATCTGCTGTGTCTCCCTACACGGTCGGAGGGCTTTGCTACAACTTTGCTAGAGGCTTCTTCGTGCGGGTGTCCTTCTGTTGTTACGGATGTGGGCGGGGCGCGAGAGCTTTTTCCAAACGAGCATTTCGGAACAATTATTAGCTCTATGGATTCCGAAATTGTTGAGCAGGCCATCTATTCGCTTGTCAAAAACCCTGATAAGTTGGCTGAGCAGTCTCGTTTATGTCGACGCATGGTTGAAAATGAGAGTTCATGGGATAAGACGGCGTCTTTGGTTGAAAAAGTGCTTTCTGGAACTAATGGGTAAAACGATCGCATGTCACCATTGCTTCTCAAGAACATCATCGTCACGGGCGGCTGCGGCTTCATCGGCAGCAACTTCGTGCAC
>ENA-ORUG01000714-ORUG01000714.1-human-gut-metagenome-genome-assembly--contig:-NODE-714-length-35308-cov-43.745610_pt1 | contig 35308 bp, 34 predicted proteins | sample MGYA00242079_ERZ509207 | MGnify/ENA primary metagenome ERZ509207 (study PRJEB26280, sample SAMEA2338780) | human gut metagenome | biome: human gut; feature: human-associated habitat; material: faeces...
AACTACACAGAATGCGAAGTCCTCAAAGGAGCTTGCGGATGCCAAGGCTTTGGCGACAAGGCTGGAGGAGCAGCTGAAACCGGTGGGGCTTTATGTGGTGTTGCTGGCTATTATATTGTTTTTGATAAGTAACTAATTATGGAAAAGATTCAAGATATAACAAAAATGAGGCAATACGTTTTATCTATTATATCCGATAACTATAATGAAGGTTGCGGTGTGATGGTTGGGAATATGTTTATAACAGCAGGTCATGTGATACATAAATGTGTAAATCCGATAATAAGATGGAACGGTAAAAAAATACCTTTGATAAATCCGATAGTTTTCCATAATGATGAGAATAATTCTGATAGTTATGATATAGCGGTATATTCTATTCCAAAAGCCAATAGCCCGCTTGTTCTTTCTGATATTGTTCCAGAAAAAGGTGATGTATTGAAAAGTTGTAGTTGGCGTATGTTAGGTGAAGAATATGTAGAGTGTAATGCTGTAGTAAATGGTTTAAAAGATGGAAATTACTATGCAGCAAATACTGATGAACAGCTTAAGCCTGGAAGTAGTGGAAGTCCTGTATTTTTGAATGGAGAAGTTGTAGGGATATTGTGTGCTGGAAATTATAATAATGATAATACACCATGCAACACAGAATGGCCACTAAACTTATGTGTATTCTTATCCTCAAAAGTAATTTTAGAGTTATTAGAAACGAAACGATTTCAGTAAATAGTAAAAATGGAAAAGATAACGATAAATACAGACGATGGTATAAGTGTAGAAGCTGGTGCACCGGTCATTGTGTCAGCAAGCCGTGCTACAGATATACCTGCCTTTTATGCAGATTGGTTCCAGGAAAGGCTGCAGAAAGGATATTCGGTTTGGAAAAACTCTTTCAATGGGGTAAAATCTTATGTGGCATACGATAAGACAAGGCTTATTGTATTCTGGTCAAAGAATCCGGCTTCACTTCTTAAGGAAGGAGGATTACTTGACTATTTAGATAATAGAGGTGTAAATAGCTATATCCAGTTCACTTTGAATGACTATCATGAAGAGAAACTGGAGATGGGTGTACCATCATTAAGTAATAGAATGGATACATTCAAGAGATTGGTTGATAGATTAGGATATGGGAAAGTAATATGGAGATTTGACCCACTGATATTAGCCAAAGGTTTGATAGTAGATGATCTTCTGGAGAAAATTTACAATATAGGAGTCAAATTGAACGGATATACAGAGAAACTTGTCTTCAGTTTTGCTGATATTTCGTCATATAAGAAGGTACAGGACAATCTCTATAAGAACAATATTCAGTATAGAGAGTTTTCACAGGAAGATATGATAGAGTTTGCTACCGGGCTCGTGGATATGAACAAGGAATGGAAACTCGAGCTGGCTACGTGTGCAGAAAAGATAGACCTTGATATGTTTGGTATCAAGCATAACAAGTGTATAGATGACGAGTTGATGATAAAGTACTTTTCTGATGACATGCTGCTGATGAACCATATAGGTGTAGAAGTAACGAAGGATATATTTGGGGAGATTAGTGTTGAATATAAGAAAAACAAGAAAGATAAAGGTCAAAGGAAAGTCTGCGGATGTATAGACAGCAAGGATATAGGAGAGTACAATACATGTCCGCATCTTTGTGAATACTGTTACGCAAATTCGAGCAAGGAGATTGCTAAACAGAATTATATGAAACATAGAGAAAATCCGCACAATGAAAATATAACCGGTAGATAAAGGAATGAGAGAATACTATGAACATATAAAAGCGAAAGCATCTCTTTCTATGCAAGATGTAATAGAAACATGTAGAAGTTTAACGCCTTCAGATTATAAGACAAGACCATATAGATTTCCAGATCTTCATAATGGCGTTGCTTTATTAGACAATGAAGATGCTTTAAATTGTTATATTGCTGCCTATGGGGAAATGCATATGATAAAATGTAGATCTGCTTTACAGAACTTTCCTTTTGATAATATATCAGGGAGTATTGAAATTGTTGATTGGGGATGCGGGCAAGGTATTGGTTCAATGTGTGTTGTTGACTGCTTTAAAGAACATGATTTACTACAATGGTTAAAACAAATAACACTTATAGAACCGTCAAAATTTGCATTGGAAAGGGCAGAAATAAATCTTACAATTGCAACTAATGGTGCTGTATGTATACAGCCAATACAAAATTATTTACCTGGAGCAGGAAAAGAAAATGAAATTCATGAATTGGGTTACAGATATAAAAATGTTATTCATATATTTTCTAATATACTAGATATTGATAGCATTGATTTAGGTAAACTGGCAAATATTGTAAGTGATAAAAGCAGAAATAATATTATTCTATGCATCGGGCCTAAAAATAGTAATGCATATAAGATTGAACAGTTCTGTAGTATCTTTGGTGAACAGGATTATTTTTCTAATGTAGACGATTCCCAATATGGAAAAACATCAGACACATTTTATACGTTTACATGTAAAACCAAATGTTTTGTTTACAATGGAAATCCTTTAAATGTGAATAATATTGAAAATATTATGGTACCGGATTTTACAGACAGTAAAAATACGGTATATAATGAATATGATCCACGTCTCGCAGTTCAGAATGGTATTATATCTGAAGAATTACGTTTAATATACTTGTATTTATTAAATCAGATTTCACCCAATGACATTATTCTCATAAAACAAAAAATATATGGAAAGAAAGCAGACTTGGTATTGATATGTGAGAAGAAAGGGATATTGATAATAAACATCTGCAATAGATTTTTAACAAAATCAGATGTGTTTGATGATGTTAACGAAGATAATGAACTTGAAGAGAATGATATTAATCCAATTGAGGACGAAAATAATATATTTATAAAAGACATCGTAGAAACACGTCTTGAATTTTTTAGACAAAATGAATTATTATTTAAGAAAGCTGAAGAGGATAAGAAGAATTATTCATTGGTAAAAACTGCTATTTTTTTTACAGAAAATACGACTGAGGAGATAAAAGAAATATTTGAAAAAGAAGATACTAAATTTATTTCTTTGTTAGGTAAGGATGTCATAAATAATAAAGCAAGAATGATGTCTGCATTAAATTGGTTGAATTTAAATCAAGAGCGTGAGTCTTTCGATAAGCAGTTGTTTTATAGTATATTAAAAGAATTAACACCCAAATGGCATTCTTACAGACAAGGTAAATCTATAAATTTAACTACGATACAAAGGAATCTTTCACAAAGTATAGCTAAAAGGAAACAAAAAATTAGCGGTGTTGCAGGGGCTGGTAAAACACAAGTTCTTGCAACTAGGGCTGTAAACGCTCAAATTAGAACTGGTGGTAATATACTTATTTTGACATACAATAAAACTTTATCCAACTATTTACGATATCGCATCAATGATGTAAGAGCCGATTTCTATTGGAACAAGCTACATATTAGTCACTATCACCATTTTTTTAAGGAACAGGCTCAAACTATTGGGAAACATGTATATTTTAATTCATTTGATAATACAACCTTTTTTGATAATAAAGAAAATGATATAGAACATTTTGATGCCATATTTATTGATGAAGTTCAAAGTTATAAAAGTGAGTGGCTTCAAATTCTTTATAATAAATTCCTGAAAGAAAATGGTGAGTTTGTAGTTTTTGGAGATCCTAAACAGAATATATATAATAGAGATACTGATTCAAATGGAGATATTCGTATAGGAGTTATTGGAGGAGAATGGAATCGGCAATTAAGCAAATGCCACAGATTTGCAAACAATCAATTGACAAGTTTAGCCAAGAAATTTCAAAATGATTTTGGTTTTATAAATGCTGACAATTTTGAAAAAGCAGAATTGCTCCAAGATGGTATGTTTACTTGTTTAAAGTACATGTATAACAATTCAGGCATAAATATAAATAAGTTGACACAAATTATATCTAGTATATTAAGAATTGAAGGCTTTGATGTCAATGAGACAGTAATTTTAGGTCAAAATTCTATTATCCTAAAAGACATAGAATACAACTATCGGAAAACAACAAATGAGGCAACCATAACAACATTTATACCAATAGATGAAAAAAATAAATTAAAGGATGACACTGTAAAGAAGTTGAAATTTACTATGATGGATAGAGGATTAAAATTCTCAACAATTCATAGTTTCCAGGGATGGGACGCTGCAAATGTAATTATATTATTACAACCTGAGGGTGATGGTAACGGTTATACAATAAATAGTTCACTAAATAAACCAGAAGTAATATATACGGCTATAACGAGATCAAAGCAAAATATAGTAATTATAAATAATGGAAATACGTTATATCATAATTTCTTTAAAAGGAATATGATTAATGAGGACTACACAAATAAATAGAAAAATAATGGATAATATATATGGAAACCAATGTGGAAGCGACAATGCCTTCACTAAGAAAGCAAGGCTGCTCCAGTCTATGTACAGAGTAGATATAGGCGAAGAGGAAGGAATAGGACCTACAAGAGCCTCCAAGCGAAGATACGGGAACATGATCAGTGGTGGTGATGTGTCCGGAAAGAACTTCCTGATGAAGGAGACTTTCGAGTATGCCAAGGAAAGAGTGGCCGAGAAAAGTAAAAATGAGACAATAGACGGGTTCAGGCTGTTCAATAACCTGCTATCGAGCCAGCCGATGGCATTCAACCTGTTCCATCCCCTGATGTTACTGTTGAAGCAGGAACCGGCAATGGTTACGCTTGCCGTGAGGTCGGTCTTCAGGAACGTCCCGGTATTTGAGGTAACAGAAATTGGTCTGGAGTTTATTCCTACACCGATTGAAAACTATACGAATGATAAGTCTGCCATGGATGCGTATATCAAGTTCATGGATAACAAGGGTGGCAAACATATCATCGCCATCGAGACGAAATACACGGATGTGCTCGGAGTGAACGAGGCTAGCCGTTGTGAGGAGCAGAAACAGATGCTCATTGATACCGGTCTGTTCAGCGCGGACTTTGAGGAGTTGCTGAATAAAGGTGAAGTAAAACTTACACAGATTTACAGAAACCTTTTGCTTACAGAGCGGTACAGGATAAAAGAAGGGCTGAAGGATTCGTATTCAGTGGTGCTTTCACCCAAGGATCATCCGTCAACCGAAGAGGAAATCAGTTCGGTTACGGAGTACCTGAAGCCGGAGTATGAATACAAGCTGAGTGCTGTTACCTTAGAGGATTTTGTGGATGCGATGATACAGTATCTGCCTGAGCATTATGCCCAGGTTTATGAAAGGTTCAGAGGGAGATACTTGGAGTTTTGGAAAGCGGATTTGAATTTGTGACGGAATCAAAAGTATAAATGACACACTAAATATCTATTTATGGGAAATATAAGATTTACGATAAAAGATGAAGTGGAAAATCTGCTGTCTGAGGCTATAGAGGTCAATATTGCTGTTGCTCTGTGCAGCAATTATGCAATCAATGCTTTACAGAATGTTCCTAAAAGCTGTAAGCTTCGAATAGTCACAGGCGTGGATTTGCCAACACCTCTTGAAGTTTTAAGGACGCTTAAAATCAGGTACAAGAAGAAGGCAAGAGTATATACCGAATCATTTTTTCATCCTAAGGTTTACATTTTTAGGCTAAAAAATAAGGAATTAGTGGCATATATAGGTTCTGGTAATTTTACAGAAGGAGGACTGCTCAATAATATCGAAGTATTCTATAAGGTAGAAGACCAAGACGAATGTAATAATATATCAGGCTGGTTCGAAAATGTATTCAATAAATCTCTATGTATAACAGATGACTTTCTTATTGACTATAAGGAATACAGCAGGAAATGGGCTAAAGAAGAAAACAAAAGAAAGTATGAGATTAAGGCCTTACTGAGTGAAACAAATGAAAAGAAGCGGCTGTTCGATAGTATGAAAGAAAAGTTGAAAGAAATAAGAGAAGATAGTAAGGTATATGATGAAATCTGTAATGAAAGAACAGATACGGTATCAAGAATAAAGGAAGCTCTTGATTATGAAAACGGTTTTGAAAATATTGACATAGATAAGTTCTTGAAGATAAAGGAACTTGGGAACATCAGGCAAAGCTATAAGAAGGATTTAAAGCGAGCGGTTAAATCTCATAAATTGAGGGATTTGTTTCTTATGCTCTGTAATGATGATGAAAGCATTGAAAAACGATATAGGGCTGCAACAGAGGAATACAAAATACGCGGATGTGATAAAAATATGATTACAAAGGTGCTTGCTGTTCATGACCCGCAGAAATATATGTTATGGAATGGAGTGACTGAGGATATTATGGATAAGTATGATATCAGGTTTGAAAGGGGAACAAAAGAATATCAGAAGTACGGTCATTTGTGTGAAGAGTTTAAGGAGATAATATCGGAGTTGAAGATTAAGGATTTCGTTGTACTGGATTTGATGATGTTTTATGTATGAGGCACTATAAAATATTTTGTGTAAATGGAAAATACGGGATTCAAAGTGAGTTCCGTTTTTTATTTTATTCATTTACTAAATGAAGAAGATTATAAAAGAATCAGGTAGCGCCCGAAGTGTTAAGCAAGGAGTTCTTTAGCCTGTTCAAAACAAAAGCAAATGTATTTTGAGAAACGAATTTATTGTACTTTTTATTTAGTCTTAGGGTATAGTAGTTTATCCCCCTCCCTTCAAAATAGTATCCTTCATCTTAAAAGAAAAAATTTCACCAAACCGTTTGTTTGATTGGGAAAATATTATACTTTTGTTCTTGTAAAGTATTGGTAATTAATATATTAAATATAATAATAAATTAAAAAAAGAATATGGATTTAAAGAACGAGATTACGAAATTCAATCTTAGAGAAAATGGTGAAGTTGATAAGGATGATAAGAATGGAAAAATATCTGAAGCATTCAAACCAATAGCTGAAATGATATTATCCGGACATTTTAAAGTTTCCAAGAACAATAGTGATTCCTATGTGACCGTGCATCCAACTTGTGTGGAAATGTACTACCATGAAGAAGGGGAAGGAGATGATAAAATTAAGGACTATATTGTCTATCACAGAGACAGTGATAATGGCAAAAAGAAGGAAACTGTTTTTCCGTTAGGGGTATTGCATAACCACGTTTCCGGAATAGACTTAACCTTCGAAAGGATGGGAGAGAACAATAATCCAATTCGTTTCTCTGCTTTGATAAGAGAATTCTGGGTAGATAAAAGTCATAAGATAGAAGAATCGCATGAAAATTACGGTGAAGAAAACATCAAAGCATACACTGAATCTAACCCGGAAAAACGATCTACTTACTTATACGAGGCATTATATTCGCAATATTCTGTATTCGATGGCTTTAGTGTGCAATGGGTTGACAGTAATGAAGATGAAAGAAAAGAGATTCGTTGTGTGAAAAACAGATTGAATGTGGCTGAGTATAAAATGGAAAATAAAGATGGGAAAGGTCTAAAGCCAATAAAAGTTGAAAAGACTGGATTTGCAGATGAATTTCTTACTAGAAATAAAAACTACAAGCAATGTCAAAGAATGTGGAGTTACTCTATCAATGAGGATAAAACCAAATGAGATAAGCTATGATACCGGACTATGGATGTAACGCAGTCTATTTCTCTGAATGGCTGAAAAAGGACTATTCTGACATATACAAAGGACTGGCAAGGATATTGAACAAGCATAATGTAGCTTATGATATCATACCCAACACTAAGGATGTATGGTGCAGAGACTACATGCCGCTGCAGCTTGATAAAGAGAGATATTTATGCTATGAATACAAGCCTGACTACCTGATGAAGAATGCAAACAACCGGAAATACATTACAGATTCACTGAATGTATGCCGGGATATGCAACTGAATATAAAGGAAACTCCCCTTATTATAGATGGTGGTAATGTCGTTAAGGTTGGAAATAAGGCAATAATGACAGAAAAGGTATTCGTGGAGAATCCATCCATAGATGAAGATACACTAAAGAAGCAAATGGAAAAACAGATGGAATGTGAGGTTGTCTTCATCCCTTGGGACAGGAATGAAAAGTATGGCCATTCTGATGGAATCATCAAACCTATCTCAGACAATACCATACTGATGACCAATTATCATGACTTTGATAGGGAATATACCAATGAAGTTGTAAAAAGGCTTTCCAGCAAATTTGAGATAGAGACACTTTCCTATAAAGTCAGGAAAACTGCTCCAGAAAGTTGGGCTTACATAAATTTCCTGACTGTAGGCAAACTGATTGTATTGCCAGCTTTAGGGAAAGAAGAGGATGAACAAGCATTGTCACAGATAAAAAGATATTATCCTGAATGTTGGGTTGAACAGCTCAATATCTCAGACTTGGTAAAAGATGGTGGAGGTCTTAACTGCGTAAGTTGGTGTAGATGCATTTGATTATAGAAAGAAGATACTCATCAGGAGTCTTCTGACTGCGTTTTTGGCTCTTTGGGATTTCATGATGTCTTTTTTGTGTGCTTGTGTTATGATTGGTACTTTCTTGTCTGGTCTTCGAACATAGTGGTTTGTTTTTACAAAGGTAAAAAAATATGTGTTCCGACATGTTTTATATAAGAAAGTTTGTCAACGGATCCCCAGGCATTTCTGAATATTAAGTGAAATGCCTGGGGAGTTAAGCTCATAAACTCTTTTATTCCGCATTCTTTTTCAACCATTCCTGTCGGCGAAGGTCAGGAAGGTGTTTCACTTTGAAATGTTCGAAGGTGGCATTGAAGCCGTTTCCGTCGGGGCTGGCTGCCATGAGGCCTACGTGTACGGGGGTGTTGTCCTGAAGCCAGGCGTTCCGCATCATGACGTATTCCTTGTCGTTGAACGAATAGAATATTTCCACGGCATCCAGTCGTCTTACCGCTTTAATCCATACGTAAGGAACCGGCTTGTCCAGTGCGATGACGCTCCAGTCGGAGGTCTTGTGGGTAACTACGGTACTCAGGTTGAATTTCCCGTCTACAAACTCAATGCCTGTCTTGATGTAGTTTTCATGGTCAATGCGCAGCATCAGTCCGGCCTGGTCGAAACGGGTTTTATAGTCTCCAGTCACTTTTACCTTGACCTCAAATTCGCCTCCGTAAGTTGTGTAATAGAATGGGGCGTCATCTACGGTAAAACCATAGTGTGAAATGCGCCAGTAGTCACTCTGTGGGGTGACGTACATGGTCAGTGCCTGGTTTTCTATTTTCCATTGTTCGGGTTCGTTGAACCATTGCATTTTTTCCAGTGACTGGGCCATTCCGCATTGCAGGGATGCCCAGAGGGCCATACCTGTTATAAGTCGTTTTTTCATATCTGATAATTTAATTACGATTCCTTTGATATATTTGCTGATAAAATCCGTAGGGAAATTATCTTTGCAAATGTAAGATGCCGGAAAAGAATCTGCAATGATTATTAATAACCATTTTTGTATGAATATAGTCGATGAACTGAACAATGAGTTTTCAAAACAGAAATCGCTTTACAAGGTAGGGCAACAGCCTGTGGCAGAACTGGAAAAATACAAGCAAATTGCCATGGGGTATGCGGAGATGGAAAATGCGGTATCTGTGCTGAGTGATATGCATACGAATGTGAGTTACGTGTACTATGGGCGCTTTTCTCAGGTGTTTGGTTGGAATCGTGAGAATGGTACGGAAGAGAAAATAGATTCTATTTGGGAGGAAAAGATTTTGAAGCAGATTCATCCCGATGATTTGCGCGACAAGTATTTGCAGGAGCTTCGTTTCTTTCACTTTGTGCGACGTCAGCCCAAGACAAAGCGGACTGATTTTTATCTGGCCAATAAGTTGCGTATAAAGGATGCGCAGGGAAACTATCAGTTTGTGCTGCACCGGTTATTTTATGTTCCTTCTCCTATAGGGAATAGTTTGTGGCTGGCATTATGCGTGTATACTCCATGGTTATTCGGCTTTTCTGGCAAGAGCAGGGTCGTTCATTCGGTTACCGGAGAAATGATGGAATTAGGCGGTCAGGAGGATGCACAAATCTTGTCGGACAGAGAGAAACAAATTCTCCGGTTGATAGATAAGGGTTTGATGAGCAAGGAGATTGCCAGCCAGCTTTCTATCAGTGTGCACACGGTCAGCCGGCACCGTCAGGAGATTTTGAGCAAGCTTCAGGTGAAAAGCTCCATTGAAGCATGTAGGGTAGCGAAGGAGTTGGGTATTTTGTAGAGTGTTTGTGATTTTTATCAGGAAATGTACTGTTTTTTCGGTGAATAGATGTTTTATTCTCCGATTTTTTTCGGTGAATAGATATCTTATTCACCGAAAAATCATTATCTTTATTGCTAAAAGTTACTATATGTATTTACATGAAAGAGAAAACTGGTGGCAGTTTACCTACGATAGTAGTAAAGTACTTAAGCTTTTAGGGCGAATCAGGGTGAAACAAGGTATGGTGTTAGGTAGTCTTTCTACTCTTGGATTTGAATTTCAGGATGAGGCTATGCTTTCTACCATGTCTGTCGAACTGGTTCGTTCTTCGGAAATTGAGGGTGAAATGTTGAATTTGCAGGAAGTGCGTTCTTCTATTGCTCGTCGTTTAGGTATTGAAACGGCTGGTCTTGTTCCAGCTTCCCGATATGTGGAAGGAATAGTGGAGATGTTATTGGATGCTACGCAAAATTATAAAAAGCCTTTATCTGACGACCGTCTTTTTGGATGGCATAATGTATTGTTTCCGTCTGGAATAAGTGGATTGTACAGGATTGAAGTTGGGAAGTATCGCACAGGTGAAATGCAGGTCGTTTCGGGAGCAATGGGGCGTGAAAAGGTTCATTATCAGGCTCCCTCGCCAGAAAAAGTACCCGAAGAAATGAAACGTTTTATTCAGTGGGTTAATACTGAAGAAGATATAGACGAAGTAATTAAGGCAGCAATTGTTCATTTATGGTTTGTATCTATACATCCTTTTGATGATGGTAATGGACGAATTACCAGGGCCTTGACTGATATGATGCTGGCACGTTCAGAAAATACAGGCAAACGGTTTTATAGCATGTCGGCTGAAATTAAGTTAATGCAAAAAGAGTATTATGAAATATTGGAAAGAACTCAGAAAGGAGATGGAGACATTACGGAATGGCTTCTTTGGTTCCTGAAGTGTCTTGAAAAAGCATTGGATTCAACACGAGATACATTGGCTGCTGTGCTGGAAAAAGCCAAGTTTTGGGAGTATTTTAGGGATATAGAGTTTAATGTGCGGCAACGTAAACTGATTAATATGCTGTTTGATGGTTTCTTGGGTAAACTTACTTCTGGTAAATGGGCTAAAATTGCTAAATGTTCGTCGGATACGGCTTTGAATGATATAAACGATTTGATTGCCAAAGGTGTGTTGGTAAAGAATAATGAGGGAGGTAGAAGTACAAATTATTCTTTAGCAAAGTTACATTGCATAGATGAAATGTAGGGGTAACAAGAAAGTATGATTGGATGATATAAAAAATGGAGTAATTTTGTAGATTTGAATTATCAGAAATTTGCAGAAAGATTTTCAAGTTAGCACTAAACCTAAATAATAAACCATGAAAAAAATGTTGTTTTTATCGGCGCTGCTTGCATGCGGGCCGGCCTGTTTTTCTCAGCAGGCAGAAAAGTTTCCACTGGGAGATTATGTAGAACTGACCGACACGAAGCCGCACGACGGGGATGAAGTGTGGAGTAAGATGACTGCTCCGGTTCGGTTTTGTTGGGGAACGACGGATGTGCGTTACAAGAAACTGAATGTGCCCGACGTGAAAGCTACTGGTACGCTCCGGCTGAAGGCTTGGAAAGGAGAGCGTGTGAATGCACAGGCTGTGCTTTGGACGCAGAAAGAACTGGAAGGAGCGGAAATTGCTGTCAGTGAATTGAAGAACGGTTCTTCGGTAATTCCCGCCTCGGCCGTGAATACGTATTTTGTACGTTATGTAATGACGGATGAATTGAACAAGGATGGAAGTGGGGGTTGTGGCCCTCGTGAGAATAAGGCAGAGTGGGATTCTTCCATGGTGGCCGATGTGCTTGATATTGTGCGGGTACGTGAAGTTCAGGCGCGCAGTACGCAGCCGGTGTGGCTGAATGTATGGGTACCTGCTGATGCACGCCCCGGAAAGTATAAAGGTACGCTGACGGTGTCTGGAAAGAATTTTGAGGCCATGAAACTGCCGTTTGAAATCGAGGTAGTGAACCGTACGTTGCCGGAACCGCAGAAATGGGCGTTTCATTTGGACTTGTGGCAGAATCCGTATGCCGTGGCGCGTTACTATCAGGTGCCGTTGTGGAGCAAGGAGCACTTTGATGCCATGCGTCCTATCATGAAGATGTTGGCAAATGTGGGGCAGCGGGCTATTACCGCCAGCATCATGCACAAGCCTTGGGCCGGACAGACGGAAGACCATTACGATAGCATGATTTTCCGGATGAAGAAGCTGGACGGTACGTGGGTGTACGATTATACGGTGTTCGACAAGTGGGTGGAGTTCATGATGAACGAAGTGGGTATCAAGGATTTGATTAGCTGCTACACGATGATTCCATGGGCGTTGAGCTTTGATTATTTTGATCAGGCTACCAACCGCGTACAGTTTATCAAGGCTGCTCCGGGTGAGGAAGCCTATGCTGAATACTGGGGTACGTTCCTGAAAGATTTTTCCCGTCACTTGCGTGAGAAGGGGTGGTTTGAAAAGACGGCCATTTCTATGGACGAACGTCCTATGGAGGCTATGCGTGAAGCTATTAAGGTGATTAAGGCGGCCGATCCGGAATTCAAGATTACATTGGCCGGTAATTATCATGAGGAGATTCAGGGAGATTTGTATTATTTGAGTATCCCTTATGGCAATCAGTTTCCGGAAGAGGTAAAGGCAGAACGTGAACGGAAAGGACAAATCAGTACGGTGTATACTTGCTGTACGGAGGCTTTCCCTAATACATTTACTTTCTCTGAACCTGCTGAAGCAGTCTGGACGGTGCTTCATGCGGTGGCTGGAGGATATGACGGTTATCTTCGCTGGGCAGTAAACAGCTGGCCGATGGATCCGCTGCGCGATTCACGTTTCCGTACGTGGGCAGCTGGTGACACGTACAGCATCTATCCTGGTCCGCGTAGCAGTATCCGTTTCGAACGTCTGGTGGAAGGTTTGCAGGATTGTGAGAAAATCCATATCCTTCGGGAAGAACTGGCAGCCAAGGGAGCAAACGGAAAATTGAAGAAGCTGAATGTCAAACTGTCGGAATTTACACCGGAAGGTTGGATGAAGACGAATAAGAAGTCGCCTGCCCTGATGGTGAGTGAGCTGAATGCCTTGCTCAATGAGATGTAAAAGATGTATCTGCAGGAAATAAAAAAGTCCGGTCGCAATGGCCGGACTTTTTAGTATGATAAAATCAAATGAGTATTTATTTCTTTGTGCTAGGAGTGTAACGTGCGTTCAAGCCGTCAACGATTTCCTGTGTGATATCCAGTGACTTGTCTGCAAACAACAGGTTGTCCAACTGAGTGTTGCTGATAATCAGGCTGTAGCCTTTTTTCTGGTTGTATACTTTTAAGAATGAGTTGATAGAATCACGAAGCTGCAGGCTGTTCTTCTGGTTTTCAGCCTGGAGGTCAGCATAAAGCTTTTCCTGCAATTGCTGCAAGTCACGCTGTTTCTGCAACAGACGTGCGTTTTCCTGTTCTGCACGTTCGCGGCTGGCAAAACCGTTGTTTTCCAGTTTACGCTGGAATTCTCTCATTTCGCCGTCCAGTTCTTTTGCTTTTTCATTCAATGTCGTACGGATGTTTTCTTCCTTCTGAATCATCAGTTCGTTCAGGTCATTCCAGTAGCGATATTTAGTGAGCAGCGAATCAACTTCTACGTAGGCAATCTTCATATTTGTACCTGCTACTGCCGGAGCAGAAGCTTCAGTAGAAGTTCCCTTGTTGTCTGTGCATTGTGCAAACAGGAATACTACGGCAAGAGCCAGGAGTCCTTTCAAAACATTCATTTTTTTCATAATGATATTGATATCGTTTTTTAGTTAATTATTAGCTTCATTGTTCTGTTGCTGCCGACTGTCTTTCCGGAATGGCGTGAGGATTGATGCGTTGGGCTTCACGGTCTTGCGATTGCACGCATCCGATACCTCTTTTCCGCATGGCCTTGCTTCCGCTGACGTGTGTGTTAGGGAAGCGTCCATTCTTCTTGAAAAGTATTTTCACCGATAATAGCGCTATGCAGATAGCAACTATTAACAAAGTTATCAGGAGAGTCTTGAGCATTTCTATTAATTTTGTGGTGCAAAGATATAGTTTTTGTCACGATTCCTCAGGGTTTTGTCTTTAAAAAAGCCTTTTATGTGAGGAAAAACGCTGTATTTAACTTTTGTTCGCATCTAATTTTTAATCGTTTATTGAAATACTTTTATGGAAAAGAAAGATTTGAAGCCGGCATCGGTTTTTCATTATTTTGAAGAAATCTGCCGTGTGCCGCGTCCTTCCAAGAAGGAAGAAAAAATCAGGAATTATCTGGTGGACTTTGCAAAAGCCTATGCGCTGGAATATAAAGTGGATGAGGCTGGAAATGTCTTGATTAGCAAACCGGCTACCGCTGGTATGGAAAATCTGAAAAAAGTGGTGTTGCAGTCGCACATGGACATGGTATGCGAGAAAAACAACCAGACGGTACATAATTTTGAAACAGACCCGATTGAAACTTACATTGACGGGGAATGGCTGAAGGCGAAAGGTACTACACTGGGTGCTGACAACGGTATCGGTATGGCGACTGAACTGGCTGTGCTGGCTGCAGATGATATTCAGCACGGACCGCTGGAGTGCTTGTTCACCGTAGATGAGGAAACGGGACTGACCGGCGCATTTGCCTTGAAAGAAGGTTTCATGAGCGGCGATATTCTGATAAACCTGGATTCGGAAGATGAAGGTGAATTGTTTATCGGCTGTGCCGGAGGTGCTGGTACTACAGCTGAATTCCCTTGCCCTATGACAGCAACTCCTGAAGGTTATTTCTTCTTCCGTGTGGCAGTTAAAGGATTGACCGGCGGACATTCTGGTGACGACATCAATAAGAAACGTGCCAATGCCAACAAGTTGCTCGACCGTTTCCTGGTAATCTTGATGAAGCAGTATGATTTGCGTCTGAGCCACATTGACGGAGGTAACTTGCACAATGCCATTCCGAGAGAAGCCCATGCCGTTTGTGCCGTGCCGATGGCTGATAAAGAAAATGTACGGGTGGCATTGAATATATTCCTGGCTGAGGTAGAGAATGAGTTTGCGGTGACGGAACCGAATCTGACCATGGAACTGGAGTCGGAAACTCCTTGTGCGGAGGTAATGGAAAAAGAAGCCATGACACGCTTCCTGCATTCCCTGTATGCCGTGCATCACGGAGTGTATGCCATGAGTCAGGATATGGAAGGCTTGGTGGAGACTTCTTCTAACTTGGCTTCGGTGAAGATGCGTGACGGCAAGATTGTGGTAGTGACCAGTCAGCGTAGTTCTATCCTTTCTTCTCGCAAGGATATGTCGCAGATGGTACGTTCTGCATTTGAACTGGGTGGAGCTACTTGTGTGACCGGTGACGGTTATCCGGGATGGAAACCGAATCCGTCGTCTGCTATTCTGAAGGTGGCTGTAGAAAGCTATAAACGTTTGTTTGGAGTGGAACCGAAAGTGAAAGCGATTCATGCCGGACTGGAATGTGGATTGTTCCTGGAGAAATATCCGTCATTGGATATGGTTTCTTTCGGACCGACGCTGCGTGGCGTGCACTCACCGGATGAACGCATGCTGATTCCTACGGTGGACAAGTTCTGGCGTCATCTGCTGGATGTGCTGGTAAATATTCCGGCTCGTTCATGAGAAAACTAATTTATAGCTTGCTATGGGCTGTGTGCGGCATGAGTGCCGCACCGGCTCAGGCACAGCATGCGTTCCGGGTGATGGAGTACAACGTGGAAAACTTGTTTGATTGCCGTCACGATTCTTTAAAGCAGGATACAGAGTTTTTGCCGGGGAGTGTACGGAACTGGACGTACCGTCGCTTTCAGGATAAGGTGAACAAGATTGGAAAGGTGATACTGGCAGCAGGAAAGGAACAGGTGCCTGATTTGGTGGGTTTGTGTGAGGTGGAAAATGACTATTGCCTGAAAAGCTTGACCCGTTATTCTCCGCTTCGTGAAGTGGGTTATAAGTATGTCATGACCAGTTCGCCCGATGAGCGTGGCATCGATGTGGCTCTGTTGTATCAACCAGTCTCGTTCCGCTTGCTCGCTTCACAGAAAATTCGTATTCCGTCAGATTCATTGGGTATGCGTCCTACGCGAGATGTACTGTACGTATCGGGGCGTGTGGTAAGCGGAGATACGTTAGATGTCTTTGTCTGTCATCTTCCCTCGCGTGTGGGAGGGGCAAAGAAAACAGATCCCTATCGTTTGTGGGTGGCCCGCAGAATCCGTCAAGCCGCTGATTCGGTCATGGCTGAGCGGCAGAATCCCCGTCTTATTATTATGGGGGACTTTAATGACTATCCTGATGGAAAGTCGTTGCAGGAAGGGCTTCGTGTGTCTGCCTTGTCTGAAAAGCCGCAGTTATGTGCCTTGTATAATCTGATGGATAACCAGCAGGGAGGGACCTATCGTTATAAAGGAGAGTGGGGTGTACTGGATCAGATGGTAGTGAACGGTGCTCTGTTGCAGCCGGATGCTCGTACAAGGACTTCAAAAGAAAAAGTCTCTATTCTACGTTTCCCTTTTTTGTTGGAAGAAGATAATGTGTATGGAGGGGATACGCCTTTCCGCACCTATAAAGGAATGCGGTATCACGGAGGATATAGCGATCATCTTCCGGTGCTGCTGGAACTGATAGTGGAAGAATAGAGTTGTTTCTCGCGCGCATTGAAAGTTGATATTATTGGCCATGGCTCTTTCATTTAACTAAATCAGTACTTTCCCAGCGGTACTCCGGTACTTCCTCAGTAGTACTCCGGTACTTCCCCGGCGGTACTCCAGTACTTCTAGGAAAGTACTGGGAAAATGGAAGAGCCGTGTATTATTTTGACTAAATGAATATATGTTTTCTTGTCCGGGAGTTGTATTTCTAAAAGAAAAAACGTATATTTATTGCGAAATCAAAATCTAAGGTTATGAAAAAATCATTGTTCTTTTGTGTGTTTCTATATGGAATAGGAGTAATGTCTTGTTCAAATGAATTGGAAGTTCAAGAAAAAGTAAAGGCATTACCTACTGTTCGGGAATTAGTTGCTTATCCTAAGTCCGATGCAGGACGTAGTCGTTCGGGACAATTGAATTGGGAGGAATGGGAAAAGGTAACATTATCTTCAGGAAATCATGTTAATACGCCATGGAATACAACTCAGTCTACAACTGCGATTCCTTATGACATAAGAATGGACATAAAATCTGTAGATGGATGGGAGTTGATTGCCCATACAGTTAATGGTTATGGAGATTTAGGAGTGAATTATCTGATTTTTCATAATAAGTATACGGGGGTACTAAAAGTTTTTTATTATTTGGAGCCAGAACAAGCGAATTTACAGAATACAGCAATGTGGAAATTGCATTTTGAGATTCCTCAATCTTGTTTAGCTTTTTCTGATGTTTATGCGGAACTGTCTACAAGGAAGGATATTTATGATATTTATGTAGGCAATATATCAAATGATGATTCTAAAGGATATACCGTGGGCTGGAATTGTTTTCAGACAGAGTTGGCGTATGATCCTAATTTAAAAGGAGGAACGCTTCAAATAATTCCACATTCATGTACTACTAGTACAATTGAATTAGATGGTGATTTTGAAAGTACCACAGAAGGACTGATTCTTTCTTCAACAACATATAATAAGGGAGATAAAATAGTGAAATCTGTAGCTAAATATGCAGGGGATAAAGCAGAGAAGTGGGTGGAGAAAGCAATTGAAAGCGAGAAAGTATTTAAAGAAATAAAGTCTTTAATTGTAAAAGGGGCAGGTAGTCTTGTTTCTTCTGGAGTTAGTACGTTATTAGGTGCTTTTACTGGTGGGTTTGATAGGGAAAAAAAATACCGTACAGACCGTTATGTTGCAGACGAATGGAAAGGTAACTCTTTCTGGAGAGATAGAAACGCTTGCCACAGGTTTGATACCCCCTTTCACATTGTCTCTTTCTCCAGACAAAATCGGTCGTTTGGGTGTATGGAGTTTGTCTGATTATCCGTGTTTAAGACTCTCTCCTTATGCTACTCATTACAAGCAGGATAACGATGAAGCAGTTCAGATATATCAGTCCATGGGACCAGAGTTTTATGCTTCGGATTTGGATGACTGTTTAAACCTGAATCCGGAAATGTTGTCGTCGGTAAAAAGTTATACTGTTAAAGGCGAAATTTATGAAACGAGTCATACTGTTTTATATGATGCATTAAATGAAGGTACCAGTGGTGTGCATAATGAGCGAAGACCTGTTTCTTCGGAGTTGTTATATGACGAGGTATATAGACCACCTTTTTATATTTATACTGGAGTCGTTTTGAAAGATAAGAATGGAGAGGAACTATGGAATTGGGGAGATAAGGCGCCTTTTGAAATTTATTTACCTAATACTCCAGAAGGAGAACAAGGAGCGGTTCCTCATTTGACTTTTATGTCACGTTATATATTAGTGGTAACTGTTGAAATGAAAGTGGAAAATAATGGTAGGGAAAATACGATTGTGTCAAGCCATACTTTTGTCCCTAGGTTCCGATGGGATTATTATAATTCTGGTGACTGGTATTACAATGTATATCCATTTGTTCCCATTGAGAACTGATTTTGTTAACTTTTAATTGAAAGAATATGAGAACGGTTTTGAAATGTTTGTCCGTTGGGATACTATTACTTTTCTTTTCCTGTAAAAATGAAGAGGCATTGCCGCTACTGAACCCGGAGAGTGAAATGTGTGAGATTCGTTTTTCTGGCTCGGCTTTTGATTTCCAATGGAACGGGAAAGCATTGGGAGTGAAAGATGCATGGGCATATCCCGTAGTGGAATTTGATGCGATAGAATCGGATACGACCAAACTACAGCTGACGATTTCATCCTTACTTCCGGATGACATTAAACTGGCGGTGGATGTAGTTCCTGGAGTGTCTGAAATTGTTTTTTCCGGAAAGTCTTCCGGAAAGCCTTATGATCTGGAGGTGGAAGGGTATTTCATGCCACAGGAAGAGGAGAAAAAATTGTCCATCACCTGCCGGTATCAGATGAACGAATCCTGTATCGAACTGGACACGCCTTATGATTTTCATTTTGGAGAGGACTGTCTGTCGTTAATAGTTGGTGGTCCGGGAGAAGTGGAATGGAACGGACAAGTATGGAAAAAAACGGATTTGGTGAAAGATGTGCTGCGCAAAATGGGGCAGAGGGTGGCTCAACGTACGGAGATGATGCGGGTGATATTTCATGCGGACGCTACGCTGGATGTGTTTGTGAGAGAAGTGGGAGAAGAGAACTTTGTGCAGATTGCTACGCTGCAATATGATATTTCCAGTATGATACCGAACCGTATGAATTGGATTTTTACGCAGGAACAGTCTCGTTGTGTGGAAACGGAACTGATTGGGGAGCCGCTGCCATGTTCAATTTTTTTCACCGATTTCTTTAATGACGGAAGAGACTTCCTGCCTATGTATTTTGCAAGGGGGGATAACTCCGGCTCATTGTATCTGAATATTGCCAGTCCGTATCGTCAAAGAGCTGTCTCGCGCTATATCAGATCTAAGGGAGCAGAAGGGCTTCCGGAGGAAGAGGTAGAAGAAATGGAACTATTTTTCCAGATTATTCAGGAAGACGGTGCGTGGGAAGATAACACGTGGCTTTATTTGCTGCGTACCGAAAAGAGATAAGCATCGAAAGCATTAAGAATGAAAGCACTGTACAAGGAGTGAGTGTATTTGTTTCTCCTTGTGCAGTGCCCTTTAGGAATGTGCTTTGTGCAGTGTTATTTATATTGTTGGTGGAATTCCACTACGGCTTCTATTCCTTTTCTGAAAATATCAAGTGAGAAGTTCTCATTCGGGGAGTGGATGGCATCGCTTTCCAGTCCGAATCCCATCAGAATGGTTTTAATACCCAGAATCTGTTCGAAATCGCTGATGATAGGAATACTTCCTCCACGACGTACAGCCAGTGGCTTTTTGCCGAAAGCTTTTTCAAATCCTTTTTCTGCAGCTTGATAAGCCGGATGGTCAATCGGGCACACATAGCCTTCACCTCCATGCAGAGGAGTGACTTTCACTTGTACATAGTCGGGTGCCTGCTGTGTGAGATAGTCTACAAACAGCTGGGAGATTTTTTCATGCTGCTGGTGAGGGACCAGACGGCTGGAAACTTTGGCGTAGGCTTTAGAAGGCAATACGGTCTTGGAATCTTCGCCTGTATATCCTCCCCAGATGCCGCATACATCGAATGACGGACGGCAGCTGTTGCGTTCCAGTGTGGAATAGCCTTTTTCGCCTTTCAGGGCTTTCACTCCGATGGCTTCCATGTATTTTTTCTCGTCGAACGGAATCTGGGCAATTATTTCGCGCTCGGCAGCCGGTACTTCTTCTACGTCATCGTAGAAATGAGGAACGGTAATACGTCCGTCTGCGTCGATGACTTTTGAAAGTAAATCGCAGAGCACGTTGATAGGATTGGCCACTGCACCACCGAAATGTCCGGAGTGAAGGTCACGGTTCGGGCCGGTTACTTCAATTTCCCAGTAAGCCAGTCCTCTTAGTCCGGTAGTGAGGGACGGCAGGTCAGCCCCTAACATGCTGGTGTCGGACACTAAGATCACATCGGCTTTCAACAGTTCCTTGTGTGCTTTCAGAAAAGCATTCAGGCTGGGCGAACCGATTTCTTCTTCTCCTTCAAAAATGAATTTCACATTGTGGCGGAGCAGCCCTTCACGTACGAGGTATTCAAAAGCCTTGACTTGAATCATGGACTGTCCTTTATCATCGTCGGCACCGCGTGCCCAGATACGACCGTCACGAACTTCCGGTTCGAAAGGCTGGCTTTTCCATAATTCCAACGGTTCGGCCGGCATGACGTCATAATGTGCATAGACCAGTACGGTCGGAGCATCGGGGCTGACACGCTTTTCGGCATAGACTAACGGATGTCTTTCTGAGGGCATGACCATCGCTTCATCGGCTCCTGCTTCGAGCAGTAGCTGACGCCAGCGTTCCGCGCAGGCCAGCATGTCGTCCTTATGCGCAGGAAGTGCACTGATGCTGGGAATGCGGATAAGGCTGAACAGTTCGTTCAGGAACCGTTCTTCATTTTCTTGGATGTATTGTTTGATTTCCATGGTATTTTTATTTACAGATGTGTAGTTTTATTAAGCAGATAATAATCGAGTATCGTCATAGCTGCCATAGCTTCCACAATGGGGACTGCGCGAGGTAACACACAAGGGTCGTGACGTCCGCGGGCTTTCAGAATAGTTTCGTTGCCATAGATGTCGACTGTAGGCTGTTCCATCAATACCGTAGCTACCGGCTTGAAGGCTACGCGGAAATAAATATCCTGGCCGTTGCTGATACCTCCCTGAATACCTCCTGAGCGGTTGGTGCGGAAGGCTATTTTCTCTTCGTTACGATAGAATATATCGTTTTGCTGGCTGCCTTTCATCTCCATGTGACTGAAACCTTGTCCATATTCAAAGCCTTTGACAGCGTTGATGCTAAGCATGGCATTGCCCAAGGCGGCATGAAGCTTGCCGAAAACCGGCTGGCCCAATCCGATAGGGCATCCTTGTATGACACAGCTGATGACACCACCGATGGTATCGCCTTCTCCTTTTGTCTGGTAAATATAGTCAGCCATCTGCTTGGCAAGTTCTTGATCCGGACAGCGTACCGGATTGTCTTCAATGGTACTCAAATCGTATGCGGTATAGTCTTTATCCAACTTGAATTCTCCTACCTGCGAAGTGAAGGCCGTGATGCGAACGCCGAGCTGTCGCAATGCCAGTTTGGCAAGAGCGCCGGCTACTACACGGGCGATGGTTTCACGGGCTGAAGAACGTCCGCCTCCCCGGTGGTCGCGTATACCGTATTTTTGTGTATAGGTAAAGTCGGCATGAGAAGGACGGAATACGTCTTTCATGTTGTCATAATCGTTGGAGTGTTGGTTGGTATTCCATACCACAAATCCGATGGAACATCCTGTAGATACCCCTTCATATATTCCGGATAGAAATTCTACCTGGTCGGCCTCTTTTCGGGCTGTGGTGATGGCCGATTGTCCGGGACGGCGTCGGTCCAGTTCCTGTTGAATAAATTCCATATCGATGGCGATACCTGCCGGAAATCCGTCGATAACTCCGCCTATAGCTTTTCCGTGTGATTCACCAAAACTGGTGAGACGGAAGATATTTCCAAAAGTGTTGTTGTACATCGTTGTATAGTAATTGATTGTGATTAGAATTTGCTTCCGGCGCCACCGCCTCCGAAGCTTCCTCCTCCAAAACTGCCGCCGCTGAAGCCGCCTCCACCTCTTCCGAAACCACCTCCAAAGAACGGGCCTCCAAGGAAGGGACCTCCGTTACCTCCCCGGTGATGGAATTCGTCATCATCGACTTTTCGGTGAGTGTGACGTACGTGTCCGCAATTACTGCACAGATAGGTGATTTCTTCGGTACGTACGCTGCCTACGCGTGAAATGGTACGAACTGAAATCTGTTGCAAGGTATGCTTATGGCAATTCGGACATTTGTTCCGTTGGCGTGCAGAATACCATAATAAGGCAGGTACAAGGATAAAGCAGCATCCCAGGATGATAAAAATCAGCAGTCCGTCTGATTCACTTTCAGGAGGAGTGGGAGCCCCGGAACTTTTATCCAGTACTTGTCGTACGGCCTGAATACCGGCTACCATACCGGAATCCCAGTCACCTTTACTTAAATAAGGATTCATGTAACGGGTTTGGATGCGTTTGCAGATGGCATCGGGAAGAATACCTTCCAGTCCATATCCGGTAGCAAACTGGATACATCTTTCTTCTGTGACCAGCAGAATGACCAGTCCGTTGTCTTTACCTTTCTGGCCTACTCCGTTTTTCTCTCCCAGTTGGTAGGCAAAGTTGAAACAGTCACCACCTTCTATTTGCCGTACGGCTACGACCACGGTCTGGATGCCGGTTTTCTGTTCCAAAGCAAAGAGGGTGGTATCCATTACAGCTACAGCCGCTTCACTAAGAATTCCGTCAGGATTGCTGACATATCGTGTCCGGTCTTGCAGGTGTACCATGGGAACCTCTTCTACTTTGTATCCTTCAGCTCGCAAAGTGCTGAAGGCAGTTGCCAGTAAAAAGAGTATTCCGAATAAAGATGTTCGTTTCATTGTGAAGAGGGTAGGTTAGAACTTCACTTCAGGTGCCTTTTCACTGCCTTCTTCAGCTTCGAAATAAGGACGCTTTTCAAAACCGAACATGCTTGCGACGATATTTTTCGGGAAACGGCGGATACTGGTGTTGTATTCGCGAGCAGTTTCGTTGAATTTACGACGTTCTACGCTGATACGGTTCTCAGTTCCTTCCAACTGTGCCTGCAGTTCTTTAAAGTTTTCATTGGCTTTCAACTCTGGATAGTTTTCCGTCACAGCCAACAGTCGGCTCAATGCACTGCCCACAGCTCCTTGTGCTTTCTGGTAGGCCTCAATTTTTTCAGGAGTCAGGTCCTCAATATCAATTGTCATCTGAGTAGCTTTTGCTCTGGCAGATACCACTGCATCGAATGTCTCTTTTTCGTGTGCTGCATATCCCTTAACGGTATTGACCAGGTTAGGAATCAGGTCTGAGCGTCTCTGATATTGGTTTTCTACGTTGCTCCATGCAGTGCCTACGGTTTCTTCCTGAGTGACTAAAGAATTATACGAACTGACGCAGTAAATCACAAGAACAGCTACTACTGCGATAACAATAATCCATGTTTTTTTCATACGTGTTATTTATGTTTTATGATTAGTTTCAATGGCAAACATACATAAAAATCTCATTTTTTGCGTATCTTTGCCCAATAATTTTGATAAGTTGTAATATTTATATATGAAGAATATCCGAAATTTTTGCATCATTGCACACATTGACCACGGTAAGTCTACACTGGCTGACCGCTTGCTGGAATATACGCAGACAATTAAGGTCACAGAGGGACAGATGTTGGACGATATGGACCTGGAACGTGAACGTGGAATCACAATCAAGAGCCATGCCATTCAGATGGAGTATACTTATAAAGGTGAAAAATATATTCTGAACCTGATTGATACTCCGGGACACGTGGACTTTTCATACGAAGTGTCTCGTTCCATTGCAGCTTGTGAAGGAGCATTGTTGGTCGTCGACGCTTCTCAAGGTGTGCAGGCGCAGACTATTTCGAACTTGTATATGGCGTTGGAACATGACCTGGAGATTATTCCGGTGATGAACAAGTGTGATATGGCTAGTGCGATGCCGGAAGAGGTGGAGGATGAAATTATTGATTTGTTAGGCTGCAAGCGTGAAGATATTATTCGTGCATCGGGAAAGACCGGTATGGGAGTAGAGGATATTCTTCAGGCGGTAGTAGAACGTATCCCAGCTCCAGTTGGTGATGAGAATGCACCGCTGCAGGCTTTAATTTTCGATTCTGTATTCAATTCATTCCGTGGTATCATTGCATATTTTAAGGTAGTAAACGGAGTGATTCGTACTGGTGACAAGGTGAAATTCTTCAATACAGGAAAAGAATACGATGCTGACGAAGTAGGTGTATTGAAAATGGATATGGTTCCTCGGAAAGAGTTGCGTACGGGAGATGTAGGATACATTATTTCCGGTATCAAGACTTCTAAAGAGGTGAAGGTAGGAGATACCATTACACATATCAGTCGCCCGTGTGATAAGGCAATTGATGGATTTGAGGAAGTAAAACCGATGGTCTTTGCCGGAGTTTACCCGATTGAAGCGGAAGATTACGAAAATTTGCGTGCTTCTTTGGAAAAACTTCAGCTGAACGATGCGTCTCTGACTTTTCAGCCGGAATCTTCTTTGGCGCTGGGCTTCGGATTCCGTTGCGGATTCTTGGGATTGCTTCATATGGAAATTGTGCAGGAACGACTGGATCGTGAGTTTGATATGAATGTGATTACCACTGTTCCTAACGTATCGTATATGATTTACGATAAGCAGGGAGGAGTGCAGGAAGTGCATAACCCGGGAGGAATGCCCGATCCTACACTGATTGATCATATTGAAGAACCTTATATTGATGCTTCCATTATTACGGCAACAGACTATATCGGTCCGATTATGACGTTGTGTCTGGGTAAGCGCGGAGAACTGGTGAAGCAGGATTATATTTCAGGTAATCGTGTAGAATTGCATTACAAGATGCCTTTGGGTGAAATTGTGATAGATTTCTATGATAAGTTGAAGAGTATTTCCAAGGGATATGCTTCTTTTGACTATCATCAGTCAGGTTTCCGTCCATCTAAATTGGTGAAGCTGGATATTCTGTTGAACGGAGAATCGGTTGATGCCTTATCTACGTTGACTCACTTTGATAATGCGTATGATTTAGGACGCCGAATGTGTGAGAAACTGAAGGAATTGATACCTCGTCAGCAGTTTGAAATTGCGATTCAGGCGGCTATCGGTGCAAAGATTATTGCGCGTGAAACCATTAAGGCAGTCCGTAAGGATGTGACGGCCAAATGTTATGGAGGTGACGTAAGCCGTAAGCGTAAGCTCTTGGAAAAGCAGAAAAAAGGAAAAAAACGTATGAAGCAAATTGGTACGGTAGAAGTTCCTCAAAAGGCATTTTTAGCGGTTCTTAAGCTTGATTAAGCTTTTGAATCTCTGTAAGAGGCGTCAAAAAGACAAAAAATCTCTTTTTGATGCCTCTTTTATTTTTATCAAATTGTAATGTATTGTAAAAATAAATTGCGAATTTGTTGTTTATTCTATGTAGAATATATATATTTGTCACATGAATAAGGCTTTGCTAGATATTTTAAAAGTAGGTGGACTCTTTTGGTATATGGTGGTTTTATTTAGTGATAAAATTTTTTATTAACCATCCTGCTTTTCTTTTAATGTAATTTTGGTTAGGTAGGACTTAAAAACATTTTAAATATGGAAAAACTTTACCCCAGTAACAAAGTGAGGTTTCGTCATCTTTATGATAAAACTGATAAGGAAGAACAAATTCTTTTTTACAGATGTTCATTGATGGTGGAAACGTATATTAAAATACACGTTCGTAATCAGGAAGATGTCTACAATTTACGTCAGGAAGTATTGTTGAAAGTGGTAGAAGGATTGGATAAGTCGTACCATGAAAGAGGACGTTTTTTTCAATGGGCAATGACGATAACAATTAATATGGTAAATGATTATTATCGCAGAAAGAAAAATGCTCCCACTATGGTTGCACTTGATAATGAGGCTGTGGTGGCTCATACGGCAGGATATCCTTCATTAAAAATTAAGCTTTTGTTGAAGTTTGAGCGTGTTTATCTGATAATACGGGAAATAATACTTTTCGAGCTTTCTTTGTTTGAGAGAGAATTGATTATAGACCTATTCTTTAAAGGTTTAAGTTTTAGAGAAGCGGGCGAAAAGAGAGGTATAAGTAAATCGACTTGTTTCAAGCTTTATAAAAAAATCATAGCTAAAATTCGCGATTTGTTAAAAGAAAGAGGAATTGATTTTACTTTTCTAGATGAAGATTTATAAGAAAAAGGCATCCATGCAAGATTTGTATTTGGGTGCCTTTTCTTATTTGTTTCTTCTGAATTTCGACTTTTTTTGTACTTTTGCGCGGAAAAAATAATTAAAAGCTATCTTTATGTTAACATTGGATTGTATTTATCGGGCATCGTTTGCTCTGAAAAATGTGATAAGAAGAACGGATTTGATATATGCTCCCCAAATAAATAATGAGAGTCAGGTATATTTGAAACCGGAAAACCTGCAATATACAGGTTCGTTTAAGTTGCGTGGTGCATGTTACAAGATTTCTTGCTTGACAGAGGAAGAAAAGGCTCGTGGAGTGATTGCTTGTTCAGCGGGAAATCATGCGCAGGGTGTTGCACTTGGTGCTACGAAGCATGGCATAAAATCGTTGATTTGTCTTCCGGAAGGTGCTCCTATTTCGAAAGTAGAGGCAACCAAGCGTTACGGAGCTGAGGTATGTCTGGTTCCAGGTGTTTATGATGATGCTTACCAGAAGGCTTTGCAGCTTAAGGAGGAAAGAGGATATACTTTCATTCATCCTTTTGATGATGAACATGTCATTGCCGGACAGGGAACAATCGGACTGGAATTGTTGAATCAACTTCCGGATGTGGAAGTAGTGATTGTGCCCATTGGGGGAGGAGGACTTATATCTGGTGTAGCTTACGCGCTGAAATCTTTAAAACCTGATGTAAAGGTATATGGTGTACAGGCTCAAGGTGCTCCGAGTATGTTGCGATCTATTGAACATGAACGTCGCGAATGCCTTTCTTCAGTGTCAACAATCGCAGATGGTATTGCAGTAAAGGAACCAGGAGAACATACTTTTGATTTGTGTAGCAAGTATGTGGATGGTATTGTGACTGTGACAGAAGATGAAATCTGTGCCGCTATTTTAGCATTGATGGAGCAGCAGAAACTTATTGCTGAAGGGGCGGGGGCAGTTGCTGTGGCAGCTGCTATGTTCAATAAGGTTCCGGTGGCAGGGAAGAAAACAATTTGCGTGGTATCCGGAGGAAATATTGATGTAACTATCCTGAGCCGTGTGATTGGACGTGGATTGGATATGTCTGGCCGCTCTTATACTGTAACGCTTGATTTGCATGATAAACCCGGAGAACTGATGGGAGTAGCTACTATTGTGGCTCGTCTGGGAGGAAATATCATTTCAGTACTTCACGAACGTAACAATAATAATAGTAATGTGACAGCCTGTTTCCTGAGACTGGTGATGGAAACACGTAATGCGGAGCACATTTCACTTATTCGAAATGCACTGCTGGAGGCAGGATACACCATCGTAAATTAAGTAGGAGAGCTGTAATTTGTCGGATTTCTGAACTTGTCCTGACGAATTTAATTTTTTTAAGCAGATTTTCCTCGTTAACGTTACCAACAATACAATATTTATCGTACATTTGCCACACATTTGTAAAGTGTGGTTTGCAAAAATGACTGATAAAATAAAACATCTAGGTATTGTGGAAAGCATTAACGGTTCTTACTTGAAGGTGAGGATTGTACAGACGTCAGCTTGTTCTGCCTGCAGCATAAAAGGGCATTGCAGTGCGGCTGAATCGAAGGAGAAACTGATAGATGTATACAATAAGTCTGGTCTCGCCTGTCAGGTAGGGAGCCAGGTCATGATAAGCGGAGCGACATCCCTGGGAATGAGAGCTGTAATGTGGGCTTTTGTTTTCCCTTTTGTGGTGTTGCTCGTTTCTCTTTTTGTCGCTATGTATTTTACGGGAGGGGATGAGGCCGTTTCTTCCATCGCATCTTTGTGTATGCTTATACCTTATTATCTGATACTTTTCTTTTGCCGGGAGAAATTCAGACGTACTTTTGTGTTTGTTTTGGAATCAATTAATAATTAATAAACTAACTTTATATTATGAGTTTAATTTTGGTTGCAGTGATTTCACTGGGTGCCATTGGCTTGATTTCAGCTGTTATCTTGTACGTGGCTTCTAAGAAATTTGCTGTGTATGAAGATCCCCGAATTGCTCAGGTGGCAGAAGTGCTTCCTCAGGCCAATTGCGGTGGATGTGGTTTCCCGGGATGTTCCGGTTTTGCAGCTGCTTGTGTAAAAGCTGGTTCTCTGGAGGGAAAAATGTGTCCGGTAGGCGGTCAGCCTACAATGGAGAAGGTCGCAAGTATTTTGGGACTGGAAGCAGCTGCTTCAGAACCGAAGGTTGCGGTAGTGAGATGTAACGGAACATGTGCCAACCGTCCGAAGCTGACTCAGTACGACGGGGTGCGTTCTTGTGTGGTAGCCAATTCTACTTTCGGTGGTGAAACCGGTTGTACCTTTGGCTGTCTGGGATGTGGTGACTGCGTATCGGCTTGTCAGTTTGATGCCATTCACATGAATCCGGAAACAGGACTTCCTGAAGTAGACGAATCAAAATGTACGGCTTGCGGCGCTTGTAGCAAGGCTTGTCCGCGTAACATCATTGAAATTCGCCCGAAAGGCAAGAACAACCGTAGAGTGTACGTACAGTGTGTCAATAAGGATAAAGGTGCTGTAGCCCGTAAGGCATGTGCAGCAGCTTGTATCGGTTGCGGCAAGTGTGTGAAGGTATGTCCGTTTGAAGCTATTACATTGGAAAACAACCTGGCCTATATCGACCCGGCTAAATGTAAGTCATGCCGTAAGTGTGAGATGGAATGTCCGCAGCTGGCTATTGTAGCAGTGAACTTCCCTCCTCGTAAACCGAAGGCAGATGCTCCGGCAGCAGAAAAACAGGCTGTAGGACAGGCTGCTATAGCTAGTGCAGCAAAGCCAGTAGCTGTAAAGAATGAAACGGTGAATACGGCTTCTACTCCGGCTGCCGAAGCTCCAAAGAATACAGAGGCTTAATCTTATAATTGTATAATACTAAATAACATAAAAGTGAAGACGTTTAGAATTGGTGGAGTTCATCCAGCAGAAAATAAATTGTCAGCCGGGAAAGCTATTGAAACGCTTGCACTTCCCAAGCAGGCGGTGTTCCCGTTGTCTCAGCATATTGGTGCGCCTGCCACTGCCATTGTAAAGAAAGGTGATGTGGTAAAGGTTGGTACCAAGATTGCCGAAGCGGGAGGCTTTGTATCGGCAGCTATCTTCTCTTCCGTGTCTGGAAAGGTAAACAAGGTAGACAGCGTGATTGATGCAAGCGGCTATCGCAAGCCTGCAATTTTCATTGATGTAGAAGGTGATGAATGGGAAGAAACAATCGACCGTAGCAAGGATCTGGTAAAGGAATGTAACCTGACTCCGGAAGAAATTGTCGCAAAAATCAAGAATGCCGGTATCGTAGGTATGGGTGGTGCTTGTTTCCCTACTCATGTAAAACTGACTCCTCCTCCTGGATGCAAGGCAGAATGTGTCATCATCAATGCCGTAGAATGTGAACCTTATCTGACTGCCGACCATCGTCTGATGCTGGAAAAAGCAGATGAAATTCTGGTTGGTGTACAGATTCTGATGAAGGGAGCAAAGGTAAACAAAGCCTATATCGGTATTGAGAACAATAAACCGGATGCCATCAAGTTAATGACAGAAAAGGCGGCCGCTTACCCAGGTATTGAAATTGTACCTTTGAAAGTGAAATATCCTCAGGGAGGTGAAAAACAGTTGATTGACGCTGTTATCGGTCGTCAGGTACCGGCTCCTCCTGCTATTCCTATTAATGTAGGTGCAGTGGTACAGAATGTAGGTACTGCGTATGCAGTATACGAAGCTGTACAGAAAAACAAGCCTTTGTTTGAACGTGTGGTAACGGTAACCGGTAAGTCATTGAAGAACCCTTCTAACTTCCTGACTCGTATGGGAACTCCGATGAGCCAGCTGATTGAAGCTGCCGGAGGTCTGCCGGAAGATACCGGAAAAGTAATCGGTGGTGGTCCGATGATGGGTAAGGCTTTGGTAAATACCGAAGTACCTATCTGTAAAGGTAGCTCTGGTGTGCTGATTATGAACGATAAGGAAGCACGTCGTGCAGAACCTCAGCCATGTATCCGTTGTGCGAAGTGTGTAAGCGTTTGTCCGATGGGACTGGAACCTTACTTGCTGGCTACTTGTTCGGCTCATGGCGACTGGGAACGTGTGGAACACGAAATGATTATGTCGTGCATCGAATGCGGTTCATGCCAGTTTACATGTCCTTCTCATCGTCCGATGTTGGATTACATCCGTTTAGGTAAAGGTAAGGTGGGCGGTATCATCCGTGCACGTAATGCAAAAAAATAATTTGAGAATCTTATGGCAAACAAATTAATAGTATCCTTATCGCCGCATGTACATGGTGGCGACAGTGTACAGAAAAACATGTACGGCGTATTGATTGCGCTGATACCGGCCTTGCTTGTATCTTTTTACATGTTTGGTCTGGGAGCAGTGGTGGTGACACTGACTTCTGTCATTGCATGCTTGTTCTTCGAATGGGCTATCACCAAATTCATATTGAAGCGCGAACGTACTACTATCATGGATGGTTCGGCTGCCCTGACAGGTGTGTTGCTGGCATTCAACCTGCCTTCTAACCTGCCGTTGTGGGTTATTATTATCGGTGCGCTGGTGGCTATCGGTATCGGAAAGATGACTTTCGGCGGATTGGGATGTAACCCGTTCAACCCGGCTTTGGTGGGACGTATCTTCCTGCTGATTTCTTTCCCTGTGCAGATGACTTCGTGGCCGGTAGTAGGTCAGTTGACCAGTTATACGGATGCGGAAACTACTGCTACTCCGTTGGCTTTGATGAAGATGGCGGTACATGGCGATGCCAATGCGTTGAGCCAGTTGCCCGATACCATGTCTTTGTTCTTGGGTAACAATCCAGGATGTATCGGTGAGGTAAGTGCCTTGGCATTGTTGTTAGGACTTGTGTATATGTTGTGGAAAAAGATTATCTCCTGGCATATTCCGGTTTCCATTCTGGCAACCGTATTCGTATTCTCAGGTCTGATGCATTTGGCTAATCCTACAGTATATGCTTCTCCGTTGGCCCATCTGTTTACCGGAGGTTTGATGTTGGGTGCGATTTTCATGGCCACAGATTATGTGACTTCACCTATGACTCACAAAGGAATGTTGATTTATGGTGTGGCTATCGGTTTCCTGACAGTAGTAATCCGTACTTTCGGTGCCTATCCGGAAGGTATGTCGTTCGCTATTTTCATCATGAACGCATTCACTCCGTTGATTAATACATATTGCAAACCAAAACGTTTCGGGGAGGTAGTGAAGAAATGAAAAAACTAGAATCATCTTTAAAGAATATGGCTCTGGCACTGACCGGATTTTCCGTAGTGGCCGGAGGTTTGCTGGGCTGGGTGAACGACGTAACTGCAGAACCTATTGCTCAGGCGAATGCCAAGACTTTGAGTGATGCCATTGCAGTGGTAGTTCCCGGTTTTGATAACAATCCGGCTGATGCTCCTGAAATCGTAGAAGTCAATGGTGCCACTTATAAGATTTACAAGGCGACTAAAAACGGACAGCCTATCGGAGCTGCAGTAGAATCGGCTGCCAATGGTTTTGGTGGAGCGCTGACCGTATTGGTCGGTTTTGACAATGAAGGTAAGATTATCGATTATTCTCTTTTGAGCCATGCAGAAACTCCGGGACTGGGTTCGAAGGCTGCCGATTGGTTCAAGAAAGGTGCCAAAGGTGATATTACCGGAAAAAATCCGGGCGAAGCTCCTTTAACGGTGAGCAAGGATGGCGGAGAGATTGATGCCATTACGGCTTCAACCATTACATCGCGTGCTTTCTTGCTGGCTGTAAACAATGCGTATGCAGCCTATAAGAATCAGCATGTAGATGGAGCCAGCGGAGCTACTCAGCAGGAAAAACCGGCCGAAGAAGCTGTGAGTGATACAACGAATGTAGAACCCGTTAAATAAGGAGGACAGGCTATGAATAATTTTAAAGTGTTAATGAATGGGATTGTAAAAGAAAATCCTACGTTTGTACTCCTTTTAGGTATGTGTCCGACCCTGGGTACAACTTCTTCTGCCATCAACGGTATGGGTATGGGACTGGCTACTATGTTTGTACTGATTTGTTCAAACGTGGTAATCTCTCTGATTAAGAATCTGGTGCCCGACATGGTACGTATTCCTATTTTTGTGGTAGTGATTGCTTCGTTCGTAACTTTGCTTCAGATGGTGATGCAGGCATACGTACCGGCATTGTACGCTACATTGGGATTGTTCATTCCGTTGATTGTGGTAAACTGTATTTTGCTGGGTCGTGCTGAAGCATTTGCAGCTAAGAATAACCCCTTGTCTTCTTTCTTCGACGGCTTGGGTATGGGACTTGGATTTACCATTGCCTTGACTTTGCTGGGTGGTGTACGTGAATTCCTGGGAACTGGCAAATTGTTTAACATTGCCATTATGCCGGAAGATTACGGAATGCTGATTTTCGTATTGGCTCCAGGTGCTTTCATCGTATTGGGATACCTTATTGCGATTGTAAACCGCTTGAAAAAAGCATAACCCTTAAAAATAGAAAGATATGGAATATATATTGATATTTATCACCGCAATCTTTGTGAACAACGTAGTGTTGTCGCAATTCTTGGGTATCTGTCCGTTCTTGGGAGTTTCCAAGAAAGTGGAAACTGCCATGGGTATGGGAGCAGCGGTAGCTTTCGTGTTGACGCTGGCCACCATCGTGACCTATGTCATTCAGAAGTTTGTATTGGACGCTTTCGGATTGGGATATTTGCAGACTATAGCCTTTATCCTTGTCATTGCCGCATTGGTTCAGATGGTAGAAATTATCTTGAAAAAGGTTTCTCCTTCTTTGTATCAGGCACTGGGAGTGTTCCTGCCTTTGATTACAACTAACTGCTGTATCCTGGGTGTGACTATCCTGGTAATCCAGAAGGACTATGATTTGCTGACTGGAGTAGTATATGCCTTCTCTACTGCATTAGGCTTTGCTTTGGCGTTGATTGTGTTTGCCGGTATTCGCGAGCAGTTGAGCCTGGTAAACATTCCGAAAGGTATGAGAGGAATGAGTATTGCATTGGTTACAGCAGGTTTGCTGGCTATGGCATTCATGGGCTTCTCAGGCGTAGATAAAGGTCTGGCAGTACTTTTTGGCTTGAATTAATCCTGTCTTTTGACAGTTACTTGTTGTAAAAGTGTTATCCGTCACATGGCGGGTAACACTTTTTTAATTTTTTAATGAGAGGTACATGGACAATTCAATCCTTTTTTCTACTTTTGTAGAGATATAGTAAATGACTTTAATAAAGGAGTTAATTATAAGATAAACCTTAGTGTTATGAAAAAAAGAATTCTCGTGACAGGTGGAACCGGATACATTGGTTCTCATACTGTGGTTGAATTGCAGAATAGCGGTTACGAAGTGGTAATTGTAGACAATCTTTCCAATTCGCGCGCTGATGTGGTGGATAGCATCGAACAGATTTCAGGTGTGCGCCCGGCTTTTGAAAAAGTAGATTGTCTTGATTACGAAGGTCTGAATAACGTATTTACTAAATATCCTGGTATCCAGGGAATCATTCATTTTGCAGCAAGCAAGGCTGTAGGTGAGTCTGTTCAGAAACCGTTGCTGTATTATCGTAACAACTTGGTTTCTTTGATTAACTTATTGGAACTGATGCCGAAACATGGAATAAAAGGTATTATTTTCTCTTCTTCTTGTACGGTATACGGTCAGCCGGATGTATTGCCTGTAACAGAAGCTGCTCCTATTAAGAAAGCTGAATCTCCATACGGTAATACGAAGCAGATTAACGAAGAAATTATTCGTGATACAATTACTTCTGGTTCTCCTATTCATGCTGTAATGTTGCGTTATTTCAATCCGATTGGTGCACATCCAACTGCCTTAATTGGTGAACTTCCGCTTGGAGTACCGCAGAATCTGATTCCATATCTTACTCAGACTGCAATGGGTATCCGTGAAAAACTGAGCGTATTCGGTGATGATTATGATACTCCTGACGGTTCTTGTATCCGTGACTACATTTACGTAGTAGATTTGGCAAAAGCACACGTAATTGCCATGAACCGTATTTTGGAAGATAAGCAGAAAGATAAAGTAGAAGTATTTAATATTGGTACTGGTCGTGGTCTTTCTGTATTGGAGCTGATTCACAAGTTTGAAGAATCTACCGGCGTGAAACTGAATTATCAGATTGCTCCTCGTCGTGCAGGTGATATTGTGAAAGTTTGGGCCGATCCTTCTTATGCAAACTCTGAATTGGGATGGAAAGCTGAAACTTCTATCGAAGATACCTTGCGTTCTGCATGGAATTGGCAGGTTCACCTTCGTGAAAAAGGTATCATGTGATTTGAATTCTTAATAAAATAAAAAATACTGAACTAAAGATATTTTATGAACGTTACATGTAATATACAGCTCTTGTGGTTCTTGTGTATGTGATATAGATAATGAACGGCAGCTGATTTTCATCTGAAATGAAAGCAGAGAGTTGTATTTTTGCATAGTAGTTTTGTCGTGTTTTATTTTGTGTTTGTGTTGTGGCTGTTCTCCGACG
>ENA-ORUG01000717-ORUG01000717.1-human-gut-metagenome-genome-assembly--contig:-NODE-717-length-35160-cov-79.996040_pt1 | contig 35160 bp, 28 predicted proteins | sample MGYA00242079_ERZ509207 | MGnify/ENA primary metagenome ERZ509207 (study PRJEB26280, sample SAMEA2338780) | human gut metagenome | biome: human gut; feature: human-associated habitat; material: faeces...
GTTGCTCAGGAACTTATAAATAAAGTTAAATTATAGTGTTGCGGAATTAAGGTTCAATTGTTATCATCTAATTAAAAAATTATGCGTACCTTTGCACTAGGACTATTAGCCTTTAGTTCCATCTGTCACAGTTAGACGTGTTCTTTCATGGCATTGGGCGAGGCAGCCTACGCCGTGCTGAGTATGGCGGAGTCACATAATGACAAAGCAGTACAAAGCGGGCATTGGGTGGGAAAAGTAGTGCAAACCGAATGCAAAATCGCCAAGCTGGCTTGAGCGTGTTGCTGAGGTGCCGCCTACTTTATGTAAAATAGTCCAGACATAATGAAAGCGTTTACTTGACGCTGTGTTTGAGACGGTCTGTAATCTAGCAAGTCACAGAAATGTTTGGTCTTGAACGTAACAACGGTAGATGTCCCGGGTGTGATTATATCACTCCTGCGGAGACCTTGTAAGCACGAATTGTACCTTTTCGGGCGCAATAAGATTGTTTATATAGGTCTCCCAAAAGTAGCGCAAACCGAATGCGGAACCGCCAAATTGGCTTGAGCGTTTTGCTGAGGTGTCGTCTACTTTATGCAATGGAGCGATTACTCATATCGGCGTGGGCTCTGACGTTGTCTGTTCAACCAAAATAGGCAATTGCTAGAGCCTCAGACCGTGGGACAGACAACAGGACGACTCACGCTTTTTTTATGTCTTTAACGGAGTTCTGTCTAGAGCAAAGTAAGGTCACCGATATGAAAATCGCTGATAACGCATCAATAGATGATAACACCAATGGAGGCGGTGAAATTCCTCCCTGCACCTGGCTTACCCCCGATGTCCTCCCCGAAGTTCAAGAGCCAGTTTTGGCGGAGAACTCACAAACAGGGGTGTCCACCAGAAATGCCCTGTCGGGAACAGACAACAAACCGAGTGGAGAAACAAAGCCTGCTTTGACTATCCCTAGGTGCGAAGGAGGAAGAGCCAACGACTCAACTCTCTTAAAAACCCTTAGGAGGAAACCGAAAGAAGTTCCCCATTGGTATGCCCTCCGTGTCACCTACGGACGCGAAAAGAAGGCATACGATTATTTGGTCGGAAAGCATGTAGAGGCATACTATCCGACAATCAAGACCGTCAAGGAAGTTAACGGCAAGCGAAAGAAAGTTGAAGAATCTCGTCTTCCAAATATATTCTTTGCACGTGGAACGGAAGAAGAGATAAAGTCATTTGTTTACGACAATATAAACCTCCCTTACTTACGTTTTTACTATAAGCACACTCACATAGGTGCGCGCATTATGAAAACTCCTCTGATTGTTCCAGACAATCAGATAAAGAGTCTTCAAATTATTTGTGAGAAAGAGGGATCTGACACCTTAGTTTTGCAAGAAGAAGTAACGAAGTTCAAACAAGGCGAGAAGGTAAAAATCATCGAGGGTAATTTTGCCGGAGTAACTGGTATAGTAGCACGTTATCGTGGACAACAAAGAGTGGGTTTGGTTATAGATGGTTTATTGACAGCTGTAACAGCATACATTCCGTCAGCTTTTCTGCAAGCCATCGACTGACCATCTTTACCAGAAGATCTCGCTTTGACCATGATATTATTAAGTTTAAGTGAAATAAATCCAATTATCACCTGTTGAGGATGTTTGGTAAAAAAAATAGTGTATGAGCGTTTCATGGATTGTTGATTGTCTGTCAATCTTCGCGTTATGTTTTTTGATTATCGGAGTGGCCATACCACGTGTCCAGTTGTTGGCCTACCGCAAGAATCTGTTAGACAAACCCGCCAAAAGAAAGGTGCACAAAGCCCCCACTCCTCGTCTGGGCGGCACCACCTTCCTGCCGGCACTGATGTTGTCGTTCACCATTGTGGTGGCGGTGAACATAGTGACAAGACGAGGCGAACTGCTTGCCGAACTCGCATCAGAGTCCTTGCCATTGGCCAGTGTCTTCTGCGCCCTGATACTATCGTATATCCTTGGTGTCTTTGACGATATCAGAGGAGTGGGCTACCATGTCAAGTTTATCGCCCAGTCCATAAGTGTACTGATTATCATTTTCAGTGGTGTGGAACTGTCAGGCCTCCGCACCCTGTTGCTGCTTGCATCATGGCCTCAGTGGACGGTTGTCCCCCTCACCGCGCTTGCCATGGTATTCATCATCAATGCCATCAACCTCATCGACGGCATCGATGGTCTGGCCTCCGGTCTGTGCATCCTTTCCTTTGTCTGCTACGGCATCGCCTTTGTATTTTGCAGTCAAAACATCTACGCCCTGTTGTCGTTTGCCTTTGTCGGAGTGCTCATCCCGTTCTTCTATTACAATGTGTTCGGCACACAAAGGAAAAGGAAGATTTTCATGGGAGACACGGGCAGCCTCACCTTAGGAATGATGCTCTGCTTCCTCAACATCAAACTCACCCAGATGCCGCAAGACTCCCTGCCCCACATCAACAAGTACCTTCTGGCCGCCTTGCCGCTGATGATACCGTGTTTCGATGTGATGAGGGTGTTTGCTTACCGTCTGCTCCATGGCAACAACCCATTCCTGCCCGACAACAACCATATCCATCACCGCCTGATAAGGACAGGACTCAGTGAACGCACAACCATGATCACCCTCATCCTGTCATCGGCCCTGCTCACCTTGACCAATGTGATGCTGTGCAACGATTTGGGGGTCATGTTGCTGCTGGCAGCCGACATCACCCTCTGGATAGTGATCAACATCATCATCGACCTGTTGCTGAAACGCAAAGAAAAAAACTCATTGATTGAAAAACAATAGATGAAAAAAAGAGAAATTATATTGAATTGGCGTCACGCCATGCTATGGATAGCGGCAGCATTGCTGTATTCATGCTCCACTCCTAAAGACATTGCCTACTTCCAAAATGCCATGCAGCTCCATGGCATGGCACTCCAGGCAGAACATAAGTTCCGTCTGCGCCCCGAAGACAAAATCAGCATTGTGGTGAACAGCAGCAACCCTATGCTCGAACAGCAGTTCACCCTCACTTCGCGGGGCAACAGCAACAACATCCTCGGTGCCGAAACTTCGCCCGCCACAGTCAGCAGCAGCGGGTCGGGAGGCTCAATCATCGCCTACACCGTGGACGAACAGGGCACCATCGACTTTCCCGTGCTGGGCAAGATACGCGTAGAGGGCAAGACACGCGAGGAGGTTGCAGCCTATATCAAGGAACGCCTCATCGCCCGCGAATTGGTGAGTGAACCCATCGTCACCGTAGAGTATGTCAACATGAGCGTCAATGTGCTTGGCGAAGTGTCCAGTCCCGGCAATGTGCCCATCACCAAAGACCACTTCACCGTCATCGACGCCCTGGCCAAGTCGGGCGACCTGACCATCAACGGCAACCGCCGTGCCGTCATGGTGAGCCGCAACAACAATGGGGTGAACGAGGTGCATCAGATTGATCTTACCGACATGCAGCAGACAATGCTTTCAGACGGCTACTATCTGCAGCAGAACGACCTGGTGTATGTCACCCCCAACGACAAGCGCAAGCGCGACTCCACCAATACAGGCAACATATTCCACACGCCCTATATCTGGATGTCAATCATCTCTATGCTTGCCTCATTAATAGCAATATTCAAATAACAAGATACCAATGAACAGCAATACATCTTTTAACAAACAGATAGAAGAGTTTCTGTCGTTGCAGGATTTTTGGATATTATGCCGCAGCCACTCCAGTTGGTTTGGCCTCTCCCTCGCCATGTTTCTGCTGGTGGCCATCTATTACCTGTCCATCACGCCCGATGTTTACACCTGTGAGGCTTCAGTGCTGGTAAAAGAGGAGACCACCCAAGGCACCGTGGCCCAGAGCTCAAACGGCAACAACTTCAACAACATGGCGCTGATACAGCAGCCGACCAATATGCCCAACGTGCTCCGCAAATACACATCGCTTGCCCTGCTCACCGATGTGGCCTACCGCCTAGATACCTTCAGGACAAAGAGCGAGGCCAAAAGGGTGGCACAGGCCCTACAAGGTGGACTAACCACGACACTCGACGATGAGAAGTCAACCATCATCAACCTGAAATACACCGACACTTCACCCGAGCGTGCAGAGCGGGTGCTCAACACCATCATAGAGGTCTATAACGAACGGTGGATCAACGAGAAAAAACAGATGGCAAGAAACACGGCAAGTTTCATCGATGAGCGTCTCTTGGTGATAGAGAAATCGCTCAACCAGGTGGATGACAGCATCTCCACCTTCAAGACACGCCACCATATCACCAACCTCGAACAGGCCAGCGACCTCTACCTGCAGCAGCAGAACGAGTCGGAGTCGGAGATACTTCAGCTCACCAACCAGCTGTACATGGCGCAATACATCCTTGATGTGCTGAAAGACAACAAGTCGCGCTACAAGCTGCTGCCGGCACACACAGGTTTGACCAGCGGCGAGGCAGACCAGCAGATAGCCCAATATAACACCTTGCTGCTGAAACTGAAGAACAATCTTGAAGGCACATCCACCCAGAACCCCATCATCATGCGCCAGGAGGAAGAATTGGGAGAGATACGCCAGAACATCATCGCCACCATCTCCAACTACATCAAGACCATTAAGATACAGATAGGCTCGATGCAGGGCTACAATGCCGATGTAAAGGAGAAGGTGACATCCAACCCCGCCCAGGCCAAGAAACTGCTGTCGGTGGAGCGCGACCAGAAGGTGATGGAGAGCCTCTACCTCTACCTGCTACAGAAGAAAGAGGAGAACGAAATCAGCATGACCTATACCCCGGCACCCACACAGGTGGTTGACATGCCCCACGGCAGCTCTTTTCCCACCTACCCCAACAAGAAGAGCGTACTACTTGCTGCCATACTCATAGGTTTTCTCTTACCTGCAGTCATCATCTTTGTCAGGGAAAGCCTCAACACCACGGTGCGCGGCAAACTCGACATCGAGAGCCGCACCCAGATACCTGTTGTCGGCGAGGTGCCCTTGATTGACAACGGCAAGAAGCGTGTGAAGTTGAACGGCATCCATTTCAAGAAAAATAAAAGGAGCAGGCGTATGCCTACACCCCTGTTGGTGCAGCAAAACAGCCAGAACGCCATTAACGAAGCATTCCGCATATTGCGCTCCAACTTAGAGTTCATGTCCGACACGCCCAAGCACAAGAATGTGTATCTTGTCACCTCAATGTTTGCCGGTTCGGGCAAGTCGTTCATCACCGTGAACCTGGCTTTGGCATTGGCCATCAAAGGGCGCAGGGTATTAGTCATCGACGGCGACATGCGCCGTGCAACCGCCACACACACCTTCGGCAACAGAGAGGTTGGTCTGGCAAACTATCTCGGAGAGAAGGTAGAGCATGTAGAGGAGGTCATCTACCAGCACGACGAACACCCCTCGCTGTATATCCTTCCTGTGGGTACCACACCTCCCAACCCCACCGAACTGTTGTCAAGCCCGCGTATGCCCCTGCTGCTTGAACAGGTGCGCCCACAGTTCGATTTCATCCTCATCGACTGTCCGATGACAGAATCATTGGCCGATGCCAGCATCATCGAGCACCATGTCGACCGTACACTGTATGTGATTAGGGCAGGCCTGTTCCAGTGTCGATCGGTATATCAGCTCGATGCCCAAGTGCAGAACGGTAAATTCAAGAATCTCTCCATTGTGCTCAACGCCATCAAGCCGGTGAGCCAATACGGTTACAAATACGGCTATTATTACAACTACAAATACTAAATTATGAAACGACTTCATATATATATATATTGCTGTCTTAGTGTCGTATTGCTTGTATATAGCAGTATGGTCTATGCCGGCGATACCAAAGCGGGCGGCAATATCCCTGGGAAAGACAGCTTATACATCCAGATTTACGGAGGTATTAACAAGTCGGCCAACGAAAATCTGCCCATGTCTGAATTTTCATCCTATCCATGGTCCGGCGGCGTGTTCCTCGGCATAGGCCAAGAGTTCAATGCCCTTTGGGGATGGCGCACAACCTTGAGATACAACTATAACAAGAGCCGCAACGTGCAGCAATGTGAAACCCCCGACACCTGGGGCTGGCAGAGCCTTGGCCTGTTTGCCGATGCCACCTTCGACATTACCGATGCGCTAGTAAGCCCCAAACGCCGTGGAGCCAGACTGAATGTCAAGGCATTTGCCGGTGTGGGAGCATCCTACGCCTTCGGCTATCCCAAAGACATTCCCCTCTCCTACTCGGCTTCCTATTCAACAGAGAGCAAGGTGGTGCCTGCAGCAAGGGCAGGCTTCGACATCACCTATCGGATCAACGACAAATGGAAACTGGGCATGGAACTGAGCCACAGCATTTTTGCCGACCGCTTTAATGGTGTGAAGATAGGCTCGCCTTTGGACATGCGTTCCAACATGAAGATAGGTGTCACCTATGTCCTGGGCAAAAAGACCCCAAAGCCAGAGGGAACAGACACCACCATCATTTACGACACTCGTCTGCACACGGTACCCACCCTGCCATTCAGAATTCCAAACAGCGAAGGACTCAAGCAGCGCATTGTAGAGGGAAGGGCATTCCTTGATTACCCCATCAACGAAACCTTCATCGATTCCAAATACCGCCGCAACCCCGAGGAGCTGAAACGGCTGCGCAAGACAATAGAGCATGCGCTCTTCGACAAGTCTATCCGCGTGCAACGTGTCACTTTCCACGGCTATGCCTCTCCAGAGAGTCCTTACAGCAACAACACCCGCTTAGCCAAGGGGCGCACCCAGTCGCTCAAACAGTATGTCTGCAAGCGCTACGGCATCCGAGAGTCGGTGGTAGAGACTGCCTATACGCCTGAAGACTGGGTCAACCTGCGCACCTTTATCGACACCCGTGGCGAGAGCCGCCGCACCAAGGACAACATTTGGTATGAACATCAGTCAATTGTGGAGACACCCGAAATGCCACAATATGTGATCGATCACCGTGACGAACTGCTGCGGGTAATTGACCTCAACATGGACCTCGACGAGAAGGAGCAGTTGCTCAAGCAGGTGGGTGGTGGCGAACCTTACCGCTGGCTGCTGCAATATGTCTATCCCGGTCTGCGCCACACCGACTATACCATAGAATATGAGGTCAAGCACTATCCCGTGAAGGAAGCGCGCCGCCTTATATACACCCATCCTGAGGCTTTGAGTATAGAGGAAATGTATAGAGTGGCACAGAACTACGGCGAGGGCACCGACGGATGGCTGGATGCGCTGCTGATAGCTGCCCGCCAGTATCCCGACGATGCCACAGCCAATCTCAATGCGGCATGTGGCTGTGTGAAGACGCGCCGCCTCACCGATGCCAAGAATTATCTCAAGAAGGCAGGCAACCTGCCCGAGGCTGCCTATTTGGCAGATATCATCCGTGCCATGGAGGGCAAGGTGAAGTGGAAAATGGAAAATGACAAAGTAATCATAACCGAAAACAGATGAAGACGATGGACATAATCAAAGGATGTATTGCCCTGGCTGTCACTGTTCTGACCCTCGTGGGCTGTAGCGACGGCAAGGACATTTCGGCAGTAGAACACACCCAAAACGCCTTTAAAGAACTGCTGGGTGGAGACTACAATACGATGCAATGGTGGCAAACAGCCGTGAAACTGAAGGTGGTGGCCAAGGCCGATGAGCCTACAGACATATACGCCTATTTTGTGGAAGGAGACAGGGGCACCATGCTTGATTACCAGTTTGTAAACAAAGACACCACCTTTTATATGACTGTGCCTCAGTCGGGCAACACGAGAGTGGTACTGATGGCCAAAGAAGAGAAGCAGATGGTTAGACAAGACGTGATTCTTACTGGTGCTCCCGTCCAAACGGTGGCATTTGACGTTAATCAGTTGAAAGACAACACCCGCAGCACATCTCGCGCCACACGTGCCGGACAGTCGCTCTATGGCACAGACATCCTGAGGAACATCGGCTATACGGAGGTGAACCGCGAAGGCATCGACATTGTCACCCAGTACACCACAGAAGGAATGGACATCGAGAAGCGTGGGCTCAACGGCAACTATGAGCTGATATCCCAAGGGCCGTTCAAGGTCACGATGTTCTATGGATTCACCGGCCAATACAAGTCTCGCATTTTAGGATACTACCGACATTCTCCTGGCACCTATCAGGATCTGGAATTGGTGGACATGGTAGACACACATGCCTACGACTATATCAATGGCGAAGCCAAACTGCAATACCAGCTGGACGGAATAGATACATGGTATGACAGTAATTTCGATTACCGCGACGGCTATACGCCCCCCTTCACCACGATGGCCGACCGTCTGGGCGACGATGTCTATAACATACAGCATGTAATGGACAAATACGGCAACCGGATGACCAAGGCTCGCGGACTGACCTGGGAAATCAATGTAAAACCAGGCGACCGTATCGGCTTCTATCTGAAGATGGAGGGACAGCAGAACAGTGTACAGCGCGAGCTTGATGTAAAACGAGGATTGCCGTCGAGCAGACTGCCCAACCCCATGTATGAGACCAACTGGTCGGCCAAGGTGCTCAACACCGACGGAAAGCACAGGAGTGTGCTGATACAGGACCATGGCTACACCATCATGGGCATGGAGGATGCCACTTCCACAGGCGACTTCGACTGCAACGACGTGCTCTTTGGCCTTCATGCCGATATGGAGAGCGAGATGCCCATCATCACCGTCCCCGACATTGATGTGCTGCTGCCATCGGTGGAAAAACAAGTATGGACCATTGCCTACGAGGATGTGTGGCGCGACAACGACTTCGACTTCAACGATGCCGTGATTAGGATTCAGCCAGATTATGAGAACGAGACATGCGGCATCACCCTTATGGCCGTTGGCTCTTCAGAGAAAATGTACCTGCATTACGATGGTCCTGACGGCGACCAGAACCTGGGAGAAATTCATGAACTGTTTAGACAAAAGCGTACGACCAAAGTGAACACCACTACGGCTTACGCCACAGTGACTTTCGTAGAGCTGGACAAGGTAAAATGGTTGCGCAACTATACCGTTTCAGACGATGCCAAGAGATTCTACATCGAGGTGCAGCGCGGCACCTGCGAGGACTGCGGCGACCTGCTCACCCTACCCTACGAACCAGGAGTAATGCCACAAGCCATCCTTGTTGCAGGCAACTGGCACTGGCCAATGGAGGGCGTGCATATCACCACCGCCTACAACAAATTCTCGCCTTGGGCAATAGACATGAGCAACCTGAGATATTGGAACTGGCACACCGCTCCCCAACCCAACACCACCGTTGCCTATGAATAGGAGGCGACGTGACCCACGTCACAATATTGAAGATGATGCATCTTGCATAACCACAAAAAAGCAATGACCAAAGAATCGAGAACCCACAAATCGCTGCTCAATGCCAAGGTAAACCTTGTGTTCTACCTGCTGGCACTCCTGCTGTCGTTTTTCTCCCGCAAGGTGTTCCTCGACCATCTGGGTGCCGACTTCATCGGTTTGACGGGCACGCTGCAGAATATCCTTGGCTTTTTGAATCTGGCGGAATTGGGAGTGGGCGCATCCGTGAGTTATGCCCTCTATCAGCCCATAGCCAAAGGCAACAAGGAGGAAATCAACAGGATTGTGTCAGTCTTTGGCTGCCTGTACCGCTACATCGGCGGTTTTGTGTTGGCTGCAGGCATCATCGTCAGTGCTTTCTTCCCCCTGATGTTCCAGCACACCATCTTCGAGTTGGGCATCATCTACTTCGCCTTCTTCTCGCTGCTCACCTCCTCGCTCATCGGCTATTTCATCAACTATCGCTCCATACTGCTCTATGCCGACCAGAAGCACTATGTGGTGACAGCCTATTTCCAAACAGCTATCCTCACCAAGACCTTGGTGCAGATGGTCTTGGTCTATTACACCGCCAACCTCTACCTGTGGGTTTCCATCGAACTGGCGTATGGCTTCATCCATGCCACCATCCTCAACTGGAAGATACGGCAGACCTATCCGTGGCTGTCGGCAAACGCCAAGACCGGCAAACAGGTGCGCAGCCAATATCCCGAAATTGTACAGAAGACCAAGCAGGTGTTCGTACACAAGATGAAGGATTTCCTTATTCAGCAGAGCGACCAGATACTGATTTTTGCCTTTGTGTCGCTCAAGATGGTGGCCTATTACGGCAACTATACCTTGGTCATCGGGCGACTCACCATGCTCTTCACAACCATGATGGGCGGCATTGTGGCAGGTGTGGGCAATCTCATTGCCGAGGGCGACAAGGAGCGGATACAGCGTGTGTTCGGAGAGATGCTGTTCACACATTATGTCATTGCGGGCATTGTGGTGTTTGCGGTGTATCAGGGCATCCAGCCATTCATCTGTCTGTGGCTTGGCGAGGAATATCTGCTCAGCCACACCATCCTCATCCTGCTGTTGGTCAATGCGTTCATCATGCTTTCGCGTGGTGCTGTTGACACGTTCAACACTGCCTGCGGCAATTATCACGACACATGGTCGGCATGGGTAGAAGGAGGCATCAACATCAGCGTCACCATCTTCTCGTGCATCCACTGGGGCTTGGCAGGCGTGTTGATAGGCAAGATAGCCAGTTTGGTGCCCATCATCGTGATATGGAAGCCCCTGTTTCTCTACCGCACCAGTTTCAAGCGTTCTATTTGGCATTATTGGAAAACAGTCGGACTTACATGGCTCGGCTTTGCCATCGCCTTTGTCATAGCCTCTTACAGCTCACGCTTTCTCCCATTCGACCCCTATCATGACTTCCTGCAATGGGCAGGCTATTGTGTGGTGCTCACAGCCCTCTTCACCCTACTATATGTCATGACCCTGTTTCTGTTCACCCAAGGCGCACAAGACATGACCTACCGTGTAATCAACACCATTCTGAAGAAAAAGCCCTAAATTGTGAGATTTTTGACAAACCATGCTGTGGTTATAAAAAAAAACATAGTATCTTCGTAGCAAAAATCCTTCCCCCAATAAGCCTCCGCCCCTTGAATGGTGAGAACTCACACTATAACGAATATTTACACTTATGAAACTATCCATCATCACCGTCAACCTCAATAACCTTGAGGGCTTGAAGAAAACATACGAAAGTGTGGTCTGCCAGACCTTCACGGATTATGAGTGGCTCGTCATCGACGGCGGCTCCACCGATGGCAGCCGTGAATTTATTGAGCAACATCAGGACAAGTTTGCCTTTTGGTGCTCCGAGCCTGATAAGGGCATATACAATGCTATGAACAAGGGTATTGTACAAGCCACAGGTGAGTATCTGAACTTCATGAACTCGGGAGATTGTTTCGCGTGTGGAAATACATTGAAAGTGGTATTTGGAAAGGATAGGACGGCAGATATTCTATATGGATACGCAAAGGAAGAAGATGTAGATGGAAAATGTGATTCTCCGCGTATGATGAAAAAAGATGTGTATTGGTATGATTTATACTATTATACATTTCCTCATCAAGGTACATTTATCAATAGAAAAATGTTTTCGATTGTTGGCTTATATGAAGAAGAATGTAAGATTGTTGCTGATTGGAAATGGTTTGCCAAGGCAATACTCCACTATGATGCCTCATACGAATTCTTACCATATATGATTGCGATAACACAAAAGGATGGCATAAGTAGTACCAGTAGTTGTGGATTAGAAAGACAAAAGCAACGAAAGAATATCTTTCCCAATTATATCACTGAAGATGATGCGCATAATCTAATAGTTTTATCCATCATTCAATCAACAAGTTTCACCCGCATTCTTTTTAAATTTGTAAAAATATTGGGATTTCAAATTAATTTGTTCTGTAAAAAACATAAGATTACGTCCTGATAACTCAACAATCTCAATATATCTATGAGAAATTCTTTTGTTTCCATATTTCCCTGTTGACATTGCCAGGAAACATCTCTGTTAGTGCATGGATAGCATGTTTGCTAAAACATACATAAATATCAAGACGAAGATTTGCTGTATAATCTGACATGCTTAGTTGAAAGAGACTTAACATATTCGATGACTTCTGAGAAATAAGACGATTGGTATAGAAATCTCCACCTTGAAGCAAGAACTGCTATGAATATCATGATTACATCTTATGACTTGTCTCCCCAGTTCGTTTTTGGAGATAAAAGAGTATCTCTTACTTTAGCTAAAGAATGGAAGAGACGCGGTCATAATGTGTTCTTCTTGTGTTATTGTCCTTCGTCTTGCCGTTTGAAAGAAGTAGAGGGGATTGAATTCATGTTTTTACCTGATAATGATATAGTTTCCTCTGACAAAAACTTATCATTCTTTCAGCACGTCATCGAGACGAGGAAAGTCCAAATTATACTACACCAACACGCTAAGATTGAGTCTTTTAATAAACTATGCTTTGCATTAGATACCAAAGCTAAAATTATTTCTGTCATACATTTTGACATAGAACATGAAGAAAAGGTTCTTGCTCATTTCTTCTTTGCAAAGATGAGAAACGGGAAGAATATAATAAAGTGGTTGCTTGATCTTATACGTTATTTTAAGTATCTCATATATACAAAAAGGGAAGTAAATCTAAGATTAAAGCAACTATACACAGAAATTTATCTCAAATCTAACAAAGTCGCCTTACTTTCAGACTCATTTAAAGAAAGTTTCATGAAATATGTGGACTATGCTGATGCTGGAAAACTAATTGCCATAAACAATCCTGTGTTACCAATACTTTTCAAAGATGGGGAAGTTTCTAAAGAAAAGATAGTGCTATGGATAGGAAGACTGGGGTATGAAAAAGGACTTGATAAGATGCTTTTTATTTGGAAGGAAATGAACAGAAGTCATCCTGATTGGCAATTAAGGATTTTAGGTTCTGGAGATTGGAAGTATTGGAAGGAAATAATCGCTCGTTATAATATACAGAATGCTGAAGTGGTAGGTTTTTGCAATCCTACAGATTACTATGCTAAAGCATCCATCATATGTATGACATCTATTGCGGAGGGATGGGGAATGGTTTTAGTAGAAGCGCAGCAATATGGTTGTGTTCCGATAGCCTATCGAAGTTATGCAGCTTTAGATGATATTATTACAGACGGGGAGAATGGTTTCTGTGTAAAGGCGTTTGACCAAAAAGAATATGTTAAAAAACTAAGGGAACTTGTGGGTGATTCAGAGTTACGTCATCGTATGGCTAACTCAGGAATCAAAAGCGTTGAAAGATACAACGTCGAACACATTGGAGCTTTATGGATAGACAATTTTGAAAGGATGTTACAACTTGATAAACCTTAAATTATGTCACTCAGATATAAGCTTGCAGCATTGAAATTTTTGTTCAAACCATGGATTGCGCAAATTTGTGCTAAACTATCGTCTTCAACGAAAGATTTAAATTCCATAATTGGCAAGAGGATAGTCGTAATTGCTCCGCATCCCGATGACGAGATTTTTGGATGTGGGGGATTGATAATGCGTTGCATAGCTAATGGGAATATCCCTGATGTCGTGATTTTAAGTGGTGGGGGCAATTCACTTGGCGGTAAATCTTTTAGCAGTCAAAGAGTTATAACCGAGAGAAAGAAACTCACTGGCCTGGCTGCTATGGTTATAGGATTGAGACCTCAGCATTTGCATTGTTTTTATCTTGAAGACGGACGAATAAGCGAGGAAATCAGCGATGCTAAGAAAGTCAATGAAATAATATTAAAACTGAGAGTATTACGTCCAGAGATTATTATGGTTCCATCTGTGCTCGATGATTTTGCCGATCACCAGTCCGCACACAAACTTGGTGTTATGCTTTGTGATAGAATGCACAAAGAAGGATATAGTCCAGAGCTTTGGAATTATAATGTATGGTCTTGGTATTTTCACGCTTTAAGACTCTTGCAAAAATCTGGTAAATTTGTTTGTCTAAAAATGAATAAGGATGAGTTGCAAAGAAAAAGAGATGCAGTAAGAATATATGTTGAGCCTGATGCAAAAACAGGAATTTATTGGAGCTCACATTTGCCCTCTCTCTTTGTGACAATCCATCGCTGGAACAGAGAAATTTACTACAAGCATCGTCCTGTTCAACAGATAAGACGTGACAAGGATAAAGAAGACATTGTTTGAATCATGCGATTAGCATCTGAAATATATCAACAGAGCAAAAGCTTACAGCATACAATGACAGAAAAGACAGCGTTTTATTTTGTTTATCCATGGATTTGCAGTAAATTTGCATCGTGGATATAGAAAATACTGCTATGAACGAAGTGAAACGATTACCATACGGAGTGGCCGACTTTGAATACGTGATAAAAGGAAACTATTATTACGTTGACAAGACCATATATATCCCTCTACTTGAGGAGCAACCCAATAACCTCATGTTCATCCGTCCCCGCCGTTTCGGCAAGAGCCTGCTGCTGAGTATGCTCAAGACATATTACGACAAGGCAAAAAAAAAACCAGTTTGAGGAGATTTTCGGCTCGTTGTGGATAGGCAAGCACCCTACACCGCTGATGGGCAGATACCAAGTAATGCATCTCGACTTCTCGCAGATTGGAGGCACTATTGACGAACTGGAGAAGAAGTTTGACAAGTATTTGATGCGTCAGCTGGATGATTTTGTGAGAAATTATGCTGATGACTATCCTGACTATTTCATTAAGGACTTTTTTGAATCAACGTCAGGCACAGACAAATTGATAATGATTACCACAACAGCCAAGAGACTCCGCATCCCGATGTATCTCATCATCGATGAATATGACAACTTCACTAATGTCGTATTGAGCGAAAAGGGGGAAGAAGTATATCACAAGATGACACATGCTGAAGGTTTCTATCGCGATGTATTCAAGAAGTTCAAGGGCACATTCGAGCGGATATTCTTCACGGGAGTAAGTCCTGTGACGCTTGATGACCTCACCAGCGGTTTCAATATCGGGTGGAATATCACCACCAAGCGTGCCTTCGACAAAATGCTTGGTTTCTCCACGGAAGACGTACGGAAGATGTTCACCTATTATAAGGATGCAGCTTCATTGCCTTCGGATTGTGACATAGAGAAGATGATTGAAGAGATAAAACCATGGTATGACAATTATTGTTTTGCCAAGGAGTGTCTAAACGAATCAGACCGAGTGTTCAACAGCGATATGGTGCTCTATTATCTGAGCAATTACATAGATGATGGACATGCTCCTGAGGTTATGGTTGACATCAATATAAAAACCGACTACAACAAGTTGAAACAACTTTTACGGCTTGACAGTTTTGATGGAAATCGTAAGGGCATTATCCAGAAAATAGCGGAAGAGGAAGAAATAGTCTCAGAAATAATTCCTGCTTTTCCCGCCTATCAGTTAACCCGACCACGTATGTTTGTCAGTCTGCTGTTTTATTATGGCATGTTGACCATCAAGGGAATGCGTGGAGCACGCCCCATACTTGCCATTCCCAACAACAACGTGAGAATGTTGTATTACAACTTCCTCATGGAGGAATATGACAAACGATGCAGCATAGAGGTGAGCGATCTTCAGGATGGTTTCGACAGTATGGCTTTTGACGGCCAATGGCATATTCTCTTGCAATATATGTGCGACTGCTACAAACAGCTGTCTTCTGTGCGCGATTCCATCGAGGGCGAGCGTAACATTCAAGGATTCTTCATGGCCTACTTGAGCCTCTGCAACTATTACATCACTGCGCCAGAGTTGGAGCTCAACCATGGCTACTGCGACTTCTTCCTGTTACCCAACATGACACATTACCAGACCAACCACAGCTATATACTGGAAATGAAATATCTCTCCAAGGCGGATTACACCGAAGAAAAGGCTCAGGAACAGTGGAATGAAGCCGTGGAGCAAATCAACCACTATGCCGTGGCCCCAAGGGTGGAAGCCCTGCGACAAGGCACACAACTCCATAAAATCATCATCCAATTCTGCGGATGGGAGATAGTCAGGATGGAGGAAGTATGATTTCTCATGCTATTAGCATCATTCGACATATTTGACACCACATTGCTTCGCCGCTGCGGAAAGCCAGAGGCAGTGTGGCAGATATTGGGCAAGCGTCTTTACCCCAATGACCACGATTTGTGCGAAGCATTTGTGTCTTGGCGCAAACGAGCAAAAGGCGAGACGCTGAAAGACATCTATGCGAGCGTTGATTCTGCTTTTCCTGCTTTTGCGGAGAAAAGCGTAGAGGAAATGATGCTGGCCGAAGAAGGCGTGGAGGAAGAAATGCTGACTCCATATCCATCTGTCTGCAAGTTGATTGAACAGCGAAGGCAAGAAGGCTACCACATCGCCTTTATAAGCGACATGTATCTAAGCAGCCAGGTCCTGCGCCAAGTGCTGGAGCATTGCGGTTGCTGCCAAGCAGAAGACCATATTTTTGTTTCCTGCGAGCATGATGCCCGAAAAGATACGGGAAGACTTTATGATGTGGTGCGGAAACAATTACATCCCACGGAATGGATTCATTATGGCGACAACAAGAGAAGCGACATAAAGATGGCCCGTAGAAAAGGTATCCGTGCTGTACACATTAATACATCCTACAATGATGTTGAAAACGCTTGTGTACAAGTGTCTCCCGCTATGGCGGCTCTTTCCAGACGCTATCGATTGGAGCAGGAGAAAGACGAGTTTGCTGGTTTTGCTGCTGACTTCGTTGTTCCAGCGTATCTGCCATACGTTATTTATGTATTGCGTGAGGCACGCAGAATGGGCATCCGAAAACTCTATTTCCTGTCACGCGACAGCTATATCTTGCTGAAGGCTGCACAGGCATTATCGAAAGAGACTGAAGGGTTGGAACTGCATTACCTTTTCGTTTCCAGACGGTCGCTACTCTTGCCCTATCTTTGTGGAGAAGATGAGTATGCCTATTTGGCAGCAAGCGATCATCATACGCTTGTTCGTATCGATACGATAGATAAACGGCTTCGGCATTTGGGTACGTCCCGTGAAGAGATGCGTATAAAGTTTGGCATTGAATTTCCCTATTCCAAGGTAAATAATATCAAAGAGCAGGAAGATTTCCTCCAGAAGGTTTTTCATAGCGATTTCACTCCGCTATTACAACAGCGGGCACAAGAACAGTTGTGTCTGTTGTTGGACTATTTCCGTCAGGAAGGGCTGTTTGATGGCAAAGCCTGTGCGGCTGTGGATGTGGGATGGTTGGGTACATCTCGTTTGATGATAAATCATATCCTTCGACGAGTCAGAGCAAAGGATCTGCACTTCTTCTATTATGGTGTCAGAAGAGATGTGTTTCCTCCTTCTGCTGGTAGATATTCGACCTATTTTCAAGCTGAAGAGCTTTCTACGGAAACTACAGCATTGCTGGAGCATTACTACTCGGCTTCGCCCTATCCCTCTACCATAGCCTACCAAAAGAGAAAAAACGGAGAGGTGATTCCCGTTTTTGCCGATAACGAAGAATTTCGTCATACGCCTATCACGCAAGCCAATCAGACGGCTATAGAAGCCATTGCCTCAACGATGCAGGTTCAAGAAGAAATGGATGAGCGAATGCTCCGAGACTGGGCGAAATGCACATTTGCCTGTTTGGGTAATCCTGCTATGAATTTGGATATTACCCCCTTGTCAAAGCAAAGTGAGTTTGATGATCATACGCCTTTTGTGAAGCGGTTGACGCTGGTAGAATTGGTGCGTTTGTTGCTTCTTGGCGATCATATCACTGGCTATGACAGAGGAAGTCTGAGACTGACCATTCCACGGTGTCTGCTTGCTCCAGCATTCAGGTTACGTCAATTGTCGGGGAGCATTCGAGGTCATCTCTATCGGAAATTTGTACTGCATAGCATGGTATCTAAACTTTAATGCCTACCTTTACCGAATATAAAGCTGATCACATGGAAACGAAGCAACAGAAACCACTGCCAGTCGGCATACAGACTTTCGATAAGCTCATCGAAGGGGGATATCTTTATGTAGATAAGACAGCATACCGATATAGTCGATATAGAGGTCCGTACACCTATTGGTCGTGTGGATATGGTGATGCGCACGGGCAAGACATTATACCTCTTCGAGTTAAATTGAATCAAAGTGTGGAGGCTGCCATGAACCAGATAGATTTGAAGGATTATCCCAGCCGCTTTGCGCTGTGTGGGCTTCCCATTATTAAGGTGGGTATCAACTTCGATTCGGAAAAGCGTACGATAGGAGATTGGAAGATTGTATCCCAATAAGAAATGTGATAATGAAAGTAGCTGTCATTGTCCTAAATTACAATTCCAGTGACGATTGCCGTAAGTGCGTGGCTGACTTGAAACGGCAAGAGGGTGTGGAGCTGGAAATCATCATCGTGGACAATTGTTCACGAAAAGAGGATGCCCTTGCCGTGGAGAAACTGGCTGCAGAGCAGGGTTGTACCTTTATCGCAGCTAAAGAGAACCGCGGATATAATGCCGGCAACAACATCGGCTTGCGCTATGCCGCCAATAAGGGATATGAATATGCCCTCATTGCCAACCCCGACATGGAGTTTCCACAGCGGGATTATATCATGCGCCTTGCCGAGGAGATGGAGGCAAGGAAGGTGGTTGCTGTTGCGGCTACAGACATTACATCACCGGAATTAGTACATCAAAATCCGATGATGCCAGATCCAAAGGGTTGGCTGAGTAGTTTCAACTGGGTAAAAGGAATTTTGAATCGCCCAGCAAAGGAAACTCCCGATTTCATAGGGGATTATAAATCCTCGCATGTATGTAAAAAGGTGAGCGGTTGTTGCCTGATGGTACGCATGGACTTTATTAAACGTATCGGTTTTTTCGATGAACAGGTTTTTCTCTATTGTGAAGAAGCCATTCTCTCTAAGCAGGTGGAACAGGCTGGATTAAAGATGTACTATGTAGCCAATTTGCAGGCAGTTCATCGACATGTCAAAAGCACCAAAGGAAATCCTCGAAAGCGTTTCAGGGCTTGGATTTCCTCGCGGCTGTATTTTGAGCGTCATTATAACTACCAGGGTTTTTGGAATCATTTCATGAAGACGATTGGTTGGAAAAGCTATCTGGCAATGTTCTGCACGGGAGATTATGTAAGAAGCATCATGCAAAGAAATAAACAATAAAAATGTGGATTCTACAAAAAATCAAATTTATCTATGAGGACAAGGTGCTGGCCACAATCATGCTGGTACTTTTTAATATCATGTTTGTTCCCATAGAGCAAGGTCCATTTAGTCCAGTGAAGATTACCCTCATGGGGCTCTGTCCATTGATATTCATTGCCAAGAAGCCAATCGTCACCAAGGCACTCGTTCTGGCTGCAATTTATTGGGTCGTTTGTTATACCTTGTCCTTGCTGAAAGGTGAAATGCGATTCTCTACACTTGGATTTCTTGGCATGTTCTTGATATTATATATCAATTATTATAGTTTTATTGTAAAAGGCACATTCACGCTGGAGTATTTTACGAAGGTTCTCAAGTATCTGATCATCGCTTACGCAGTGGTGCTGATAGGACAACAGATGTGTGTACTGGTAGGCCTTCGCAACATGCCGTTGCTTAACCTACAAAATCAGTTCTTCCTATCCATAACGAAACTGCCATCCTTGACTTTGGAGCCCAGCCATTCGGCACGCATTCTCACATTCACGATGCTCGGCTATCTTAGATGTATGGAAATTATGAAAGGTAAAAGAATCACCCTCCAAGAATTGTTCAGCCCAGAACAACGCATTGTGACCTTCTCATTTCTTTGGAGCATGCTGATGATGGGAAGCGGAACAGCCTTTGTGGGCATGGGAGTTCTGAGCCTCTACTTCATAACACGTAAAACTGTTATCTATATTATCCCGTTGATAATCGGAATGTTCATGTTGGGGCAGTCAATGGAATTGAAACAAATTGATCGTGCTGTAGCACTGGCAGAAGCTGCATCAACAGGAAGCGCAGAAGAGGCCATGGCTGCCGATGGCAGCGGAGCAACGAGAATAATTCCCGTAATGAACGTCTTCACAAAGACCGATGTCACCCAACTTGAGACTTGGATAGGAAAAAAAAGCATGGAAAAGGACAAACATTGGTGGATGCGAACAGACACAAAGATATATGACCAATATGGTCTGCTGGCCTATCTGATACTGCTGACTTTTGTCTTTTCATGTGCCATTCACCGTTTCTTCAGCCTTGAGTCGTTGTTATTTCTGACCCTTCTCGGAGCCAATCTGATTAACATCTATTATGTATGGGGGTGCTTGATGATTATGACAGGGGTTAGGTATTTTCAGACTAACCATGTTCTAATTGATGTTAGTAATGGCTAATGATAAAGCTTGAAAGAGATATAAAATACTGGACATATATATGATACCACAGACTATTCATTATTGCTGGTTTGGCTCGAAGGAGATACCAGAAAAGGAGCGAAGATGTATAGAAAGTTGGAAAGTATTCCTACCACATCATAGCTTGCAATTGTGGAATGAGGAGAATATAGAATCCTTACACCTTCCTTTATATGCGAAACAGGCTTATGAGGCAAGAAACTATGCTTTTTTGAGCGATTGTGTCAGGACAAAGGTGCTATATGAATATGGAGGAATCTATTTTGACACAGACTTTGAGCTTATCAAACCTATAGATGAAGTACTTAAAACGGACAAGAACATTCTTGGCTTTGAGACTAAATCACATATAGGAACTGCAATAATGGCATTTTCCCCAAAGAACGAGGTGATGAGACAGTTCTTGGAGTATTATGAAACACATTTGTTTATCAGCAAAGGTAGAAAGGATATAATCGCAAATGTATCCATCCTGACTGATATTCTGAAAGAACAAGGGCTAATCTGTAACAGAATGATGCAGACAATAGGGGATATTCTTGTATATCCTCGAGATTATTTCTTTCCAAAGCGCTTGGAAGAAAATAAATTCCTTATCACAGAAAATACCCTTGGTATTCACAGATGTTCAAATAGTTGGATGAGTGTATCCCAAATAGCAAGAGGAAACAGTTACTTGTGGAGGAAAATAGTACGCCCAAGTCTGAACGCAATAAGAAGTGTAGGACAAAGGATATTGGGGAAAGAAAGAATACGGACAATAGAAATTTATATTAGATATTTACTCAAATAGTATTATGGAATGATAGCATTGTGGTCATCGTTACACGCTGCCTTTATCAGTCAATTCTTTATGGAATTGAATATGCATGGCATTAGGTATTTTGTTCTTCGCAATTATGAAGGACTTCCCGAAACGAATAGCGGGAAAGATGTGGATGTGGTGATTGCTCCCGGAACATATCATAAAGTGACCGGAATACTAAAAGGCATCATGCAAAATTTCAACATCTATTATTTTCAGATATCAAAATTTGAAACTATGCGATGCTGGTATATAATGGATGACGCACAACATTTTGCCATCCATATTGACATCATAGAGAATGAGGTGTATAAAGGCTTTCAATATTTTGATTTTGAGTACCTGTATGCGAATGTTATTCCATACAAGGATTTCTATGTCTTAAACAAGACTATGGATACAGTTTTACTTTTGGCCCAAAACATCATTGCATATAAAAGTTTGAAAGATAAATATCGTAGAACTATCACTCAGAACTATTTGCAATCTAACGAGAATATAGATAATGAAATCCGCAAACTATTTGAATTATCTACAGGGAATAAAGTAGTTGAAGCTTTACGGAAAAACGATTATGCATGTATAGAGAATAAAGCCAAAGATTTGCAGCAAGCTTTCATAAGAAGAACTTATAAAACACATCCCTTGCAAACCCTCTGTAGAAATGTGCGGTTTTTGGCTGACAGATTCTACAGAGTCATATGGTGTCCGAATAAACTTAGGCGATTCATCGCTGTTGAGGCTCCCGATGGAACCGGTAAAACAACTTTTATCAATGCGTTGATAGAACGGCTTCAAAAGTATTATGTTTGTGATGAAGGTCGTTTTTGCGTTCATCATTTTAGGCCCAATATCTTACCAAATCTTGGAGAGCTTGGTGAAAAAGCTAAATTGATGAAGCAAGATACTAACTTCACAGTTCCACATAGGAAAAAACCTGCTGGTTTCATGTCATCATTTATAAGAATGCTATATTATTGGCTCGACTATCTGCTTGGTGTTCCAATCTTATTGCGTAAAGAGGTGCATTATGAGAGATACAGTATTTATGACCGATACATCTATGATTTTCTCATAGATCCTGCACGTTCATGCATTAGCCTTCCAAGATGGCTGAGAATGCTTTTTGTGAAGACTGTTGTGCAACCGCAGATAGTTTTTGTATTACAAGCATCAGCTGATGTGATTTACAGTAGGAAGCAGGAATTGGACAGAGAGGAGATTGAGAGGCAACTCACGGAGTTTGGCAGATTGAAAAACATGGCTTCCGTGGTTTTTATCAATGCTGAACGTCCTATAGATGAAATGGTTGACGAGGCTGTCAAGTGTATTATGGAGCGTTTTTGTTTCAAAATTGGTAATTAATAGATTCGTTTGCAGGAATCCTACGTTTTGAGCTCTCAACATACCTCGCCAACTATCTAAACATACTTTGCCATTTATCTTTAGATACTTTGCCATTTATGTTGACATACTGTTTGTTATTTAAGGAGAAAATGGAACTATCGGGATTAATCCCACAATCAGAAAAATTATGATTATATTCAAGACACAATCCAAAATCGGGAAAGCCTTTTCAAGACTACACATGATCCTCAACGAATTCTTTGAAAAGGGACATTACTATTCCTGGAAACTTGCAGTCTATAATACGGCATGGTGGATAGGCAATTATTGTCATCCGCTCGTATGCCTACAGTTTTGGGGAAAGAAAAAGATTACAGAATGGATGGACAGTTACATTTTTAATAAACAACTATTGTCATTTCCCGATACGTATAGAAATGTTAACAAGTCGATTGTAGAAGAATATCGTATATGGGTATTCTGGTGGCAGGGTAAGGACCATATGCCGAAACTCGTAAAAGGGTGCTACACTCAACTATGTGCTCACAACAGCAACGTAGTTCTGATAACGAGAGACAATATAATGCAATATTGCCAGATTCCACAATACATATATGAGAAAGTTGAAAACGGCAGTATAAGTTTCACGCATTTCAGCGACATTGTCAGAGTTACGCTTTTGGCAGACCATGGTGGTATATGGTTGGATTCTACTTGCTGGATAACGGGAGAAATACCAGCAGACGTCAAGAGACTACCATTGACAAGTCCTAAGACACTGAATGCTCCAGAGTTCCCTTGGTGGAGCAATTCAAGATGGTGCACATGGTGTATAGGAACCAACATGAAGAACAATCCTTTGTTTGTTTTCACGAGGGATGTCTTTTATAAATTCTTGGAGAGAAATTCTTGTTTCCCATTTTATCTGTTTCAAGATTATCTCTACGACTACGCCTACCGCAAATTTCCAGAGGTAAAGCAAATGATAGATGACATTCCTGAAAACAATGTCAAGCGGGGACAACTGCACTTCATGCTCAACAAACCGTGGAATCAACAGGAATATGAAGAACTGACAAAAGACAACTGGGTATTCAAACTATCGTATAAAACGATATGGAAAGAGAGGTACAATGGACAACCTACTTTCTATGCAAAACTGATGAAAGACAAAACAGCAAAATAACTTGTGTTTTTATCAACACATAGGACATTGCTAAGAAAAATGACTATATTTGCAAGCGTATAACTGACATGGACATGGAAACGAAGCAACTGAAACGGCTGCCAGTAGGCATACAGACATTCGACAAACTCATTCAGGGTGGATATCTCTATGTTGACAAGACTAAGTATATCCACAAGATGGTGAATGTAAGCAATTACATTTTCCTGAGTCGCCCGCGGCGGTTCGGCAAGTCGTTGCTGGTTTCTACGCTGCAAAGCTATTTCGAGGGCAGAAAGGAGCTGTTCAAGGGGTTGGCCATTGAACAGTTGGAAAAGGAGTGGACGGAATATCCTGTGCTGAGGTTCAGCCTCGCATCGGGAAAGCACATGGAAAAAGAACAGCTGGAACGGTATCTACTCGACATTGTTTCTGAAAACGAAAGACGCTTTGGGCTGCAATCCGACAAGGTAGACACAAATATACGTCTCAAGGATTTGATAAAGAACGTCTACGTCCAGACTGGCAAGCAAGTAGTGGTGCTCATCGACGAGTATGACGCACCCTTGCTGGACGTGGTACATGAGAACGAGCAACTGCCCATTCTCCGTCAAGTGATGCGCAATTTCTACAGTCCACTGAAGGACTGCGACCCCTATCTGAAGTTCGTATTCCTCACGGGCATCACCAAGTTTTCGCAACTGAGCATCTTCAGCGAACTGAACAATCTCACCGACATAAGCCTGGACAATGACTATGCTGCCATTTGCGGCATCACCACAGAAGAACTGCTTGTCCAGATGTCCGACTATATCGACATGCTCGCCGTGCAGGAGGGGGCATCACGGGACGAAACCGTCCACAGACTTAAGAACATGTATGACGGATACCACTTCACCTGGCCCTCGCCCGACATGCTCAACCCCTACAGTCTCCTGAAAGCATTCAACCAGAAGCGTATAGACAGCTACTGGTTTGCCAGCGGAACACCCACCCATCTAATTGAAATGCTGAGGAGGTTTGATGTTCAGCCATCGGACCTTGGTACAATGGAAGCACTTTCTGAGGAATTTGATGTCCCTACGGAGGGAATGAATACAATCACACCTCTTCTGTACCAGAGCGGTTATCTCACCATCAAGGCGCAGGAAAGAGAATCACGCCTATACACACTCGATATTCCGAATACCGAAGTACGTATCGGACTGATGAACAGTTTGCTTCCCGCCTACGTGCAACGCTCATCTGGTCGTGGAATGACCATGGTTGCCAAAATGAGTGTATTCCTACGTAGAGGAGACCTTGACGGAGCACTGGAACTCCTGCAAAAGTATCTGCTCACTATTCCCTATTGCGACAATGCTTCGAGCGAGGGACACTATCAGCAGATGCTCTATATTATTTTCTCATTACTCGGGCAGTACGACAACCTCGATGTGGAGGTGCGCACACCCACTGGCCGTGTGGACATGGTGATGCGCACGGACAAGGCATTGTATCTCTTTGAACTGAAAATAAACAAGTCGGCAGCTGCTGCCATGAAGCAGATTGACCTCAAGGACTACCCTGCCCGATTTGCCATGTGTGGACTTCCCATCGTCAAGGTGGGCATCAACTTTGATGCAGACAAGCGCACCATCGGCGACTGGAAGATTACATCTTAAACGACACGCAATAAATGAAAATACCTTCTGCACCAAGCAAGAACAAGGAGCGATTGAAAATCTTCGTTTCAGCCTACGCTTGCGAGCCTCATCTGGGAAGTGAGATTGGCGTGGGATGGCACTGGGTGCTGGAGATGTCGAAGTACTTCGAGTTGTGGGTGCTGACACGCGAAAGCAATCGGCACACCATCGAGCCCTGGATTGACAAGCATCCCGCATTTAAAAATATCCACTGGCTGTATTACGACTGGCCCAAATGGGCACGTTTCTGGAAAAAGGGCTTGCGCGGCGTGCGTACCTATTATAATATATGGCAGGTGTGTACCAACCGCATAGTAAAAAGGACCATGCAGGAGAATGACATCAGGATTTTCCACCATCTCACCTATGGAAACGCATTGTGGAAGGTGAGCAGCTATGGACAAAAGCAATTCTTCATATGGGGACCCATAGGAGGTTTGGAAACCATACCTGAAGAATATTGCAAACACTACGGAAAAAAGAGCTATATCATTGAAAGGATTCGTAGGCAAATAGCTTTGTTGAGCAAATGGAACATGGGATTCAAAAAACGATGCAAAAATGCCAATCTGATATTATGTAAAACCGACTTTACCCGTCAATACATTCCTTCGGCTTATGCCAACAAGACCATCATTTTTACCGATGTTGCTGCTGAAGCAACGCTTCACCCTTGCCACAAACAAACGGGAAAAAAGGATGTCACCGAATATGTCACTATAGGCCGCCTGGATGCTTGGCGTGGATTTGACCTGATCATAGAAGCTACCCATGCCGCCGTGAAGCAGAATGACCAAATTCATGTGACAATAGTAGGAGAAGGCTATGACAAGGAAAGACTTGAAAGGATGGTCAAAGACAGGGGGCTTGGCAAATATATATCGCTTACAGGCAAAGTTTCCATGGAGAAATACAAAACATTGATGGCTGATGCTGATGTTGTGATCAATGCTGCATTGAAGGAGGGAGCCGTCACTGTTTCATTTGATGCTATGGCATTGGGGAAACCCTTGATATGCATAGACACAACTGGATATACACGATACTTCACGCATGACTATGCGATCATCATACCCAGAAAAGGAAGAGATTTTGTGATAGACCATATCACGAAGGGGATGTTGAGACTTACTGATGTAGAGACAAGAAAAATGATGGGCAAAAAAGCTCAAGATGCTTCCGCTACATGCTGCTGGGAACACCATGGAGCCGAAATAAAAGATGTGATTACCCGAGCATATCGTTCGTAGATAAACCTTTGCATTTGATGACTATCACTGCTGTTTTCAACAAATTGTTTAACCTCGATGATGGATGCCTGTTCTATCGGTTCAATAATGCCGATGGAAAGATCTGGATAATGCCTGCCAAAAACCTTCGCACAGCAATGGAACTATATCAGCCAAGCGGCTGGAAGGGGAAATGGATGAAAAGAGGCTTTCCTTTGCTGCACAAGATACGGATGGTGAGGAGTCTGATTCATACGGAGAAAATCAGATGCAGATTTGATGGGAAATTGAAGAAGTTGCTGGAGAAGATAACTGACACGGAAGAATTGGATTTTTCCATCTTCTGCGGAACACCCTGTGTACATCAGAAAATAACGATTCAACTCAGCAAAGGACACAGGATATTGGGGTATTGCAAGGCTACAGACAGTTGTGAAATAGCCGCATTGTTTGAAAATGAAGCACATTTGTTGAATGTTCTGCATAAAAAAGGTATAAGGAGTGTGCCCGAATGTCTGTTCTGTGGAGATTTGGGCAACGGGGTGAGCATATTCGTGCAAAGTACAACAAAAACAAGTCTGTCAAAGGTGGTACACGAATGGGGAATACTACACGACAAATTTCTGTTACGGCTGAAAGAAGCGACCATTCAAGAAATAGCATTTGAAAAGAGCGACTTTTGTCGGGTGCTCACGGCTTTGCAAAAACATACCGACTGGCTACCCGAAGAGGTGGACAAGGCTATGGTGATGAATGCCGTTGAAGATACGGTCAAGCACTGGGAGGGAAAACGTGTTGGATTTTGTGCTTATCATGCTGACTTCACTCCATGGAACATGTATGTGGAGCAGGACGAACTATTTGTCTTTGATTGGGAATATGCCCAGATGACCTACCCTCCCCTGTTGGATAAATATCATTTCTTCATCCAGACATTCATATTCGAGCGTCACTGGACAGCCCAGGACATCATGGCTTATGTTGATTCGCCGGATGGGAAATGGATGGACAAGATACTGTTCAAATGCTATCTGCTGGACATGATAGCACGTTTTACCATAAGAGAAAAGGGAACAATAAACGGCGACATCAGCAGGCTGATGCAAATATGGAGTGGACTTTTGGTTGGATTAACCATGTAACCATGATTGTTACAAATATCATTGATGAAATCTAAATGAATGAAAACTATCGTTTGTTTCCATCTTTTCAACGATTATAGTGGAAGCCCCAAGGTGCTGAGGATGGTGCTGGAGGGGTTGCTGAACAAAGGCTACAACGTGGACTTGGTGTCTTCGTGTGGCGGTGTGCTGGATGAACTGGAGGGCATGAAGAATTTCAGAAAACATTCGTATTTCTATCGTTTTTCCAACAATCCGGCTATTACCATGGCAAGATATGCTGTGGTGCAGATCTATACATTCTTCCTTGCACTGAAATGGATGTTCCGCCGTGATGTGGTGTTTTATATCAACACGTTGCTCCCTATAGGCGGAGCTTTGGCAGGACGACTCACTGGCAAACGGGTGGTGTATCATTACCACGAGAATGCGTTTGTGAAAGGAGTTTTCTACAAGACGCTGGCATGGATGATGCAACGGCTGGCTCACGAAATCGTCTGCGTATCGGGTTATCAGGCTTCTTCATTGGCCGTCCCAAGCAAGGTGACGGTAATCCCCAATGCGCTGCCCAAGGATTTTGTGGAACGAATGACACCTGATGCCGAAAAGGCTTTCAACCTCAAAACCATACTCATGATTGCCTCGCTTAAAGCATATAAGGGTACAAGGGAGTTTGTTGAATTGGCTGTAAGAATGCCTGAATATCGCTTCATACTGGTGCTCAACGAAACGCAGGAGAATATCAACAGTTTTCTGAAGTCTATTCACGGGAAAGCAATCAAGGGTACCAACCTCAAGATTTATCCTCGGCAAAGCGATACGACACCTTTTTACATGAAGGCTTCTATTGTGCTGAACCTGTCGGACAAGGAGAAAGTCATCGAAACATTCGGCATGACAGTGCTTGAGGCCATGCGTGCCGGCTTGCCTGTCATTGTTCCTACGGTGGGAGGTATTGCGGAAATGGTGGATGACGGTGTGAATGGATATAAGATTGATGCGAAAGACTTGGAACTGATAGAGAAGCGCATACATGAAATGCTGTCAGACAAACAAAACTATATCGGAATGGCCAACAATGCACTGAAAAAAGCAAGGCTTTTCTGTGCAAAGAACATGATTTCTGCCATAGAAACGCTTCTGCAGAATGGCATACGGTAAACCAATAGAATACAAAAACCTATAAATACTTCAATAATTCGTAAAATGAGGAACAACAGGGATAAATCTTTAGATATAGCAAAAGCAATTTGCATTATTCTAATGGTTGTAGGCCATAGCGGATGCCCGACTTATCTGCATGATTTCGTTTATATGTTCCATATGCCTTGCTTCTTTTTCGTAAGTGGTTGGCTGCTAAACGACAAATACATAACGAACTTGAAAACGGGGTTGATTCAAAAAACAAAAGGTTCATATTATCCATTTGTGAAATGGACGCTGATTTTCCTGCTTTTCCATAACGTATTTGCTTCGATGCACATTTATGAGAACAGCTATTCATGGCAAACATTCATGATACGTATTGCAAGAGCGTTCTCCATGACCGGCAGTGAATCTCTTTTAGGTGGTTTTTGGTTCTTAATTTCTTTGTTTTGGGCTTCGATTATCTCGCTACTCTTCTTGAATATGCTCTCAAGAATGCGTTTGTTAACAGAAAATTACATTTCGGGAGGGATAATTCTAACTCTGTTAGTAACAATATTTTGGCATTACATACCTGTCGCATTACCTTGGATGTTCGGGGAACAGACTTTATTGGCTACAGCGTTTTATATGAGCGGTTATCTTTGTCGTAAGAAGAACATGCACTTTGATTATCCGTTTATTGCAGGTTTGCTTCTGTTGATAGTTCCAGCTATTGCGACATTATTCATCAAATTGAATATGTCAACGGTGCAAGGATGGTTTGTGTTGGGTTACTATATGATTGCAATGACAGGAACGATGGGCATAGTATTGCTATCAAGAGGATTGTCAAGACATCGCATTGCTCCTATACTTGCATATATTGGGAATAAGACATTGTATATCTTGGTTTTCCATTTCCTTGCATTCAAATTTGTAAGTTTCATTTATTTACATTTTAATGGTTTGCCTATTGATCTTCTAACGATGTTTCCGGTTTTGGAAGAAACGAATAGTTGGATGTATATTGTATATGTTATTAGTGGGATTATTTTTCCTCTTGCGGTATGGGAACTGATACATCATACTTTTGTGAGTAATAAAACAAGTACTTAGAAAACCTCAAATCCGCAACCGCCCTCATAAGATGACACAGAGGTAAAAAGGTAGCGGCACTGTGGCTAAAGAGGATGCAACGCAGCAAAAATCGCCACAAAGATGCATAAAATCCCCTTACCCCACCATGCGACTTGAGGCAATACGCATTTAACACGACCATAAGTTGTCGGTGTTATCCAAAGTCATTCTGGAACACATCAGCATAAGCGTTGTTGCATGAATAGATATTCAGCACATACTGCCTTGATGTCCTGACCCATTTGGCTGGCACAGAGATGAACTTGAAGACAAACGCCTTGATGCGGCTTGTTGCTTTGAGTCCGAACCTCTTCACGTCAAGCCTCGCCATGATGAATTTATAGAAGTTGCGTATGAGTGCCGTAAGCAGAAGAAACGCCGTGTTTTCTCCCATGAAGGATTTTGGAAGCCTGTTTCAGCCAAATGTTATCCTGGGTCAGTTCCTTTATGGCCCTGAGAATCGTGTCGGCACTGCATGTGCGAAGTGTCGGATGAAGCGAGAGGTGATACATCAGATGAGTGGTGACATCCTCTATGCATGAGCCGCCACAGAAATAAACGCTCATAAGCGAACGGATGATTTCGCTGTATTGATAACCATACAGCCTGCATCTCATACCGAGGGTTAAGTCGATTACAGATGAGAGATTGGAGTCAAATTGCTCCATTATTGAAAAAAATCCTCCAAAAGGAGAGAGTTTCTCAGATTATATTGCTACCTTTGCCATGTCTGTTGGGTTTGATACATATTTTGATTTGCAACACTAAGATAGGTGAAAAATCCGACATGGCAAAATCCTGAGCAACTTTTTGTTGCTCAGGTACTTAAAAAGTTATATTTGTAATAGTGTTGCGGAATTAAGGAAATATTAAACAATGAAACGGATTGCAATAGTTGGCACACAGGGAGTGCCTGCTCAATACGGTGGATTTGAGACACTGGTGGAAAACCTGATTGGAGTGAACCGTAGTTATAACATCAAATACACCGTGTTCTGTTCGGCAAAGGATTATGACGACAGACGAAAGACATTCAAGGGGGCCAAACTGAGATATATCCCCCTATTCCACGCCAACGGTGCACAAAGCATTTTCTACGATATATTGTCGCTGATGTGCTGCATCATAGGTTTTGACACTGTGCTTGTTCTGGGTGTTTCAGGGGGTGTTTTCCTGCCCTTTTTCCGTTTGTTTTTCCATAAGAAACTGATTGTCAACATTGACGGTTTGGAACATACCCGTGCCAAATGGGGAGGATTTGCCAAATGGTATCTCAGACTGAGCGAAAAGCTGGCGGTGAGGTGCGCTGATATCGTTATTGCCGACAACAAAGTGATACAGCGATATGTTGAAGAAAAATATGGGAAAAGTCCTGAACTGATAGCCTACGGTGGAGACCATGTGCTGCGCAATGTGTCGGAGGAGAAACAAAGCAGCATATTGAACAAGTATATGCTCGACAAAAAAGGATATGCCTTGTCGATATGCCGCATAGAGCCTGAAAACAAATGCGACATCACATTGCAGGCCTTTGCCGAAAGCGGTATGCCGCTGGTGTTTATCGGCAACTGGAACCACAGCAGCTACAGCAAGAACTTGAGGTTCAAATATGGCATGATACACAATATCCGTATTTTAGACAGTATCTACGACCTTGACGTGCTCTATACTCTGCGCAAAAACTGCCGCTTGTATGTCCATGGGCATAGTGCGGGCGGCACCAATCCTTCATTGGTGGAGGCCATGTTCTTCGGATGCCCCATACTGGCCTACGGAGTTGAATACAACAGAGAAACCACCTTCAACATGGCTCACTACTACCTTGATGCCGAACAATTGAAAGAACTCAGCAAGAACGTAAAGCAAAATGATGGTAACTTGACCGATCTGACTTACCATCACTACCCATGGAAACACATCATCAAACAATATGAAGCCCTCTTTTAAAAGGTAGCAAAGCATTATATAATAATAAAATGATTGGAAGAAATGACAAAAGAGAATAAAAGAATGGTGGTGATGGGAGGTAGTTTCAATCCACCCACCCGTGGTGTTGGCACCAGCAATTCTTCCTTATTTTGCGAAACAAATGAATGGCTTGGGAAACACGCTCCTGATTTTTGGGAAACACGCTCCTGATTTTGGCCTCTTATTCTGCATTTGGAACAGGCAGAATATGCACAAAAAAACTAAGGGCAAGTACCTGTTTACCAGATACTTGCCCTTTATATAGCTAATTTTCAGCACGTTTCGATTATTCTTCGACGGCGGCCTGTGCGGCAGCCAAACGTGCGATAGGCACACGGAATGGAGAGCATGAAGCATAGTTCATACCAACCTTAGCGCAGAACTTAACAGATGATGGCTCACCACCATGCTCACCGCAGATACCTGTGCGGAGGTTAGGACGGGTAGCACGACCATTCTCTACAGCCATCTTGATGAGCTGACCAACACCCTCCTGGTCGAGAACCTGGAATGGGTCAACCTTCAAGATTTTCTTCTCCATGTATGCAGGGAGGAAGGAAGCGATGTCGTCACGAGAGTAACCGAAGGTCATCTGTGTCAAGTCGTTAGTACCGAATGAGAAGTACTGAGCCTCCTCTGCAATCTGACCTGCAGTAAGGGCAGCACGAGGAATCTCAATCATTGTACCAATCTCGAACTCAACCTCTACGCCGTACTCAGCGAATACTTCCTTAGAAGTAGCGAGGATGATAGCCTTCTGCTGTTTGAGCTCCTGAACAGTACCGATGAGCGGAACCATGATCTCTGGACATGGGTTGAAACCTTCCTTCTTCAACTCGCAAGCTGCACCGAGGATGGCGCGAGTCTGCATAGCTGTAATCTCTGGGAATGTGATACCGAGACGGCAACCACGATGACCGAGCATTGGGTTATTCTCTGCCAGAGAGTTCACACGCTTCTTGATTTCCTCAACGCTTACACCCATCTCCTTAGCCATAGTCTCCTGACCAGCCAAATCGTGTGGTACGAACTCGTGGAGAGGTGGGTCGAGCAAGCGGATGTTCACGTGGCAGCCATCCATAGCCTTCAAGATTCCGTAGAAGTCAGCCTTCTGATATGGGAGGAGCTTGGCAAGAGCCTTCTCGCGACCCTCAACAGAGTCAGCCAGAATCATCTCACGCATCGCAACAATCTTCTGATCATCGAAGAACATGTGCTCTGTTCGTGTCAGACCGATACCCTTGGCACCGAATGCACGAGCTACCTCAGCATCGTGTGGAGTATCTGCATTGGTACGGATCTCCATCTTTGTATATTTGTCGCAGAGGTCCATCAGCTCCTTGAAGTCGCCTGAAAGTTCTGCAGCCTTTGTCTCAATCTGTCCTGCATAAACCTGACCAGTAGTACCGTTCAGAGAGATGTAATCACCCTCCTTGTAAACTACGCCCTCAATCTCAACAGTCTTTGACTTGTAATCAACATTGATAGAGCCAGCACCAGATACACAGCACTTACCCATACCACGAGCTACAACGGCAGCGTGAGAAGTCATACCACCACGAGCGGTAAGGATACCCTCGGCAGCTGACATACCAGCGAGGTCTTCAGGAGAAGTCTCGATACGAACCATGATGACCTTCTTGCCGTCCTCATGCCACTCCTGAGCATCGTCTGCATGGAATACAATCTGACCGCAGGCAGCACATGGAGATGCAGGGAGGCCCTGTGTGATGACCTTAGCCTTAGAGAGAGCCAGCTTATCGAATACCGGGTGCAAAAGCTCATCAAGCTTCTGAGGCTCACAGCGGAGGATAGCAGTCTTCTCGTCGATCATACCTTCGTGGAGGAGGTCCATAGCAATCTTCACCATAGCGGTACCTGTACGCTTACCGTTACGTGTCTGGAGGAACCAGAGCTTGCCTTCCTGTACGGTGAACTCCATGTCCTGCATATCGTGATAGTGGTGCTCCAACTTATCCTGGAGAGCGTCGAGCTCCTTGTAAAGCTCAGGCATAGCCTCTTCCATAGAAGGATACTTCGCAACGCGCTCCTCCTCAGAGATGCCAGCACGCTCAGCCCAGCGCTGAGAACCGATCTTTGTAATCTGCTGTGGTGTACGGATACCAGCTACTACGTCCTCACCCTGTGCATTGATAAGATACTCACCATTGAAGAGGTTTTCACCATTACCTGCGTCACGAGAGAAGCAAACACCAGTAGCAGAAGTTTCACCCATGTTACCGAATACCATCGCCATGACAGAAACGGCAGTACCCCACTCGTCAGGAATACCTTCCATCTTGCGGTAGAGGATAGCGCGCTCGTTCATCCAAGAACGGAACACAGCGCAGATAGCGCCCCAGAGCTGATCGATAGGATTGGTAGGGAAATCCTGACCGGTCTGCTCCTTGATAGCAGCCTTGAAGAGCTCAACGAGCTTCTTGAGCGACTCTACAGAGAGGTCCTTGTCGAGAGTAACTCCCTGCTCTTCCTTCACCTTTTCGATGATAGCCTCGAATGGGTCGATATCTTCCTTGTTAACTGGCTTAAGACCCATAACAACATCACCATACATCTGTACGAAACGACGATATGAATCGTAAACGAAATGAGGATTACCGGTCTTCTTGACCATACCCTCAGCCACCTCATCATTCAAACCAAGGTTGAGGATTGTATCCATCATACCTGGCATAGAAGCGCGAGCACCTGAACGTACTGAAACGAGGAGAGGATTCTCTACGGAACCGAACTTGCTGTTCATCAATGCCTCTGTATGAGCCACGGCAGCCATTACCTCGTCCTGAAGGAGCTCCTTGATTTTCTCCTCACCCACCTCATAATACTCGTTACAAGTATCAGTTGTGATGGTGAAACCTGGAGGTACAGGTACACCAATAAGGTTCATCTCGGCGAGGTTTGCACCCTTACCGCCAAGAACTTCACGCATCTTCGCATTTCCTTCGGCTTGTCCATTACCGAATGTATAAACTCTTTTTTCGTTCATTTTGTTATAGGTTCAAAAATTTTATATAATTCTAGTTATTATCAAATTGTTTTGATGATGCAAATATACTACATTATTTTGAAACCACCAAACTTTTATACTCTTTTTTGCTATCCCGAGATTACATTTTAAACTGTTGTCGCACACACGGGACTATTTTTAACAATCTACTATCAATACGCAACGACGCGAATTCAACAAGCAAGTGCAAAATTACGAAATGTTTTTGTAAAAGCACTCCT
>ENA-ORUG01000734-ORUG01000734.1-human-gut-metagenome-genome-assembly--contig:-NODE-734-length-34618-cov-2.964615_pt1 | contig 34618 bp, 20 predicted proteins | sample MGYA00242079_ERZ509207 | MGnify/ENA primary metagenome ERZ509207 (study PRJEB26280, sample SAMEA2338780) | human gut metagenome | biome: human gut; feature: human-associated habitat; material: faeces...
TGAAGATGCGGCCATGTAGCGAGCGTTTGCGTGACTGAAAAAAAGCAAGGCGGATGTTGAAAGACAGGATGCTAGCCGCCGGCAATGAAGGCTCTGGCACCGGATCCCATGAACTGCACCCCGATGCAGATCAGGAAAAAGCCGATGAGTTTGCTGAAAACGGCCATACCCGAAGGACCCATGCGGGAAGCGCAGTATTCGCTTGAGCGCAGAGTGACCCAGGCAATGATGCTGGTGACCAAAATGGCAAGCGTGGTAAGAAAAAACGTTTCTGCCATGGAGGTCAATTCGGGTGCTTCGGCGATTTTGGTGGAATATCCGATCACGACGGCAATGGTGCCGGGACCTGCAATACCGGGCATCGCAAGCGGGAAGAACGAATAGTCTTCCTTGCCGCGTTGTACGGCAGGGGCGTTGTTCGGACCTTGACCGCCGAAAAGCATTTGCGTGCCGATGATGGCAATCACGAAACCGCCCGCGATACGCATGGCGCCGAAGCTGATCCCGAAAAAGGAAAGAATCAGATTGCCGCCGATGAGGCTCACAAACATCACAGCAAACGAGTAGATGGCCGCGAGGTTGGCCTGTTGTTTTCGCTGCTCGTGGGTCATGCCTGCGGCAAGGCTCATGAAGAGAGGAATTTTAGAAAGCGGATTGGTGATGACCACCAGGGAAATGAGTGCGCCCAGGAAGTACTTGAAGCTGACGGAATCCAGCATAGCGAGCACCGCGTTCGGTGTGAATCTCAAAAAGAAAAAATCGACAGGACGAAGTTTGTTCGAGCCGGCAGAATTCGGCGCATCATACCAAGCTATTCAAAAACAGCAAGATTCGGTTTTCCGACAGTGGTTCATTTTTCCGACCGCATGAACGCTCTTGCCGAACAGCAACGCGGCAACATCGGCATTTTCTCGGCAGCGGGCGAGGATGATTTTTCCGGCAGGTTTGGCACCAAGGAAAGTTTCACCAGCAGGTGCGGCTGCATCAGAGGCTCCTTGGGAAAGGCCTTTTTGAGCGCCGCATGAAATTCTGCATCCAACGCCTTTTGCAAGGACAGTACGTCAGAACCACAGGCCTGAATCGGGTGCTTGCGGTCAAAGTCGTAGCAACGTGCCTCGAAGTGTTGCGTTTCCTTGTCGAAAACCACCAACACTTCGGTTTTGATCGACAAGCCGAGGTGCACGGCAAGCTTCCAGCCGGGCAGGCGCAGAGGATAGGCGAACGCAGAAGACATACGAGGACCTTGCATTTAACGTGGATAGTCAGTCCATTGTATCGATGGACGGCGGCAGACAAGGCACACCGAAAAGAAAACACACAATATTGCGAGGAGTTGTTTTTCCGTCGGTATGGGAAACGTCACCGGCGGTCTGCAAAAGATGACGTTGCAGTTTTTGCCGTAACGCGATTGCGAATTCTGTGTGCCGAAAGAGGTAAGTGCTCGGGGAGAAGACCGAATTTCCATTCCGTGGCGATTGGAACGAAAAAGTACGGTATTTTTCCTTGTCGCTTTTGCTTTCATTTGACGTGAGTCGGCGCCAGACTTTTTCTGTTGGCGGTTGTTGGCACGGGATGTCGACAGCTTGCCGTTAAAGAAACTTAGAAAAGGAGAGGCGACATGATTCCTAAACTCGCGACTCTGGCCGTATCGGCTGCTTTGGCTGCTTCGATGGCTGCACCGGTGACGGCATTTGCCAAGGACGGCGTCTACACCGCCAGTTCGGTGGGCCGCAACGGCTCGATCAATGTACAGGTCACGATTAAAAACGATGCAATTGCTGACATCAAGATTGTTGATTGGTCCGAAACGCATCCTGTGGCTGACCTGACCAAGACGAAACTGATTCCCGACATCATCAAGCATCAAAGCGTAGAAGTCGACGCCATTTCGGGTGCCACGCTCTCGAGCTTTGCCATCAAGGACGCCGTCAGCCAGTGTCTGAAAAAGGCCGGATTGGATGTCACTAAGTTCGAAAAGGAAGTGCCGCAGCCGGCGCTGTTGACCGATACCAAGACGCTGGACGCCGATATCGTCGTCATCGGTGCGGGCGGTGCAGGTTTGTCTGCTGCCGTGACCGCTGCTGAAGCCGGAAAGAAAGTGATTGTTCTCGAAAAGAACGGCTTTGCGGGCGGCAATACGAGCGTGTGCGGTGGCTGCTTTAATTCGGCCAATGTTAACCAGAGCCACATCAAGATGACCGAAGGCCAGCGCAAGATCGTCGAAGGCATCTTGGCCGAAACACCCAAGTCTGATCTGCACAAAGAATTGATCGACAAGGTTTCTAAGCAGTGGAAGGCCTATAACGACAAGAAAGAAACCGTTCTTTTTGACTCTCCGGAATTCCATGCACTTCAGACCTGGAAGTCCGGTGACTACAAGGCGGATCTCTCGCTTGTCTATACGCTCACTCAGAACACCGGCAACGTCATGAAGCAGCTCGAGAAGATCGGCTTTGTGTGGCGTGACAAGGCCACGCAGTTTGTCGGCGCTTTGTGGCCGCGCTCCAACCGCGCTCAGAACTTCAAGTCCGGTGTGGGCTATATCGATACTTTCCTTGCCTACATCAAGGATAAGAAGCTTCCGGTGACGATCGAACTGAGCACCAAGGCCAACGAACTCATCGTTAAGGACGGACGCGTCGTCGGCGTCAAAGCTCAGGCAATCGGCGGTGACGAAAAGGGCCGCAAGTACGTTGTCAACGCCAAGAACGGCGTTATTCTGGCGACCGGCGGCTTCGGTGCAAACGTCGAAATGCGTAATGCCTACGACGAACTGTGGGGTAAGAAGCTCGGCAAGACCACACCGACCACGAACCTTCCGTCAGCTACCGGCGACGGCATCACGATGGCCAAGCAGGTCGGTGCCAATCTGGTGCAGATGGGCTGGATTCAGTTGTTCCCGGCCGGCGACCCGCAGACCGGCGCAACGAGCTTCAAGCTCGGCGAAAACTCCTGCATTTATGTCAACCGCGACGGCAAACGCTACGTCAACGAGTCCGAACGTCGTGATGTGCTCGCCAAGGCTAATCTCGCTCAAAAGGACGGACTTTTCTTTGTGATTTCGTCGGCCAAACGTGCCTTGATCGATAAGGACGGACGCAACGCCTATGGCGTTAAGGTCGAAGACATTCTGGCTTCGGGCAAGTCTTACAAGGCCGATACGCTTGAAGAACTTGCCAAGAAGGCAGGCATCAACGCTGCCAACCTTGTTGAGACAGTCAAGAAGTGGAACGAATTCTGCAAGAAGGGAACGGGTGACGAAATGGGGCGTCCGACCTGCATGGACGAACACCGTCTTGACGAAGGCGGTCCGTACTACGCCACGCTGATGACGCCTTCTGTGCACCACACGATGGGCGGCGTGCAGATCAACACCAAGGCACAGGTCATCAACAAGGCCGGGAAGGTTATTCCGGGGCTCTATGCTGCCGGTGAAGTCACGGGTGCCATTCACGGCACGAACCGCGTCGGCTGCAACGCTGTTCCCGATGCTCTCGTGTTCGGTCACATCGCTGCTGAAACTGCGGCTGCGGCTAAGTAGTCGTTTTGCCTAAAACTTGACCCAACGAAGGCTGCAGGCTTCGGTTTGCAGCCTTTCTTTATGGCGGTAATTCGCTCGGAGCAGCCTTGGGAAGAAAAAGCCGGTGTACCGTTCAGAAAGCACACGGACTCCAGAGGTCGAAAAAATCGTGCTCACTGAATGCCATGTTGAGATAGGTACAGTTCAGGGCATTTTTGGGGTTGGGCAGAATAATTCAAACTGAGTTATTCAAGAAAACGCCGCCTCACTCCGGCCGTCGAGAAAACAAGCTGTGGAAGCGGCGTTTGTTTTGATGCAAGGACTCGCCAGCCAAGGATCTGCCCCGATCCCTGGCTCTGTATGGCGAAAATCTCAGAAACGATAGTCGAGACGAACTTGGCCGGCGGCCCCCTGACGTTGGCCGACGTAGCCTTTGAGGACAACGGAAGCAGCCCAAGGCGAATCGGCACTCTTTCGATAGGTTGCCGAGAGTTCGCCGACGCCTGTATTGCCTTCTAGCGAGACGCCGTCAATAGCCAGATTGTTGACATCGGCTTTGAGGTCGGACTGCAACGTGCGCTCGTAAGCAAGACCGGCGCTCCAAGCAAACTGATCGGTCAGTTGATGGCGTAGGCGGGTACCGAAGCGCAGCGTGTGAACGAAGACGTCGTCGTATTCCAGAGTCGAGCGATCGGCAGCGTCAATACGGATGCTCTCCGAGGAAAGCCAGTTAAGAGTGTAGCGTCCGTAGACTTCCGTCATAAGCGTATCCGTGAGCGCGAATCGCATGCCGGCTCCGAGGTGCGATGCGGCAAAGAGAGAATTGTCGTCAAACGTGGCTCCGGAAGAGGCAAAGCGGCCGGAATAGTTGGTGGAAGACATGCCGCCGTGCAGTGAGGCGTCCAGGAAGAATGTGTCGCTCACAAAATGCCGCAACGCCAGACCGACGCCGTAGTATTCGTGATCGGCATTGCCGCTTGAGGTTGCGTAGCGATTGTCCGAGTCGCCCCAGCCTGCTTCGAAAAAGGCGGCGAGCACCGTGTCGGAAACACGGGTCGACGCGCCGACGATCAGGTGCATGCTGTCCAGATCCAGGTCGCCAGCGGTGTCATAAGAAGACTTGCCGCCGTACATGGCGCCAAAAAGTGTCGTTGCGTCGGAACGGGCCGACGATTCGGCCATCAGCAGGCCTTCATCGGCAACGAACTCGGTTGCCTGGTTGATCATTGCCATTGAGCCAAGAATGCTCTACGAGAGAGTCGAAGCGTTTGAATTAGCCGTTTTGCGGTAGGAGCTCGCGTCGAGAATGTCTTTGAGCGTGTCACTTGAGATCGTGCCGCTCAGCGTCGAGTCCTCGGCAACGTTCCACGATTCGGTCGTGAAAGTGTCCGACTTGTTAAAGACGGTGTCCGTGGAAACTGAAATCGACTGGCCTTCGGCAAGGTCGATGAGTTCAAAGCTGTCACCCGGATTCAGGCCGCTGACATGAATGTTGATGGAAGTATCGGACAAGTCCCAAACGGCAGAGTCGTTTCCATTGAGCGTACTAACGGACAGATCGTCTTGACTGGTCGCGCCGAGCGTCAGGATCGGAGCTGAGGCATTTTCTTTCGTGACGTAGAAGTCGACGTTGTCAAAATGCGTGAGGTAATTTTCAACGGTGTTGTTTCCGGACAGGATGAGGCGGCTGTTTTCACCGAATGAGTCCTGTGAACTGTAGTCGCCGTATACCCCCATGACGCTGCCCACGGTTGCGTTGGAAAGCGTCAACGTGTTGCCCGAAGACGTCCCCAAAAACGTCTTGCCTCCCAAGCGGGCAAGCGATACGGTTCCGGCAACGGTTGAGTCGGCGATGACAATAGAGGTGTTGACGATATCGACATGATCGCTACTTCTGGCTGAAACGCCGATGATCGTGCTCACAACGGAATGATCCGTGACAGCCACCGTCGTGTCTTGTATGGAAGTTGAAGCAACGGAACTGAGTCTTACGCCGTAGACCGAGTTGACTTCGGAGCCAGCAATCTGAACGGACGTCCCAATTGCTTGCGCTGATTCAACGGAATCAAGACTTACGCCGTAGACCGAACTGACTTCGGAGTCAGCGATCTGAACCGTTGTTCCGACGGCTTGAGCCGATAAAAGATTCTCAGCAAGGATTCCGAAAATGTCCGCGTCGCCATCCTGCGTTTGTGTGTTGGACAGAATGACCGAGTTGTTCGTAAAGACGGCAGTCGATTGCTGAGGGTTGAAGAAGTCAATGTCACCGGAAGCTGAAGCCCCGACTATCTGCCAACTGCCTTGAATGGTGGAGTCGCTTATGGAAAGACGATTGGAGTGCAGATCGAACGAGGCCGGAGTTCCGCTGGTTGCCTTGACGCCGTATGCACTAGCAGAGTCATCGGACAAATTCTCACCCAACGTGCTGTCGCTTATTTCCAGAGCATTATTGTGAGCTACAACGGAACCAAAAGACGTATCGCCGTACAACAAAGAAAGCGCAACAAGAGAGCCTCCTAACGTGCCTGTGACCGAAGAGTGTCGGATGGCGAGAGTGCCGTTTAAAGCCTCGGCATTGTGACGTCCCTGCAGGTTGGATGCACAGATCTGCCCTGTGGCGTTCGCGTCGGTTTGAAAATTATCGAGTATCACGCTGGCGTCAGACGAGGAGACCGAGATTGCCGATTGGAGTTGATCCGCTGCAATCGAATAGAACGACTGCCCGTCATGCTTCACGTTGCTGATGACGACGGAACTTTGCTGTGACGCAAGGGATCCCGTTTCTGAGCCGAGCCCATTGACGGCGATGACATCAAATTGATGATCGCCGACGAACGTGGAGTCCTGAATTACAACGGAATTGTCGAGTGTTTGGGCGCTTTCGGTGACCGAGGCCCTGACCGCAAATACGTTGACCGACAGCTCGGAGTTGGTGATGCGGACGGCGTTGTGATCAGCTGCGAGCTGTCCAATTGTTACCGATGAGAGATTCTCTCTTAAAAAGCTTCCGATGTCCGGAAGGCTGCCTTGACGGGTATACGCGAGATTTGCCTGATCGATTTCCAGAAGATTGCCGCTTGCCGTGAGCGAATCAATATTGGTTTGATCGGTTATCAGTGCCGTGGCGATTTCATAGGTGTCTGTATCTTCAGCCAATGCCCCGGAGAGCTTGAGCGTGTTGTTTCTCAGATACAGTGTTCCGATGTCTGACGCTCCGGTCACCTGAACGGCTGAAAGTCTGCCTGCGGTCAGTTCGGAGCCGAGCGGGCGGCTGACGGTGAGCGTCGAATTGTCAAGACGAACTTCATTGCCGGCCAAATCGTGGCCTAATGTGGCGGAAACCCAAAGATTGGGCATATGGCCGGCTTCGGGGTTTGCCAACGGAAAGAGCGTACTGTCGACTGGTTCGGAGGCGGCTTGAGAGCCGGTCAAAACCTGATCGGCGTAGTACCAGATATCGGAGTTGAGGCTCCAGGCATGAGCCTGAAAAGTCATGGCCAAAAGGACGGCGGAAGCCAGAAGCGTATGTCGGGGCATGGCAACGAAAGGGCAAAATATTCCAAAGAAGCGGGTGAGCTGAATTTTATGGGCCTGAAAGCGTGCCGAAGCTTTTTTTGTAGTTTTTTTTGGGGGTTCTTTGAAAAAGGCTGCAGAGCAGCGTCAAATGCATTGATTTCACGACATAATTTTGCAGATTTTTCAATAATTCCCCGAGCGCAGGCGGTACGGCCGCTTTGTTGTGTATTCTCGCCAACCGGCCGGCGAAGCCGAGAGATCGAGATACACAAACGATTTGTTGCGGATACAAAAATGAATAAACCTTCTCTGATTGCTGCAGCAGTGGCTGCTGTTTTGACAACCATCGGACAGGGAGCGACAGCGGCTCCTTGGACTCAAGCCCGCTTGGACAAAGTCATCGGTGAGCAGGCAAGCGGCGAAGAACCTGTTTTGCAGGATATTGCTCTAAAGCTTGACCAAAGCCAAATTCAGTCCGGTGCTTCTGCCGCAGCGGTGGTGGTTGACGGCACTCGGAGTGCCTCGGCAAGCCGAAACAGTTTGACGCTTGCGTTGAGCGAGGATTTTTCCCTTGCTGAGCTTGCCGCAGCCGAGGTGTCTGCTCTCGGCGAGGATCAAACGGCTCAAACGTCGGCCCAAGCTTCCGACAACATGTTGAACGTGCAGGCGCAGAACGTTACGGCTTCCGGCCGATGGACTGGAGCTTCGGTTGAGTCGAGTTCAAATGCACTTGCCCAAGGCAACGGACTCAATGTGACGGCCGAAACGCTTGACGTTTCGTCGGAAAGTACGGGCTTTTACGGCTCGGTCGTTGACGGTTCGACAGGCACGGCGTCCGGCTCATGGGTAACGATGAGCGTCGGGACAGCGGAAGCTCGGGAGATGCAAGTCGCCGGGGCTCATGTGACCGGCGTATCGGCAGAAGCTTTGAATAACAAAGTCACCGTTGGTATAGATGAGAATGCGGTTGAAGCATTGTTGCTCTATGGCGGTCGCGCCACGGCACAGCCGACTTCCGGCCCCGAACAGGCAGCCACACAGGCCATTGCTTCAAATAATGAAGTCACGGGAGTTTTCGGAACCGTCCATGGAGATTCGGATATCACCGTCTCTGCGGGCAAGGCCGAGGCTACCGGGCAAGATGCCGTTTCGGTTGCCGACGGTAACAGCACAACAATTGAAATTGCCGTTTCGTCGTTTGGTCCGATCCTTGACATTCAAGGAGGGGTGTCAAGTGCCGGAAGCGAAATGGGCGATCCGCTGTCTCTCTCCGCGCAGGCCAGTGCTTCAGGCAACATAGTCACGGGCCGTCTCGGCAGCATCAGTGATTCGGACATCGCTATGGTTGCGGGCAGTGCCAGGGCCAATGCGCAGAATGCCGTTTCCGTTGCCGACGGCAATCGCTTGGCATTTGATGTTTCCACCTTAGTATCGAATCCGGTCTTTTTAGTTACAGGAGGCGAGTCCGTAGCCGGAACCACGTACGGCAGTTTACTGCCTTTGTCCGCGCAGGCAAGCGCTTCGGGCAATGTGGTCACGGGGACTTTCGGAAGCATCAGTGATTCGGACTTGGCTATGGCTGCGGGCAATGCCCGGGCCTATGGGCAGGATGCCGTGTCATTTGCCGGAGGCAATCATCTGACATTTGAGACTGCAACTTCGGTATCGAACTCCACTTTGGAGTTTTACGGAGGTTATTCAGCGGCCGAAAGTGCAAACGGCGATCTGCAGTCCGCACAGGCAAGCGCTTCGGGCAATAAGGTGTCGGGACGTTTCGAAAGTGTCAGTGATTCGACCATATCTATGTTTGCCGGCAGTGCCGCGGCCAACGGACAGAATGTGGTTGCCCTCGCCGATGGCAATCAATTGGATTTGGAGATCTCCTCTTTGTCATCCAGTGATGATTCCGGTGATGTTTTTTCAGTTATCGGGGGTAACTCAATAGCTGACAGCTTAAGTGTCGCGTCGCCGTCAGTGTCTGCTCAAGCAAGCGCTTCGGACAATGAGGTATCAGCACGTTTCGAAAGTGTTAGTAATTCGGACCTGTCCATGGTTGCCGGCCGTGCCGAGGCCTACGGACAGAAAGCCGTTTCGTCTGCCGACGGCAATCGTCTGACATTTGAGGTTGCAACCTCGGTGTCGAATTCCATGCTGGAGTTTCAAGGAGGTCTTGCAATGGCCGGAGGTGCAAGCGGCGATTCACAGTCCGCACAGGCAAGCGCTTCGGGAAATCTGGTGACGGGAGTCATCACGGGTTCTTTCGATCAGTCTTCAAGTCTGGGCATTAACGGCGGACGAGCAGTGGCGGTTGCAGAAGATTCGACAGCGGTTGCCGACAACAATCGGGTTCAATTGAGTCTGGAAGGTGTCGCTGCCGACGGTTCCATTTCACTTCTGTTGTCCGGCGCAGTTGCGCAGGCACAAACAAGAGCTGCTGCCGGGGGCAATCTTGTGGTTGTCTCAGGGAAGGATAAGGTGGTAAGCGGCACACTGTACGGCGCACAAGTATCGACGCTTCAATGGTCGGGGGAGGCGGACGCTTCCGACAACAGGGTCGAAGTTTCCGGTATTGATTTGACCGGATCGATCACCGGAGCTCAGGTTCGCAATGAAAACCGCGATGAAAATTCTTCAGGCTCGGTCAACGCGGAGGGCAACGTTGTCGTGATTTCGAACTCCACAATCGAGGGCAACTTGACCGGTGCGAATCTCTTGGGTTCTCACATCAATGCCAGCGGCAATACGGTGATTTTGGGTGAGGGTACGGTTGTTAACGGTAATGTAACCGCTGTTGTCGGCGCCAATGCTGAGTTGGCCCGTTCATCCGGGGGCGAGTTTTCAAGTACATACGGCGATAACCGGGTGGTGATGAACAACGCGACGGTCTCTGGTACCGTTTGCGCGGTCTCATCGGATTCCGGCTCATTGCCTGTGGATGTTCAGACTGCCGGAAACACTCTTGTTCTTGCCGGGCACAATGAAGCGGGTTCAATCGAAGGTTTTGAATCGCTGGATTTGACGCTGTCTGAACAAAACAAAGATCAGAGCGTTTTGACTCTGACGGGCGGTCAGTCGACGCTCAGCGACGCCACCATCGTGATTCGCGGCGCCGAAGTGCTCGATCAAGGCAAGCTGATTGAAGCTATTGACGGAGCAGGTTTGTCGGTTACGGATGCCACTGTTGAACTGCGAGGGACTTTTATCAAGAAAGTCGCGCAAAACGTCTACTTTACGGTTGAAAGTGGCGAGGATAACGCGTTGACGACCGACTCGGATGTGCTTGCTTCGGCCAAGGTGCAGGCGACTGAGTCGGCCTCAAGTTTGAGTGAGTCGCTTCTCGGCACGGCTGCCTTTGTGCGTCAGGGTGCCGAATTTGTGGCCGACGACGGTTTGGCGACCATGGAATTTGCCGCACGCAGCAAACAAGGTCTCAACGCCTTTGCGGTCATGCAGGGGAGCTCCATGCACTACGACGCGTTGTCAGGCGTGGACGTTTCGGGCTTTACGCTGCTTGCCGGCGCCGCAGTGCAACAAGGCAATCTTACCTTTGCGAGCTTCGTTGAAAGCGGATGGGGCAATTCCGAGGGCGACATCGCCAAGAACAGCACTGATCTGAGTTACTTTGGCGTCGGCTTGGCGGCCCGTTATCGCTTTGAGAGCGGCTTTTACGGCGAGGGTGCTGTTCGCCTGGGGCGCGCCAGCAGCGACTTTGCCGCCAGCTTTGTCGAAGATGGTGATCTCGCTCGTTATGAGTCTGACGTCTTCTATGCCACCATGCACATGGCTGCGGGCTACGAACTGCCACTTAACGATTTCGTGACGGCCGACATGTATGCGCGCTACACGTTCTCCTTCCTAGACAACGACTCCGTGGATTTGAACGATGCGGCGCAGTCCCGAGCCGAACTCGATTCGGTGGTTGCGCATGCGCTTCGCATCGGAGCGCGCGTCAAAGGCGGCTTTACGGACGCCGTCAACTGGAAGGCGGGCATTGCCTACGAACACATGTTTGATGGAGCAGCCGGCGGCACCGTTGACGGGGTTTCGATTACGGAAGCTGAAATGGACGGCGGCAGCGTCATCGGTGAACTGGGTGTTTCTGTGAAGCCCGGCAGTGAAACGAGCCCCTGGACGCTGCAGTTTGCTCTCAAAGGTTATCTCGGCGAACGCGAGGGTGTGAGCGGCAACGGGATGTTGGTCTACAGCTTCTGATCGATTGATTGTGCGGAAATCGAAACGCAGGAAGCTCTTCGGATTGACCTGAGGAAAGATTTTTAAGAAAGGAAACATCGATGTTGATTGCGAACTTACGTACGAAACGCACGCTTTTGTCGCTCGCGGTCGCGGCGGCACTCACTCTGTCGGTTCAGGCCAGTGCCGCCGATACCTTGCAAGGCAAAGTCGTTGCGGACGAGGCGCCCAACTATTCCACTCAGTCGGGTAAACAGTACTGGGTGCTCACGGGAACCGAACAAACGGCGGAAAGCAATGCGTTGACGATCAACGACGCCAACGGCACCGTTAAGCTGCCGGACCAAATTCCGGTCTCGCACATTTATCTGTCCGAGGCCGACAAGGCCGTTGCAAACGGCAATCAAATGACGGTCGGAGGACAAACCTCCACTTTCGCTTCTGCTGTCTTGGTAATGAACGTCTGGGCGGACAATGTCGATTCGCTTGAGGCCGATGCAAACAAGGTGACTTTGGACTCGAATGTTGAGGCCTCCGGAGGCTATGCCTTTACGAACATTTTTGCCACACGGATCGGCGAAGGGACGATCCGCAACTCCGAGACGGTCATCGGTGATGTTGAAATCAACGTGATCGCCGATCCTTCCGGCGAATCAGATGAGGACCTCGGCGCGTTCTGGGCTTGGGGGGCTTATGTCAACAACCGCAGCGCCGAGGCGGGAATGACAAGTTCCGTGCATTTTTCGGGAAACAGCCTGACGTTAAGCGGCACGAAAATTGCCGCACCGGAGATCTATGTCGACGGTGTCATGACTCAGCAGGTGAACACGGTTGTTGCAGAGGGCAACCGATTTGTTCTTGAAAATCTGTCGATCAGCACGGACGACGGTTATTTTCGCGGTGTGACCGCGTTCGGTGCGGACGAGGTTCAAATTCACCGAAATGCAACGACGGTGAAAGATCTTACTCTGTCGCCGAAGACTTTTGCCGTCGTCGAGGGCATGGAGGTCTATGGCTTCGGTCGGGCTGAGGCCGCAAACAATACCTATACGGCCGACGGGATTGAGCTCAACGGCAGCGACCTGATTCTTAGCGGCGGTTGGTTCCAAGACGGCGATTCGGCGGTCTTTGCCAACAATACGGTCAGTATTGCCGACGTCACCGCGGGAAGCGTATCGGGAGAATTGCTCACGGTTTACGGCATTCAGACAAGAGATGTGGCCGATGTGACGGCCAATGCGACGACGGTTACGCTGGACAAAATCACATTGTCGCCGTGGGATGCCGGCTCTTCCCACGAGACCGAGAGTTTGTGGGCCCGTGCGGTGTCGGTGTCCGATGCCGAAACGGTATCGGCAAGCGACAATCTCCTGTCGGCCCATGATGTGCACGTCCACTCGGCAATTCTTTCGGCGGCGTACGTGAGCGGTGAAGACACCGCGTCGGTCTCGTTGATCGGCAACAAGGTCGAGCTGAGCAATTCCGAGACGATGCAAAGTACGGATTTTGAAAACGGTCTGACGATCTACGGTGCGCGCGCTGCGATAACCGGCAACGCCGAAATCTCCCGCAACGCAGTGTCGGTGAAGGATGTGACGGCTGCGGATCTGCGTTTGTACGGCGGCCGTTATTGGGCGGTCGGCTCGACACAAAACGCTTCTGTTGTGATGAACGGCAACCTGCTTGAAGTAGAAAATGTCACGAACACCGGACCGGAGGCCGATCTTTGGGCGGCGCGCGCCGGTTTGGGGGACGAGGCTTACCATAGCGGTGCGGACATCTCAACGGTTACGCTACAAAACAATCGGGCTCGCGTTTTGGATTCCGACTTTGCCGGTCAGTTTGGAGTGGCGGGAGCCGAAGTTGATATCCGCGGCAGCGCTGTCGTTTCAAACAACGCTGTGGAGCTCCGCAACGTAACGGCCGATCGTTTCTCTGCTCTTGGCGCGAGTTATGTGGGTTATGAGATGGCTGATCAAGCCGATGTGGTGATGAACGGCAACACGCTGATTGCCGAAGGTGTGACGGCAAGCGATTACGCTCAGTTTGTTGCCGCACGGTCGTTCTTTACTGACGGCGATGAAGAAGTCTACGGACAAAACATCCTGATGCAGGGCAATCGGCTCGAGATGACGGACGCGACGCTTTCGGGCGGGAGCTCTGTGATGTCGGTCAGTGCCACGGACGCCGGTGAAGCGCGGGCGCTCAACAATACGCTTGAGGTTTCCGGACTTACCGCCCGCAATGATCAGGGCACTGCGGTGACTAATGTCGTAGCGGCCCATCTTGATGCGACGCAGGCTGTGGCTGAAAACAATGCGACGGTCGTCGAGGATTCGTCGTTCACAGGGACTACGAGGTTGTGGGGCGTGCGACTGGTGGCTGAAAACCAGGGGATTGCTTCGGGAAACCACGTTGCTCTTTCCGGGACGAAGTTCTCCGGATCGAGTAATGTCGCAGCGGTCTTACTTGGCGCAACGCAAGCTGAGACTGAGAACAATGCGATGCTCGTTGAGGATTCGTCGTTTACAGGGACCACGAGTCTGTTAGGCGTGCATCTGGCGGCTGAAAAACGGGGTGTTGCTTCCGGAACTAGCGTTTCCGTTTCCGGGGCGACGGTCTCCGGATACGGGCTCATTGAGGCGGTGTCCGTTTACAGCCAAGACACGGTCGAAGTCAACAATTCGACACTGCTGTTGAGCGATGTCAGCATGGATGGTGAACCGGCTCTGATTGCCGGCGTCGATAGCTCAGGTAAAACCGTTTCGGTACAAAACACCCTCGTGCAGGCAACCGAGGTTGATATTCAAGACAATAAGGAGCTTAAGGAGCGCAACGTGCTGGCCGGCGTTTCGGCATTCATCACCAACGACGGCGGTACATTCACAAACAAGAACACCGTCGTGTCGGTGAACAAGTCTGATATCACTAACGGGTATGTAGCCGGCACTCTTGTGGCGTTGGCTGACGGCGGTCAGGTTGAGATCAATAACCAGACGGTCGTGGTCTCCTACAGCACGGTCGACGACGTGTACGGCACGGGCATTGTCGCTTCCGGTAACGTGAGTGCGCGTATCAACAATCAAACGATCGTTTTGGATAACGCAACCGTTGTGGGCGGTGTGTACGACGTTTCCATTAAAAACGGGACTTCGACACGCAGCGGCAATGACGTTGAGCTCACCAACAGCCGTTTGCAACTGTCCGGCATCAACGAGGTGGGCTCCATCAGCGGCTTTGACACGATTGGGCTCAATGTCACTGAGGCGAATAAGATGAATGCCGTTTTGACCGTCAAAAAGGCGACCGGAGGGCAAACGGAATTCGACGGAGTGACGATCGAAATCGCCTCCGACGATTTCCTTGACAGTTCCGACACGTATCAGCTCATCAATGTTGAAGGCGGAAAATATACGTTCAAGGATTTGACCGTCAAGGAAAGCCACACCTTCATCGAGACGACATACACAGCCGACGGTGATGTAGTACTGGGTAACGGTGAGAACCTTACGAGCGAGAATAATCTGTTCAATAACAAGACCGTGAAAGTCACAGAAAGCTCCAAGACGCTTGCCGAGTCGCTCCTTGGTACCGTCGCGTTCATCAACCAAGGTGCCGAATTCATTGCCGACGAAGGCATTGCGGCGATGGTGGATGCGGCCAAGCTGGGCGAAGTGACGGCGTTCGGCGTGATGCAGGGCGGATCAACGCACTACAACACGGGCAGTTACGTGGACGTTGACGGCGTTACCTTCATGGCCGGCGCCGGCTTGAGAGTCAATCCGAACTGGACCATGGCCGGTTTCGTTGAAGCCGGCTGGGCCAACAGTGCAAGTCACGTGGAAGGCACGCGCGGCGACGGAGACCATGAATACTTCGGCGTCGGTTTTGCCACGCGCTATCAGACCGACGGCGTTCTTTACGTCGACGGCTCGCTGCGAGCGGGGCGCGCGACGACTGAATTTGCGGGCCGCTACGGACAGGATTCGGCCAGTTACGACGCCAAGAGTCTCTACATGTCGGCGCATGTCGGCTTGGGGGCCCTGTGGGATCTCAACGAGAGCCTGAAGCTGGATACGTATGCGCGCTACATGGTCACGTATCTCGATGACGACGACGTGAGTCTGAATAACCGCTACAACGATAAGCTTGACCTGGACAGCACTGTGACGCACGCAGTGCGTGCCGGCGCCCGTCTCTTGGGTGACTTCAACGACTACGCCTCCTGGAAGGTGGGAGCCGCCTACGAGCACGTCTTTGACGGCGACGCCGAAAGCGCGGTGAATTCCTTCAGTCTCGACGTACCGAGCCTGGAAGGCGACACGGGTGTCTTTGAATTGGGGCTGCGCATCCGTCCGTCGTTGGAGAGCAACTGGGCGGTGGACCTCGGAGCCAAGGGCTATGTGGGTGACCGGGAAGGCGTCACGGGGAATATGACCGTGCGCTACAGCTTCTAAACCGCTGCAAAACGGACACAGGAGGACAAAGTGATGAAAAACAAAGTAATCGGTTTGTCAGTGGCCTTGACTCTGGCAACGCTGATGGTCGGTTGTGCCAACGTGACGACAGGACAGTTTCATGCACCGCTCGAAGTCATGCCGACGGAAGTCTGCATTATTCGCAATCCGCAAGTGACGATTGATGCGGCCATTCCGTCTCTGCAGTCGGCTTTTCAGCGCCGAGGCATCAAAACCGCTGTTGTGGATGATGTCGGAGCATGCAGCTCGGAATACCGTTTGAGTTATGTCATGCGGCGTTCTTGGGACGCGACGACTTATCTCGGACTGGCTGAGCTGACGCTATACAGAAACAACGCCATTGTTTCGACGGCTAAATATAAGGCTGGGGGCATGACGCTGACAAAGTGGGGCAAGACCGCCGAGCGAATCGACAAAACGGTCGGCAAACTGCTCGGAGAACCTGACTGATCGTTAGTCGTTCGTCCGATTGAGTCTCTCAAGCGCCGCTTCGCGAAACACGGGCGGCGCCGGGATTTCCTTCAGCCGACTGTTTAGAAGTGTTTTGTCCAACGCAGAGCGGCGCCCCAGCGCTCGTTGCCTGCGTCGCCGAGCTCGCCGTCAAGCAGCAGTGCAAATTCGTGTCCGGAAGTTGAGTTCCAGCCGAGTTTGCATTGCGCAGCAACGGCGTGGCGGTTGTCGAAGAAATCAACGTGGGTTTCGTCGCGGATTCCGGACCAGGTGTACGTTTCGTTTCCGTCAATGTGAAAGCGATTGCGGTAGGCGAGGCGACCTTCGAAGGAGACATTGCCGGTCGGGGCGGCGCTGTTGCGCGTTTTGAACGCAAGGCCGGCCTCAAGGGCTACGACGCTCAGAAGCTCGTTGTCGAATTCCTGAGCGACAAGAGAGTCCGATTCACGGATGCTGTCCCGGTTGATGCCGTCCCAACTCAGTTGAGCATAGGGCATCAGCGAGAGCGAAAGCTGATCGGGTTCGAATTTGCGGCCGAGGCCTAAAGAAGCTCCCAAACTGACGGCGTGCGCTGTCGTGTCAAGTCGCTTTGTCGTGCCGAAATCGTTGACGCACCTGGTGCGATCCTCAACGCCGTATCCGAGAAGCGCCTGACCGAAGAGGCGCACTCCGCGTCCGAATTCCCGTACTGCCGAAACGCTCGCGAAAACGCCTTGCGCGTCGCCCTTGTCCGTTCCGGAGAGCTCGACATCGTCATAATAGGCTCCGACTTTCCAACCCAACGCCCAGTCGCCGAAGCTGCGGTGCGCACCGGCTGAAAGAATGGTGCGCGTACTTTGGAAGGATTTCGCACCGTCCGTGTTGGCCCGCTCGACGACAAGCGAAGCTTCGGGAATGATCTCCGTGGCATATAGATCGGTCATCGGCGAGAGCGCCGAAATTTCCCGCAGGCGCACCGATCGTGACAATGCGGCTGCATCGAATGCCAAATGCGAAGCCGGTTGGGTCGAGTCAAAGGTTTTTGCCAAAGTCGAAGCCGCCAGGAAGCGGTCGCTTTCATCGGCCGCAGCGGTCAGGTTTTCGGAAAGAATGTCCACAGAGCCCGCAAATTCGGCGGCGGTTCCCGAAAGAATGCCGTCGGCTTGGATCACGGCGTCCAGTTTTTGAGCCCGACGCATGGCCTCTTGCGTAAGAGACGCGGTGCGGCCGACAAGTTGCATGCTGTCACGCACACGGTGCAGCGTAAAGTTTCCGTCCGCATCCGTTTCGAATGTAAACGTAATGCCCCCTCCCCAAGAGAGGTTGGCCTGTCTGACCTGCTCAAGGATTTCGGATCCTTCCTCCAAATCCGGGAAAAAGAGTGTCGGACTCAGGCTCATTGAGTGGTCCACGTATTGGCCCGTGCGAATCGTAATGTTCAGAGGGCCGTCGGCATTGTTTTGCGAGCCCAAAAGCTCCAGAGAGGAAGCTTGAGACGAACCGAGAACGCGAATTTGGTCGATGGTGTGCTCGCCGACATCAAGCACAAGAGATGAGCCCGCTTGCAGCTTCAGTTGATCCCGGACGTAGAACGTACCGATTCGAGTCTCGGGGTTAAGGTCGTCGCCGGGCGAGAGCGTGCCGCGCGATGTCAGCCCTCCGACGACACCGCATCCGGCCACAGTCGCCGAAGCATCGGACTGAACTTCACCGTCTATGATGCCGTTGACAACCAGCGTGGCCCCGTGGATGACGTCGGTCGAGCCGCTGTAGGAGGCGTGTCCGGTCATCACGAGAGTGCCGGCGGAAGAAACAACGCCGTTCTCGCCGAGTGTCCCGGAGACAACAAGCGAAACCGGAAGATCGGCATTGTCCGGCTCTTGGGTCTGAGCGCTTGAGCCTTCGTAAGGTCGGCCGTTTGCAATGGCTTCGTTGTAGGCCTTTAGCTCTTCTTCAGTGGTGATATGCAGCGTCGGGTTCCAACGGACTTCGTCAATGTCGTTGGTAAAGTAACTTACGCCGTTACCCGCAAGATTGAGCGTGTAGGCAATTTGCTCCTTTCCGTTGAGTCCCGTTTCGACGGGAAGTTGCCAAGTGTTGTTCGCGGAGTCCCAGCGTGCCATGCGATTGACATTGAGTTCGGCAATGCCGCCGACGGTGCTTGCCGCGTCAAGAAGTCCCGCACCGATGGCGTACTCGACAATGACGCAATGCTCTTTGAAATATGTCATCCACTCTTCGTAGGCCTTATAGACAGCTTGCCTGTAGGCTTCCGGGTCCATGTCCCAATCGGCGTCTTCGAGTGTGCGTTCAAGCCAGTCGCCGGCAGCGCGTTCGGCGGCCTGTTCCTTGAGCGCATCAATGTCGGCTGTTGCTTCGCCGGCGCTTCCCCAAAAGACAATGGCTGCCGATTCCTGATAGACGTTGGTTTCGTATTTGCCGGTTTCAATCGAATAGCCGGGGGAGGCGACGGAAAAATACTGTCTGCCGCCGAACTGCCAATGGTAGTCGGCATTTTCGTGCGTCGGATCCGTTTGGGAACTCCCCGGATGAATCGAAATGACATCGAATTGACCGTCGCGCGGTTTTTGAGCGGTTGAGAGCACCGTGTCGGCCAATTGAGATGCGCTCATCCAAGGAAAAGCCTGTTGTACGAGCGCAAGCGTGCCGCTTACATGCGGCGCGGCCATGGAGGTGCCGGTCATCTGCACAGTTCCGTTGCCGCTTCCCGCTTGGGCGCTCACAATATCGGTGCCCGGTGCGGCGATGGTCCACAACGAGGCAAAAAGCCCTTGGTTGGAGGCTTCTACGACACCGGAATTGCCGTGGATGAAGTGGCCTTCTTCAAACAGATGGTCGGATTCGATGTTGACGACGTTGATGAAGTGACCGGCCTTTGCCGGATCGCGCATCTGCTGCAGCAAGGGGTCGGCCGGAGCCAGCCCGCCCTGATTGCCCGCAGCAAAAACGAGCAGTTTGTCTTTTTCAACGGCTGACGTGAATATATTGTTGAAGGCTTGCGTCACGTCCTGCACATCTCGATATTCGTACAAACCGCGCACCCAACCCCAGGAGTTGCTGTATATCTTGACTTCCGGGTGTGTCTCGAACGCTTGCTGGTAGAGCTCGACCGCCTCATCGACAACGCTCGGTCCGCGAAGCGTTGAGGAAAGCAACAGCAGCGAAACGTCCTTGGCAATGCCGTAGTTGACGGATGCGTTGCCCGAGGCGATGCCTGCCACATGCGTGCCGTGACTTTGCTGAGATTCGTTAAGGCCGGTGCCGACGGTTTCAAGGTACTGATCGCTGTAAAGCTTGATGATGTCTTTGCCTTCAAACGCTTGATGCGAGGTATCAAACCCAGAATCCATGATGCCGATGCGAACGCCCGCTCCGGTAAAGCCCTGCGCATAGGCTCCGGCGGCACGAATAGCGTCCAGATTGGGATTGCCGGAGGGTTCGGCGCAGACCGACAGTGGGCCCAGGACGGCGCAAACCGCCATAAAGACGCAAGTGTGTTTGAGAGTCAAATGAGGCATGACGCACCTAGCAAGACAACCGAGACGAGAATAAAACGCCTTTCGAATCAAGCTCAAAGTATGTCAAAGAAATGCTGTCTCGAACAGATTGTTCGCTCGAATGGTTATCCTCGGCGATTATGCGAAGGAAAGCGTCAAGATAACCGGTCGTTGTTGGAATCGAAAGAACCGTTGGGCGCCTGACTGACCTCACGGAATCCGTGGGTGCTCAGAGCGAACAAATGTCAAAAGGCGTGCGGTAGATTTGGCGCTTTTTGATAAACGGTACGATCCTTGAGTTTTTCGATTTGAGCAGGAGTCAGACTGCTGATTAATGGGAAAGGCGAGCAATGTTTCACAGGCCTTACTCGAGTCGCTGACAAAGCGAAAATTTTTAATATAACAAAAAGCCTCGCCCGAACTCGTCAAACGGCGGGCGAGGCCTTTCCGGAATCTCAGGATGTCCTCACAGGGAAATTTTTTGTCGATCCGAACAGCAGGGATTGTCCGATGTGATCCAGAGAGACTTTTCGTTGAGATCCATTGCCATGGCATAGACCGTACACAGGCGCTTTCCTTCCGGATCGGCAAGATCCTCATGGCTGCAGACGGAATCAGGGAAGTTTGCGTGGTCCGAGAGATACTCGAACACTTTTTCGACGGTGTACCGGCTATTAAATGCCCTGCACAATCTCTGCAGACGATTCAATCGTACAAATGTATCCGTGAGGTCGCGTTTAAACGTATCCGCGCCCCGAAGAATCGGAGACAGATAGTGATTGGTGTGACAAAGCGGTTCACTGATCGGCATTAGAACATCAAAATTTTCCGGCGTGAATTCCACGCTCATCAGAAAGCCCGATGCAGAACCCAGAACAAAACAACCGGATCCGGCACGCTGTGGCTTGGCAATCTGGTCAAGGGCATTGCTGATGGTGTCCTGTCCAAGAATCTTGCGATACATGATGTGCAGCGGAACTCCGATGGTACCGTGACCGACACTCAGAGCATTCAGGCAGACACCAATGCCATGAGCGTTGAGTCCCTTGCCGCCGATCATGCCAGCTTCCGCACAGATAATGGCGTCCGGCTCTGTCGGCGATTTCACCTTGAGAACAACAGCGGCAGCACGGGATCCTGCCAACCAGTCCCAGGTTTGTCCGAGCAGCGTATGACCGTTTTCTGTCAATTCGGGAAGCACACCGAAGGCCGAACATCCATCGGGTTGAGCAAACAAAACTTCGCTGCGGCAGTTGATCGTAAGGATGTCCTCATAGGAAATGCCGCAAGACTGCGCAATGGCACGCATCTCTTCAATAGCCCAGGGCAGATAGTCCCGGATGCAAGGTTCAAAACTTTTGGCAACAACCCTGGCCTTTTCCCATGAAACACCGTAGGCCTGAAACAGCGACGTATAGAAGTCAATGTTGATGCGGATCTTTTCGCTTGCGGCTTCTCCGTATTGCTGGCCGCGCTCTGCAGCCGTACCCGACAGCGTGATCAGAGGGAAATGAGCCATGACTTGCTCCTCAATCTAGATGGATTTGACTTGAAGCATTCTATGGTGCTCAACCACCTTGTCAATAGTTGTTGTCATATTGATGTGACAACTATAGACATAGAAAGAGGTCGCTTCGTAGACTCGAGACGTATCGAATAACGTAGAAAAGGAGTGGCCAAATGGTGACAGCAGATCAAAACGCCCTGTGCGAAAAAATTGCTGCGCTGGCTGACAGTATGCAGCCTGAGCTCTTGAAGTTTCTTGAAAAAGCCGTCAATCAGGATAGCGGCAGCTATGACACAGAAGACGTCAACGCGTTCGGCGTTTTTCTGACTGATGCCTGCCGCAAACTTGGTGCAGATGTCCTCGTGCATGATTCTTCAGTACACGGTAATCCAATTGCCTGCGCTTTCAATTGCAAAACTGATGATGACACGCGCCGTGTGCTGATGATCTGTCACCGCGATACGGTGTTTGAGCACGGCACCGCCAAAGCCCGTCCCTTTACCGTCAAAGAGGGCCTTTGCCACGGTCCGGGCTGCGCTGACATGAAAGGCGGCATTACGATCGGCATTCACGCTGTGAAGCTGCTGAAGTCACTGGCTGATCTTGCAGGTGATGTGCCGCTGGAAATCGTTTTTTCCTCGGACGAAGAAATCGGCTCGGAAGCATCGGCTCAATTCATTACCTCGCGTTGCAGAAAAGCAAAGGCAGCCTTTTTCCTTGAACCGGCTCGCCCCGGTGGGGAACTCGTTACGGGCCGGGATGGCGGAGATCTTCTCACACTGGAAGCTTTTGGTCATTCAGCACACGCAGGTAACTCCTTTGGCGAGGGTATCTCTGCGATTTACGGTATCGCCGAAGTGATTTCGGAGTTCGCAAAACTTTCCGATGACGTAGCTGGCTATAGCTGCAATGTTGGAACAATAGAAGGCGGAACCGGCGCCATCATCGTTCCGGATTATGCAGTTGCTCGTATTTACACGCGCTTTTCCACGCTTGAGCAACGTGAGTATCTCCTAAAAAACTTCACCGAAATCTGTGACCGTCACAGTCACGACGGTCTCAAGGTAACGATCAGTAAACCGGTGGGCTTCCTGCCCTTTATTCCTAACGATGCCAACCGAGCACTTTTTGATCTGGTGCACGAGGCGGGGACCAACTACGGACTTGATCTCAAAGGCATTTGCGTGCGCGGAGCAGCTGACGCCGGCATTGCTTCCTGCGAGGGTGTTCCCACGATCTGCGGCATGGGCATAGTGGGCGGCAATCTTCATACCGACCGGGAGTATGCCGTGGCGTCGTCTCTTTCCGAACGACTGAAGGTTCTTGCAACAGCTCTTGTGTTTGCAAACGAACGGTTTGACTGACATGCCCTCCCTAAACAATCCAAGGAGAAAACAATGACAACACAAATGATCGTGGCGCAATGCCTGATGGCTGTTGTGCTGCTATTGATGATTACGGGCAAAACGCCACTGTACCTGACTGCAATTCTCGGCTCCACCGTGGTTGCGCTCGGTGCCGGATTTCCGATTACAGGAAAGGAAGGTGTGACACTTACCAAACTTGTGAGTTCGGGGCTCATTGGTGTGATTGCCGATATGACAGGTGTGTTGCTCTTTATCGGTGTTCTGGAAGCCACCGGATACCTCGCAGCCATTGTGCGCTGGGTTATCCGTGTTGGAACACGGTTTGGCGGCGCTCCGGGTGTCATTGCAGCAGGCGCTGTTTCAAGCGGCATTATTGGCATGCTCACCGGTTATGCTCCTCCGATCGTAACGGGTGCCATCGCCTGCCCTGCAGCTGTCAAAATGGGTATGGATCCTAACCGCGCAGCTGGCTCTCAGGGCCACGCCGGAATTCTTGGCAATTTCGGTGGCTTTACCCATCCGACGCAGGTGGCATTGATCGGTACGGCAGGCATTGGCTTCGGTCTCATTAACGTTGCCGGTGTGATAACTGCGCTTACGGTGATCGGCGCAGCATTTGTGCGTAACTATTTCAAGATGAAGAGGGAAGGCAAGCTTCTTTCTCCCGAAGAGGCTGAAAAAATTCTTGCTCAGACGGAGGAAGCAGACAACAGGAAAATTTCTGCCGGGAAAGCCTTTATCCCGTTCCTGCTGCTGATGATTGGCTTTGCAGTGGGTTTCCCGGTCTTTATCGTCGGTATTGCCTGCGGTGCTCTGACCATCGTGATGGCACGCATCTCCGCAACTCAAGGCGAACAGTTCATGCTCGACGGTCTAAAGCGCATGTCCATTCCGTTGGTTGCCACAATTGGTTTCGTTTTCATGGGTTCCGTGATTCAGGCAATCGGCATGACCCAGACCATCAATTTGATTCTCAAGCCTTTCCTTGATATTTCACCGATTCTGGTAATGGTCCTTGTCTCGTGCTTTGCTGGAACTGTGACACAGTCTTATTCGGCTTCTGGTGCTCTGACGATCCCTCTGATGCCTGTTGTGATTGCCGCCGGTGCCTCTCCGCTCGCGGCCTGCATCGCGGCTTGCGGTCCTGCGGCTATTTTCCAGCACTTCCTAACGGGCGGTCCGGTTGCCAATCTTCCCACTCTGATCCCCGTGACACCGGGTTCCAACCTAAAGGATGCGAACCTTTTCCAGCGACCGAATCATCTCTGTGGCCTAGCAATGTGCACAGTGCTTGCGTTCATTGCGAACATGTTCTGATTGAAAGTCATGAACTCAACTGATCAGTAATTCGGCGGGGCGGCGTTGCAACTCTTGAGCAGCGCCGCTCTTTCGTTTATCGTGGGAGATCTTCTGTGAAATTCTCGGGACGACTCAACGATATGCTCGGTAGCGGACAGCGAACACTCGGCACCCAGGTCTTTGACGATCTTTTTTCCAAAATCACAACGCGCCAGTGGAGAGAAGGCGAGAAACTACCTTCAGAAACAGATCTTGCCCGTCACTACAACGTTTCAAGACCTGTCATCCGGGCAGCTATTCAGGAACTCCGTGCTCAGGGTTTTGTCACGACAACCAAAGGTCTGGGCACTTTTGTCAAGCGTTGCAATTACGACCAGGTTTCTTCTATTCGGCTTTCCCAAATCAATGACCTTGAAGATATGGTGCGCTGCTATGAATATCGAATTGCTTTGGAAGGAAAAATGGCATACTGGGCAGCCTTGCGCTGCAATGCAGCCGACCGGATTGAACTTCAGCGGGCGTTTGATGCAACAGAAGCAGCGTACGAGAAGAGCGAGAGGTTGGCGCTCGATACCGATTTTGTTTTTCATCTGACGATTGCCGAAGCAACTCACAACCGATTCTTTCCTCAGGCAATGCAAATTGTGCGTCTTCAGGCAGGGCAAGGGATGGAAAAGGTCTCTGAGTACTTCGTCGGCAATAAAGCGCGACATAGCTCAATTAAAAGTGTTGAGCACAGCCTGATCCTTGAGGGCATATTGAGAGGCGATGGCGAAATGGCCGAAGCGGCAATGGTGCTACATTTGACGCGTTCGATGAAGTGGCTCTGTGCTGACGAAAAAAACTGTTAATACCTGTTGGCATCTTGTCTTATCAAACGTCAAAGATTTTGCACTCAGAATCTTTAAACCTTCCCGTAAATGAGGGTTCTTTTGGGCAATGCATGCTAAAAACGGCCTGTCGAAGATTCCCATTCGGCAGACCGTGTCAGCTCATAAATAAATGGTTATCTGACGCTCGGCAGATAAGCAAACGCCACTTCCGTTTTGAGCGGATGCCGTTCAAGCGCCTCCTTGAGCAAAACGGGATCAACGGCGCCGGCGGCGTCCGAAAGCATGACAACGACTTTGTTGCCTTCGCGGTAGGCCTTGACCGCATGCACGATGAATTGAGCCAGAGCCGCAACCGGATCAATGGGCTTCAGAGTGGGTTCGAGAAGCGGCAACGTTTTGGCGTCGGGCCGCGGGCAACAAACAAATACCCCCTCGTGAGAGTGTTCGGTGCTGCAAGCCAGTGCACAGGCAAACGCGTCGGCTTCGGTGCGCACTGTTGTTTGCGCCGTTGCCTGAGTCCGGATCAGAGCATGAGAAACCCGATTGTCGCCTTTCATCATCGTCACGCGCATGAGACGATTGGCTAAACCTTTCCGGTTCTGGCCCAGTGCTTCCACGAGACCGTGTTGGCCCAAGCGCATCGGAGTCACATCGACAAAAAGCGTTCGGCAGTCGGCCTTTGGGGTTGAATTGACTTGACGATAGGCACGCACGCAAGACAGTGTCGCGACGAAATGACGGGCGAGCGAGGCCTTGAGACCGTGAACTTCGGCGCGCGAAAGCGTTTGCATGAAGATGCTGGTGATGCGTCCGAGACCGCAGGCGCGCTCAAGCATCCGAAACCGATCGACGCGTGCATTGCCCAGAATGCGCATGGCAACGGAAAGGCTTTCGAGCGTCAGCGGTTCGTGCGCACGAAGCACGCAACTTTGAATGCGATCAATGAGGGCTCTGGGCAAACCGCCGTCAACGCCGTCAAAAACGGTGGCGGCGGTTCTAAGGTCGCAGATCTGCTGAATGTTCCAGCGCATGCGTGCGGCCTGACGGTGCTGGGATAACTCAGGCAGCGGAGCGCAAACGAAGTTTTTATCCTTTGGTTTGTGCATCGGTTTTTCCCCAATTGATTTAAAAATACAAAAAAACTCAAACTCACGAATAACTCCTTTTGTTGAATTGAATAACAAAAGGCAGAGTCGGGTATCGATATCAGGCAAAAATGCTTGCTATCGCTTTGCATCGCTTTTGAATCCAAAAGCGAAGTGCGCAATCTAAGGGAAATCCTGTAGTTTGTAAAGAGCGAAGAGAAAAATATTTTTTGTGCTCAGGATTGAATTTTGACCGGGGACGTGCTAATGATCATTGCGTGAAAATGCCTGCAGGACGGACAAAGCAGCGAGAATTGACAGAGGAGAGGCGTTCGTTTTTTGTTCGGTTCGAAACGAACAAAACGAACAATAAAGAGGGGCTTGGATTTATTTTAAAGATCTGAGGTTGCAAAAAGCCTTGCCTTTTTATTTATTTCAAATAAACGGCAATTTTTTTCGAAATATTTTGATTGTTTATATAAGAAATCAAGTTTAGGTACGATATCGCAGCACTCGATTTGTATAACAAATTCGACGTCGCCGCTTGAGGTTCGCTCGAGTCAATCCTTTCGAAATACACAAAGTCGGCAAGACTACCAGGATCGGGCGCATGCTGCGACGGATTTCTTAAAAAACTGACGTTTTTATTGAAAATTTTCTCTCGAGGTCGTCGCGTCGAATTGCCGATAGGACGCGGGATTTGCGGCGATGACGGCTACGACGGAGTCTCGGACGATCAGACGGAAAACTTTTCCATTTTTGTTTTTCGTTGCTCTCAAATTGTCTTGACGCCCGAAAGATGCGTGTGAACAATTCGCCGCCGTGCCGAACGCCAGGCGTTTGCCCCGTCGTTCGGCCGAAGTCGAAGAAAAACCGAAGGTTCGTCTCAAAGGTGAGTCGGCGGTTTTTCCATGTAAAACCCATCCGAGGAGACGTTGCATGTTCAACTCAATGTCGGACGAAGCGCGCTTAAAGGCTTTTAAGTGGTGCTTTGTGACGGTTTTGGCCGTCTGGGCTTTGCTTTTGACCGTTGATCCCGTGCACGCCGCCGCCACGGGCGGATCGGAGTTCAAGTCCTTGTATGAACTTGTCTCCGGTTGGGCGAGAGGTTATCTGGGCAGAACCATTGCGGTGGTTTTTCTGCTCGTGGGCCTCGGCACGGGACTTATTCGCGGATCCGTTATTGCGGCGGTGACGGCGCTCGGCGCGGCAGTGGCATTGTTGATGCTGCCCACGATCGTCGATTCGCTCTTTAACGGCGCCGGCATTTAAGCAAAGCGCCGAGTGCGAAAGGCGGCCGACGGCTTTCATGCCGCGGACACTTTTCGCACTCCGCCGAGCAACCCTTTTTTTCGGAGAGACATTCAATGCATCCGGTCCTTGTGCCGAAAACGCTCGACGCGCGCTCGCGTCTTCTTTTTTGGGAGAGCGACTACGTGATCGTGGCCTTGGGCGGCTTTGTGGCCGGTCTGCTTGTGTCGGGACTCACCGCAGGATTGATCGGCGCCGTGCTCTTTGCTTGGGGCTGGCAAAAAGCCCGAGGCGGGGGTTCAACGGCGCAGGCCGTGGCGTTGGCGTACTGGCATCTGCCGGCAGACTTTTTCCTGCGCGTGCCGCAAAGCGCCAGACGTCACTTTACCGGGTAAGTCTCCGAGGCCATTGACAGAAACCGAACTCTCGACGCCGTTGATGCGTCACAAACATTCACTAAAGCGTACGCCATGCAGCGAATCATTCAGACCGTTTCGGCCGAAGCCGCCGCCCATTTGCAGATCCGACGTTCCATCGTGGCCGCTTTGGGCGTGAGTCTGCTCACGAATGCCGCTCTGGCGCTCACGTTGCTCACCAAAACCGACAACAGCCGCACGGTGGTTTTGTCGCCGGCGGCCACCCAAACATTTATCGCCACGAACGATGCCGTGAGTCCTAATCTGCTGGAATCCTTTGCGGCTCAGTCGGCGTCGATTCTTCTCAATATGACGCCGGCAACGGCCGCAGCCAACGCCGAAATCTTTCTTAAAAACGTGGCGCCGCAAGCTTATGCGGCAATGGCTGCCAACGTGCGTCGCGGCGCCTCCGAACTCATGCGCAACTATGCCTCAAGCGTTTTTTACCCCCATGCCTCTGCCGTGGACGAGACTGCCAAAAGTGTATGTCTGAGCGGCGAACGGCGCATGATGATTGCGAGTGCTGTGACCGAAACCAGCGATATAACAGTCTGTATGCGACATGTTGTAACGGCGGGACGTCTGCAGATTTCTCAACTCACCATCCGCAAAACGGAAAGCACGGATCCGGCTGTTGAGCTCTCAAACTTTATCGGTCCGGCTCGATCGATTGCTGACGCACAAGCCGAGTCCGTCGACTGAATTCCCTGAAATTCGATAAACCGATAAGGCTTTGCCCGCTGTGGCAAAGCTTCGGGGATTGTTGTTGCTTTCGTTTCCTTAACAGATTACAAACAACACGTTAAATCAATGAGACGTTTTCCTTTAAAGACCGTTTTGGCCGGTCTCGTGACAGCTGCGGGACTCATCGCAAACGGCGCACAAGCCGCAGACCCGGCCACGCATCCTCTCTCGCGCGATCACGTCAATCTCGTGCGCGTCCAGGGACAGAAGATCACCGATGTGGTTTACGACACGCAGGCTCTGGAAGTCTCGGCCGACAAGGAGCGCGGCATTGTCTTTATCAAAGTGAAGACGGCGTGGCTGGCGTCGGGAGTCGGGGAGGTCACTTCGGCATTCTTTAACACTGAGAGTGAAAACTTTTCCGTGCAGTTTTTCGTAAGTGCCGTTCCGTCGCAAACGGTCGATTTGGTGCCGCAGACCTCGGTGACAGGGGCGGCCGATGATCGGCAGACGCGCATCGCGTTGGCCGCGCCGTTGTTAAAGCTTGAGTCGGGCGACTTTGTGAGCGAACTCAAAACCCTGGTGCAAAAGAGTGTCACGGGACAAGTTCCTGATGAGACGCTTGCCGTGGGGTCACTTGCTTCGCGCGAGGACGATCGGCGCTTTGCCCGTTTGCCTGCACCCGAAGGCGCCGTGTACTGGGAGGGTTTTAAGGTTCGCGAAACGCAAGCGTTTTTGTCGGCCGACAAACTCACCGAAACGCTTTTGTTTACGCGTGTCTCTGCCAAGGCGGGAGTACCGGACGCGGCGCGTTTGGCGAGAATCATCGGCGGCGTGCTTGCCGTGGCGCAGGAAGTGCAGGGGTCGGGTGATCGACTTCAAACGGAAATCACCGTGATTCGTTCGCGTGAAGCAGCGACCCGCGGCGGCGACGTTTTTGAAAGTGCGCTGGTTGCCTTGTCGGGCGCCGTTTCCACATCGAAACGGGAGAGCAAGCATCCATGAGTCAAGAGCCGATTGATTTTGAGGCCGAACGCCGTCGCGCAGCCAAAGAACTGGGGCTGCCGTACAACGATTTGGACGATCCCGTCCATTGGCAGAGAAACATGCAGACGCAAGAGGCAAAAAAAGAGCTTGCCGAGATGCTCTCAAAGAACGACACGAAGACGCAGAGCCCCGAACCACTCGAAGACGAGTCGACGTATGCCTCGTCCGAATCGATTTACACCCAGGGTCGTACTGCGCAGGAAGAACCCGAACACACAGCAGGCGTTGCCATGAATCGCGAGCACACCAAACTTTCTTGGAAGTTGCGTGCCGAGTCGTTCGTCAACAAGGTGAAAAGTTTTGCCGCCAGCCGCCGTGAGCGCTCGCAAGCGGGCGGGGTAGCGGCGCAGCAAAAGGAGAAGTCGCGTCAGATACAGACGGCCGCGGTGGGTCTTACGACGGTTGCGGCGGTGGTGGCGGGCACCATGATGCTTGCCGGAGACGAACGCGGGGTTCGTTCGGAACCGGTGCGTGTGTACAAAAGCGACTTTCGTCTGGAGCCTGAGGCGTTGGACAAGCAAAGCTACCAAAAGATGTACGACGAAAAGCTCGCGGGCGTCACTGAACGTCTTCAGACGATGGAAGAGCTTGCCGCGCGTCTACAAAAGGAATTGGCCGCGCAACAGGAAAAAAAGGGAACGCAAAGTGCGGCATCCGAACCCAACACCGCGGTGCCCGTGAATCAATTGCCCGATTTCTCGCCGGAAAGCCGTGCTGCCATTGAAGCGGGAACGCTTTCGGGGGCGATGAACACATCGCCGCCGGTCACTTTCGACGGCCCGCGTCTCAAGCGACTGGCTGTGACCGATCCGATCAAAGATTTTGAAGCGATCCGGACGGCCGCGCGCGAACGATACACCAAGCGCTCGGCGGCTTCGATCGATTCGCCCATTGCCGCAAACCGTGCCCGCAACGAAGCGGCCGGCACCTATTTGCCCGCGGGCAGCTTCGCTCGGGCCGTGGTGCTGGCGGGCGCCACGGTCTCCACAGGCGGGACGGCCTCATCGAACCCCGTGCCGATGCTCTTGGAAGTCAAGGATCTCGCCAAATTGCCCAACGATTTTCGGGCCAACGTCAAAGCCTGTTTTGTGACGGCCAACGCCACGGGAGATCTTTCAAGCGAACGCGTCTGGATCCGATTGGAGCGTTTGAGCTGCATGACGACAAGCGGCAAGGCGCTTGATGCGCGCATTCAAGGCTATGTCACGGGCGACGACGGAAAGACAGGCGTGCGTGCGCGACTGGTGACGCGCAGCGGCCAGGCGATTGCAAGCGCACTTCTGACCGGTTCCATCTCGGGTCTTGGCAAAGCCGTGTCGCTCTCGGCACAGGACACGACGACCTATACGTCGGGCGCCGTCGGCACCACCGTGAGCGATTCGTTTCGCGCGGGGTTGGGCGAGGGGCTCGAGAGTGCGCTCGATCGTATTGCCGACTACTACATCCGACTGGCCGACAAGATTTTCCCGTGTCTGGAAATCGACTCCGGCCGCAAGGTGGATCTGATTCTCTCGCAGGGCCTCACGATCGCGGTGGACGAAACCGCACCGACGGAAACATCGGGCGGCGCCATGCCGTTGACGTCTTCAGAAGGCCCCGCTGTCAACAGTTCCGAACTCTTTGGCGAACGTATGAAAGCCGCCAGCGAGCGCTACGACTAATGATCGAAAGAAACAAACAAGAGATGAGCCAGACAAAACACAAACGATACGCAGGTCGCGCTGCATTTTTTCTGATGCCTTGGGTGCTTGCGGGCTGCGCGGGCAACATCACCGGACTCGTGGGTGCACAGGAAGACTTCGGGTGTCCGGCTTCGGGCGGGGTCAACTGCACGACCGTATCTGCCACTTACGAAAGAGAACATGCCTCGGAAACTGAATCACGCAAGCCGACGCTCACTGGCCCGGACACGAATGTTGCGAGAGCATACCAATCGCAGGAACCTGCAGAGGACGCGCGCATAGCCGTGACGGCACAGGTGACCGAGGTTTCTGTCAAACAAAACGCTCGTGCAGTAACGCGTACCGAATTGACCTCGCGCGCGCCCGAACGTTTGGTGATGCTCTGGATTTTGCCGTGGGTGGATACCGCAGGAGACCTGCACTCCGACTCGCGCGTCTGGATGCGTGTGCGTGATGCTGCCTGGAAGATTGAATCCGTGCGTACGCGCGCCATGCAGTCGGCTCCGGAGACAGCGCCGTGACGGTTGAAAAGAGCGGACACGCCGGTCTTTGGCAGGGCGTGGTCAATCTCGCCGAAAAGCTTCGTGACGCGGTGCTTTTAAAGAGCAACGTCACGGGGCTTACAGGACCTCAGACGCGAGGCTCGGGCATTCCCGTGGTCGATCGCTTCAGTCACGTGCTAAGCGTCTTGTACTACGCGCAGGATTCGGGCGTCTTTTTCATGAACGACGGCGGGCAGACCGCGGTCTCGAGCCTCGGGCGAGTGTTTGAGCTCACGCCCGCGCTTTACGCCGACACGGCGCTGGCCGAAGGTCTGGAGCGCATCATTTCGAGCGAAATGCCCGGTCAGACGGTCTATTCGGTTTCGCTTTTTGCAAGCGCCGCCGCAGTGCGCGAAACGCTCACCGAATACGTGGAAAGTCGCTCGCAGGCCGTTCGCCTGCCCGAACAGGCCGCTGGCGTTCTCAAAGAAATGGCAGTGCGCCGCGCCCGCATGCTCGATGAAAGGGCCCGGAGTCTTGCCTTTGAAACGCACACGCCCGTGCGGCACTTTCGCGTTTGGCTTTCGGTCGTGTGTTCGCCCGGAGAAGCCGAACTGCTGCACATCCTTGAAGGAAAGAGCTCGCAGGCGCTCACGCACTTTCTGAGGGCTTCGCAAGGCATCGAAGTGGCGCTCAAGCAGTTCGGGCTTTTTGCTTACGCTTGGGACGACGTCGACTGGATGGAGACGGTGCGCGAAATTCTCAATCCCCAAAAGGCAGCAGCTGGAGAGCTCCCTGAAACCAGTCTCAGGGGACACAGTGCGCGTCATAACCGACTTGAAGAAACCGTGCGTCCGGACGTTCTGCGTACTGCGGCGGTTTTCCCCGACACGACCATCGACATTGCCCGCAGCGGCATGGTGTTTGCTTCGCCCGCGCCGGGCAAGGGCAGCTTTGCGCAAACCGAAAGCCGACGCTCGGTCAGTCACGCCGAAAATGCTGTCGAAGCGGTAGGCTTGGCTGTGACGGGACTGCCCGCTCAAACGCATTTGTCACGCATGCGTCGCATCCTCGGAGCGGCCACCGCCACACGAGCACGCATCAATACGCCCTTTTTGTGGACGACAAGCGTGCAGCCCACGGCAATTTCTCAGGACCGTTCGATGGTGGCGATGAAGCACGCGCGCGTGCGGCAGCTTGTAAACACCGAAATCGGACAGTTTCTCACAGATCTTGCTGAGCGCGGACGTGACCTGGAAGCGGCGCTCAAAGCCTGCGAAGACGGTCGCGGATTGGCGCGCATCGCGCAGACGATGATTGTGTATGCCTCGCCCGGCAAGGGTGTGGCGGCAGCGCACAACGCTGCCAACGTGCTTGCGGGCGCGGGCTTTCAGGCGCAGATCGATTTGGGCTTGCAGGTGATGGATCTGATGCAAAGCCTGCCTTTGGAAGCCGGAACCGCACTTATGCGCGACATCAAGACGGCCGGCCGTGCCTACACGGTGACGCGCCAGGCCGCCGGCCACATGCTGCCCGTGACGGGAGACTTTCGAGGCAGTCCCGCCAGAGTTTCGGAAACCAAACGCAAACCGATGCTGATGCTTGTGTCGCGCAGCGGGGAACTCATGCCCATCGACATCTTTGCCAATCGCAACGGCAACTACAACGCGGTGGTGGCGGGAACGTCGGGCTCGGGCAAGTCGGTATTGACGCAGGAAATCGTCACGTCGGTTCTGGCCACGGGAGGCCGCGTTTGGGTCTTTGACATCGGCAAGAGCTACGAGACGTGTGTGGATCTAGCGCAGGGGCAATTCATTGACTTTGAGCGGCAGGACCGGGAGAAATCCGATCGGCTTTGCCTCAATCCGTTGGACATGATGGGCGAGGATCCGGCTGAAACGTTGGATGAGGTGGCGCAGATCATCGCCGCGATGGCCAACGGCAACGCGCCGATGGAAATGACCGCCATGGAACTGGTCAAGGTCAATATTGCGGCCGTGGTGCAAAAAGCGCGCGAACAAAACCGTACGCCGCAGTTGACTGATCTTGTGGTGCAGCTGATGGCCACACGTGATCCGGCCCTGCACGATGTGGCGGTGCGCTTGTCGCCCTTTGCAGCGGGAGGCCGCTTTGCCGCCTGGTTTGAAGGCAAGGCCAACGTCAATTTTGAAGCCGCGCTCGTGGTGCTCGAAATGGAGGCGCTCGCAAACAAACCGGTGCTTCAAAGCGCGGTGCTGTTGATTTGCATCATGCGCATCCTGCAGGAAATCCGAAACAGGCCGCGCAGTGAAAAGAAACTCATCGTGATTGACGAAGCCTGGCGATTGCTGTCGGGCGAATCGGGCGCCTTCATCGAATGGGCCTGCCGCACGCTGCGCAAGTACGGCGCGGGGATCGTGTGCATTTCGCAGTCGATGGAAGACTTTCGGATGTCGGGCACGGCTCGAGCGGTGAGAGCCAACGCCGACAGCGTCTTTCTCTTTCGTCAGAAAAACGAAGGGATTGCGGCGTTCACCACTGATCCGGCACTGCAAAGGACGTTATCGGGTCTAACCACCGTCTCGGAAACCTACTCCGAAGTATGGGCTCGCGTGGGCGACGCACCGGGCGTGGTCGGGCGCCTCATTTTGGATCCCTTCTCCATGACGGCGTTTTCGACGCGTGCCGAAGTGTTTGACGCGGTACGCCGAGAAAAGTCCAAGGGCAAAAACGCCGTGCAGGCCATTGCCGCTGTGGCGTACGGCGATGCGGACAAGGAGGCCGCGCGATGACGGACGGCGCAAAACCGGCCACGCGAAAAAGCCTGGCCAAAGAAGAGGCGCTCAAAAGCTTTTCGGTTGTAGCGGACGGTTGGGCAGGAGCAGAGCAAAACGAAGATGAGACGGCAGTCCCTGTCGTGCGAATGCCCGAGACCAAGTCCGCCAAGGCCGAGCTCCTGACACCTGCGCAAAAGCGTCAGATCTGGGAGAAGTCGCGCTACGAGGCGCTGCGGCAGCAGCCCGATGCGATGGCGTTTCACGAAGAGGCGCTTGCGCGCTTTGAACAGGACGGGATGCTCAAGAAACTCGCCAAAACAAACGGCTTGACCGAGGATGAGGCGCGCCGCGTCTGGTCGGTTTTTTTGGAACACCACCGCATTCGTACGACAGCGCAGGCGGCAGGTGGTCGAGCCGAAATTGAGGAGTGTCCGGAGGCCGACTCAGACATCGAAGGCAAAGACGCGTTGCAGACGGCAAAACCATCCGCGCAACCCGAGCGTGACGAGAAAGAGGCTGGAAACGACCGGCCGCCGATTCAAATCACGAAGATGCCG